>Ga0180434_10004976_pt1 | contig 15882 bp, 14 predicted proteins | sample SS_ome_7_FD_132453 | JGI IMG/M metagenome (GOLD analysis project Ga0180434, IMG submission 132453) | Hypersaline lake sediment archaeal communities from the Salton Sea, California, USA - SS_1_D_2 metaG | ecosystem: Environmental > Aquatic > Non-marine Saline and Alkaline > Hypersaline >...
AGGCTGCACCGGAAGTACGGCCGGCGGTGCGACTGGCAGGACAGTTGGTGCAGGCACCAGGTGATGCTGGCGAGGTAGCTACCCGGACAGCCAGGCCAGCGCGAGCCACAGCCCCGCGAGCCCCGCGACGAGGGCGATCCTGCGCCCGCGCTCGCCCAGCCTGTCGGCGGCCCAGAACGCGGCCTCCAGCAGCAGGATCAGGGACACCAGCGGCAGGGCCATGGCGACCCACGCCAGCCCCCCCTTCAGCAGCAGCAGCAGCTCCATGCCCCGGGCCCGGCCGAGAAAGACTTTACGGGCCCGGCTTTCATAAAGTCCTTCCCCCGCCGCCCCCGGCGGGAGGCGCCATGAGCTACCACAGGCTGCTGCGGATGTTCGCGACCCGCTACGACAGCGGTATGGGCACGGTCGACTACACGTGCGACGGCTGCCAGACGAGAATCAAGTCGCACGCGACGCCGGACGGCTGGGCGGAGGACGGCGCCGAGCACCGCTGCCCCGAGTGCGCCGCCCCGGCGCCGGTGCTCGGATCGCTGGACGCCTTCACGAGGCAGTACCTGGCCACCGCGCTGTGGTCGTCCACCGGCGACGACGAGGAGCCCCTGGACGACGCCCACGGGCCCGAGGACATCGACCCCGACACGCTGCGGGGCATGGCGGCGGACTGCGCCAAGTTCCAGCGGGAGAACGCGGCGGACATCGGGGACGACCCGGAGGACGTCGAGCGGGCCGGACACGACTTCTGGCTGACCAGGAACGGGCACGGTGCGGGCTTCTGGGACGGCGACTGGCCCGAGCCGGCCGCCACGCGGCTCACGGACGCGTGCAAGGCGTACGGCGAGGTCTGGCTGTACGTGGGCGACGACGGCCGCGTGCACGCCGGCTGAGGGGGCGCCATGGCGGAGCTGAGGCAGCAGAGGCCCGGGATCCTGAAGGAGCGGCACGGGCTGGTGAACTTCGTGGAGACCGGCACGAAGGCGGGCTACGGCCTGGAGACCGCCGCCCGGCTCGGCTTCGCGAGGTGCCTGTCGTGCGAGATCGACCCGGACCTGGCCGCCGCCGCCGCCGCGAGGTTCCCGGACGCGGACGTGCGGTGCGCCGACTCGCTGAGCTTCCTGGAGGCCGTCCTGCCCGCGCTGGAGGGCCCCACGCTGTTCTGGCTGGACGCGCACAGGCGGTTCCGCGACATCGGCCCCGGCGACGACATGAGGGTGGCCTGGCCGGTGCTGCACGAGGTGGACCTGATCCGGCGGCTCCGGAACAGCGCCGTCGCCGGCGACGTGCTGCTGTGCGACGACCTGCGGGGCAAGCCGAAGTTCGCCTGGGGCGTCGCGACCAGGCTCAGCCGCACGCACTGCGCCCAGGCCGGGCCGACGGCGTGCGTGGCGTACCTGCCGAGGGAGGGGCCATGGACATAGCGGCGATGGTGGATCACGTGAGGGCGAGCATCCGCGCGGCCAAGAGGCGGCGGTCGGGGCTGACGCCCGGGGCGCTGGCCATAGACGGCATGTCCAGCCCGAAGGTCCGGCACCTGCTGAACAACCTGTGCTCCATGCCGGGCTGCCGCTACCTGGAGGTCGGCTCGTGGAAGGGCTCCACGCTCGTCTCGGCGCTCCTCGGCAACGGCGTCGAGCGCGCCGTCGCGATCGACAATTTCTCGGAGTTCGGCGCCCCGAGGGAGGAGTTCGCGGCCAACTGCCGCGAGCACCTCGACCCGGGCGGGCACGCGTTCGTCGATGCGGACTGCTTCTCCGTCGATCCCCTGTTGCTGGGCGGCCCGTTCAACGTGTACCTCTACGACGGGGCGCACGACGCGGGGTCGCAGATCCGGGCGTTCACGCACTTCGACGGCGCGCTGGCCGACCCCTTCGTCGCCGTCGTGGACGACTGGAACGTGCCCCGGGTCAGGGCCGGCACGAGGGAGGCCTTCGGGCGGCTGGGCTACTCGCCGGCCTTCGAGGCGGAGCTGCCGGCCCGCAGGAACGGTGACATGCGGAGGTGGTGGAACGGCCTGTATGTCGCGGCGGTGCGGAAGGGGGGCGGGGCGTGAGCTACCACAGGGCGTCCGGCATGATCGCGGCGCGGCTCCCCGAGCCGGTCCGCGTCGTCTTCGTCTGCACCGGGAACACCTGCCGCAGCCCGATGGCGGAGGGCATGCTCAGGGCCATGCTGGCCGAGCGGGGCCTGGCCGGCGACGTGGAGGTCGGCTCCGCCGGCACGAAGGACCAGCCCGGGAAGCCCGCGTCCGAGAACGCGATGGCGGCCGTGCCGGGCCTCGGGGAGCACGCCGCCAGGACGTTCGGGCCGGCCGAGGCGGACGCGGACCACGTGTGGGCGATGACCCCGGGCAACCTGGAGGCCGTGCTGCCCCTGGCGCCGCACGCCGAGCTGCTGCTGCCCGGCGGCGGGGAGGTCCCCAACCCGTACAAGGGCGGCCCGGAGGAGTACGCCGCCGCCGCGGAGGCCATCCGGGCCGGGCTTGAGGTCCGCCTGCCCGAGATCGAGGCGGAGGTCGCCGCCCTGCGGGGACCGGATTAGGGACACCCCAAACGGACACCCCCCGCCCCTCCCCCGGAGAACCCCGGCGAAAACGGGCCTTCGCCTGTCCCCGAATGGGCGAACCCGGACACCCCGACAACGGACACTTGAAGCACAACTTTACCGCCACGCCCGTTTTACTTCGCTCCCGGTAACGGCGTATGATACAGTGGGCAACCGAGGGTAGGAGCACGCAAATGTCGGTTATGGGTACTGCGAGGGTGTTGATGAGGCGGCTGGCGGCCGTGGCGCTGGGGGTGATGGTGCCCAGGCCCATGCAGCAGGAGGCGTACGACAGGCTGGCGTCGGCCAGGCTGCGGAGGCTGCACTCGCCGACCGGCAGCGGGAAGACGCTGCTGATCCAGATCATAGCGATGACGGAGATGCTCTCCGAGGGCAGGCGGACCCTGATCGCCGTGCCGCAGAGGAACATCGGGCGCGGATTCAGGGCGCGCAGGGTGTGGCTCCCCCGGCGGGGGTGGACCGTGCCCGCGTTCCTCGCTGCCGCGGCCGCGTGCGTCGGGTTGTCCCTCTGGCATTGGTGGTGCCTGCTCGTGCTGCCCCCTCTTTGGTTGTTGTGGCGGCGGCTGGCCACCCGACGGTGGGCGGCGGTCAACAAGTGCGAGAGCACCCGGAACTCCGTCAACGAGGTGGAGGCGTTCATCCGCGGCGGCCGGGGGATCATGGTGTGCTGCCACGCGTTCCTCGCCCGGGCGTGGCGAAGGGTCGGAAACGCGGAGGACATCGAGGGCCTGTCCCTCTGGATTGACGAGGCGCACTACGTCAAGGCCGGCGAGGAGCGGAACGGCGTGGGCGAGATGGTGCACGCGCTGGTGCGCGGCGACGAGTCGGTCAGGGTCGGACTCGCCACGGCCACGCCGTGCCGCGGCGACCGGCGGGACATCGTGCATCCGGACGATGCCGGGGACTTCGTATCTTATGATGGCCCGTTCGACAGGCACTTCGAGGAGAACATGCCGTCCGTGGAGTCGGTCAAGTTCGACTATGTCCCGTACAGCCCGGCGGCGGGGTGGGACGGCGCACTGACGGAGTGGCTTTCAGGGAGGGGCCAAACGGCTCGGCGCACCCTGTTCTACATCCCCCACCCGATATCCGCGTTGTCCTCCCCCGACTCGTCGGGCAAGCCCGGCAAGATCGCGGATCTGGAGAGGGTGCTAGCGGCGATAGAGAAAATCGACCCGGGCGCCGACGTGGTGGATCTCGTCACGGACAACGGCGACGCGGATCGCGAGCGGCGCATGAGGGCGCTCGAGGCGAGGATCGCGGCGGGCGACGACCCGGACTATGTCGTGGCGCTCAACCTGATGAAGGTCGGCTCCGACTGGCCGAACCTGCGAAATGTGGTGGATCTCGCGCCCAGCGTATCCCTGCCAGACAGCGGGCAGAAGTTCGGCAGGCTGGCGAGGGAGCCGTCCCGCGGCACGGACAAGAGCACGATCACGTACGCCTCGTTCTTTCCGACACTCGGCCAGGACGCGGGGGAGGGGTTGCGCAGAGCGTGCAGCGAGCGCCTCACGTCGCTGATCTCGCTCCTCCTGCTGCATTACGCGGCGGAGGGCGCGCCGCTTTTCCGCCGCCGACCGGGCAGTAGGGACAGGGGGGAGGGAAACCCCGCCATGGCTGAGCCGTGGCTGGAGGAGTTCCTGGCGACACTCGCCACACGGGAGGGCGGCGCCGAGCACGCCACCTGCGTCGAGGTGGCCCGCGCCCTGATGGACGAGATGGGCATCCCGGAGGGGTTCCGCAGCGGGCTGGAGCACATTGTGCGACACCTGAACCGGCGGCCGTCCGACCGCACGGCGGCGGCGCTCGTGGACGCCGGGTTCGACATCGTCGGGTACGGTGAACTCGGGGCGATGACGGTCCTGACAACTGGCGACCACAAAGGGAGCAAACTGTTCGAGAGATTCCGCGCCGCCGAACGCGGCCTGGAGCCGCTTTTGGAGGAGACGATACTGGGGTGGATGCGGCTCCACAGGGATCGCACAGGCAAGCCGCCAAGCTGCCACAGCGGGGACGCGCCGTCCCCGGGCGAAACATGGAAGGCAATCGACACGGCGCTCCGCCGCGGTTTCAGGTCGCTCCCGGGGGGGTCGAGCCTGCATGACCTGAGCGTGAGGTTGGGATGGTCGCACAGGATACAGGACCTGAACGAGGAGCAGATAATGGAGTGGATGCGGGCGCACAAGCGCCGCACAGGCAGGGAGCCAACCCGAAAAGACACCGTGTTCGAGACGGGTGACACATGGTGTGCGATAGAACAGGCGCTTTCCCGTGGCTGCCGGGGGCTGCCGGGCGGATCGGGGCTAGCCGCGTTGAGGGCGAAGCTGGGATGGGCCGCGAAGAAGCCCAACCTGTCCGAGGACACCATTGTGGAGTGGGCCGCAGAGGAGAAGCGCAGGACAGGGAAGTGCCCGAGCGTCAAGACGGGGGAAGTCAGCGAGGCTCCGGGCGAGACATGGGAGACGCTGGACTTCCACCTGAAGAAGGGCGGCCGGGGGCTGCCGGGCGGATCGAGCCTGTCCAGACTCCTTCAATCCCGCGGACTCCGCAAGAGAAGGCGGCTCGACAAGGACACCGTGGCGGCGTGGTGCGCGGAGCACCTTGAGCGGACAGGGAAGCTGCCGGCGGAGGAGGACGGGGAAATCCCGGGTACGAGCGGCGAGACCTGGTGCGCCTTGGCCTGTGCCCTCCGGAGGGGCCAGCGGGGGCTTCCGGCGGGCACCCTTCGTGACCTGCAAATCGAATACGGCCTGAGGCCGCCCACTGTGCGCCTCGTCGGAGACGAACGACGGGCCACCGCGAAGTGTCCGACCGACTTGGATCGCGAGATAATCGTCGGTTGGATGAGGGCCCACGTGGAGCGGACCGGGAATGTCCCGACCCAGAGGTCCGGGAAGGTGCACGAGAATCCCTCCCTTACGTGGTGCCAGGTATACGACCTACTCCGCAGGGGGGGCGGGAGCCTAACGGAGTTGGCCGAGGACGCCGGGCTGATCCGCGGCGCCGACCTGAAGCTCACTGAGCGCGAGATCACGGAGTGGCTGTTGGTGCACGAGAATCGGCACGGGAAGGCTCCCGTCAGGCGAGAAAACGTGCCAGGTGTGCTTTACCGGCCGCGCAATCGGGTGAATGCCGTTCCGCTGAAGTGGCAGGCGGTGGACAGGGCCCTGCAAGACGGGAGATACGGCCTGCCGGGCGGATCGAGTATGTTTGAGCTGTGGAAGAATCGGAAAAACCAGCCGTAGACGGATTCGGCGGGTTGCCGCTAACCACGCGGAACAGGCCCGCCTGCCGGCCGCAGTCTGGGCGAACCCGGACACCGGAAAACGGACATTAGATGCCTATGCCATCCCTCGGCACCTCCACCCGCCCCAGATACCTGCCTAAACGGACAGGTAACCTTGACAACCTGTGTAGTATAGGGTATACTTCGTCGGAAATGTAGAATGTTTCAGACGGAGGAGTCTCATGGAACTCACAGAGGAAATGGTTGTTCGGTTTGCCCGGGAGTATGCGAGAAAACACGGCAGGTTACCGAGCCAGCGGAGTGGCGGCAGCGGGTTGCCAGAAAGCGCGACGACATGGGGCGCCATCGACGCCGCGCTCCGTAGGAAGCGGGGGACCAGCCTCAGCCGCCTCCTCAGACCCGGGAAGGCCGATCCGCTTGCGCTGGAGGTGATTCTGCTGTGGGCGAGGGCGTACAAGCAGAATCGCGGCAAATACCCATCGCAGCTTTCGGGCACGGAGTGCCTTCCGGAGGGCTTGACATGGGCCGCAATCAACAGCGCCCTTGTGAACGGGTACAGAGGGCTCCCCGGCGGACAAAGCCTGTCCCAACTGGTACAGTCGCTCAAGGATGAAGACCGCGTAACGAACGTCATCGACGAGTTCGCCGATTTCATACGCGGGATCGACCCTGTTCAGGCGAGTCGGACAAGGATAATCGCCAAGCTCTGGCGATTGAGGCGGCTGTTGGACGGTTCGGACGAAATGGATGGGCAACATTGATGTTTGGGAGCGCGCACAAAATGTTGGATTCCGCGAGGGTGTTGATGAGGCGGTTGGCGGCCTTGCTGCTGGGGGTGATGGTGCCCAGGCCCATGCAGCAGGAGGCGTACGACAGGCTGGCGTCGGCCAGGCTGCGGAGGCTGCACTCGCCGACCGGCAGCGGGAAGACGCTGCTGATCCAAATCATAGCGATGACGGAGATGCTCTTCGAGGGCAGGCGGACCCTGATCGCCGTGCCGCAGATGAACATCGGACGCGGGTTCAAGGCGCGCAGGGTGTGGCTCCCCCGGCGGGAGTGGACCGCGCCCGCGTTCCTCGCCGCCATCGCCGCGTGCGCGGGGATGTCGTTCTGGCACTGGTGGTGCCCGCTCGCGTCGCTCCCGCTCTGGTTCCTGTGGCGGCGGCTCGCCACGCGGCCATGGGCGGCGGAGAACCTGTGCGACGGCGACTCGGACGACCGCGTCGCCCGCGTGGAGGCGTTCATCCGCGGCGGGCGGGGGAACATGGTGTGCTGCCACGCGTCCCTCGCCCGGGCGTGGCGCAGGGTCGGAAGCGCGGAGGGCATCGAGGGCCTGTCCCTCTGGATTGACGAGGCGCACTACGTCAAGGCCGGCGGGGAGCGGAACGGCGTGGGCGAGATGGTGCACGCGCTGGTGCGCGGCGACGAGTCGGTCAGGGTCGGGCTCGCCACTGCCACGCCGTGCCGCGGCGACCGGCGGGACATCGTCCACCCGGACGACGCCGGCAAGTTCGTCGTCTACGACTGCCCGTTCGACAGGCACTTCGAGGAGAACATGCCGTCCGTGGAGCTGGTCGAACTCGACTGGATCCCGTACAGCCCGGCGGCGGGGTGGGACGACGCGGTGGCGGAATGGCTGTCGGGCATGGGGCAAGCCGCCAGTCGCACCCTGTTCTACATCCCGCACCCGACCTCCCTGCTGTCCTCCCCCGACTCGCCCGGCAAGCCCGGCAAAATCACGGACTTGGAGAGGATTCTGGCGGCGATAGAGAAAGTCGACCCGGGCGCCGACGTGGTGGATCTTGTCACGGACAACGGCGACGCGGAACGCGAGCGGCGCATGAGGGCGCTCGAGGCGAGGATCGCGGCGGGCGACGACCCGGACTACGTCGTGGCGCTCAACCTGATGAAATGCGGGTCCGACTGGCCGAACTTGCGGAATGTGGTGGATCTCGCCCCCGGCACTTCCTTGCCAGACACCGGGCAGAAGTTCGGCAGGCTGGCGAGGGAGCCGTCCCACGGCGCGGACAAGAGGACCATCACATACACCTACTTTTTCCCGCAGCTCGGCCAGACGGGGGAGGAGCTGAGGAGGGCGTGCAGCGAGCGTCTCGCGTCGCTGATATCGCTCCTGTTGTTGCGCTACGCGGCGGAGGCCGCGCCGCTCTTCCGCCGCCGCCCGGAGGGCAGGCGATGCGGAGGAGGGGGAAACCCCGCCATGGCCGAACCGTGGCTAGGGAGGTTTCTGGCGACGCTCGCGTCGCGGGAGGGCGGCGCCGAGCACGCCACCTGCGTCGAGGTGGCCCGCGCTCTGATGGACGAGATGGACATCCCGGAGGAGTTCCGCAGCGGGCTGGAGCACATAGTGCGGCACCTGAACCGGCGACCGTCCGACCGCACGGCGGCGGCGTATGTGGACGCCGGGTTCGACATCGTCGTGTACGGCGAGCTCGGGACGATGATGATCCTGACCACCGGGGAGCGGCCCGGAGACGGTCTGTTCGAGAAGTTCCGCCGCGCATCGCGGAAGCTGGAGAAGTTTCGCAGCCGCAGCACCGAAGAGTGGGTCTTGGAGGCCGAGAGGCTGGCGGCGGAGAACGGCGGCGTGCTGCAATCAAGCGCATGGCTCATCCGGAACGGCTACAGCGGGTTGGATTTCGCCAGGCGCAACAACCCGGAGATGTTCGCGCACATAAGGCAGGAGAAGAACACCCACACCGCCGAGGAGTGGGTGCCGGAGGCCGAGAGGCTGGCGGCGGAGAACGGCGGCGTGCTGCCCGGGGAAAACCGGCTCTGCAAGAGCGGGTACTCGGGGTTGCCGGCGGCCATGCGGAACAGGCCCGAGCTGTTCGCGCACATCGAGCAGAAGCCAATCCCCACCCGCCGCACCCCCGAGGAATGGGTGCCGGAGGCCGAGAGGCTGGCGGCGGAGAACGGCGGCGCGATGCCGCCTTCCGGATGGCTCGTCCAGAACGGCTACAGCGGTCTGGATCAAGCCAAGCGCAAGAACCCGGGGATGTTCTCCCACATAAGGCAGGAGAGGAACACCCACACCGCAGAGGAGTGGGTGCCGGAGGCCGAGAGGCTGGCGGCGGAGAACGGCGGCGTGCTGCCCAATACCAAGTGGTTACGGAGGAACGGATACCGGGGATTGCCGCTGGCCGTGCGGAACAGGCCCGAGCTGTTCGCGCACATCAAACAGAAGAAAATCGTTGGCCGCAGCCCCGAAGAGTGGGTCTTGGAGGCCGAGAGGCTGGCGGCGGAGAGGGGCACATTGCCGAACAACACATGGCTCCGGGAGAACGGGTGTTCGGGGATGGTCACGGCCATGTCGAATAGTCCCGGACTGTTCGCGCACATCGAGCAGGACGAGAACAGCAGGCGCACCCCGGAGGAGTGGGTGCCGGTGGCCGAGAGGCTGGCGGCGGAGAACGGCGGCGTGCTGCCCGGAGAAAATCGGCTCTGCGAGAACGGCTACGCCGGGTTGCCGTCGACCATGCGGAACAGGCCCGAGCTGTTCGCGCACATCGGGCAGAACAAAAGGCTCCTACGCAGCATGGACGAATGGGTGGCGGTGGCCGAGAGGCTGGCGGCGGAACACGGGAGGCTGCCGAGTAACCGGCAGCTCAAGAAAGACGGATTCGGCGGGTTGAGAAAAGCCATGAACAAGAGGCCGGAGCTGTTTTCGCACATAAAGTGGGCGCACATCGAGCAGAACATCAGGCGCACCCCGGAGGAGTGGGTGCCGGTGGCCGAGAGGCTGGCGGCGGAGAACGGCGGCGTGCTGCCCGGGGAAACCTGGCTCCGCGAGAACGGCTACGGCGGTCTGCCGCTAACCACGCGGAACAGGCCCGAGCTGTTCGCGCACATTGGGCAGAACAAAAGGCTCTCACGCAGCATGGACGAATGGGTGGCGGTGGCCGAGAGGCTGGCGGCGGAACACGGGAGGCTGCCGAGTTGGCGCCGGCTCAAGAAATACGGCTTCGGCGGGTTGAGACAAGCCATGAACAAGAGGCCGGAGCTGTTTTCGCACATAAAGTGGGATAGCTGACACCCCGGCGAAAATGAACCCACGCTTGACTTGAATGTCCCGGTCGCCCCGTGATTGCACCGCCTTGTTGCATACCATCAACCCCTAGAATGGGGCCATGGGGAAGGCGTACACGATACAGGACATGCGCGAGTTCGCCGCCGCCCGTGGCGGGGCGTGCCTGTCGGCCGCGTACGTCAACGACAAGGCCCCGCTGCGGTGGTCCTGCGCCGGGGGGCACACTTAGGCGCACCATAAACCGGCGTCTCAAACTGCTTGCCGAAAAACGGACAGCCGACTTCAGACTGTCTTGATATGGGCAATGCACCCAGCAAGGAGGCTGGATGAAGAAGCACCAGAAGCTGAGGCAGGAGGCCATCAGGCTCAGGAGAGCGGGTGCCTCGTTGTCGGAGATATGCCGGGCGACAGGGAAGGCCCAATCGACGGTCCACTACTGGATTGCGAATATCGACAGCGGACGCCCACCAATGGCCCTGTCCGAACGATTCTCCGACGAACGGTTCGCCGTCGCAGTGGCCGAGGCGAACAGCGTCACCGGGGTGGCCCGTTCGCTCGGCGTGTCGCTCGGCAACCACGATTCAGTGAAGCGCAGGATAGATACCCTGCGGCTGGACACGTCCCACTTCAAGTGGCCCATGAGGAGTGTCGTTCGACCCCGGCGCGCCAAGAAGGGGCGTCCGGGCCGACCGCTCGAGGAAATCCTGGTCTGGAACTCGACATACACTTGCCACGACAGGTTGAAGATCAGGCTGCTCGCGGAGGGTTACTTTGAGAACAGGTGCTGCGAGTGCGGCTTGCCGGGCCTGGATGTGAACGCCCCGCTGACGGAGGATCCGCGCGGTCGCGTGCCCATTCAGCTCCACCACAAGAACAGGGTGAAGAACGACCACAGGATCGAGAACATCGCACTGCTCTGCGCGAACTGCCACCACTGCGAGCATGGATGGAATGTGCGGCGGGTCGTGCACGGCATGCCGCTGGACGGGATTCTCGTGAGGAACTCGGCGTACGTGAACTGCACGAGGTTGAGGGACAAGCTGCTCACGGCCGGGTACTTCGAGGACAGGTGCAGCGCGTGTGGCCTATTGGAGTGGCGCGGACGGCCGATACCCATTCAGCTACATCACAGGAACGGGATGAGGTCCGACTGCCGGCTAGAGAACTTGGATATTCTCTGCTCGAACTGCCACGGCCTGACGGATCACTGGTGCGGCCGATTTGCTGCGACCGGCTAGGCCCAGCAGCGGGCGCACTTCCCGCAATTCCCGCTATCCTGGTCCACGTCCCCCCCGCAGGTGCATCGCTCCGGCCAAAAGTGGGACTCCAAGAACTGCGTGGCCTCGTCGCCAGACCGGAACACATGCGAGAGAGGGTGGCCCTCGACGGTGTCCACCCGCACGCCGTCTCTCCCGTAGATTCCCTCAAGCTCGCCTGGAGCGTGGCGTGCAATAACCACCCAACTCCTGTCCGCGCGGTATCTGCTCTTGACCGTTGCCATCCAAACCCTCTTCTTGGGCCTGTCGCCTTTCCCCATCTCGTCGGCGATGGTCTCCAAGTAGGATTTGGCTTCCGCTGCCTGGGCCGGGGTCGGCTCCTCGGTGGGCGTGGTGTAGTACCCCCCGTCGATGCGCGCTTGGGACTTGACGATGTCGCCAACATGGGGGTCGGCGTCCGCGAGATCGACCTCCATCTCCCAGTCGCGATCCCAGAGGACTTGGTCGGCCAGCATTTCCACAAGCCCCTCCCATGCATCCGCGCCGGCGGTCGTGTCCGGCGAGCACCACATGCAATCGCCGCATTGGCCGTTCTCGCGGTTCTCGCACCAGCCGAGCTCCCGGACGGCTTTGCCCACCGTGCGCCGTACCGAGGAGAAGACGAACCTGTCCTCGTCTGCCTCGGCGTCGGCTGGATTTACGCCGTCGTACATATCAGCTTCGATCTCGATCCCGATGTTGAGGAACTGGTACAATTGGTAGACGGCGGCCTCGGTGTCCGCCGTCAGCCTCGGCGCCGGGATTTCCGGGTCGAGGAGAGCCTGCACGACGGAGGCGAACACATGGAGCATATGGTCGTGCTCCATCCTCGCCACCTGCTCCACGGTGATCCAGTCGTACTCGGTCGGCTCCGGCTCGTCCCAGAGTCCCGCCTCCCGTAGGTTGTCCACATACTCCGCGACGGCCTTCTTCAGTAGCTTCGCCTCTGCCCCCTCCAGCACCCTGACGCCCTTGCTCGTGTTCCACATGCGGGTTCCCCTTTCGAGGGACTATACCTGGCTAAGGACACCCTGACAGCGCATACCTGAAGCACAACTTTACCACCCACCCCCCGATACTTGAACCCCGCCGCCGGATTGCCTATGATCCACGAGGGATTGCCGAACCGGGAGAACGAAAGTGATTGTCTTCTTGATAATGCCGATATTGTGCGGAGCCGCGGTGCAGTGCCTGCTTGCCTGCGAGCTGTAGCCCCGAGGAGCGAACAATGGCCAAGGGCCTTATCCGGAAACGAGTCGCCGGCATCGAGCTGCTCGGCTTCTCGCTGGCCGGCGAGGAGACGGTCGTCGCCGCGCCAGAGCTCAACACCTGCTTCGACTTCGGCCGGAGCCCGCGCGAGATCATACCGATAGACAATGTCTGCCTGTCGCACGGCCACATGGATCACGCCGCCGGGGTGGCGTACTACTTCTCGCAGCGGAAGTTCGTCGGCGTCGGCCCCGGCCGGCTGATCGTGCACCGCGGGTTGGCGCCGGACATCCGGCGGCTCCTCGGCGCGTGGGCGGCCATCGAACGGTACGCCGCGCCGTCGGACATCGTCGGGGTCGAGGCCGGACAGGATGTGAGAGTCCGGCGGGACCTGCTTGTCCGCCCCTTCGCCGTGGACCACTGCGACTTCGCGCTCGGATACACGCTGATCGAGGTCCGCCGCAAACTCAAGCCGGAGCTCCGCGGCAAGACCGGACCGGAAATCGCCGCCCTGAAGCGCAGCGGCGCGGTGATCGAGGACAGCACGGAGGTCCCGCTGGTCACGTACAGCGGCGACACGGCGCCCGGGCGGTTCCTGGGACTGGACTTCGTGCGCGCCAGCCGCGTCGTGCTGCTGGAGTGCACGTTCTTCGAGAAGTCCCATCTGGGCCGCGCGAGATCCGGGCGGCACATACACGTGGCCGACCTGCCTCATGTCCTGGAAGCGATGCCCGACGCTCGCGTCGTGCTGACGCATGTCACCCGGCGCACGGACATGCGCGTCGCCGAGCGCGAGTTGGCGAGTACGCTCCGGCCGGATGACCTCGACCGCGTCGTTTTCCTACACGGAGGCTAGCGCATGCCCAAGAGCAGAAAAAAGCCGAGCAACGCGGACGAAATCGACAGGCTTGCCCAGGATGTGGTGGCCGCCGCCGCGCGCGGCGAGGAGCCGTCCATCTCCATACCGACACGGGCCCTCTCCAACATATCGTTCGACAAGGCGACGCGACGCGTGGAGATGGGCGACGCCAGGCAGTCGCGCGGCATGTTCAACCTCGCTCAAGCCAAGCGGTTCATGCAGACGCTGCTCGTGGCCTCCAAGTGCAGGGAGCTGATCGCCAGGGGCAAGACCGCCAGCATCCGCCAAATCTACTACCTCGCCAAGCACACGATCCAGGGCACCGACGAGAAGACCTTCGACAACCAGGGCGAGTCCGACCCGATCATCGAGGATCTTGAGGTCGCCCTGGGCTCCCTTCGGGAGGAGCTGCATGTTTACGCCAGCAACCGGGGGAACCTCGCTGGCCCGCTCGTGCTGGTGGACGCCGGCAGCACGCTCGACTGCGCCGCGATGGGGAGCGCGGGCTACGCCGTGCCGAGCATCGTGGAGTCCGACATAATCCAGTTCAAGAGGTGCTCCGCGAAGTTCATACTGCATGTCGAGAAGGACACCGTCTGGCGGCGGTTCCACGAGGACCGCTTCTGGGAGAAGCACGAGTGCATCGTCTCGCACGGCGGCGGCCAGCCCGCGAGGGGCATGAGGCGGCTCCTGCGGCGGATGCGCGACGAGCTCAAGCTGCCGGTGTACGTCCTGCTGGACAACGACCCGTGGGGGTACTACATCTACTCGGTCATCAAGCATGGCTCAATCAACCTGGCGTACGAGTCGCGGCGCATGGCCGTCCCCGACGCGAGGTTCATCGGCGTCTCCAGCTTCGACCACGAGCGCTGCGGGCTGAGCGACGACGTCAAGATAGACCTGGACGCGAGCGATGTCAGGCGGGCGAAGCAGATCGCAAACTACCCGTGGTTCAAGGGCAAGCGCCCCTGGCAGCGTGAGATCAGGAAGATGCTCAGCAACGGCTTCAAGATGGAGGTCGAGGCCATGATCGCCAAGGATCTCGACTACCTCACCGGGGAGTATGTCCCGTCGCGGCTGAAGCGCAAGAGGTTGTGGCTGGACTAGCGCGATTATCGCCCTGCGGCAATTTCCGTAGGCGTCCCGGCGCGCCGGAGGCGTATACGCATGAACGAGGACCCTGGATGAGGTGGTCGTGCGAGAGAGCAGCGGCCTGCTGCCCCATCCGGTGCAGAAAGAGGATCATTGGGCGGACTGGAGGAGGAATCCGGTGGGCAACGCATTTGCGCTGGCGGCGCTGGCGGTGTACGCCGCCCTCGTCGTCGCGATTTGCGTTTCGGCTGTCGGCTAGGAGGGACGATGAAGGAAGAGGATCGGGCAATCTTGGAGAATCTGTACGACCTTTGGGTCCAGCGGGGAGAGCATCGCGCGGTCGTGGACAGGATCGCCGCCGTCGAGGCGGAGGATCCGCGGCAGGCCACATATCTCGCGATCAAGCTGAGCAACGCCTTCCTCGCCCCGGACGACCGCGAGAGGTTCTCCGACATGCTCGCTGAACATGTGTACCCCGGGCGGACAGCGTTGCCGGAGCGACATGAACCCAACCCCACCGGGGAAACCGGGTGCGAAGGGTGTCAACATTGCCTGCCCGTGGCCAATCTGTGCCCGGAGGCATGCGCGAGGTGCGATCGCTGGTGCAAGGCGTGCGGCAAGGCTCGCCATCCGAGGGACATGGTGTCGTTCGCCCTGCCAGGCCGGGGTCGAATCCGAATCTGCTCCGGATGCTCCGGGTTCATCGAGAGGGAGCTTGAGGCAGAGCGAAAGGGCGACTGAGGCGCGGATCGTATTTTCTTCGGAGGAGCTAGACTGATGTTCATCGTAGTCACACCGGCGAGTCGGGGACGAGTAATGTACCTCGCCAAAGGCAAGGGTTTGAGCGTCACCGCGGATCGACGTGATGCGGCTCGGTTCCCCACGCGAGAACTCGCCGGAGCAAGGCTCTCCGAACTGAAGAGCCAACATTCGGCCGCGTGGATGCAGCGGGAGGCGTGAGGTGACGGAACGCCCCTGCGACTGCGGCCACACCCGAGATCAGCATGACGAGCGCGGGTATTGCGACAAGTGCGACTGCGCAGGCTTCGCACTGGATTCCACCGTCGTCGAGGTGCGCATAGAGTGCAGACCGTGCCCTGGTTGCGGCGAACCGCACTATGTGGACGGTTGTTTGGATTGCGGCTACGGCATAGACGGTCATTTCCCACGGTCGGATGGAGGGCTCGCTTAGATGCCGGAACAACCGTATCGACCCGTTTGCAGCGTGTGCGAGAGAGAGCTGGCGCATCCGCTAATGTGCAACTTGGACAACACCTCGGGCGAGTGGCTTCCGCCGGACGCGGAGCCGGAGCACGGGCAGTTCGGGTTGCAGTACATCGGGCGCACATGCGCCAGACGGCAGAAGATACCAGCCGCGTGGCTGGTGGAGGGCGTTGTCGAATGAGAGAGGCGATTGGTCGAACGCTCGCCCGCTTCCGGCCGCGGAAGGCGCCTGTTCGCGGTGAGGGTCCGGAAATCAAGATTAGGGTGGTGTACTCGTCAAGGTCGAGGCGGCTTGCCTCGGCTCCGAAACGGGGTACAATCGGGTGGTTGCGAAACCAGTTGCGAAGGGAGCCGAAGATGGGACGCAGGATAACCGTCACGGAGA
>Ga0180434_10004977_pt1 | contig 15881 bp, 17 predicted proteins | sample SS_ome_7_FD_132453 | JGI IMG/M metagenome (GOLD analysis project Ga0180434, IMG submission 132453) | Hypersaline lake sediment archaeal communities from the Salton Sea, California, USA - SS_1_D_2 metaG | ecosystem: Environmental > Aquatic > Non-marine Saline and Alkaline > Hypersaline >...
AAACAAGTTCAGGATAATATTGATCCGTATCTCCGCCTAAAAATCCATAATAGCGTTCAAAACCGCGCCCCAAAGGCCAGCGATCAAATGGTCCGGCCGCGCTTCCTTCTTCCGACGGAGTTAAATGCCATTTACCAACCGCAAAAGTGTTATAGCCATTCTCTTTTAACACCTCGGAAACAAACCCGTTTTCAAACGGAATATAACCATTGTAGCCGGGAAAACCGGTTGAAAGTTCTGTAATGCACGCCATTCCATTTTTATGATGATTACGCCCGGTTAATACACACGAACGCGTTGGTGAACAAAGCGCCGTTGTATGCATGTTATTGTATAAAATTCCGTTCTTTGCCAGTCGATCCAAATTCGGTGTATCGCATAGCCCTCCATAACAACCAAGTTGGCCAAAGCCGGTGTCGTCTAAAATAATAAAAAGCACGTTTGGCGCGCCTTTTTTAGCTCGTTTGGGTTCCGGCCACCATGCTTTTGAAACATCGATTGTCCGGCCAATTTTACCCTTAAATTGTTGAGTCATATTCCTCCTTTAAAAAAATTAAAACATATATTTATTTTAACACTTTTTACACCTTTTTTGAATCCATCATTTCCCTCGGTGCCCGTCCCTCCCTTAAAAGCCGGGCCATCTTTTTCATCGGCTCCCGGGTGTGCTCAAAAAATATTTTATATCCTTCGCATAAAACATTTTTTCCTAACTTATCTCGATTTTTTGGGCAACCGCCGTGGCAGGCAAAACGAATTTCACAATTCAGGCAATCCTCTGGAAGTTTGTTCCTTTTATCCTGGCCAAATTTAAATTGCTCTTCACCCGAAACAACATCTGCTAAATCATCTTTTAAAATATTTCCAATTTTATGCTGTGGATTTACAAAATGATCGCACGAATAAACATCGCCATTATGTTCAAGCGCCACAGCCGTGCCGCAGGTCTCGCTAAAAACGCAAATCCCGGGCGGCGTTCCGTACCGATTCGCAAGGGCCGCATCAAAATGCTGAACATATACCTCGCCAATGTCGCGGTTCGCCCACTCATCAAAAATATCGCATAAAAATTTACCAAAATCTTTTGCTACAACCGACTCCGGTGTAAGTTCGTTCCCCATCCATTCGACAATCGGAATAAACTGAACAAATTCTGCACCGACGTCATCTCTAAAAAATTTATAAACCATGAGCGGCTCCCGGACATTGCAAGAATTAATTGTGCAAAGAATATTAAAATCTACTCTGTGTTTTTTTAAAAATTCCAAACCACGTATCACCTCATCAAAACTCCCTGCCCCGCCCTTATTCATGCGATTTGTGTCATGCAGCTCCCCTGGCCCGTCCAGACTCAGACCGATTAAAAAATTATTTTCAGCAAAAAACGCACACCATTCATCATCCAAGAGCGTGCCGTTTGTCTGCAATGTATACTCCGGAACCTGATCCGGACGCTTATATTTTTGAACCAGCTCCACCGAACGTTTGAAAAAATCAAGTCCCATCAAAGTCGGCTCCCCGCCCTGCCAAGCAACCGCCACCTCACGCGTTCGATGACCCTCGAAAAGCTGTTTAATATATTCTTCCAAAACCTCATTGCCCATCTTAAAATCACTCTTTGGATAAAGTTCTTCTTTTTCCAAATAAAAACAATATTTGCAATTTAAATTGCACTTTGCTCCGGTTGGCTTTGCCAGGACATGAAATGCCGGTAAATTCGATCCATTCATATGGATGATTATAACAATAAACACACTTAATATCTATTATGATATAATGTAACCACTATGACAGAGAAAAAGCCCAAAGTTTGCCCCGAAGACTTTCATCAATACCATGAGCCGGTTGATTTTCGCGATACCTGGCGAATTTTTAAAATAATGGCCGAGTTTGTCGAAGGCTACCATCTCTTAGCAAATCTAAAAAGCGAGGTAACCTTTTTTGGTTCGGCCCGCACAAAACCAAATTCAAAGACCTACAAAAAGGCAGTTGAGCTCGGTAAAATTCTCGGCCGCACAAAACACACCGTCATCACCGGCGGCGGCCCCGGCATTATGGAAGCCGGCAACAAAGGAGCATTTGAAGTCGGCGCCGAATCAATCGGCCTAAATATTCAGCTACCGTTTGAACAAATCTTAAATAAATACGTTACTCAATCCCTTGGCTTTAAATATTTTTTCACCCGCAAGGTAATGCTCACCTCTCCGTCGCAGGCTTTCTTTTTCTTTCCCGGCGGCTATGGCACTTTGGATGAATTTTTTGAAGTTGTTGATCTTATTGAACTTAAACGCATGCCCAACATCCCGGTTGTCGCTCTTTTTTCCGACTACTGGCAAGAGCTTGTTGATTTTCTAAATGACTATTCATACAAAAAAATTGGGGCCCTCACAAAACAAAATATTGATATAATTAAAGTAACCGACAGCGCCAAAGAAGCCGCGGACATGATTCGCGGAGTAAAAGAAAGGGCATTTTTTGGCGAAACAAGTCCCGGCGCAATGACCCAAGACGGCGGCATTGACTGGAAAATTTTCAGAATCATGGCTGAACTTGTTGAAGGATTTGAATTTGTAAACAAAATTAAAAACCCGGTTACAATTCTTGGCACAAAATCAATCAAACCCGATTCTGGCTATTATGCCGCGGCGCAGGAACTGGGTCAGGCGCTTGGCAAGGAAAAATTCACTGTGGTTACCGGCGGCGGCCCCGGCGTTATGGAAGCCGCCAACAAAGGCGCCTTTTCCGTTGGTGCCGACTCAATCGGCATTAACATGCGCTTTGACCATCAAATCCGCACAAACCCGTACGTTCGCGAATCAATGAGTTTCTTTTTTCCGTTCACGCGCAAACTTATTCTCACTGCCCCGTCCAGAGCATTCATTTGTTTCCCGGGTGGCTTTGGCACCATGCACCAAATCTTTGAGGTACTTGTCCTGATGCAAACCAAAAAAATGGGTAAAATTCCTGTCATCCTTTACGGTAAAGACTTTTGGACGCCGATAGACAAATATATTAAAAAAATATTATTTGAAAAATTTAATGCCATTGAAAAATGCGACACCGAATTTTACAAAATTGTTGATTCCCCCGAAGAGGCAATGCGCATCATCAAAAAAATCCCTAAACAAAAATAATATTACTAACAAAAAACAAAAAATCGCCGCACAATCCGGCGGTTTTTGTTTTCATTGTCTGACTGTAGGGGCAGGCCTTGTGCCTGCCCGCCGGGACATCCCGGGCAGGCACAAGGCCTGCCCCTACAAAATTGACAACTGTCCGTGTATCCATTAATTGCTGATATCTGTTAATTTTTGTATAATAATCGTGTAAATTAAAATAAAAAAACAAACAAATTATGCAGAAAATCACCAAAGTTGTAATTCCGGTTGCCGGATTCGGCACCCGCTTCCTGCCGGCCACAAAAGCAATGCCAAAAGAAATGCTTACGGTTGTCGATAAACCGGTTATTCAATATGTTGTTGAAGAAGCGGTTGCCTCTGGCATTAAAGACGTTATCCTTGTCACCGGCGCCTCAAAACGTGCCGTTGAAGATCATTTTGATTATAACTACCAACTCCAAACTTGGCTTAAAAAACAAGGCAAACACGAAGTCAGAAAAGAAATAAAAAAGATTGCTGACATGGCTAACTTTATTTATATCCGCCAAAAGGGGCCATATGGAAACGGCACGCCCGTACTTTGCGCCGAAGAAGTAATTGGCGACGAACCGTTTGCCGTCCTCTGGGGAGATGAATTTTTCTACGGCCGCCGTCCCCGCCTTGCCCAACTTATTAAAGTTTATGAAAAATACACTGATCCGGTTTTAACCGCTTATCGCGTGAATAAAAAAGACGCCTCAAAGTATGGCATGCTCGATGCGGTAAGTGTTGAAAAAAATGTTCATCAGGTTAAAAAAGTGGTTGAAAAACCCGGCCCGGAAAAAACTCCGTCAGCTCTGGCAGCGCTCGGAGGCTATATCCTCACTCCGGATATTTTCAAAATCCTCCGAAAAACAAAACTTGGCAAAGGCAATGAACTCTGGCTTACCGACGCAATTCACCAGCTTTCAAAAAAACGCGCCCTTTACGCCTGCGAAGTTCAGGACACTACTTATTATGACACCGGTTCAAAATTCGGCTACCTCAAAGCAAACATTGATTTCGGTCTCCGCAATTCTACAACTAAAAAAGAATTCAAAAAATATTTAAAATCATTGAAGATTTAAAAATATGATATTCAAAAAATTAATTATTTTCTCGGTTGTCTTGAGCTTACTAATTTTTTCCGGCTTTGGCTGTAAAGGCCCGACTACCGAAGAACAAGAAGCCGCCAAAACCGTTACCTTGGAATTCTGGGGCGTTTATGATGAAAGCGATCTATATAAAGAAATTATCGCTAAATACCGCGCGCATCATCCCAATGTAAAAATTGAATATAAAATGTTCCGCTTTGAAGAATATGAAGACGAACTTTTGGATGCCTTGGCCGAAGACCGCGGCCCGGATATCTTTATGGTTAACAACAACTGGATGCGCGGCTACGTCAATAAAATGCTTCCACTTCCACCCGAACTTACTATTGCTTATATTGTTACCGAAGGCGGCGTTGTCGGACAATCAACAACCGTAACCGTACAAACGGAAAAATCCCTGACCCGACGCCAGCTCAAAGAACTTTTTGTTGAAGTTGTTGATGATAATGCCGTTATCCCGATCTGGAATGAAGAAGAAGAAATTTATGAAAATAAAATCATGGGCCTCCCACTTTCAGTTGATACGCTCGCTCTCTACTATAACCGTGATATTTTAAATGCCTCCGGTATTGCCGAGCCGCCGGATGATTGGGTTGATTTTCAGGATCAGGTTCGCGAAATAACAAAATATGACGCTGACGGAGATATCGCTCAATCCGCCGCCGCAATCGGCACCGCCTCCAATGTTGAACGATATGCCGATATTCTTTCGATTCTGATGATGCAAAACGGCACAGAAATGACCAATGATTCCGGCTATGCAACATTTCATCAAAAACCGAGTATTTTTGAACGCGATGAAGCACCGGGTTGGGGCGCCACTCGCTTTTACACTGATTTCGCCATTTCAAGTAAAGACGTTTACACCTGGAATGACGACTTCCCGATCTCTCTTGATGCTTTTGTTACCGGCGAATCCGCGATGTTTGTCGGCTACTCATACAACACCGAACAAATTCGCGCCAAAGCGCCAAAACTTAATTTTGGCATCGCCCGGCTTCCGCAGCTTGCCGGCAACCCGGAAGTCAATTACGCAAACTTTTGGAACTATGCCGTTTCGCAAAAAACTGAAAACGCGGACTATGCCTGGGACTTTATTCAATTTATGACCACGGATGAAGAAATCGCAAAAATCTACCTTGATACCGGCAACCGGCCGACTGCATTAAGATCTCTGATCAATGAACAGCTCGAAAATCTTGATCTTTCCGTCTTCGCCTCGCAGGTTCTCACTGCCAAAGACTGGTACCGCGGCACGGACTGGGAAGCAGTTGAAGAAGCTTTTGCTGATCTGATTGATTCGCAAGTTTATGGTACTATGGAACTAGATGACGCCATGAAGCTTACCGCAAGCCGCGTCAATCAAACATTATAAATATGGTTAGAAAATACCAAATATTATTCTTCACGATTCTCTGCGCGCTTATTTTTATTACTCCGGGAAGCGCTTATGCTTTTCAGCTTATTCCTTCCGGCTGTACTGGCGACTATGTTACCACTCAAAGCTGCGGACTTGATGAAATCATACAAACCTTTATTCATTTTGCCGAACTCCTCTTGAGTATTGTCGGTTCAGTCGCTCTTTTAATGTTTATATACGGAGGTTTTGTTTGGCTTACTTCCGGCGGATCACCCGAAAAAATAAAAAAAGGCCAGGGCATTATGGTCAACACAGTAATTGGCATCATTATTATTCTTGTTGGCGCAACCGCGGTTTATTCGGTTGGCGCCGCGCTTTGCCGCGACGACCCCACCTGTCTTCGCCAGTTAAATATTTATTCAACAAATCCTGATGTCTCATCCGGCGGGGTTGATTGCCGCAAAGAAGAATTTGATAATCAAAGCTGCGGTTCCGGTAAAAATATGGTCTGCTCTTTTGAGCTTCGCCGTTGTGTTACAAAATGTGAATATGATACCGATCTTCGCGATGGTGGATATGAATGTCGCAACGTTCCGATTTCACCGGTTAACGAATCAACGGCTCGCTCATTTGCTGCCGAATACGACTGCCGAGTCGGGCTTTGCCCCGGCGACTGGGACAACCTCTGTTGCCCGGAATTTACCGCTGTAACCTCATGCTGCCGATGTGAAATTACTGTCCCCGGACAAGAAGTAATAAATTTTTTCGCCATACCGTCTAGCGAGTGCATTGAAAGATGCGAGTCAATGACTAATTTAAAAATGACTCTTATGGGAATCACCGGTAGCCCGGCAAGTTATTTTGATGTTATCCCGAACTATGACCGGAGCGAACCCGGCTGCGCCGCTGCCCTTGGATCACTTGGATTATAAAATATGATAAAAAAAATATTACTTACAATTTTTCTTATATCGATTCTCGCTGTGCCTCAAGCAACGCTTGCACTTACTGCCACAACCGAGGCTCCGGTCTCGGGCGGATCAGGCTTTAACTTTGAGCCGCCGCTTGGCAACCTCTCGGTCCAGGATGTTATTGGACGAATTATTTACGCGATTCTCGGTATTGTCGGTTCAGTCGCACTCCTTATGTTTATTATCGGCGGATTCATGTGGATGACCGCCGCTGGCGACACTGAACGCATTACCAAAGCCAAGAATATTCTCATTTGGTCAATTCTCGGACTTATAGTTATCTTTGCCGCCTTTGGCATAACCCGATTTGTTCTCACTGCTATCCTTGAATAAAATTCTTGTATAAATTTAGCAAATATTCTATAATAAATTAAAATAATTAATGAAAGGTCTATGCATAAACTTATGAAAAACAAATGGGCCCGCAACATCGTTGCCCTTTCAATTCTCTCCCTTGTCTTCCTGCCAATGGCCGGAGCACTTGCTCTTGAAGTTGGCATCGAAGAAGTTGAGGATGAGATTGAGCTTGGAGGCAGAGACATCCGATCAACTGCCGCGACAATTATTAATGTCGCTATGGGTCTCCTTGGCATCATTGCCGTTGTTATCATCTTAATCGGTGGCTTCAAATGGATGACCGCCGGTGGTAACGAAGAAAATGTCGCCGGAGCAAAGAAAATGATTATCCAGGGTGTCATTGGTCTTGCCATCATTCTCGCCTCATGGGCAATCGCAAGGTTTGTTCTTGAAAGCCTTGTCTCAGCAACTGCTGACTAATCAAAAATCAAGTAAAATAAAACAGCCCTTTAAAAAAGGGTTGTTTTATTATATAATTATTGCATCTATGAAACGTCAGATAATAACAATTCTGTTTATCGCCGGGATATTTTTAATACTGCCAAATATTGTTTTGGCACAAAGCGGCTATTGTACCTGCCCAACAATTATTTTTACCGGCGGTAGTGTTAATCCCGATCGCTGTTACGGAACGATCTCCCCTGGAATTAGCGCGGACTGCGATTGGGTGAGCAGCCAATGTGTTTGCTCAAAAATATTTTCCGAGCAGATGACTGTTGGTGAATGCTTGCCCACCCCCGATGCAATGCTTGATCAGGAAATAGGTGGAGAATATACCATCCTAAAAACATCGCTCGGCTCCGGAGTTCTGGTAACTGGCGGCTGCACCTGGCGTTCGGCCGAAGCAACCGATGGCACTCCTCCTGATATTGGTACCCCGCCCGGTGGCGACGGTTCAATCCCCGGCCGGGTTGACCTCGAACCTCCGTTTGGCCAGGGCGACCAAGACTCGGTCACCTACATCCAGGAGACAATCGGCCTTGTTATTCAATGGGCCCTTGGAATTGTCGGCTCAATCGCGCTTTTAATGTTTGTTTTGGGTGGATTTATTTGGTTGACCTCAGCAGGCAACCCTGATAGAATACAAAGAGGAAAAAGTATCTTAATTTGGGCAACAATCGGACTTTTTGTCATCTTTGCGGCCTACGCAATTACGCGCGCAGTCTTTGTTGCCATACTCGGTTATTAAACTCGCTTCATGAAGAAAGCAATCCTAATAATTTTTTTCGCCTTTATAATCGCAAGCGCTTTTTTGCCACTTCTCAATGCACCCGCGCTTGCTTTTTCAGTTGATGAAACCGGGCTTACTGAAACAGCCGAAGAAGCCGACCTCCCGGAAACCGATATCCCCTCAATTGTCGGCCGGCTCATCAACGGACTTTTCGCCCTTGTTGGCGTCATCTTTTTTATCTTACTTGTTTACGGCGGCCTCCTTTGGATGACCGCGCGCGGCAATGAAGAAAATATTAAAAAAGCAAAAGATCTGATTATCGCGGCAATCATCGGACTTTTAATTGTTCTTGCCGCCTATGCAATCGCTCAATTTGTAATCACTGTTCTTGTCGGTGGTAACCCAATTACATCGGAGGCGCCGTCAGAATAATTTTAAAAATTATTAAATAAAAATTATGCGTTCAAAAAAAATATTAAGCGCGCTCGCGATTATCACCATTGCCGCTTTTGTTCTTACTCCGGCAATCGCTTTAGGCGCCTCATCGATTGATCCAAGCGATCTTTTGGAAGAGACTGGCGAAGAAGCCGGCTTTGAATCATCCGGATCAGGCCAACAGCAGCTCACTTCAATGATCGGCCTCATTATCAACGTACTTCTTTCACTCCTTGGCATCATCTTCCTGGTTCTCATTATTTATGGCGGATTCCTCTGGATGACCTCCAGTGGCAATGAAGAACAGGTTAAAAAGGCAAAAACTATTATTCGCGATGCAATAATCGGCTTAATTATCTTACTTGCCGCTTACGCCATTTCAAGATTTGTTGTTGATGCACTAGTTGAAGCAACCGGCGCATAAACACTAAAAGCAAAAAAACACTCTTGTATTCTCAAGGGTGTTTTTTAATATCAAACACTACAAACTAAAAAGCTAAAAGCTATAAAAAGACAGGCACCTCCGAGTGGAAATGCCTGTCAGTCAGAACAAAAGAACATGAAACGCGAATCAGCCGTCTAGTCGGCGAACTTGAGGGAAACGCCGTGCTTCCTCACGTCCTTGACCTCCTTGATCTTGGAGTAAGAAAGCGGAACGCAGACATTTGCCTGCATAACGCATCCCTGGAACTTGACCACGTACGGCCCCATCGTGTCGACCGGGATGTATGCGTCGACTCCGGGCGGAACGAGAGACTCGTACTTCTGTGATCCATCGGCCTGCCGAACGAGCTTGGCGACCGCGCCGGCGAACGTGATCTGCGTACCGTCGACCCAGATCCTCATGTACGTATTCTCCTTGACGTACTCGCCGCGAAGCTTGATGTTGAGATTGGAATCCGGGTAGGGCTTGTAGAGCTTGCCGAGCGGAGCGGCCGGAAAGGGCTTGAACGTTGCCACGCCCGGCATCCCCGGTGCCATCGGCATCATCCCTGGGGTCATGCCCGGCATTGCACCCGGCATCATTCCCGGCATGGGCATCGGCATTCCCGGCTGGGTCGCGACCGTTGTCTTGGATTTCTCCTTGACCACGATCACCTTGGGCCCCTCGGGATTGGCAAAAGCCTCGGGATGCTCCTTGGCTGCCGCCATTGCTTGACCGACGTCATCGCTTGCCTTGTTGCCGAGCTTCTTGGTGAGCTTGGCCTTCTCTGCCGCAAGATCCGCGTTCTCGGCCTCGAGTGCCTCGAACTCGACCAAGAGCTCCTGGCGCTTTTTCTCCGCATCCTCGAGACCGATTACCTCAGCCTTGAGCTGGTAGATCGTGGACTCGAGCTTCTTCATCTTCTTGTGGTTCGCCTTGATCTCGGCCTCGAGGTCCGCGATCCGGTCCTCGAGCACCACGATCTCCTTGTTCTTGGCGAGAAGCAGGTTCTGCTGCTCGTCGATCTGGCGCTCCATCTCCTTCATCCCGCAGCTTGCGAGAACGAACGTTGCGAAAAGTGCGATTGCCATCTTCTTCATGACGGTCTCCTTGTCTATTTGCTTTGTTGTTCTGCCTGCTTCGCCGAAACGAAACGCAGGCGGGTTGAGTTGATGTCTTGATTCGCAAAAAATTTGTACAGAACTCTATTAAAAAGACGAAACTTTCATCTACTTAATGGAGTTGCGGGATGAAGGACTCATCCCGCAAGGAAGGTGCTTTCGACAGGACTACTTGAGAAGCTCGGCCGACTCGTTCAAAGCCTCCTGCTGCTTCTTGATTGTCTTGTCTTTCTTCTGGTTGTCTTCCAGGGCGTCGTGCAGTAGAACCTCGTACTTGGCCACCGTTTCCGGATCTCCATCTCCGGACCATTCCGCTGCTTGAGCACTTGCGTGCTGCGGGTAATAGGCGGCAACTGACGCGGTTCCTTGATTGTACGTGCTCCCCAGAAAGGCAGACTGCTGGAGTCCGAGCTGGGTCTGCATCCATGCGTTGCAGTGTTCGGCGCTTGCAAACGGGCAAGCCCCCATTCCGGTCATCATTCCCGAACCGTAGCCGTAAGGCATACCGTAGTTCGGAAAGTAGTAGCCGCCCATGAAAAAGGGCCAGCCGCCGGAATTGCCGTGAATCTCACGGCAGGTATCCTCGTCGTATTCGTCGAGACACGCCTCCCAGGCAAGCTTCATCTGAAGCATGTACTGTGGCCAGAACGTTTGCATGCCCATCGCATAGTCGAGCTGCTTGTTCTGATAGGCGAACGTGTAGTCGAGCGACTTGTCCTCGAGCATGTAGTTGTAGTCGAGCGACTTGGATTCGTTCTCGATCTCGGCATATCGCGGCGAAGGCGGCTTAGACGCAAGGCCGTCTGCCGTGATACCGGGTACACTCATGTGCGACCGGTAGCACCCGGCCACGAAAAAAAGAGCCAATATTGCAAAAATCGCCTTATTCATGGGCTTTTCTCCTTTCGCTTGGTAGAACGATTTTAACGTGTAATTATAGCATAAAATACCCATTTTGTCAACCCATCCAAGCATAAGCCACAATAGCCCTACAATAGAAGGCAATTACTTCTATAAAGAAAACGGCGCCAATTGAGCGTCAGTGAAGAATAAACTAATTAACCAAAGCAAAGCTGAGAGCGAACCTGCCTGCCGGCAGGCAGGCCTCGCCTAAAAGGCTCGGAATGACGATAAACACCCAAAAAAACACAATCAGAAAACCCCAGGAAAGAAACATCCTGGGGCTCATCGCGCAAGAACTGCGCTAAGGTTGAGTAATTCCGAGATCCTTGGCCCGTGCCTGAAGATCCTTGGTCGCCTGATGCGACTCTTCGGCTTCGGCATTCAGGGCCGCGATCTTGGCAAGAAGCGCCTTCTTCTTGGCCTCCTTGTCCGGATCGCTTGGCTCGGAATCGGTTGCAGGTAGGTTTGACACCGTCTCCTCCTCATCGCCATCGCTTGGCGGAGGGTCGAGCGGCGTTCCCTTGGTATTCGGATCGGGCTTGAACGGATCGGGAAGATCGAACTTCTTGGTCCAGTCGATGAAGTCCTTGTAGCTCTCGGGCGCGGCGATCACCTGATCGCGAGACCAGTATCCGGCACCGCGAATGTTGCGCCAGGACCAGACGGCAAGCTCGACCGGAGTTGCCGGCGGCCGCTTGGCCTCGATGTATTCCATCTTCTGCGTGTAGCCAATCCAGTATCCGTGTTGGGGATGGCCTTCGATCTCCACGGCAACGCCCTCTGCCTTCACAAGATCCCTGCGGTCAGCCGCAAGATCATGATACTCGCTTGCATACACCTGGCGAAGCTCATGCTTGGCTTTGAACTCTTCATCTCGAATGAGTCCGTAGCCAAAGGAGAGCGTCGCGCCGATGAGCACGAGCGCGATAAAGATGAGAGACGCCCATTTGTACGTTGGCGACCTGAGCTCGAAATGCACGATCGCGAACGCAAGGGCAAAACCCGCGACAATCGCAACCATGAAAAGCTCGGGCGACTCGTACACCGCAAAGACGAAAGCATAGGCAAAGGCAAGTGCCATTGCAAGGCACACGCCCATCACCTTACGGATGAAACGCTTGGCTCGATACCTTTGGTTGCTGATGAGGACAAGCTCGTCCTTCTCACCTTCTCTTCGTGCCACCATGCTTTCTCCAAGAGGCGATTTCTCGCGCTCTTGCGCCTGGGGCAGAATTCCATCAGTGTGCCAGCCAACCTTACCGTCGACTCGCCAAGTGCGGGCAATCGGAACCCACTTCAGGACCGGCAGAGCCTGCAAAGCCTTGGACAAGGCCTCACTTGCGAAAAGGTATACCTCGACCCAGAAACCGGACCGTACCATGAAGTACGTGGTGAGCGCGCAGTAGACGATGCCGGCAATGGCAATCATCCACCGACCGGCCTCGATCCAATGCCACCAATCGGCCATACCGCTCGCAAGCTTATGATGGCCATAGCAGCCAATCCCGATACCGATAGCGCCGCCAAAAGCCGGCAACACAATGGCAAGGGTGGCAAGGGTGGTGAGGAGCCCGAGCTCGGCCGCGGTGAGCGCCGCAAACCACGTCCCGGCAGTTCTTGCCGGAGCAAAGAGCGCAATGGCAATGGCCTTGACCGTCAAAGCCACGTCATCGAGCACCCGCCAAAAGCCGTGTTCTTCCTCGTTCTGACTTTCGTCCGTTGCAGTCGTTGTTTCGTTTTCGTTCCTATCGGGCATATCAACCTCCTTGTTGATTTTATTTTCCTCTCCTATCGGCCGTCTGCCAGCTTCTCGGCCCAGGCACGAAGCCTGCCTGTTCGCTTGCCAAGGCTGTGGCAACCGCGGCTAAAGCCGCCGTCCGGAGCGCAAACAGCCCTCCTGGTCTTCTTCAGAACATCGCGAACGTATTCCGCAGGCTTGAGATCAGACTCGGGCTTCTTGGAGATATTCGCACGGATCACCTGCTCAAGATACCCCTTCATCTCATCCCACTGCGGACCCTCCTTCATTTCACGGACCATTTCTTCCTGGTCAATCTCCGGATCTGCAATGAGCTCCGGGTCATTATACACGCGATTGATCTCGGTTCGATGCTTGCGAATCATCCGAAGAATCATCCGGATCTCGCTCGCATCAGTGATGGCGCGAATAAGCCAGGCAACTTCCTGGCGCTGACCGGGTGTTAGGCTCGCGTGCCAGGTCATGAACTCCTCATCGTCATCAAGGGTTAAATCCTTGAGAGCACGGTGGAAACCGTCGAGAAGTCCGAGCTCGGCCTCGCGGTCTTCATGCTCGAACCAGCCGGCACAGCAAGACTCAAGCCCAAGACCCATCTTCATGGCATCAATCCGATCCATCTTATGCTTGATCGAGTAAGCCTGGGGACAACACATTGCATGCATCCCGCCTCTTTTGCCGACCTTAACCTCGCAGTTAAAGACCTTCCACTTTCGATCCCATTTCTCCTCAAGCTCCTTAAGCTCTTCTTCGAGCTTTTCTACGTCAGGAGCCTTATCAACGTATTTGGACAACGTATCGACAAACTCATCCAGCATTTCATTGCCAAGCCAGTGAAGATCATTCCAAAGCTTGCCATCCGGCAGATGGGAACGGGGAATGTTCATCATACCGGCGACTCCAGGCAAAATGCGCTTGAGCCACTTCTTGGTGTCATCATCGAGCATGCCGCGAACTTCATCTGCGTACTCGGTGCCAGCCGCCATCTTGGCGAGCCTGGCCATAGCCCTCTCAAAGTAAGGCTTTGCCGTTCGCAGAACGAAACCCATGTCCATGCCCTTCTTATCACTCTGCTTATCGTCAGCCATTTCGACCTCCTTGTATCTCTTGGTGTTGTGTGCAATTTCAAAACTAAATCAAACCTACATTTTAAGTTGTAAAAAACTAACAAGATACTAAAGAATCGCCACCCGCACCTATTGCGGGCAACATGCAATTTTAGCATAAAATTAGCAAAATGTCAACCTATGCTGACAAAAAATATGTCAGTCCCTTGACAAAAACAAAAAATCCAAGTATGATAGAATGTTTAAGAGGAGGTAAAAATGACTGATTTTGAAAATCTGTCCCTTAATAAATCTCTCTCATGTCTCGAGTTCCTTGGCCACAGCCAGAATGATTTTCTTCGCATGGTCTTTCAGAGCTACTTCGAGAAAATCAAAACAGCCGCACCAACAGCCGACTGTCGTGTAAAAGCCCAGCACATCATGGCGGCATACATGAATAGCCTGAAAGACATCCCAACAATCAGCCCGGCTGTCATCAACAAGGTCAAGGTCGAGTTCCGAGGTAACCCCACTTTCCTCAAAGAAGAGCTCCACATTGCCGCCGAAAGCAATGACCGGCTCATTCAGTCCTGGGGAGAGCGAATCCTGCAGCATGTTGCAGGTACAATCCTCAACCTTGATGATGCCGAAGAAATTCAGGACATTCTGCAGGAATTCTTTATCATCACCTTTGCCTGCCTTTGGCGGGCGCATCTCGAGCAATAAAAAAACACCGGGTGTTCTCCTACCGGGTGTCTTTTTTTTGTTTATTTTAAGCGGCGCGGCTCATATCAGCGCCTTCAAGTTTTTCAAAAACTTTTCCGGCCTGAGCCTCTAATTTTTCAGCAATTTCTTCATCGCCCAAACCTGACTTTTTTAAAGTCTCAGTCAAGTTCAATGTCTGCTCAAAAATATCACCGCGACCCATAAAAATATCGATATTTTCAGCGCGCTGTGATTCAACATAGCGATCTAAAATTTTTCGATAATCTTCATTTTTATTGGCCGCAGCCTCAAAGGCATTAAGCACCATTTGCTGCTCCGGGGTATATTTGGCCGCTTCTTTGTCAGCCTCAGTCCCCTCAACGGTCGCGCCCTCAAGCATTTCACGCTCATCAGGACTTAACCCTGCCATTTTTTCTGGAGTCATAATTAATCTTTATGATTTAACATGCGATTATAACAAATTTTTACTAAATTGTCAATCAACGCCTCTTACTTTGCTAGCCGTTCTTTTAAAAACTTCACCCATGGAATAAATGCCGGATCCTGGCTGTTGAGCATTCCCAAATAAAAGCTAACATAACTTCCGAGCATTATTGCCTCAGCCGCCTGGCCAAGCTTTGTTGTTGCTTTCATTTTATATGACGTCGTACTAATTTTATTTCTTTTTACAATCTGAGCCGTGAGAGAATAACGCTTTTGCACCTTTGGATGATATTTGGATGATTCAAAAAACACAAAAATCATATCTTTTTTCACGCGCTTTGGAAAACTTAATCCCTCAAGCAAATGATGGTCAATTTCCGGCAAAAGAGCCCAGGTTGCATATTGCTTTGAAGTTTCATTGATCTGATTTGCCATAATATGCATATTGCCTTCCAAAAATTCTGAACCAACCAAAACAACTGATTTATTTTTTAATTTTTGTGCGAGTTTTTTTGCCGCGTTTTTTGTTGCCGGACTTTTAAACCTGAATTTCCTGGCAAATGTTACGAGCCGCTTAATCATAAGCGTTGCCTCGGTATCACTTATTCTTACAAGCCCGGCCCGTGACAAAAGTCCCATTGTCCCAAATACAGCATAGCCAAGCCCGACCCGTGGCTGGCCGCAAGGATTATACTTTGGCTCAAAAATATAAGCCGGCCAGCGATATTTTTTTGCGAGCTTTGCAAGCTCACCGCCGCCCGAAAGCACCATAATCTTGGCGCGCTTTGCTTTGGCTTCACGTGCGCATGAAAGCACTTCCTCGGTTGTCCCGGAATACGACGACAAAAACACAAGAGTGTCTTCATCAGTATAAGCCGGCAGATTGTAACCGTTAATAATCTGTACCGGTGCATAAAACTTATCATAAAAAAGACT
>Ga0180434_10004978_pt1 | contig 15881 bp, 12 predicted proteins | sample SS_ome_7_FD_132453 | JGI IMG/M metagenome (GOLD analysis project Ga0180434, IMG submission 132453) | Hypersaline lake sediment archaeal communities from the Salton Sea, California, USA - SS_1_D_2 metaG | ecosystem: Environmental > Aquatic > Non-marine Saline and Alkaline > Hypersaline >...
CGTAGCCACCGTGCTCGTCATCGGCCTGCTTGTGGGGCTCACCGAGCTCCGCAACCAGGTGGTCCAAGAGCTGGGTGACGTGGCGATGGCCATCGGGAACATCAATCAGAGCTATGCCTACGACGGCGTCCTGAAGGATGAAGTCGGCGAGACGGCTGGCTCGATGTTCCACGACTTCGAGGACTTTTGCCAGGTCGACGGCCCGGATGACTCCCTTCTTTCGGAGCCGGCGGGGATTACCGTTCGGGTTTCCCCGAAGGACGAGTGCGACCCCGCTGATGTCTCGCAGGGATGGTAAACGTCCAGGCGAATTGCCCTCGGGGACGGGTTACCGCCCTCCCCGAGAGGCAAGTCGCCAGGCAGACCGGAAACACGACGCGTGGAAAACGTTAGACGTCCCTTGGATTCGTTCCCAATCAAACGTGGTGTTCAACGATGGTCCCATTAGCGCTCGTTTACGTGACGGCCGTGGCCGCCTTTACCACGGCGGCGGCGATCAGCGATCTGCGGACGCGGAGGCTTCCGAACTGGTTGACGGTTCCGGCCTTTGCGGCCGCCGTGCTAATGCACACGGTGGTCAACGGGTGGGCCGGGTTGGGATTCTCCCTGCTCGGCTTCGCCACGGGCTTCAGCATCCTGCTGGTTTTGTGGTTGATCGGCGGGGGCGGAGGCGGCGACGTGAAACTGATGGGGGCGTTGGGCGCTTGGCTGGGGGTGAGTCAGACGTTGGTCGTCTTCCTGCTGAGTACTTTGATTGCTGCGGCCTTCACCGCAGTCGTGGTGTTGGCCGGCATGCTGAGCGGCGGCTTTGGACACGTCCGGCGACGTTACTTCGCCGCCGGCTCAGCAGGTCGGCCGACGCGCCGCGGCGCCGCCGCGGCCGACGAATCCCGGAAGAGGCGCAAACAGCAACGCCGCCTGATGCCCTACGCGGTACCCGTGGCGTTGGGAACCTGGCTGGTGCTCACGTTCGCTTGGACGTCGAGCACGTTGCCCTGGTAATCGTCATGTATCGGCAAACCCCCGTGGCGTGTGTGGGAAAAGCAAAGCAGTAAGGGCGCATATTTGCCGGCCGCGCGGGCCGGCGGGGAGCGAAGAGCCATGTCAAACCTCAGTCCTGGCACGTTGATCTTAGGGATATTCGCGGTGCTGTTCGGGCTCGTGGGGGCCTACGCGGTCAAGCAGCACCTGCAGGAGGAGGAGCCGCCCGCGGCGGTCGTCGAGGCAGAGGTCCCCCGGGTGATCCCGCTGGCCAGTGCGGATCTCGAGGTAGGACGCACCCTCAACACCGGCGACGTGATGCTCGTGCCGATGACGCGGGAGGAGCGCATCGAAGCGGGACTTCCCCGGATCTTCATGTCCAGTGCCAGCCAGATCGTCGGACGCATCCTCCGCGAGCCCATCGAGAAAGGCAAGCCGTTCGTCACCACGATGTTCTACCCGGAAGGCTACGGCCCCGACGTCTCGGAGCGTTTGCAGCCGGGATACCGGGCGGTGACCATTGCGGTGAAGGACAACCTCAAGGAGTTCGGGCTGGTGTCGCCGGGCATGTTCGTCGACGTCATGTTTCGCACGTCCGCCAACCCGAAGGAGCACATCCCGGAGACCACGGTGACGTTGTTGGAGCGCGTCGAGGTGCTGGCGATCGACCACGAGGTCTTCGAAGGTGCCCGGTCGCACAGATCGCCCGGGACGCCGGGCGGCACGGCGGCCACCGTGACCGTGGCCGTCACGCCCAAGCAGGCCAGCGCGATCAAGGTGGTCGAAGGCCACGGCACGATGTCGCTGGTGGTGCGGGGGGCGCAGGATGACGAGTTGCTGGCCGTCGCCGAGCCGCAGACGCTCACCGGCCTGCTCGATCTGCCCGAGCCCCAGCCCCCGCTGACCACCGAAATCTACCGGCGAGGCCGGCTGACCACGGCGGTGTTCGAGAACGGACGCAGGACCACGCGCGTGGCCGAGGCGTTCGACGATCTCCCCGTCGCCGCCGAGGACCGGGGCCCCCGGGTGTTGACCATCTCCCAACGGCTGGCCAAGACGGAGAGCGACGAGGAGAAGGCGGATTGCGGGTGTGGAGGCAAGTAGCCGGAGGGCTTGGAGTATTCGCGTAACGGTTCATAGCCCGGGGCTTTGTTGGGCCTCTTTAGTTCAAAAGTCATTTCGGATCGCACAATGATTAGCACAGTCCTAAGGCGACGGCAGGAGAGCCAACCCCAAGCGAGGCCCACGGAGGTTGAGTTCCAGCGGCTGAAGACCGCGATCCACGAGGAGTTGATCGAGTCGCTCGACCTGTCGATGATCAGCGACATCGACGAGGATCTGCTCCGTGAGGAGATCCGCCGTCTGGCCGAGGAAATCTGCCGTGGCTTGGGCAAGAACCTCAGCGAGGCCGACCACCAGCGGATGCTCGACGAGCTTCTCGACGAGGTGTTCGGGCTGGGCCCGCTGGAGCGGCTGATGCAGGAGCCTTCGGTGAGCGACATCCTGGTGAACGGGCCGCACGAGGTGTTCGTCGAGCGGCACGGGCGCCTGGAGCGGACCGACGTGGTCTTTGCCGATGACCAACACGTGATGCGGATCATCCAGCGGGTGGTGTCGCGCGTGGGGCGAAGGGTGGACGAGGTCAGCCCGATGGTCGACGCCCGGCTCCCCGACGGCTCGCGCGTCAACGCGATCGTCCCGCCGCTGGCCCTCGAAGGTCCCAAGCTCTCGATTCGCCGCTTCGGCGCCGACCCTCTCGACGCCGACCGGCTGGTCGCCAACGGCTCGATCCGTCCGGAGATGGTCGAGTTCCTCGCCGCCGCCGTCAAGGCCCGCGTCTCGTTCCTCATCTCCGGCGGCACCGGCGCCGGAAAGACGACGCTCCTGAACGCCCTCTCGACGTTCGTCCCGCAGGACGAGCGTCTGATCTCGATCGAGGATTCCGCCGAGCTGATCCTGCAGCACCCGCACGTCGTGCGCCTCGAGACGCGGGACGCCAACGTGGAGGGGACGGGCGAGACGACCCAGCGGGACTTGCTCCGCAACAGCCTGCGGATGCGACCCGATCGGATCCTGATCGGCGAGGTCCGCGGCGCCGAAGCCCTGGACATGCTCCAGGCGATGAACACGGGGCACGAGGGATCGCTGACCACGATCCACGCCAACGACACGCGCGACGCGCTGGCGCGGCTGGAGATGATGGTCGCCATGACCGGACTCGACCTGCCCGTCCCGGTCGTTCGGCAGTACATCGCCGCGGGGATCCGCCTGGTCGTCCATCTGGCGCGGCTGAAAGGCGGGATCCGGCGAATCATCCGGATCTCGGAGATCGTCGGCCTCAACGACAAGGGATATGAGATCCAGGACATCTTCGGCTTCCGACAGACGGGAGTCGACGAGGACGACAGGGCGAAGGGCGAGTTCTTTGCCACCGGCTATCGGCCCGCCTGCATGGAACGGCTGTGCGCGACCGGCATCGCGCTGCCCGACGAGATATTCACCGCAGGAACGTTTTCCGACTGATTTCGTTTCCCACCCCGCGCACGTTGAGGCGCGGGATGACGCTCCCACGCGTCGCCCGCGCCCCAACGGGGGTTTTCCCAACGTTCACTTCACGCGGCAGTCCCAGGATGAACGGCTTTCGATCGGCTACCGTCCGGCACGACGTCGATCCCGAGCACAGCGGTTTCAAGGAGTCCTGGTCGTGAGTACCCCGATTATCGTCTTGATCATCTTCCTCGCGGTCGCTTTGGCGCTGGCCGCTCTGGGGTGTCTGATCCGAGATCTGACCTGTTCACGCCGGGCGTCGCGCGCCTCGACCCCGGCGGGCTCCGGCCGGCCGATCCGCCTGCGGCGCGTCCCGCGCCCCTCGGCCGACCCGGCGAAGGGCGGCCCGGTGGCGTCGTTCGACCGTTGGTTCGACCGGATGGTCCGAGAGACGGGCATGGGCATGACTCCGACCGAGGCGATGCTCTTGCTGGTCCTTTGTGGAACCGTGCTGGCGGCGGGCATGTTCCTCTGGGACGAGCAGCCGCTGACCGCGACGATCGGTATGCTGGTGGGGATGGCGGCCGCCCTGGCTTACCTCATCGTCCGTCGAATACGGCACGTCCGATTGCTCCAGGAACAGCTTCCCACCGCCCTCGACATGCTCGCCCGCGGGCTGCGCGCCGGGCAAAGCCTGGACGAGGCCCTCAATCTGGTCGGCCAGCGCTCGCCGCAGCCCTTGGCCAGGGAGTTCCGCTACTGCGCGCATCAGTTGGCCATGGGCCTTTCGATGCCCGCGGTGATGCGGTCGCTAGTCGAGCGCGTGCGCCTGTTCGATGTCCGCATCTTCACCACTACGCTTTCCGTGCATCGGCAGACGGGCGGCAACGTGGCCAAAGTGCTGGAGCGGCTGGCGTCGGTCGTTCGCGACCGGCTCAGCTACCGCCGCCAACTGCGGGCGACGACGGGGGCCGGGCGGCTGTCGGCCATCCTGATCGCCATGATCGGGCCGCTGCTGTTCGTCTATCTGTTCTGCTTCCAACCTCATTATCTCCAAGCCATGCTCGACGCTTCCCTGGGCAGGACCCTGCTGTTGGTGGCCGTTCTGCTCGAACTGACGGGGCTGGTTTGGACGGCTCGTCTGTTGAAGCCGACCTATTAGGCCCCGGGAGACCTGCTCCGAATCGCTGACTCCATCGGCCAGAGGCCACGCCATCGAATGAGCCCGAGCGGGCCGGAAGACCACCGCGCGATCCCGATTCGCTCTACAGAGGACATCCGACCATGCACACGGCGATTGCTGCTTTCCTGGTAATCACGGTTCTATGCTACGGCCTGGGTTGGGTCGTGATACGCGGCCGTCGCAACCGCGACGGCGATGTGTTTGCGGGCGGGCGGCGCCGACCCCTCATCTTCGGCCCGTTGACCGTCGCGCTGGCCGGCGTGATCCCGTGCGGGGCAATCGGCAGGGCCAACCTGACCAAAGAGCTGCGGCAGGCCGGATACTACCACCGATTCGCCCTGGAAGAATTCGCGGCGATGCGCAACGCGATCGTCGTCGGATGGGTGTTCCTGATCGGCGTTCTGATCGTCGTGGGCACTCAGCCGGGCGACCCGATGATCGGCATGCTCGCCGTCGTCGGGGTGCTCGGGGGCCTGATGCTCTACGGCCTGCCGCGGCTCATCCTCCGCAACCGGGCCGGCGCCCGCGTGCAGCGGATCCAGTACAGCCTCCCCGACGCCCTCGACATGATCACCATGTGCATGACGGGCGGTCTCCCGTTGCACGGCGCGTTGGGGCGGGTGAGCAAGGAGCTGTCAACCACGCATCCCGACCTGGCCTGCGAGCTGAGGATTCTCGGTCGGCAGATGGAGGCGGGCTCGCTCGACGGTGCCCTGCGGCAGTTCGCCGACCGGATCGACACGGCCGACGCCCAGTCGCTGGCCCTCCTGGTGAGCCAGACGGAGAGGCAGGGGGGGAGCGTTTCGGCCGCCTTTCACGAATTCGCCGACGAAGTGCGCCGGGGCAGGCGGCAACGCGCCGAGGAGCAGGGAAACAAGACCACGGTCAAGATGCTCCTGCCGCTGGTGTTCTGCCTCGCCCCCCCCATCTACATGCTGCTGCTCACGCCGGCGATCATCGAGCTGAGGAGCTTCGTGCTTCAAGAGAACGAGACGGGCGGCGTCCTCTCACCGGCTGCCATGACCGAGGAAGACGTGGTGCCCGATGTCGACCTGCCGGACGCGAGCGAGCGCTACTCCTACCTCTCGTTCATCGGCCGAGGACCAGAAGAGGATCAGACTCCCTCGACGGGCGCACGCCGCGCCGCCAACCTGCCCGGGACGGCCGACTCCTTATGACGCCCCCACGGCAATCGTCGACGCCGACCGGAGACCGGAACGAGCGGGCTCCCGTCGTCGCGCGCCGGTCGCGAGGGCTCAGTCAGGCTCGGAAAGGAGACGGTTGAGGCCCGACGCGAAGTCGACGTGCGGTCTGGCCGTGCCAAAGCTCGGCGCCGCGTGGGAGGTTCTCGAAATCGAGCCGGGGCGGTACTGCTCGAAGCTGGCGGGCTGGGCGGAATCGGTAATCTCCACGCTGCCCATCGTCGCATCGTCGCCGGAAGGCTCCGCCAACACGCCGGCCGGCTGGCGCAGCGACCACGCGGCCTCCACGTCGCGCTGCGGCGCGGGCGGCGCCTGGACGGCGACTTCGCAGCTTCCCCGTGACACATCGGCCACGGCCGGATCGGTCAACACGCCGGCTGGCTGATGCAGGGACCGCGCCGCCTCCACCTGGCGGGGTGGCGCCGAGGGCGTCTGGAGGGCAAGTCCGGAATCGGCGCCGCGCCCGGGCTCCGCAGAGGGCGACGGCTCGAAAGACCGCTCGTGCCGAGCGATCTGCACGAGCGCCTCGGCGGCCGGCTTCAGGTTCTGATCCATGGTCAACGCGCGGCTGTAGCTCGCCTTCGCCTGGTCGATCTCCCCGCGCTGGGCATGGACGAACGCCATGTTCGCGCAAGCCTGGGCCTCGGTGCCCGTGATCCGGAACATGGCCAGCGCCTCGTGATCGCGCCCTTGCTCGCCGAGCAAGACGCCCAGGTTGTTGGATACGGCCGGATCGTTCGGCCGGAGGTCGTGGGCGCGTCGGAGGATCGCTTCGGCCTCGTCCAGCCGGTGCTGGAGGTAGTAGCAGTAGCCGGCGTCGCTCAACAGCGTGGCATCCGACGGGGCCAGGCGGATCGCCTCGGCGAAGTCCTGGTTGGCCTCTTCGAATCGCCCCTGCTGGGCCCGCATCACGCCCAGGCGGTGATAGGGGACCGGGTTGTCCGCGTTCTTCTCGATCAGTCGCAGGTAGAGGCGTTCCGCGTAGTCGAGCTGACCGCGTCGCTCACTCAACCGCGCCAGGGCCAGTTCGCTTCGTGTCGCCGGGTCTTCAGCCGCTCGGCCGGCGCCCTTCGCCGAGGCCGACTGGAAGAGCTGGCTGGGAGAAAGGGAGTTGCCGCCCGAGCATCCACTCATTGCCACAAGGACGCTGAGAGCCATCGCGCCGGCCAGAGTCTGTTGCCACTTCACGATCTTCGCCTCGCTGCCAAAGTGGTGTGGGGCGGCCCCGGGCGGGACCACCGTGGGGTCGCCTGGTTGGACGATTCCTCTCGTCCGTCGAGTCGAGCCGCAAGACAGGCCGAAGCCAGCGAGCGGCTCGTGCCCGACCGTCTACCGGTTACCATCCGCGGAACATGAAACCGCCGAAGCCACCGCCGAAGCCACCGGCGCCGGAGCCGCCGAAAGCACCTCCGCTGAGGCCCGACCCGTAGGCCGCTTCCGCCTCGTTACCTGTATATCCCTGGGCGAACGCCGGGGCCACGACGACGCGCTGGTCGGCGTCGTTCACCCCCATCGCCAGCAGGGAACGGACGATGATGTCTCGGCGGCGCATGTCCAGCTCGGGGTTCGGATGCACGGGATACTCGTGCTCGGTGTCGGGCCGGGACGAAGACATGCTCCGTTCCACCACGACCATCGCGTCCTGGCCCCCCAGCAGCCGCACCGCGATCTGCTTCACGTGGTCCTCTCCGGCCGTGTTCAGCCGGTCGGGCTCGAGTTCGAACTCGTGCTCGTGGATGACGAAGTCCGAGTGCTCCGCGCTGATCTCCTGGGTCTGCCAGATGGGATCGCTCAGGGCGCCCAGCGGCGCGGCCGGTGGCGGAACGTAGTAGTCCCGCCATCCCGCGGGCCCCTGGCAGCCCGCCGCAAGGATCATCAGACACGCCACTGCCACCCAGGGCTTGATATGGGTAATTGCCGTCTTAGTCATCTGCGTCTCCTTCATAGGTCCGCTTGGGTCGCGTTTGGTCACAGAGAACGGGGCTCTGGCTCTTCACTCCGAAGCATCGCGGCTCGGAAGCGGCCCATCTCGCCGACAAGCTCGCTCCGCCACCGCCGACCGCTAGCGGGAGAAACCGTGCTCTCCCTGAACGTAGTAGCCTTCACACTGCAAGTACGTCGCGTGACGTTTCGCTTCGATGCGGGCGTCAAGGAGTTGCTGCTTGTAGGCCGGCCCATACGTGCTGCGGTAGTGACAATCGGGGTGCCCCTCGATGCGGCCGGTCGCGTAGAACGCCCAATCGCCCGGCTCGGTGACCTCCATGCCGGGCAGGATTTGGGGCGCTTCCTCGGCCTCGAGCGGATGGACCAGCTCCGGGCTGACCAGCACGATCAGCTCCGTCTCTTCCCGCCGCACTTCCCGGTTGCTGAAAATCGTGCCGGCGACCGGTACGTCACCCACGAAGGGAACGCGGATGTGGCTCCCCGTCTGCTGATCCTGGAGCAATCCGGCAATTGCCAGCCACTGGCCCTCGCGAAGATCGACGGTGGTCGCCACCGCCCGGGTGTCCAGGCCGGGAACGCCGTCCTGACTGGTCAGGTCGGCGTTCACCTGGCTGAACGAAGGGGCCACGTGCAGGCGAATGCGGTCCTTGTCGAGGACGGTGGGGGTGAACATCAATTGCGTGCCGAAGCCGCGGAAGTTGGTCGACACGGCGCCCACGCCTTCGACGCCGACGACCGTCGGCACCGCAAACTCGCCCCCGGCGATGAAGTAGGCCGGGTGGCCGCTCAACGTCACCAGGTTCGGCTCCGCCAGGACCTTCCCGTAACTATTCGTGTTCAGCGCTTCGAGCACGAAGCGAACGTCTTCCGTGTCCAGCACCGCCCGCACCGCGCCGGCCAGCCCGAGATTCGTCTCCAAAGTGAAATCTCCGGCGAACACGTCGAGCTCGGTGCCCAATTCGCGCAGGGCCGTCCGGCTCAGCTCGGCCACGCGGACCTTGAGCATCACCTGCATTTCCCCCGTCACCTGGAGAAGATTGATGACGTCGCTGGGCGGAAGATCGCTCACGCCGGGGAACGGCTCGGCCGCGGCTCCCCGGTTGAGGATCGCGCCTCCCGGTCCCAAGATCGTTCCGTCCGGGGCCTGCCCACGCACCAGCGCCATGATCTCGGTCGCCTCTTCCGCGTCTCGGGCCTGGCCCTTGACGATCAGCTTGTCGGCGATCGGAATCAGCCGAACCATGCTGTTCGGAAAGAACTCGTTGACCTTCTTCTCCAACTCGCCGTACTCGATCTTACGCCGGTCTTCGACCGCTTCGTCGGGCGAAACGCGGACCAGGTACCGCAATATCTCTCCGCCTCCTTCCGCGTCGGCGAACCAGAGCGTCAGGCTCGTCTGACCGGTCGAGCCGCCGATCAGCTCGAATTCGGTCGGGCCGAACTGAACGACCTCCAGGACGTCGGGGTCCGTCACGGAAATGCGGCTGATGGGACGCTTGGTCCGCACGATCTTGGAGCGTCTCGGATCGATGTCCAACGGGATCCCCGGCTCCAACACCCAGTCGACCAACGCCTTCTCTTGGGCGTCCCATACGCTGGGCGCCTTTCCGGCAACCTCTTGCGCCGCCGCAAACGGCGACGGCGACACGAGCCATAAGAGTACAGTGATCGAGATAATACATCCGATAACAAGTAAGCATTTCCTCTCACGTCCGCAGAGAATGACACGTGCTGCGCATAGAAGCGGCGGGTTCTTCATGTCTTACACCCCTCATGACTTGAGCTTCCCGACGGAGCCATCGAAAATCGGGCTACCACGCGTAGGCGACGGACCCCGGCCCCTTGAGTGCCCCCTTCCTGCTCACTGAGAAGAAGAGTACAGGTGCCCGACCGAGGTCTTCGTCTGATCTAATCGGTTGTTCGTGGGGCGCGGATAATAGGAAATCTGAGGAAACCGCAGAGAGCACCGCTGCCGACCCTGCGCGCGGGGGGGGGCGACCGGGCCCAAAAGGGTTGCGCTGGCCCATCTCCAGGCCCAACTGCTTGCCTTACCCCCCAAACTGAATCTCCCTTTAGACTTGACCGCGGAATCAACGGAACCCGATAAGATGAGAGAATTGTGCGACCGCGGCCCAAATCGCGCCGCAGGTCAGCGGCTCAACACAAGATATAAGGGGGGGGAGATTTCAAATGTCACGTTACATTCCTGTTGCCGTCTGCGTGTCGTTCGCGCTCGCTTTGACCCATTCGGATTCTGTCTCCGCGCAGGACGGCCCGGCATCGATCAGCCAGCCGGCGTGTGTGGTCGAAGAGACGGGCTGTGCGTGCGCGCCGGCAGCCTGCTGCGGGGCTTGCACGGCCGGTTGCCCAACGTGCCGCGGCTGCACGGCCGCCGGTTGTTGGGGAAGCTCGCTTTGCGACGCCTTGTATGGCTGTCGTTGCGCCTGCGGCTGCGGCTGCTGCGATTTCCGGTGCTGCCCCTGCTGCCAGATGTTCCCCCACTATGCCTATTACCCACCGATGCACGGGTACTACTACTTCAGGCCGTACCATCACTCCCACGTCCCCACGCAGCAGTTGCTCGTGACCCAGTGGGGCGGCGATCCGCGCAACCCCTACTCGAACCAAGTCTTCCAGGCGATCTACGCGTCGTCCGGAAAGGGCGAAGCGTCGCCGCGTTCCATCCCGACGCCGGCGACCCTCCCCAAATAGCGCGGCCGCGCACCAGCAACTATTGGTCCTTGCATTGCCAACGATCGCCCGGTCCACCTCGGGCAATCATTGGCAATGCAAAGATCAATAAGCCTGGCCCAACAGGTCGGCCGAGAGCCTTCAGCGAGTCGCGATTTGGACGCCTCTTTCCACGCGGGACGCGGGCGAAGGTGCCCAAGTGGTTCTCGCATTATGCTACACTTATGTGGCAAAAGTCTGTGGCAAAAGTCTCGTCTGGCGTAACCGATCTCTTCCCAGGGCGCGGATCGTGCGAAACTCCTCTCGGGTGTCGACTTCCGATCGGAGACGCCCGCACAAACTTAACTGCACCGTTCAACTATTGATCCGGATGCGGATTGAACGCAAGAGAAGGCCGGCAATCGTCGGTTCAGCCGTGCGGAGCGCTTCGGATGAAAGACAAGCGTCCTGCCATCGTCGAAATCCTCTTGATGCCTCTACCGGATGTCGTGGCCCACGTGATATTCCTAGTATGGGGACTAGTCCTGTTTGGCGTAGCACTGGCACGACTATTCTGACTCCAGTGAATTGCCCTGACGAAGCAGACTTGTCCCGCGCCAAACTGTAGCCTTCCGAATAGGGGCCTCGCGGATCTCGCGATTGGCGTGTCGAGAATGCGGACAGTAGAGGTGCGAATGTCTTGCCCAGTCTGTGGGCACTGCTGGAGAGTCACGGCGATCTTGGAAGGAGAGGCGGCGAACCTCGTCAATGACCTTTGCCCCGAGTGTCAGTCGCAAGGGGAGCCGAAGGAAGTGGTTGATGACCAAAGCCCAGGTTTCCGCGATGGAGGCTAGTGCCTTTTGCCGACGCGGTCGGTGGGTTGAGCCCGGTCCCACAACGGCGGCGCTCTGAAGGCACCGCCGACCCGTTGGCCCCTTCTTGGCAGAGTGCGTCTGGACGGCTCCCGCCCGCAGCGTGTCTGAATCGGCGCCTCAGCGTGTGTCTCAATCGGCGCCTCGGTGAAACACGCGTGAGACACTGCTGCGACTCACGCTGGGGTTCCGCTACGCGCTGAAAACCCGCGTCTTCCCGGCTGCGGGCGGGCGGGCGCCGGTCTTGCCGGTTACGAAGGCCTTCGGTACACAGTTTGCTTCCGCGACGCCGCAGGCCGCGCGGTCAAGGTGAGGCCTCAACGAACAGGTCGACGCGCGGCAAGGGTCACCGCGTCGGTGATTCTTCCCAATCCTTGAAGGATCGGCAACAAGTGGTTAGCATGCGGGTGGGCCGGTGTAGGGCGAGGGAGTTCTGAGGGGGGGCTCGTCGCGGCCATCGCTTTCCATCTCGACGAAAGCGTTTCTCATCTGCGTAATCACTCCGCCGTTGCAGGAAGCGGAGAGGCTCCGTTCGACGGGTTGCGCGAGGGAATCCGCGCGCGAGTACTGCCCCCAGTCGACGCGGGGTTTCGGAGGTCACCCACCCGGAGATAATAAATGACGGGGACCGGATTGGCCGAAGTGGCGACAATTGGCGGATTAGCAGGCTTCAGTGTATATTGCTTCTCTTGTGCGGCGCACGTGTGGCGGGCCCGGAACGCAAAATCCTCTCGGTCCGGGGCCCCCGCCGGCATGGGCCGGGCGACACGGCGGACGTCGGCCGTGTTGCTGACGCTGGGACTGCTGGGGATGGCTCTTTCGGCGGCCTGGCAGGCGGTCGTCCGTCACGAGGGTTTGTTGTCCGGAGACGGAATCTTCACGGTGCGAGCTCCGACGGACCGGGACGTCGTTGCGGTCGCTCAGCAGGAGGCGGTCGAAGAAGGCGGCCTTCTGGCACGTTTTGGCTCGGCCGAAAGCAAAGCGAAATTGGCGGAACTCGAGCTTCGACGAGACGGCTTGGACGCCGAAAAGGCGATGCTCGGCCATCAACCGCTTGTCAGCGATCCCGACATCGCTCGGAAGCTGGGAGAGGCCAATGCCCGGGAGCGTGCGCTCCGCGCGAACCTCAACGAGCTCACTCTCGAAAGAAACAGGGTTTCGCGCGATGCCATGCGCGAGCGTTCGACCCGGCAAGACGACATCCAGTCGGTGCAGCTCGAGATCAGCCGGTTCGAGGAGGAAGCCAGGCAGGCCGAGAGTGCTCTTCGTCTCTGCCAAGAGGAGCATGCAAGATGTGCGTCGCTGGTATCGCGGGACGTGGTCCCAGAGGAGGAGTACGCACGAAAGGCGAGCGAACTCACATCCCGCGAGATTGAAGTCCGCAAGCTTCAGAGGCAGGTGGAGAAAGCGACCGAGCAACGCAAGCAGTTGGAGCGTGCCCTTGCGGAGTTTTTGAAGCTCACCGAACAGCAGGAAAAGGAACTGACGAACGAAATCGCCGGTCTTGGAGACCAGCTCGCGGAAATTGCCAGCCAACAAGAAGGGCTGGAACGCCGCCAAGCTGAGGATCTCGCTCGAGCGGCGCGTCATCGCGAGGAATCCCTGCGGAAGATCGAGATCGAGCTTGCGCAGGCGGAAAAGCAATTGCAGGCGGAGAAGGCCGAGCACCAATCGGTGGCGCCCTTTGCCGGTCGCCTCGTGTACCGTGCGCCCGCGCCGGGGAACGCCTTGCCCGGCGATCCGGTTGTCGTATTGGCGCCGCCCGGCGGGCTCCGGCTGGCCGTCCGCGTGCCGCGCTGGATGAAGTCGTCGCTGGAGCAGCAGGACAAGTTGTCGTGCGAACTGCTGCAAGACCTGGAACGCGACGAGCAGCGTCGTTTTGTCGAGCCGCGTTTCACCGCGAGTTTTGCCGGGTGGAAGGAACTTCCGGCCGATCCCCGCTTCGGCCTGGCCGAGATGAGTTGCGTGTTGTCGGCGGAGGCCGTGCGTGAACTCGCCTTGGGAAAGCAAATTGCGGCTCGGCTTGTCTGGCGTCCGCCGTTGTATGCATCCCCCTGGTTCGTTCGCAGCGCCCTGCTGGCCGCCTTGGCGGCCGTCGCAGGGAGTGCAGCGCGTCTCTTCGCGAGCCCTGGGTCCACCAAACGGCCAGCCCGACCTGGTTCTTCAGAGCGGTGCGAGACCGTCTCTCGACAGATCTCTACCGAGTTCGGAGCCGAGGGCGTGATGCTCCGGATGCTCGGCGGGCAATTGCGCGAGACGATCGTGCGCGGCGAACTCGACGCCCACGTGATCGCCGCGGCCGAATGGGCTCTCGATCGACACCGCGCCCGGGCGACTCGCCTGCTCGCTCTCGGACTGGGCGATAGCGATGAATTGTGCGACCATCTGGACGGCTTCGTCAAGGAAATGCGTCATCACGCCGATTTGGACGGCGGCAACCGATCGGCCGCATCGGAAGCGATGGTCCGGAGGTTGCTCGCCGTGTTGAGGGCGGCTGCCCCCGCAGAAGTCCATGCCCGGATCCGAGACATGGAACAACGCGGATCGAGCGAGGAGCGATGGGGCTCGAACGGACGCCGTCCGCCCCGGGAACCCGTCGACCACCAAGCGTAAACCCGTCCACGCACGCCGCCAGGATTTGACTCCCGTGATCTCCTCCGCTTCCTTACTTCCCTGTGAGAAAGCCGCTGAACCGGCCGAAGTCGCCTCGATGGGCGATCACGAACGGCGACCGTGGGAGACGGTGCTGTTCGGCCTCGGGGTGCTTCTCTCCTCGGGTCTCTTGTTTCTTCTGGCGTACGGAATCGTGTTTTGGCGGCCCCCGGCGGAACACGGTGTGCCATCGAGCGGGCTTTACACCGTGGGCGCCGTTGGGCTGGGCTGCGTCGCATTCCTCACCGGCTGCCGCTGGTTCTCACTCTGGGCGATGGCGTTTGCCGCCCGTCGCCGCCAGAGAGGTTCCCCCGACTTTGCCCACAGGTCGTGGCCCTTCGTCTCCGTCTTCGTTCCCAGCTACAACGAAAGCGAAAGGATCGAGGCGGCTCTCCATTCGCTCATCGCGCTGGACTACCCCGCCTACGAAATCGTCGTCGTCAACGACGGGTCGACCGACGACACGCTCGAGCGAGCCCGGAAATTGGAGGGCCCTCACGGCGGCTGCTCGGTTCGCGTGTATGACAAGCCCAACGGCGGCAAATGGTCCGCACATAATCTGGCTTTTCAAAGATCGCGCGGCGAGCTGATTCTGTGCATCGACGCCGATTCCCGGTTGGATCGCGCGGCGCTTCGCACCCTCGTCGCCCGAATGGACGATCCGCGTATCGCCGGAATGGCCGGGCAGATGCGCGTCCGTAACCGCAACAATCTCATCACCCGCTTGCAGGGGCTGGAATACCTGATGGCCAATGGAGCCGTCCGCACGGGACAGGGATTGTTCGGAACGGTGCTCATTGTGCCGGGGCCGATCGGGATGTTCCGACGCTCCGCGATGGAGGAAGTGTGGCTTCGCTACACCCGCGGGAAATGCCCAACTCACCCGGGAGCGGTGGAAGGGCCGTTTGAAGGCGATACCTTCGCCGAAGATTTCGATCTTTCGCTGGCGATCCTCTCTCTCGGCGAACGGATCGTCTACGAGCCCCGCGCCGTCTCGTGTACGAATGCTCCGGACAGCGTTTTGGCCCTGCTCAATCAGCGGTACCGTTGGTCCCGAGGAGCCATGCAAGTCTTGCGCAAATACGGCCGGCGCCTGCGGGAAGATCCGCAGATCACCTCACCGCGCTTGCTCTTCTGGCTCACGCTCACTTGCGCGCTCGATTTGGCCGTGCTTCCGCTTGTCTATTTTCTCGGCCTGGCGTTCCTGCTGCTCCTGATCGCAGCCGGGGGTAATCTCTCGCTGATGCTGGGGATGTTCGTGGCGTTTATCCTTACCCACGTCAACGCCGGCGCGTTCTTCATCTCTACGCACAACGATCGATTTGGCCTGCTTCAGGTTCTGCCGGTGTACAGCTTCTACGCGGGCCTCTTGCTGGGGAGCGCCTGGGTCGTGTCTGTGCTGGACGAGCTTCGCGGGGCGGCGATGCGGTGGTGATCCGCACCTGGTCTCAACGCTGCGGGATACGGAGGACCAGGCTGATTAGCGGGAAGCGGCGTTGCCATCAGCCGGAACATTCGCCAGGCCGAATATCCCGTCCGCTGCTACGCCGGCCTTCCGGATGACAGAGAGAACTCTGAAATGGGGCAAACATGCGCGAACCGGCCTTTTCAGCCACCGATAACCATGCCGAAAGCCCGCTGGCGGCTACCAGGCCGTGGTGTTACTTGCCTCTTCTCGCAAGCGCTTCTTTCTCCCTGCTCGGATCCGCCTCCAAAACCGCTCTCTGAACAACGCGGCGACTCGCAGCCGGCAGTTCCCTTGGAGCGTGTTGGAAAAGGTCTTGAAAGGTCTGAGAATCCGGGTATCGTTGGCGATCAATCGTCAGAACAGCGGGGCCGGACGTCCACGGCAAGGGAGTGCCGGCATGGAACTCGTGTACCCTGCGGATA
>Ga0180434_10004979_pt1 | contig 15879 bp, 12 predicted proteins | sample SS_ome_7_FD_132453 | JGI IMG/M metagenome (GOLD analysis project Ga0180434, IMG submission 132453) | Hypersaline lake sediment archaeal communities from the Salton Sea, California, USA - SS_1_D_2 metaG | ecosystem: Environmental > Aquatic > Non-marine Saline and Alkaline > Hypersaline >...
ATATCGGCATCGAAGCGTTCGCTTTTACATTTGGCAGTTGAAAAACGCTATCAACACCCCCCAATAAGGGATTTGTGGTAATATATACAAATATATATATTATTAAGGCTGGAAAGAGAACATATGTCATTTTCTGAAACAACGATCCTGGTAACCCGCAACGGGATGGGGGAAGCCGAACCTGCACTGCAGGAAAAGCTGGTCTGCACTTATTTTCGGTTGATGGATGAAAATGATATCCTACCGCCTGTGATATGTTTTTATGCGGATGGCGTGAAGCTTGTAGTGGATGGTTCGCCGATTATTGACACACTCAAATCTTTGGAGACCAAAGGTGTTCGAATCATCCTGTGCAATACGTGCCTTCAATACTACGATCTGGCTGATCAGATTCAGGTAGGCGTGATTGGCGGAATGGGTGATATCATAGAGGCGCAGGTTACGGCCAGCAAAGTGATCACCATCTAAAATTTTTACATACTCATTTTGAGTAAATAATCGACACAATAACCGTTCGCTTGAAATCCGGCCGGGAATGGTGGAATTAGAGCGATTGTCAGATGGTATCCTAAACCGGTATACTCTCGATACATGGTTGTGTTGGGGCATATGACCGTGAATATCATAACTACCATCGCGTTTTATGCGCTTTTTATGGCATCTGATGTGCTTCCACAGGATTCCACCATCTCTTTCATCTTTGGTGATATATTGATAGATCCATCCATGACTAATGTGCATGATCTGGTTGCCTTTACAACAATGATTGATCTGTTCCGGACTCCAATCCAGGCTGATTAAACCCTCAACCAGCTTCCAATCTTCTGTCTTGATCCTTGGGTTGCTTTTCTTCGCCTCTCTCTGGCAAATCGCTGGGCTTGTTTAGGCCGATATCCTCTCCCGCCGCGATTGTGTTTGAGTTCTCGGCTGATCGTGGATTGATGCACGCCGATTGCTTCAGCAATTTCTGTTTGGCATAATCCTGCTTTCAGAAATGAGTAAATGTGGTATCTTGGATTGGTGGTAAGCTGTGAATAAGTTCCTATAAGTGCTCCTTTGATTTTGTCGTTAGAGAAGTGCTTGTCTTACCGCGACTTACCCTTCTAACGCTTTCAAAGTTGCACTACCAGGTTGAATTCAAGGTGGGTGTTTTCGCTTCTAGCGGGATATTTATCTCGAAATGCCCATTCCCGCCTTGTTATTTTTTTCCACTATGTTAGATTGCTGTGGATCAGTGCAGCAACGGTTGGTTTTGGGGATAAAAAACTGTTTTTCAGTCAGCGACCGGTGATTAAAATTTCTCAGGTGGCGTGGCATCAACTTCTTCAAATTGAAGCTGTCCTCCGATTAAAAACAGCGGAAAAATGGTGATATTCACGAAAATCATTTGTAACACATGTGCTACAATGCAACCTGTATTCTCAAAACTGTATTCCAACCGCCCCATCCTAACACCATTTGGATAATTTTTATGCAGCCTAACGAACCGTGGAGGTCCAATGAAACAGTGGTATGAACAGCTTTATGAAGGTTTTTCTACATATGGTGATGAACCGTTTACGAAAAACACGATAAAAGAAGTGGATTTTATCGTCAGGATAATGGGTGGTGATAGGGGTAACAAAATTCTGGATGTGGGCTGCGGTAATGGCCGTCATGCGTTGGAATTGGCAAGAAGAGGGTTTGCAGTAACCGCGATTGATCTTTCCGAATCAATGCTCGAATTAGGAAGGAAAGCAGCTGAATTAGAAGGCTTGAATGTGCAGTTCGAGAAACAGGATGCAAGAACGATGAATTTTCCGCGACCCTTTGACGCGGCGATCATGCTTTGTGAGGGCGGATTTTCTTTGATGGAGTCCGATGAAATGGACCAGCGTATTCTGACTAACATATTTCGTGCGTTGAAAACAGATGGAATTCTAATTATGACCGCTCCCAATGCGATATTTATGCTGAGTAATAAATCTAATCGAAATTTCAGCGTGATCACTTTTCGTGAATCCTTTAAATTAGAAAAAACAATTCCCGGCGGAAGGACGAAGATGCTGGATTGTAACCAGCGATATTACACCTGTCCTGAGCTCCGTAAAATGCTGATGGATTCTGGTTTCACCCATGTCGATTTTTTCTCCTGCAATCGGAACGGGTATTCACGGAAGCGACCACCAACAATGAGCCACTTTGAATTCGGTGCGATCGCGGAAAAATGAAAGAAGCGTCAAATAATTCACGCACCCTTTTCATTCGCCGTGGTTTTATCGATGGTGTGCTTTTTGCCGATTGGGATTCTTGCTTTTTGTGTTTCCGTGATGAGACATTGGTATTTGATAGTCAAAATCAGCCACGTGCTCCCGGGGCAATTTTTGCTTCATAATGCGTTCAATCTTTTTGACCATTTTATTATCATCGGGTGTGCAAAAAGTAAATGCATCTCCGGTATTTTTGGCACGCCCTGTGCGCCCAATGCGGTGAATGTACGCGTCCGCTGTATCCGGCATATCATAATTAATGACATGTGAGATCCCGTTGACATCCAATCCTCGAGATGCAATATCCGTTGCCACCATGATCTGGTAACGACCCTGCTTGAATCCCTTTAAGGCTGATTGGCGCTGATTCTGTGATCGGTCGCCGTGTAAACTGGTTACCCGAAAACCTTTTTTTGAAATTTGCTGTGCTAACCGCCTGGTGCGGTGTTTGGTACGGGCAAAGACGAGAACAGAATCTGTATTGGTGTCTTTGAGGATGCGAACCAGTAATTTTTTCTTAAGGTGTTGCGGAATAGGATAGAGGGTATGTGAAACGGTGTGCGCCGGCCTGCTGATGCCTATCGCGATGCGTTTTGGATTGCGAAGTGTTTGGGATGCAAGCTGCTCGATCTCTTTTGGAAACGTAGCAGAAAAGAGCATGGTCTGGCGATTCCCGGGCAGATGTTTTAATATCCGTTTTATGTCCGGCAGGAATCCCATGTCTAACATGCGGTCTGCTTCGTCGAGGACCAAATGCTGAATAGTGGAAAGTTTTGCGTGCTTCTTGTTGATGAGGTCTAAAAGACGCCCGGGGCAGGCGACAATGATTTCGCATTGACTGCGCAGCATTTTGATCTGATTGGCTGCGCCCACACCGCCATAGACTGACACAGAGCGGATATTCCCGGAAGGCCGCAGGCGTTTTACAGCCTGATGGATCTGTTCAGCTAATTCACGGGTTGGTGTGATGATCAACGCCCTGGTCTGATGATGTTTTTCCGACAACAATTTATTGAGGATCGGAAGCACAAAAGCGGCTGTCTTTCCAGTCCCGGTCTGGGCGGTAGCGATCATGTCGTGGCCAGCCAGTGCGATGGGAATTGCTTTTTCCTGGATCGGGGTTGCTTGTTTGAATCCTGAGCGCTTGATCCCGTCATCTAAACGCGCGTCCAGGTGAAATTGATTAAATTGCATTAAATAGTTCCTTTTCTAGAAGTCACGCAAATGTTAGGGGAATCGAGTTGAACTCAATGGATAACAGCGGCAGGACTGCTGGTGTTTGTTTGTAAGCGGATGTAACTTTACCTTATCGGGTTATCTCTGTCAAGCGGTTCCAAAAACCCTTCCCAAAACTTAGATAAAACATTAACACACGAATCTACAAAAGTAGGGTACACTAATAAGGCTTGATAAACAGAAGTTCTGATGCAAAATGTAATAATTTGATTTGGAACCCATGATTGACTCAGCAAAAATGCGAAAGAAAGGAGTTCCAAATAATGTCTGAAAAAGAACAAGGTGTTGTGAAATGGTTCAACGGCGCCAAAGGTTATGGTTTCATTGAACGTGAATCTGGCGAAGATGTTTTCGTCCACTTCAATGCGATCGTTGCTGACGGCTACCGATCACTTGACGAAGGTCAACGTGTTGAATTTACCGTTACACAGGGTGCCAAAGGCCCCCAAGCCGAAGAAGTAGTTGTTATCTAAACGCTAAAGAAAAACAGAGCTGCCAATTGGCAGCTCTGTGTTAATATCAACCAATCATTATCAGGGGGTTGAAATGATAATGTGATCAAAGTCCCAATCCAGTGTGGTTCCCTTTTTCATTTAATTATTCAGTCCCACGCCGCCAGATATGAGACGATTATCGGAGAAATCTTCCTGATATTCATCGTTGATGTAAAAACTATATGTGTCTCCTTCGCCTATGATCGTAATCGTATTTCCCTCATCAAGCGGCTTTAGGTCCTCGGTTCTGCGGCCGTTAATCAGATTTGTCTGGCGATCTCCATGAATTAATTGTTAACAGTAATATTGATTGTTATCAACCATGAAATAATAGTAATTCCATAGTCAAATTATGGGAGACTATTTTGCGATGCTGTTTAGGGGCTATTTTTGAATGAATGTCCCATTACGCAACTGGTCGAATGCCAGGCGTAATTCCTCCTGTGTATTCATCACGATCGGGCCGCCCCAGGCAATAGCTTCGTTAAGTGGTCTGCCAGCGATGAAGAGAAATCTGGCACCTTTATTGGAGTGAACGCTGACATGATTCCCCGGGGACAAGAGCAACCCGCGCACAGCAGTCGCCGACAGCGGATCCTGGTTGTGGAAATCCAGCTCACCATGCAGCAGGAATAAGAATACTGTGTCATCTGTGGGCGTATCCACCGAGAATGTCCCCCGTGGGCGGATTGTTATATCAAAATACAGTGGATCCACAAATGTTTCCTTTACCGGTCCGGTTATGTTTTGATATGATCCAGCAAGTACCCTGACGAGCACATCGCCAGTATCAGAGACGGGGACATCGGCTGCTGTGATGTCCCGATAAGCTGAAGCGGTCATTTTGTCCGCTTTTGGTAGATTCAGCCATAGTTGTGTTCCAAGGATTGGCGCTGCGGGATCAGGCATTTCCTGATGAAGGATGCTACGCCCGGCTGTCATCCATTGGCATCCCAGTGGCCGGATCACGCCCCTGTTGCCGAGAGAGTCCTGGTGCTCGATGCGGCCTTTGATCAGATATGTAATCGTTTCAATCCCGCGGTGCGGATGCATGGGAAACCCCGGGCGGTAATCATCAGGGTCATTGGCATCAAAGAAGTCAAGTAATAAGAAAGGGTCAAGGTCTTTGACATCCGGTTTGGAAAAAATGCGAATCAGATTCACACCAGCCCCTTCAACCGTTGGAACGCCCTTATATGTTTTTTTAACTGTTCGTACTGTCATTTTGCACCTTTTTTCTTATTATTATAGGGTGGCAATTAGACTCAATATTTGATGATTTTTATTAGAAAAGCAGGGTTTATTTCTTACTGGAAAGCAATTGATCCAGATCATTTAAAGCCTGTTCACGGGTCCGGTAGCGGATGGCGTGCATCCCATAATGGCGCGCCCCCTCGATATTTTTTGAACGGTCGTCGATAATAACAGAATTTTCAGGGGATACACCCAAACGGGAGAGCATTAAATCGAAGATGGCTGGGTCGGGTTTGATCAGGCCGACTTCATGGGAAATGATGATTTCGTGAAAAAGATGTTTGATCTTCCATTCCTTTTCGATCTTCTCACGCATTATGTCTGTATAATTGGATAATAGTCCGATGCGGTAGTTTTGCTTGAGGGTAAGGATTCTCTCAGCCAGAATCCAGTCAATAAAACACTGTTCATCGACGACTCGCCGGACAACGGGCAGCATTTTTTCATCCAACCCCAATGTTTGGATCAGATATCGGTCAAATTCGCTCTGCGTCACCACTCCCAGATCTGCTTTGTCATTCATTTCGCCATGGAAAATAGCGCGCACTGCATCATAAGGTGCGCCTAAAGCTTTTGCCCAGCTGGCAGAGAAATCATTCTCTTTTGTCTTCATTAAAACGCCTTCCATGTCGAAAACGATCGCTTTAATAGGCATACACAACATCTCCATTAATTATTTAAACAGCAGCCATTCTAACATTTAGCGTTTGTTTTTGCCGATATAAGAAAAAAGCTGCTCCAATTTTGGAGCAGCTGAATGTCCTAGCTATGCCATTTGGCTTATTTAGGAAGAAGGTTAAGAATAAATGTCTCCGTTGGGGAATTAACTCCCAGCCGAGACATCAACAAACCGCCGATGATAACAACCAGGAGAACTGCGAGAACAAGATAGTCCTGCCGGTGAAACGTGAATTCACGCCGATAGGTGCGTTCGCTGATATTGTAATCAAAACCGCGCGATAAAATGGCGATAGAGATATCTTGAGAACGTTGCATGGTGGCCAGAAAGATGGGGATGAGCAGCGCTGTCAGGACTTTAACCCGGGCAATTAAATTTTTTGGCTGTACATCATATCCACGCGCTTTCTGCGCATTAGTGATCTGTTCCGTTTGTTTTGCCATGATGCCCACTGTTGCGAACCCGAGCATTAAGGCGACCCCCATTTCAGCCGGTAATCCCCGTCCAAGCACTTTGAGTGCGATCCAGGCGAAGATTAAGCAAAGAAATGCAAGTACAGCCAATTTGAGTGCGGTTTGTTCAATACCTAGAAAAACATTGTTTTCGGTGGCCGTCGGTAACGCGCTGACAAAGAAGATACTGCCAAGCACAAGAACGACAGCCGCGGTTGCCAGAAATGTACGATGCTTGTCGCGTTCCGTAATGGTGAGCGCAAGCTCAACCGGTGGAGTTGTATATAACATGAGGTGGACGGCTAATACCACACTAAAAAAGCGGAAGAAAACAGCAGCTCCGCGAATGAGTCCCTGTACAGTAACCGGAATCCAATTCTTCCAGGGGATCAAATAAAATAGAAAATATGAATCTTGTGGGGTAAACCACACGACCTGAAAAAGTGAAAAAGTCAAGAAGATCATGACCAGTACTTTTAAGTTATTGTTCAGGACATCCTTCTCAATTGCGTTTCTTCCAAGGATATACAAAGCCAGGAAGAGAATACCCATCAGGAGGGGATCTAAAATAATCATTGCGATGACGGTTCCACCGACAAAGATCATCAGCTTTGTGCGTGCATCTAAATTATGCAGGAATGAATTCCCTTTGCGATATTCAATTGCCACGCTGCACCTCCACCATCTGTTTTAGATAGATTTCCATATCGTCGTAATATACGGTGTTTGCTGGTACACCGTATGTGCTGAGTTGTTTAGCCAGGCGGGTGATATGCGGTAATTCCAGTGAGTTAGCCTGCATAAGTTCTTCATCAAGCAGCAACTCATCGATTGGGCCATCGAATTTAAGATATCCTTGATTAAGGACAATTGCCCGTTGGGCATACATTGCAGCGTAATCCACTTTGTGCGTGATAACCAGAACCGTGGTGCCATTTTTATTAAGCCTTTTGATGATCTCGAAAATCTCATCGGTCATTTCAGGGTCCTGCCCAGTTGTTGGCTCGTCAATCACCAGCATTTCAGGTTCGAGTGTTAAAACCGAAGCAAGAGCAATGCGCTGTTTCTGGCCTTTTCCCAGATCAAATACTTCTGCGTCCGCGTATTCTTCCATGTTAACTATTTTGAGTGCTTTATCAATTCGTTGTTGATATTCGCTTTCGTCAATCTCATGCGCTTTCAAACCAAACTTCATTTCATCCTGTACTGTGAAGGACACGATCTGGTGATTGGGGTTTTGGAAGCAAAAACCGACATGGCGCGCAAGCATATGAGTGGGAGTATCGACCGTATCATAACCAACGACTGTAACTTTTCCTTGAGTGGGTTTTAATAGGCCGATGATATGACTGACAAGCGTTGTTTTACCGGACCCGTTGCGTCCCAGTAAAGCGATGAACTCTCCCTCATGGATGGTAAGGTTGACATCATGCAATGCATTCACGCCAGCTTCGTAACGATGGCTGACGTTTTCCATCTCAATAACTACATCTCCTTTACCATTTCCGCGTTCATGCATTATGGTGTCCCTGATTCGGTTCAAATCATATTTTTTCTGCATTTTGGTAACCAGATCTTCCGGGTGCAGAGGGAAACCGGGAATGTCGATTGACTGCGCCAACCGTGTCACATCCGGGCGTTTGAACACCTTTTTCACATCACCAGCTTTAAGTATTTTCTCCACCGTATCGTCACGAATGATGCGCCCTTTATCCATCACGATAACGCGCTGGACATAGGGAAGAATCTCTTCCAATGCATGTTCGACAATGATCATCGTCTTGCCAAAGTCTCGGGCAATATCGGTCACGAGTTCCAACACCTTCGCGCGCCCCTGCGGATCGAGATTAGCCAGCGGTTCATCCAAAACATAGATCTCGGGATGCATGGAATAGGTCGCTGCGATCACGCAAGCCTGCTGTTCACCGCCGGAAAGGGTATGGGGTTCACGGTCCTCATAACCCGTCATGCGGGTCGCTTCCAGCGCTTTGTGCACCCGCTTATTGATCTTTTCTCTCGGTACCCCAAAATTCTCGGGACCAAATGCGACTTCATCTGCGACGCTGTTTGTGACGAGCTGGCTTTCCGGATCTTGAAAAACCATGCCGACGATGGAGGCTAAACCACCAACACGTACTTTTTTTGTATCGTACTCCCCAATGGTTACTGTCCCTTCTAAAAGTCCTTCATGGTAATGCGGGATCAGTCCGTTAATGCATGAGCAGAGCGTGGTCTTTCCACTCCCTGCCGGTCCGGTGATGAGGACGATCTCACCGGGTTTGATCTCCAGGTTGATATCTTTCAGGGCTGGTGATTCGCTATCAGCGTAGTGAAAGGAGACCCGGTCAAATTTAATATCATACTCCATTGAATAATTCCTTTATAAAAAAAATAGGCATCCAAGCCGCTTTGGCGGACGGCCTGGATTCCAGAAAAATAGTATTGAAAAAATGTATTTTTTTTACCAGACTACCACAGCGGACGCCGGAAGCGTTCTGGAAGCGCAGCCATAATAATGGTTGTTACAACAGTTGTGATCGCTGCTTCTGGTAGGGCACCGGCTTCCAGCGCACCGAGGAAGGCGAAGAAACTGCCGTATTCGGGGTCTGGATAGAATGCCATCAAGCCAACTACAAAACCAGGAACAACAACAACGATGTAGTAAGCCAGAACCTGGACTGCCCAGAGTGCCAGAGATACAACTTTATTGTCCTTGAAGCGCCAACTGGCGTTTTTATACACGAAACCGTTGAAAATGCCGCCTGCGACATGCGCCAACAAACTGGCAAGGGGGATACCCGGTTCTGCGATACCAGCCAACAGACCGACTACCACACCGCCGATCGGGCCGGTGAGAGAGGCGCCAATGGTTGTGAAGATCTCACGGGGATCGGTAACAACCGGTGTTCCGGGGATCGGGATTGTGATGCCCGCCAGAACAAGCGCGAGCGCTGCGCCGCCGAACGCTGCGGCCATACCTACCTGTCGTGCTGATAGAAGTGGTTTCTTCGTACTTTCAACTTTATCTGCCATGATTATTACTCCTTATTAGATCTGTATTATTATGAACTTTGATAAAAATTATTATTTTTGCTTTTAATATTCACGCTGTTCGATAACCCATCACCTCCTTTTATTATTCATTTTTAATAAATATTTTGTTTCTATCCTGGCTCTCCTCCTCAAGAGAGCGGAAAAAATTCATTCATGGTCAGGCATTAATAAAAAATCCACCCGCTGGTTTCGGGTGGTTGTGTTCTTTCCTCTGTGACTGTTCTTATATGAACATGCCAGCCCGTAACCAGTATTTGCCCTTGTACATAAAAATGTACAGGGCGCTGCTAATAACGATAGTAAGAGCGAGCAATTCTATATTATTCATATTGATATGACATTTGTCTTAATGCACAGTGACAATTATACATATAAACGCGGTTTCGTCAATAGGATTGCAGCAATTTTCCAATAAATATTACTTTCATCAAAATGCCATCAAGAAAACCCCCAATTTTTTGCGCATTCCTTTCATCGGTGGCGGATAAAACCCCCAGAGTTTGCGAAATTAAGCGCAAAAATATCAGGTGGATGATATGAAAATATTAACAATCCGAACATCAATGCCCTGAATGTTATGTGCGGGCGGGCAATCGCAGGACGCTCTGTCCATGTTCGCCATCGCGGTATTTGATTTCATCTTTCACCCTGCTTCCGTAAATATTTCCCGGAAATTAAACCGGTTTAGATGGAAACCAATTGTGTTCTGCGCCCTGAAGGGAGCCAGCAGTCTGGGTTTGAAAATCCGGTATTGTTCCTGTTTGATAAAGATATGAAAGAGAAAGGAATCTGCCAGATCGCATATACGTTCCCATATGTAGATCCTACCGACCGGGGGATGCAGAGCGAATCCGCCTTTTGAGTAAAGACTCCGGAATGGAATGCAACCACACGCTGGCAGACCAGATTGGCGGGCAAACTGTCGCGGGTTTTCATATCATCGCTTTTTATGAGAGCTATGCGGATGATGAAGTAATCAGGGATTATATGCAAAATCTATAGCGATACAGCAATCAAGCCGAAAAAACTTTACCAAAAATTATAAAAACACTTTAAAAATATTATTTTGGGATTATGGCTGATATTTATCTTCCGGCGCCCGTCCGGTTTCTATAGTCTCAAGCGAATAGCCGGCTTCGACCAGGCCGGCAACGATCTCTGGTGCCTGATTAATATCATAGTAGCGGTGCATATGAGAGAGGACGATAGCACCGTTTTCCGCGTTGCGCATAACCGTGCCCAGTGTGTCCGGGATGGTGCCATTGCTGCCGGTTGACCAATAAATATGCTGCAACCCCCATTGCGCGACCGCGCGCAGGATGCGCTCGCTGCCAACCCCGGAACCGTAGGGGAAACGGATAAAGCGCATGCGGTATCCTGGCACGATTTCATCGACCACTTTGAAGCATTTCTCAATGCGGCGATTGATCTGGTCGTTGGACAATGCCATGAAATTATTATGCGCGTAACCGTGACATGCCAGTAGGTGTCCTTCATCCACAACAGCATGGACAGCTTTCGAGCTGAGCGGAATTTTCTCGCCAATAAAAAAGAAAGTGGCTTTCATGTGAAACGCTTTGAACGCATCCAAAATGCTGCGGATCTCCTGGTACCTGCCATTGTCATCATACGTCATCATGATAACTTTTCTGGATGTGTCGCCTTTTGTAACTTCATGGTTTACCAGGAAATCGATTTCATTTTCAGATACTAATCGGGTTATCTGATCTGTGCAGAATGTTGCCATCGGCACCTGTGTGTGGGTGGGTAGCGCGGTTTGTGTGGCAATTGGCGTTGGCAGGGCGGTTTGCGTGGATGTGGGAAAGATGTCCGTTGGTATATGATTCTGATATTGCATCTGGCAGGCATTCAGCAGGAAACCAGCTGTGCTAATTCCTGCCTGTTTTAGAAAATCTCTGCGTTTTAATCCCATCATCTAATTATATTTCGGGATTGCGATGTCTATATTAAATATTGGTCAGCAGTCTTTGTCGTAATACCCTTTGAAATATTCTTTCAACACCTGACCGGTGTATGAATCCTGGACTTCGCAGACAGCTTCCGGGGTTCCGGTAGCAACTACCGCACCGCCGCGTTCTCCACCTTCCGGACCAAGATCGATCAGGTAATCTGCTGTTTTTACTATGTCCAGGTTATGTTCGATGATCACTACTGAATTGCCCTGATCCACCAATTCCTGGAGCACATCAACCAATTTGTGCACATCTGCCGCATGCAGCCCAACGGAAGGCTCATCGAGCACATAAAGGGTTTTTCCTGTCGCGCGTTTGGATAATTCTTTGGATAATTTGATACGCTGCGCTTCACCGCCGGAAAGGGTGTTTGCTGATTGGCCGATTCGGATATATCCCAGCCCAACATCGTGCAATGTCTGCAGGCGGCGGACGATACGCGGGATATTTTTAAAGAATTCCATGGCGGTTTCAACTGTCATATTGAGAATATCTGCGATCGTTTTTCCTTTATATTTGACCTGCAGCGTTTCCCGATTAAAACGCGCGCCGTGGCAGACATCACAGGGTACATAGACATCCGGTAGGAATTGCATTTCGATCTTCAATTGTCCATGCCCGCTGCAGGCTTCGCAGCGCCCGCCGTGGACATTGAAGGAAAACCGACCGACTTTGTAGCCGCGCATTTTACTCTCGGGAAGGTCTGCGTACAATTTTCTGACCTCGTCCCAAACTTTTGTGTAAGTACCGGGGTTGGAGCGCGGAGTTCGTCCGATGGGTGCCTGGTCGATATTGATGATCTTATCCAGATGTTCATTTCCAACGATCTCATCATGGTCGCCGGGGTTGGTTTTTGCCCGGTTAAGTGTGTGCGCCAGAGATTGATAAAGGATATCCACCATCAATGTTGATTTCCCTGAACCGCTTACACCGGTTATACATACTAATTTTCCAAGCGGAATCGTCACATCAATGTTTTTGAGGTTGTTTTCCCGGGCGCCAATGACTTTCAGGTGCATGCCATTTCCATTGCGTCGTTTTTCTGGCAGGGGCACTGTTTTTCTGCGGGCCAGGTAAGCTCCTGTGAGGGAGGTGGGGTGATTGATGATTGTTTCGACGCTGCCCTGCGTAACAATTTCGCCGCCGTGCTCACCCGCGCCGGGACCCAGATCCAGTATCCAATCTGCTGCGCGGATAGTTTCCTCGTCATGCTCAACAACCAGCACCGTATTGCCTTGATCCCGCAATTCTTTCAATGTTGCCAGAAGCCGTGCGTTATCACGCGGGTGGAGGCCGATCGATGGCTCATCCAGGACGTAAAGAACTCCCATCAGGCGTGATCCAATCTGGGTAGCCAGACGAATGCGCTGTGCTTCTCCGCCTGATAATGTGGCGGCTGAACGCTTGAGTGTCAGGTAATCCAGACCAACATTGACAAGGAAAAGCAGACGATCGCGGATCTCTTTGAGAACACGATCGGCAATGAGTTGGTCCCGCTGGCTCAGGCCACTGTCTTTACCCATCAGTGATTCGATCCAGGGCAGGGTACGCTCAACTGCCCAATTGTTCACTTCCATAATATTGCGACCGTTGATAGTTACTGCCAGGGATTCAGGCCGCAGCCGGTTGCCATGGCAGGTTGGACAATGGGTGTCATTCATATAATTCTGAATGCGCTGGCGGATATAATCCGAACTGGTTTCGCGGAAACGGCGCATGAGGTTGTTGACAATGCCCTCCCATTTGGTTTTAATGATGTGGCGATGGGAGCGGCCTTTTAGGTCCATTTCAATTTCTTTATCTTTGGAGCCATAGAGAATGACGTCAATTGCTTTTTCGGATAGATCTCGGACAGGTTTGTCCAGATTGATGTTGTACTCTTTTGCAGCCGCGGCTAACATCTGCCAGTAATATTTTTTATTCTCACGGGCGTCATTCCATTCCATCGCCGTGATGGCGCCGTCATTCAGGGAAAGCGATTTATCTGGAATGAGCAAGTCTGGATCGATTTCCTGACGAAAACCCAAACCCTGGCAATCCGGACAGGCACCGTGCGGCGTATTAAATGAGAAGTTGCGCGGTTCTATCTCGGGCAGGCTGACACCATGCTCGGGGCATGCCAGGCTTTCTGAATAGAAAAGGTCCCGGGGTGGATCAAGAGAGAGATTCTGTACGATCAGATATCCTTCACCAAATTTCAGGGATGTCTCAACCGAATCAGTCAGACGGGTGATGAACGCGTCCTGCTCTTCTTGATCGGGGTGCTCTGGAATGATAATGCGATCCACGACCGCCTCAATGTTGTGGATCTTGTATCGGTCGAGTTTGATCGGGTCATCAAGACTGAGCACTTCATCATCCACACGCACACGCACAAAACCAGCTTTTCGGATTTCATCGAATACGGTCTGGTATGTGCCTTTTCTCCCACGGATAATGGGGGCGAGGATCAACAACCTGCTTTTCTGGGGCAGGGAGGCGATCACATCGACAATCTCCTGGGCGCTCTGCTGGACTACTTCATTTCCGCACACCGGACAATGTGGGACACCGATACGCGCGTATAAAAGCCGCAGGTAATCGTATACTTCGGTGACGGTACCAACCGTTGAACGCGGGTTGCGGGAGGTTGCCTTTTGGTCTATGGATACAGCGGGCGACAATCCTTCTATGTAATCCACATCCGGCTTATTCATCTGACCCAGGAACTGGCGCGCATAAGCGGAAAGCGATTCCACGTAGCGCCGCTGCCCTTCAGCAAAAATCGTATCAAAAGCCAAGGAGCTTTTTCCGGAGCCAGATAGGCCGGTGATGACGACCAATTTATCACGGGGGATTTCAACGGTGATGTCTTTCAGGTTGTGCATGCGTGCTCCAACCACGCGAATTTTATCTATTGGCATTTAAATCCTCATAATAGAACATATTATCTAATAATTGTGGCAATTTTCTATTATAACATTCTGAGGCTTGCCCCCGTTCCGATCAAAAAAAACCCCTTCGTGAAAGAAGGGGGATTTTTGGTTTTGTTGTGCTTAAACTTCATATTGTTTTGCGTCCTGGTCTTCACGCAGGCCCTCCCACGGATAGCGTTCGGTGCCTTTGGATGCTTCGCGTACAGCCGGATCGCTGGAATATAAACCACCTTTTTCCACGGAGATCAGTTTTGATATCTGTTTCATGATATTGTGACCAATCTGATCTAACTGCTGGCGCTGATCATAGCGGGAACCGGATATGCTAAACGGTCCGAATGGTTTACCGATTTTGACTTTTATTCTTGCGCGTTTGCATTTGCGCAAAGAAGGAAACATTGCCGGCAGGTTTTGCAGGCCGATCGGCAGGATCTTCGCGCCGGTTTTTGCAGCCAGGAGTGCCGCGCCGGGACGGGCGGGGCGCAATACTTCCGCCCAGGAACCGCCCTCGGGGAAGATGCCAATGATGCCATTATTATTCAGGATGCGCTGTGCTTCTTTGAGTGCGAAGGTGGAACCTGTTCCCCGATATACGGGTAAATATCCCCATAGCTTTGGAATGAAACGCACGATTTTGGGCGCGTGCGGATTGAACGCCCCGCCGATAAATTCCATCGGCCAGGGTGTCACAGCGATAAATGCGGGCGGATCCAGAAAGCTGAAATGATTGCCGACCACGATCAACGGCCCCGACTCGGGGAAGTTTTCCTCTCCTTCAACCTCAAATTTTGAAAGGATATTGAACAGTCCGCGTGTGACTCCCTGAAAGAACCGTCGAAGCGCGCGATTGGGCTTGTATGTTTTTTCCTGTGAAACCATATTTACCCTTCCTGTCCCTGCTGTGCTGCTGCTTTGGCGGCCTGCCGGCCTTTTTCTTCATCGACAAATAACAGCGGCATCAAACCAACCAGGAGGAAGAAAATGATAGTAATCAAGGCCAAGCGGTGGCCGATCTGCTCGGAAATGACCAGCGCATTTTCATTACCTGCAGCGGTGACACCACCTTTAACCAGCGCGGTCATGACCCAGGCAGAAAGGCCAGAGGCAGCTGCTCCCATCAAACCGGGGCCGATGATGGAGGATGTACGTCCTGCCAGTGAGAAGAACCCATAGAATTCCGCGCTTTTCCCTTCCGGCGCAAACATACTGACCATGGTGCGGCTGAGCATTTGCGCGCCTGCCATTGCATATCCCGCCAGGGCACCCACGACGAAGAACCCGAGCTTATTGGGCATGAACATCATGCCGACAACGGCGATGATCATCAGGACCAGTGATTGGACGAGACTCTTTTTGACGCCCGCCTTTTCGCTTTGCCGGCCATACACATACGCCCCAAGTACGTTGGTGAGCTGCACGATAATCACAAATATGATTAATTCCGTTTGATTCACGCCATACAAAACTGCACCGATAATGGCTGCAAAGTCAAGCGCGGCGATGATGCCGTCGTTGTAAATGAGCAAAGCGATCATGAATTTGATGAATTCTTTAAAACTTTTTACGGACTGCA
>Ga0180434_10004981_pt1 | contig 15875 bp, 16 predicted proteins | sample SS_ome_7_FD_132453 | JGI IMG/M metagenome (GOLD analysis project Ga0180434, IMG submission 132453) | Hypersaline lake sediment archaeal communities from the Salton Sea, California, USA - SS_1_D_2 metaG | ecosystem: Environmental > Aquatic > Non-marine Saline and Alkaline > Hypersaline >...
ATTGCCTTGAATAAGCGTAGTCATCTGTTCGGCTATCTGCTCAAAAGTCGCACCTGTGGTGATTGACTTCTGTAGTTGCTCCCTAAGTGGCTGCTCAAAGAACTCCTCAATAGCACTGCCTGTAAGTGCCCTTAAAGAGTTCCTCCTCGCTTCATCCATAACCACATCAAATATCTGTCGCTGTGCGAACCGCTCCGAAAAGGTCTGTGCATAATATGAACTGATTAAAGCCGCTTGTTCAGGGAATGCTTTGCTGTACTCCCTTAACGCTTCGATGTACTGCCCCTCTTCCAATGACACCCTTAAACTCTCAATGATCTGGCTGCTCTTCAATAAATTAGAGCTACTGGTGACAATCTTGCCCCCTGAATAATCAAGCTGCTGCAAAGACTTCACCAACACAGGAATCAAGTCCTCCTGTGCTTTAGCAACTGCCTTCTCTAACTGATCAGCAATGCTTTCTAAATTGCCCTCTATCTTTTTGAGTGACACTTATCCTGTCAACTTTAGAGTAACTCTGGGTTGATTCTTTCCCGCTTCGCCATTGCTTCCATATCTGCCTTGATGCTCTCAATGGAGCCATTCAGATACTCAGGGTTATCGTCAATTTTCTGAAGAATCCAAGAGTAAACAGATAAATGCAGATTCCACCTCCACCGCTCCACCGCTCCAGCTGCCACTGCTAAGCTGATCTCATTCGCATCTTGGTGACGTAAGCTGTCTATGTGTTCAATTATCTCATTTATTCTGTCAGCATCGGTATCTGTGGTCAATCGGGTGTGTACGTACTGCCTGTTCAACTCACCAATAACCATATCTGGAAGCCCTGCCTTTTTAGCTGATTCGATTTCGGTGGTGAGTTCAGCACTTGAGCGGATAGTGAACTCCGTAGGCTCGTGGATAATATGCCCCTCATAATCTTCCCGGTATCTCATCATGCCCATCATCCACATCAAGTCATTGAGCTGCCCGAAGTTCTCTTTACTCAGGTGAACTAAGAATGAATAGAACTCTTCCCGGTCTATTAAACGCCCTGTCGCTGTTTCTGATCCATCCACCTTGTCAATGGTGATGGGTATATTAAGAGAGGTAAACGCATTGGATAAATTCCCGTCTATGTCTTCTTTCAAGAACCTCAAAGGCTCCACATCCGGGGAAACAAACGCTACATTAGGGAAGGGCGGAGTTTGGCCTTCACTCTCGTATCTATCCGTAGTGATCGTATTGACAATCAGCGGGCCCGATTTACCTGTGTAGCCAGTACCTCCGCACGCCTCACAGCTTACGTAATTTTTTACATCATTGCCGTCTTTGTCTTTCTTCATTCCCGAGAATACCCTACCACCTTCACAACCTGCCGCCCGGCACTTATCTACTACCTCTACTTTAATCGGAAAGACCCGATCTACCTTACCTAATTGAAGCGTAGAATAATCGTAGAGTGCCTCGTCTAAAGCATCTAAAGCGTCATAGAAGTAAGACTTGTACCCGTTTTTCATGGGGTACCCTTTCAACTGCATAGCAGGGACAAAACCCAAATCATGCCTGAAATGCTCTTCTATCTCAAATTTATAATCGACCTTCTTCCCGACCTGTTCTATCTTGTAGATCCACTCTGAATCTAATAAATAGAACACCAGCCCCTCTTTAACGGGCTTGTTATTATACTGAACTGTACTCTTGTAATCAGTCAGCACCATTGCCGCCTCATCGGAGTAGTGGTAAACCTTGTTAGATGGGAAGATTTTAGCTACCGGAGCGGCCAACCTATCTTCACTCGGTAGATACTCAGGGCAGACAATGCAAACAGCATTAGGGTCAACAAACTTCTCGACATGAAAAACCGACTGGAACCAATTAAAAAGGCTCCCAAATTTCGGGTAATCTTTCGTAAAGTAAGCCTTAGCTGATTCCTTCTCAAATTGCGGCTTATCTGGCTTAAAAGTTACCGACCAGTTCTGCTTGTTGTAAATGCGAAGCGTTGAATTTACCGCCCTATTCCAATGCACGCGAGTATTAGAGCGGTAATTTTCCCGCCTGTACTCCCATTGCGCCTCATCTTCTCTTGGGGCTTTAGTCTTAAATAGACTCTCTGGGAAGGTGTCAATGTGGGCATGAATTGCCGCACGGTCTGCCATCCTCACCCATTCTGAGTAAACAGGCTTCTTGCGCTTGACTTTTTCAATCGCTTCAGACAATAAAAGGGAGATCGTATTCTCCTCCAACATAACAGCCTTTTGATTTACCGCACCTGAACATACGGCAAAGATACGAAAAAAGACTAATCCTCAGTTATCACTAACTCCACTGCCTTGTAATGAACTTATCCTGCATTAAGTTTCCGATCTTCCACAAATGCCGACCGCCAAAGCTACGGTAGATATTAGCCATATGCCTGTCATAATACTCGTACATACTTCTGTGGTTCGTTTCCTTTGTTCCGAAGAACCCCATGAAATAATGCTGCGGCTTCAAGTCTTTTACATTGAAAGCCTGATGCCACCTAAAAAACATAGGCGAAGGATAAGAGGGGTCATGTTCCAATAACCCTAAAGCTATATTCATATACAACTCATCCGGCTGCTCTTTACTCCTGCCCCACCTTTCAGCGTGCTTACTAATCGGAATAGGGTTATCGAGTAACTCGTTGGCCTTATCATACAGCTTATCCAACTGCTCGCATTTTCGGAAGTAAACAAAGCTACTATTTATAGCAGGTATTTTGACCCCTTTTTCGATCCCGTAGTGTTCCAGAATCGTCCTCTCTTTAGCCCAATGCGTGCCGCCACCTCCGGTAATCTGTCCATTAACTTCCGTAAGATAAAAAGCACCATCTCTCCTGCGCAAATCACGAATAAGAGAATCGAAATTTTTAATACAAACAGAATCGACATCAAGGTAAATACACTCATCATAAGCTGCGTATTTAGGTATCATTAACTTAGCCTTAGCAGGGAATAGCCGCCCGTTATCGTGTCGGCAATGCTCCGGCTTTATTTTGGTAGTCTTATCGAACGGTAATAAGTTGTCCAAGTGGGCAACTGCTGTATCTTCGTAGATAAGCTGTATAGGAACCTTGTTAAAGGCTCTGATGCTGACTGCCAGATTATAGGCAAACTTCCCATAGGCAGGGTTCCCGATGGCTAAGAGCGTAATCATTTTTGTTTCCTGCTAAGATAAAAAGAAAGGGGCAAACTTCATAGCCTGCCCCTTATCTTTAGACATCAAAAATACCACTCGGCTCCGTGTATCGAGCGGGGAAGGTGCGCCCCTCCCATCGGAAAGTGACCATATACTTCTGCAAGTCCGTCTTGTTTTTCGGAACCATCGGCTTGGCGATAGCCTCCACAGCGTCAGACACATACAGAATCTGACCGCTGTTTTTAAGACGGAAAGCGAGGTAAATAGTCTTTCCGTTCACGCCCTCCCAGAAGGAGTCGTTAGTTGAGTTCACGTTGGCATCTTCAACAGTAAATGTCCAGCTAAAGCCGTCATTAACCTGGGGATTGCCACCGCCTACCGGATTGTCCACATCCACATCTGATGCTTCTGGGAACTCTCCCGCAACCTGTTTAACGATCTCCACCTTGCCTGAGGTGATATTAGTCGTCCACTGTGAAGCGTTGGTGAAGTCGGTAATCGTGTGGTCAGGTTCCATGACAGCAATAGAATCAATGCCGCCCTTCTCCCATGCCCCACAGTTAATCAACTCGTGATTCCCGAACGCTTCGGAACAATAAGAAATAGCCATAATTAAAAATTTAGGCCTGAATGAGCTTCTTTAATGACTGCTCAGGTCACTTTTACCCACAAGTGCAAAGATACGAAAAAACAACTAAACAACGCATTGATGCTGTTTAGCCGTTAGTTGTATGTAATGCCTAAATCATCACATCACGAACATATTTACCACAAGAAGGACAATTGTTTACCCTATACTTACCTTCATCTGAATGACCTTTTATGTAAGGCATACATCTTTTGCCATCTTCAAGTTTCATCCATCCAAGTTGCATTCGCTCCAGAACGCCGCAGCATACAACATCATTCGCTGGCTTTAGTGTTTCATCAGTTTTTTGTGCCATTTTATTAAATTTTAGTTGTTACCGTTAGGCTAAGATAAAAACAAATAGGCAAAATTCATACGAAAAAAGCCCAACCAAATTAGCTGGGCTCATGGGAGCGGAATAGGGTTAATTCTTAAATGGGCAATACAGAATGCTTACTAACATCAACCAAATAAGCGGGCAAGTCTACCTTAAACGTACGTGACATCTTCACGCCTCTGATGCTCTTGTATTCTTTGTGATTGATCTCAACGAGGTGACATGCGCCAGCAGCGTGAGAGTTAATCTTATATCCGCCATCCTTTAGCTTAAAGATGATGTTAGCACCTTTCATTTGGATGGCTTGGAGTTGTTCTTTGAAGTTTTTCATTGTTTGGTGTTTTGTTTTATCAAAAGTAAGCAACCCTCCGCTATTCTCACAACCTTGGGCTAATTTTTTTTAAAGTTCAAAAGTGTTATCCATCCCGCCTTCAGCATCGAACGTCCACTTATTGCTAAGTGTATCGCCCACTACTGTTTTGTTCACAAACCAAGATTCTACATAAAGTTCGTCATCTTGGATTTTTACAAGCGACTTGGGGAACCAACGCTCACCTTCAATGGTGCGATGTCCGTTAGGGCTGAATACGTCAACGTGAGCCTTGATAGCTTTAGCTGTTTCGGATTGGATTCCTTTGAAGCCTGCGATTTTGTTGTAAGTTTTCATCGTTTTGGGTTTTTGTCGTTCTTTGATCAAAGATAAACACCACTGTTGAAAACTCATAGCTTTCTGCAAACTTTTTTACAAAAAAAAAGCAAGCCTTGCGACTTGCCTTCTTGAAAGCGTTGATATATCTAAGGATTGACCTTTATATAAAGCTGGCCAAACTCATCATGAAAGAAGAATAACGTGCCGCCTGGAGCAATGCTGATCTCTTGCGTTACCTCGAATGCATACTCCTCGACATAATTCCACCCAGCGGGCAGTTGACTTGGTGTGCCTGAATTGGTCACCTTGTCAATTAATAAAAATTGATTGCCTTGGTCATCTGTAATGACCGAGTAATTAACCCCCCGCTCAATTATGAATGACCGTAAATCGTGAACTTGGACTGCGTTGATTGAGTACATATTAAATTATTTATAGTGAGTGTCAAATATAAGATTTTCCTCGTTATACCCTTCAAGTGAACACGGGCGAGAATCATCCGCCCATTTCGGCTTAGCCACTGCACCCTTTAGGCGTTCATAATCAAAGGCCACTGATCTGGCTTGTTCAGTGCGTGCTTCCAGATTTCCCTTTGGCTTATTATTATTACCTCGGTTCTTCCCGTAGTATCCCGCATGGAATGCCCTTGGAATGTAAGGGAATGCGATAGGTAATCCGCTTCTTAATTGTAATCTCCGAATCATCCCCGCCTGCTCCGGCCATGACTTGCCGTATGGCTGGAAGCCTACTACCCTACCGATATACCCGAACATATCCTCGTAATAAGACGGATTCCCGTGTATAGAAATGACATCCTGAATAAGCTCCTTACGATAGCACACGCCTATACTGGCGTAGTCACCGTCAGAAGTATAGTAAATGTCCTCACCATCCAATTCCCTGACATCTCGATTCGGGTTCTTTGAACCAATGGAGCAGAATAACTCACGCTGACGATGTACCTCCTGGTGCCACTCAAAGAAGCTCTTACCCACCATTACATCATCTTCAATCATGAACACGAATCCCGTAGATAACTCCGCCGCCTTCTTGTACCCCTCTAAGATGTTATATGATAGCTTAGCCTTACGATATCCATGATTAGGGGTGAATGACTTTATCTTATTGTACCGCTTCAGGCGGCTGTCTATGACCTTTAGTATCTCGGTGTCATAGCCGTAGTCAATTTGAAAGAGAAACTGCACGTTATCCGGTGCTGCTCGTTCTATCTGCTCGAGGCATAAGTTGAGCATTTCTGCTCTGTTAAAGGTTGGTATTAGAACTATGTCCATGTTACTTATTTTAAGCCGTAAGATAATCTACCATGCCTGATTGGTTTCTTCATCCAAGCCTCTGCGTGTGCCTTCTTGATGGCATCTACATCGCCACCAATACTCTTGCAGAGGTGTTCAATATCAAAGTTATCATAGTTTAGCCGTATTATATTAACCTTGTTGCCAAGCTGATCTTTTGCGCCATCTTGAATGTCTGTATTCCTTCTAATGCTCCTTATTTCCCGCAATATGTCATTCCTGCTTTTATTGCCCTTGCTTTTGGGTGCATCTACTAAGGCTGTTTTATGTGGCTTTTTAGCGGCAAAGCCTTTTATTGCGTGGTGGCTTTTTATAATGTCCTCATCATTTCTGTCAAGAAAGACAAACTTCAAATCAAACCCCCTTAAGAGGTTTGCTATAGTCAATAATCCATCACTTGAATTGGCAGGATGTAATTTATTATGTTCGCTAAGTTTGGTGGCGTGCAAAAAACCTCCATGCTTTATTAACCAGCCAAGATACGTACTGCCGCCTCTTGGTATTGCGTAAGCAATTACTATGCTTTTATCCATTTATATACTCGATTTCGTGTTTGAATGTTTCAAAAATAGGTAGCTTCATGTCGTACTCCCTCGGCTTTGGCTTGGTCATAGGGTCTAACTGAATACCTAAGTACCTGCCTAACTTATACATTGCCTGTTCATCGCTGAGCTGTTCTGTACGCAGCATAAACACTCCATACCTTGAGCGGCTCCAATTCATGAATTGGTTGAACATAGCACTCATCAACTTCTCAGGGGTAAAGTTTACCTCCATCCGGCTCATCTTGTTCAGGTTCACATGAGCATACCCCTTACCCCTTCGCATCATGGAATGGAATGATAATCGAGGGTCATTATATAGGTAAACTCTTTTGATATTCCAGCCGGGATAATCATCGGGGCTATTCGCATGACACAAATACTCTTTCCAATAATCTGACCTAACTGCTATCCCTTTGGATTCCAATAAGTCAGCTAAAGCGTTAGTGCCTGAACCCCCATATGAACAAAGCCAAGTATTCACTTATAATCATACCTCCATTCAAAAGTAGGCGTAGCATTGAACTTGCGCCCCTGTTTATACTTGCGTTCCTTTAGCCACTTGTGAAGCGGTGCTAAGTCGTTGATCTTGTCCTCCTCAATAAACAGTACCGGCTTATGCTTTCTGATAGTACCCTCAGCACCCTTCAGCACTTCCAGTTCATGACCCTCCGCATCTATCTTGATAACGGTCGCAGGGATGTTGAAGCTATCCAGCTTACACGCCCGTATTAAGTGCGTCCATTTACCATCTGTCACCCGCCAGCTGCCGTTATTGCCACCCTTCGGCATTGTTAACCCTAAAAGCGTAGGCTTGGAACTTAAAGCATACATATAAATGCTAATATCCGCCCCGTTCAGGCTTACGTTGTCTTCCAAAATCTTAATGTTGTCCAGTACCGGCTCGAATGCGTGAACTTGGAAGTCACCGAACTTTTCTATGAAAATCGAATGCCCCCCGTGATGGGCACCTACATCCACAAATACACCCCTGTACTTCTCCACTATATACCGCAGCATCTCGAACTCATAAGGCTTACCCTTATCTAAGCTCTTCCCCATGTGGTCATTGTTGGTCAGGAATGACCACTTGTGCCCGTTATATGATAGCTTGTACTCTTTCATTTACTCTGTTTATGAACTCTTCCCTATCTTGGAGGAACCGTTCACGGGCTAAGTTACCCATTTCCCGCAATTTATCAAATGGGGTATCCGCTACCTTCTGAATAACCGCTCTAAAGTCATCCGGATCCACCTTCCAATCCACCCCTAATTCCCTGTTTCTCCACTTCTTGCAGGGCAATAAAAATCCGATATCATCCGATATCAACTCATTCATAGGGGCTGCATCAGTTGTCACCACCACTGCCCCACAACTCCTCGCCTCGTTAATATAGTGTCCAAAGCCCTCATAAGTTGATGGGCATAGGTGAATTATCGCCCTATTCTGCATCACATTGAACTGCCGTTGCTCAATGCCTCTCATCTGCGTATTGATGTGATTCAACCCTGCTGCCCGGTATTGCTTCTTGTCAATTTGTTTGTTGTTAAGCATCATGTTAGTAGCCTGCAACTTAGTCAGTACCGTAGCCGGGAATGGCTGCCATTGCTCCCATGTGTTTAGCACTAACCACGTCTGTTTGGCTATGCTCTTTCCGCAAGCATGAAATCCTTCCATTTCCTTCTCAATCTCAGCATCATAATGATCCTCAGAGGTGAATCCAATGTAATGGACATTGGGATGCAAATCCTTGAATATCCGCTCTGCTTCCCTCGTCTTTACCCATATCTCGTTAAACTTTGGAATCAAGTGCAGCCACTTCTTATGATACCATTCGGGGTTAGGAATTAAGATGTTTACCCCGCCCTTATTTATCCAATCTTCACTCACCACCTCACAGAAGATATTAACCTCCTCCCGTGTCGCTACCCTGCCGAATTGTGACCGCTTGCAAGGGTGGTCGATAAATTCAGATAATACAGTAGCATCTTTAGTTAGCCCCGCACCGTTGTCATTTGTTATGATGTTTAACACGATGGGTTCTCGTTATTCTGTGTGCCTTTTTGAACTTCAAGTATAATCGGTGCCAACTGGCTCGTGCGCCTCCACACTGGTTCATAATCCCCTTCACCCTTCACATAAGTGACCCCGTCTATCTGCATCGTATCGTGCACCAAAAATAGTGATAGCATATCGTGAATGTACTCCGGCACCTCCCTTACTTCCAAGCTCTCGAATTTATCCCGCTCTCCTGTCAGCAACTTGCGTTGCCCGTTGCTGAACTTATACACCTCCGCCTCTAAAGGGTAGCGTGGTGCCCTTAGCCTTGCGTCTAATCTCAATGAATGGGTAAGGCTAAAATCCTCGTAATTCAACCCAAACGCATTCTCGTCATTAGTGGCTGTGATTTGAAGGCTGCAAGAGTGCGTGCCTATATTAAGACACTCTGAACACTCGCTATCATCCGGTAAGGGGTAGAGTTGAAAGTCTAGGATGTCCATACCATCACCACCTAAGCCACCCCCGTAGCTGAATCCCACAAAGTCAGCATTCGGAGATGCTGTAAATATATACTCGTAGGTTCCATCAGCATCATAAGAAGAGCTATCAGATACAGGGCTAAGCGTGGAAGAGTTGAACTCGATAAAGTTAACCCCACCGCCGGCAAAGTTATCAATGGTAAACCTCGCCAAGTACCTATTCCCAGGAGTTAAGTTGCAATTCGTGACGGCCAAGGATATGCCCGCGCCGCTGAACGATAGCTTACTGCCAGCCGGAGTGATCGTGTAAGCTAACGCACCTGCACTCAACCAGTAACCCACCGTGTACCCGTTCCCCGTCCAGATTGGGTTTTGTGTTTCAGTGGCTAAGGTAGTTTGGTTTGTTCTTCCGACTACCTGTAAGACCTTAGCTGTCGAAGTGTTTAACAAAGTCATTGCACCCCATGCCTGCGTGCCATCTTGCACTCCGTTAGTCACAAAGGTTGCACTTGCATCTATCAGCGTGTTATTGACAATACTCGTATTCGTGCCACTCTGTACTACCTGATTGAAGTTGAACTGCCCGTCTGCAATCAGATCGTCCGCTAATCTTAGATTAACAAGACACATTGTATAGCACCCAGCCTCAAGTTGCGACCAGTCGTAGTCAACTTGTGCTGTAAAGAGATCATACGTTACGTATTCTCCATCATAACTCTCATCTACTATGTTACCGTCCGTGTCTTTGATTTGTATCCCTACCGTGTCTATTTCATAAGCGTTCATTCCACTCAGCACCATCGAACATGAAGCATCACCTTGGAATCTGATAATCCTGCCTTCAAAGTCATCCGCAACCCCATAAAGCGTGTGGGTGCCTGCGCTGTTAATCGTTCCGATGGTTGTATTGCCTAACTTAACAGAGATACTCCCAGAAGTATAGGAGCTAACAGTAATGGTGATCGCATAATATTGAAATGGCTTTAGAGCATAATATCTCAGCACCTGCCCGTTGTTTCCTATGGTCGATGTCAACGCACTTTCATCCCATGAAGTCCCTGACCCAGTATGTATCCAGTGTGTAATAGAGTAATCCGTGCCGCTCGCTAAGCTACCGGTAAGCAAATCAATCGTTTCATTCCCTAATACCTGATTCACCATGAAGTCATTTCCGGAGGTCACATCTTTTAGATAATGCCAGCGCCTTACCCCATCATCGAAAAAAGTCGCCGTGCTATCATCGACATCCGCAGCCGTGCCGTCTGTGGTTCCCGATGTGATGACCTTAAAGCCGTTAAATGCGGCATTGGTATCCGCTATTAAGCTAACTTGGAAAGGTGTGCTGTCTGTGGTGTTCACAAGCTGGCAGAAACTCGCCTGCTTGCCCATTGTGATGCAATCGCTGAAGTCGAACCCAAACCCCAGCGTATTATTTTCCGCAACTTGCATTATGCAAAGATAACAAAAAAAGGGCAGCTCAAACCAGACTGCCCACCCCTTTTGCTGAATACCAGCGATGTAAATTTACTCGTAAGCCCGCAATAATTCAAATGTAGCAAGCCCCTTGTTTATCTGGTAGTCCAGATTTAAGATATACCCCTTCTTGAAGTTGGCACTCGTTTCTGAGAACTCCACAACCCCGTAAGGGCTATTGACCAAACTCAGCCATTCGGAAAAGCTCAGCGGATAATCGAACGTATAGACCTCAGGGACCCAAAGCGGCTCATTTAATCGTGCGTTCGCTTCATCCCAGCTTATGGTAGTGGTTTCCGTGATAGGATTAGCCGTGAAGTCGCCTGCACAACCATCACTATCCATATCACCAGTCATCTCATAATTATTGTAACCCTTAGAGAAGATGAGCTTCTTATCGTTGCCAGATATTCCTTTTGTTAAGCCTGAACCTAATACATTAAGGTGCCTCAGTAAACAACGCACAGGGCTAAACCGGAGATTATAAGCTGTATCCGGTTCAAACAACCCAGTAACACTCGCAAAGTTCTCATCCTTTTCTGCCTCATCTAATGCGGAGGGTTCATTCGTATAGGCATCTACCGCTCTATTAAGCGCAATCACAAAGTTATCATTGTCAAAGTCGGTGTCCGTTGTGCCTAACTCCTTGACGCTCTGTCGCCTTGTATATTCAATCGCATACATAGCCGCAACAAACTTTGTTACTGCGTTATATTCATTCTTCAACTGTCGCAAGCCGGGTAATGCCCTGTGCTGCTTGGTTATAGGCTCGTCTGTCCCGTTAAAATCCTCCACTTCCCACTTATCAAAACCAATAACCGCATCATTGTAACACCACTCACTCTCGAATCGCATAGTAAGCTCGTCAATATTCGGGCAGCTTAAAATAGTGGTGGTTTTATCATAGAAGTAAGTTTTTGGCTCTACCACTACCGCATATCTGTCTGTTTTATCCTCCACCCCTAACCCGACATTATAAATTGTGTTCATAGCTTCAAAGATGCTGCCTAAGCTCATGAACACGCCCCGCCTTACACTATCGTAGCATAACACGCTACCTGCATCCTCCAGCGGGAAGAACTCCCGAATCATTGCCCCATTCGTTAAAGCAGTGAAGGATCCGCAGCCATTATCTAAATAGCTTACAGGCTGAGAGTTAGTCCTTCCAAAAAATGACGAGTAAAAAGCCGTTATCCCTGTACTCGCACTTGGAGATACTTGCCCTGTTATACTCTCACACACCCTGCTTAATGCTTCATGAACTGCCCACACCCTCGCCTTTGTTTCATCAAAGTCCGTATCCGCTGAAAATATGACGCTGTTATTTTGGAAATTCCACCTCAAATCAACAATACTGGCAATGGGAGGAGGTGAAAAATAAGTGCCAAAGAACACAACCCAAAACCTATCACCCGAACTCACACTAGTTGCCTGATAGCTACCGGATATATTGAAGTTTTGGCTTTCGGTTTGGTTGAAATTAGCGGTATATGAACTCACCACCGCTGCTGAAGTGTGTACTAAAGATGCCCCTGCAAGCGAGCCTGTACCTTTATATATACGAATAGTCACATCTGAGTTATACCCCCGAGTACCTGAGCCAACCCCAAACGGGAAGTCAGTGAAGTTACCACTAAATGAGTAGTCTATGTCTATAGTTGAAGGGGTATTTTCATTAGCCTCAAATATATGCGAAGGGGCAGGGTTAAGCGTGCCGGGTGCGTTCGGGTTCACTTCGATATCCAACTCTGAAGATGAGTTTATCTGCCCCGCATTGTAGTCATCCAGTATAAGATCAAAGTCATTAGAACCTGTGAAAGAATTACTCTCTTCAAGGGTTGTCCACTCATACCAATGATCGTAACTCAGGACACCCGTAAAACCTAATCTGTAGCGCCTATTTATTCCGCAAGCCCCGCCAAACTCAGTCTGCTTTAAGACCTTCTTGCAGTGCATATTCAGATCATAATTCGCATAGGTGTAATCAGTTAACGTCCCCGTCTATGGCGTCGAGCGTAGATAACTCTACGTCCGTATCCATCCGGCTCATCACTATTTTACTCAGGTCATTCCTAATGATAGTAACAGTAGTGAAATCCTTAGTCCTTTCGTACTTTGAGAAGTCCAGCTTGCCATCGAATATCTCCGTGTAGCTGTCATCTTCAGCACACTTATAGCTGATGGCAATCGTCACATCCGCCTGGATGCCGTGCGTGTCATAATCCCCGTCAATCTCTGGCTTCCCACCCCCTAAGCAATGGAATTGCAAGTCGAAGGTGTACTCCTTAAATACACCATGATAGTCAGTATCCCGCTTCAACTTTAGTACCGCATCTTCCCAGCCTACCGGGTCACGGTCAAGCGTGATAGTACCCCCGCTATACGTTAAGTCATATTTAAATTCAGGCATCGAAATACTTTTGTCTACTTACTTCCCTTCCTATCTTCTTAGCTAAACTATCTTCATTCTTTAAGGATACCTTGCCATTCCTCCTGACCGCATAGATTAAAGCCGTGTCATCATATGCAACCCCCTGACCTTTGGATATTGCCACCTTCTGCGCTTCCTTCATTATGTACTCGTGGAACCTGTTGGTATTGATAGCTTCTACCGCCTGTTTATTAGCTGCATACGCACTCCTGTTAATCACATACTCTCCCTTTTCAGCTTCAATTATTGTCCCCCCATGGCTGTGAAGGTTGCCACCAACCTCTCCACCTTTGGCGAATCGTGGAGGCTGTGCGCCACCAATAGTACTCTTTATCTGCCCAAACAATGCTGTAATCTGTGCCGTTATCGCTGCTATCTGTATAATAAGGTCAATACCTGTCAATCCCTTAACCTGACTAATGGCATTAGCAATGGCAACCCCTTGATTTAACGCTACTTGGAATGTCGCTAACGCCTTTGCAAAGCCTGCGTACTTCTCACCGCTTGCCCCTAAGATTTCAAATAACTGCGCGCCACTAACTGCTAAAGATGCAAATGCGTTAATAGCATCCTCATTCTGCTGCCTGATTAAATCCTGTCTTTCTAAAAACTGCGCTTTAGCTTGTTCCTGTCTTTTCGATGCAAGCTCCATCGCTTCTTTATCCTGCTCCTCAAACTCTTTCCTTACTTCTTCCTGCTGCTCTTTAAGGGAGAACAATAGCTCTATCTGTTCTGCCGTGCCTCTGTTTAGCTGGTGTATGCTCTGAACAGTCCTATCTATTCGCTCTTTTAGCGTAACTTGACCATCACTTGTTTCCTTTTGATTTTTGTTCTGCTCTTCCCGTAACTCAATCTCTTTCGATATAGCATCAAGCTGTTCTTGTTGCTTGCCTATTAACAGGTCTAAAGACTGCCGCTCTTGTGGGAGTAAATCATTGGCGTTCTCCCTTAGCTTCTTATTAGTTTCCAGCTTTAAAGCTAACTTATCATACGCATCCTGAAGCGCGTTTATCGAAAATAAAGCAAGATCATTGCCATCATTGACTGCATTTATTAATCTTACAAATTCTTTAATGCTTTCATTTAATCCATCTTGTGAATCCTCTCCATCATCCACCGCCAATTTATAGCCAACAAATGCTGCCGCTGCTGTTGCTAATAATCCTGCAATAAGCCCTACTGGATTGCTTTTTATAGCTACGTTTAAGCCTTTTTGAGCTATTGTAGCTGCCTTTGTTGCTGCTGTGCTTGCTGCAACTACGCCATTGTAGGTTAAGTAAGCTGTGGCCGCTGCCGATATGCCCGCTGCTGCTGATCTTAGAATACCAACAAGTCTATCAGTATCACTTAAAAAATCATTTAATTCTAATGATCCTTCCTTTATATTGGTAACAAATGGCGCAATACCTTCCAGAACTGCCGCTCCGAAACTCTCTTTAAGGTCACCTATTAAATTATTCAGCTGCTGTAGCCTACCTGCATTAGTTTCAGCCAGTACTTGTGCTTGACCTTGGAATGCGTTATTAAGTGCCGTTGTGATGCTCTCCAACCGCTCCGAACTCCCTGCCGCTCCGGTTACTTCTATACCGTACCTGCTAAGGGCATTGGTAGAACTCGCAAAGGTCTTTGTAATTAAATCACCCGCACTTGCCAAGTCGAAGCCCTTTGCCGCTGCAAGGTCAAGCGTCACTTCCGTAAGTGCTTTGATTTGTTCCTCTTCTTTGACGAAAGCAGCTATTAAGCTCTGTGCCCGTATAATATCTTCATCGCCAAATATGGTTAATGATTGCAGTTTTTGAGCTTGTGCAATTAGGCTTTGTTGGACATTCCTACGCCCCTTGAGTGCTTGTAATAATTGCGCTTCCGATTGCTGCTGAATAGAAGCAAGCCTTACCGATTCCTGAATAAAGCTCTTAATAACCCCCAAAGAGAAAGCAGCGGCAACCACACCCCCCAGCTTCTTAAACGAACTGCTCAGCAGCGTACTCTGCTTGTCAATCTTCTTTATCTCTTTCGTTGTGTCATCCGCCTTCTTGTCCACCTGCCCTAAGCTCGCCTTTAGTTTATTCAGCTCTTTGCGCAGGGATGCCATTTCCGCCTTAAATTCTAATATGATCTCGTCAGAAGCCATACCTGCAAAGATACGAAAAAAGGGGCACCCGAATGGATGCCCCTCCAACCAAAACCATGAAAAAGCCTACAAATCCAAAAACCAGATTACAAACTCCTGCAAGTGTTCCTCCTTCTTGTACCACTCCATCTTCTCCTGAGTGGTAGCCTTGCGACTGTGGATGGTGTCGTCCCGATAGAACTCCACATTATTCCGGTCAGTATCCGCGAGGAAGTTATCGTAATCATCGAAGGTGAATGCCTGCTCTTCTTGCAGGTAATCAAAGATACGCTGGTAGATAGCATCCAGCTCGTGTCTGAGTCTTTCTAATTCGTTTCCCATGTCATTATTTTTCTTCAAAGTTAATACGCCTCCCCCGAATCTCCAAGCTTTGATTCATCTTTTTTTCTCATGTTCCATTCTAATTGCTTGAGCCAAACCTTAACGCTCATCGCCTCCAATTCCCTCAATCGGCTGGCATCTCCTCCGCAGAGGTCGAGGAGGTGTCCTTCCCATTCGTCACGCTGTCGCCAGATGTCCGCCCGGATAAAAGGCTGCCATTCATGAGCTGCAACTTCCTCAGCTCCCTTTCCAGCAACGTCGCTAAGTCGTCGCCTAATTCGTCTATATAAGGTATCAACTTTGACAAGCCGCTCTTTTGCAAAAAAAAAGCAAGCCCGGTTTCTGAATCGTTCATGAACTGCTTCACCTTCTCGGAGTGTATCTCTTGATCAAATCGCTCCGGCAATTCATCTTCCCGTACGGTAATG
>Ga0180434_10004982_pt1 | contig 15874 bp, 13 predicted proteins | sample SS_ome_7_FD_132453 | JGI IMG/M metagenome (GOLD analysis project Ga0180434, IMG submission 132453) | Hypersaline lake sediment archaeal communities from the Salton Sea, California, USA - SS_1_D_2 metaG | ecosystem: Environmental > Aquatic > Non-marine Saline and Alkaline > Hypersaline >...
CCGGGCTCCAGGAGTTCCAAGGCCTCGAGATTTATCACTATGTCGACATATTCCTCCACGTGGTCGTTACAGATATAGATGTCGTTCTCGTTCTTCTTCAAAGTCCACTCGCTGACCTGATCCTCGCCGTTGGAGTGGACGAGTCCGACCCACCATCCCTCAACGGCCACTCCGTATTCCCAGGCGTCATGGTCTGCGATATCCACGAAGCGGAACGGGAAACCGGCCGTAGAACCTCCGGTATCGTCGGCATCCATATAGATGTCGATCTTCTGCAGGTTGAACTGGGCCTTGTTGGGATTGGTGCACCGGCTTCCGGGATGAGGCGCGCCCCAACTCACTTCGCTGTTCGAGAGCACGTTGCCGATATGGACGCGAAAAACCAGGTTGCGGCCGTCTATCATCAGATCTACGCCGTGAAGGTCGAACGCGCCTTCCTTGAAAACAGCCTCAGTCGGGTACCGGTAGTAAAGCCCGGTCACGCCGGGCTGATTCGGGCCATGGTCGTCGCCCAGAGCATCCTGGGCAGAAATGAAAACCTCGGCCTCGGTACTTACGAACAGACTGGCTTCGGTCGTCCGCATGGCGAGCCCGGAAACATCCGTAGCGGTGATCGCCATTGTGTAGAGCCCGCCGCCCGCATCCGCAGGCACGTTGAAAGCGACCGAATAGATGCCGTCTCCCGCCTGCCCGTCGCCCCCGGTACCGTCATCCAGGAGCGCCGTCTCGTCTTGACCGCCAAGAGCGGAAAGGTCGGCATGGACGCTGCCTATGCCACCTCCGGCGTCTTCCGCGCGCACCGTGAGTAAGACCTCCCCACCCGGAAACACCGTATCGGGCAAGGCCGCGGGCTGAGTAAGCAAAGGAGGCAACCCCACATCGGGCATTTCGAAGACCGCCCACTGCGTCAGGGTTACAGGTGTGGTTGCGGTGTCCCACCAGTTACCGGTATCCGGCACCATGTCATGCGTAGCGTCGTGCGGATTGGAGTCCAGGGCGGTGTACTTCGTCCCACCCGGCTCCTGAGTCACATAAGCCTGGAGCCTCAGAGTATCCATGGGCTCAAGCACCCCAATCGCAGCTGTGGGAAAGCGGAATTGCACCTGGGTAGCCGTAGTCCTTGTAAGACCTAAGGCGTTCTTGCCGGGTTCGTTCTCATTCGTGGTCCAGGAGCCACTACCGGGCATCCAGAACTCCCAGGCACCGGTTGCCCATCTCCTGAGGTCTGCATAGTCCTGGCCGCTGTACTTAAGCGTGAACACATAGTCCGGTTTAAGATCATGTCCGTAAAAAACAGGGAACTCAAAGGCGTCGCTCGGCGCCCCGGCGCTATCGGCGTTTCGTTCCATGGCGATCATCACATGCACATCGTTCCAGGAACTGGCGAAATCAAGTGTGATTACCAGAGTTTCGAGATCCTCGCCCTCGAGCCAGGCATACATGTTGGTGAGGTCGGCACCGGCTTCGCTATTGTGGTCTGCATCAGTCTCCGGAGCGGCCTCATCGACGGATACGAGTGTGGGATCATCAGCGAGGAGAACGGCAGGCGCCGCAAAAACGGCCAGCAAGCCCACAACCAGTGAAATCGAAGCGAGAGTCGAAGCCCAACAAGTTTTCAAGTCCTTACCCTCTCCGAGTTTTGGAAAAGGTAACAGGCCCCCGCCAACTAGTCAACCCATAACATAAGGGGACATAATACTCTTTACGTCTATTGCCACCAACGCTAGTATTTGGCGTAAAGAGTATTGTGTCCCCTTTTTAGAGGATCTGGTTGACCAGAGTGGGGAGAATCTCGGCTGCCTTGCCCTCGAGGTGCATATCCACGAAGGGCGTTATCGGGGTGGCATCAGGATTGATCTCGATGACCGATGACCCGGCCTGTTTGGCCAGCAGCGGGATAGAAGCAGCGGGCTGGACAACCGCCGAGCTTCCCACTACCAGCATTAGATCGCAAGATCTCGAGGCCTCGAAGGCTTTCGCCAGGGCTTCCTCCGGCAGCCCCTCCCCGAACCAGACCACGTCCGGCCGAAGGGGAGCCCCACAGTCACACATCGGGGGTATTGCCTCCAGCGGAACCGGAAGGTCCTCATCCAAACGTCCGCACCCCGTGCATCGCGCCCTGAAGATACTGCCGTGAAGTTCCACAATACTCTTCGAGCCGGCTCTCGCATGTAGGCCGTCGACATTCTGTGTTACCAGCAGAAACCGTGAAAGTCCCCGATCCAGTTGTGCAATCGCATGATGAGCGGCATTGGGGTTGGTACCGGCGCAAACCTGCCGACGCCAATCGTACCACTCCCAGACCAGAACGGGATCCCTTGCGAAAGCCCCGGGGGTGGCGAGTTCTTCGGCCCTGTAAGACTTCCACAGACCGTTCTCTCCCCTGAAGGTAGGCACTCCGCTTTCCGCGGATACGCCCGCGCCGGTCAGTACGGTTACGTACGGGTCCCTGCAGATTTCCAGACCGGAGAGATCACACCGCGGGCTCATGCTCCGCTCCTTAGTCCGAAACCGACCTTGATGGCTCCAACCGGACACTTTGTGCACTCCAGGCACTTGATGCACTCAGGCGAGTCAATCTCCCAATAGGGCTCAAGATCCACCGGGCACACTCGTTCGCAAATGCCGCACTGTGTGCAGACCTTCATGTCCACACGAAGCCTTACCAGACTTATCCGGTTAAACAGCGCGAAAATGGCTCCCAGCGGGCACATCGTCCGGCAGAACGGACGCTTGACAAAGACCATTGCCACCAGGAAGGCCCCAAGTATTACCATCTTGATCCAGAACAACGATCCGATCATCGACACGACATCGAATCCCGCCGGCGAATCCGGCCCCATACCGCCGAGTGTCCAGGGAATCGCTCCTTCGATGCCTCCTGCCGGGCACAGTTTGCAGAACCACAGGTCACTGAGCAGGAAGGCCAGTACAAGCGCCAGCACTACCAGCGAGACGTACTTGAGCCTACCCGTCCATTTGGGAAGCTTAACCACGCGCCCGGTAATTTTCTTCATCATGTCCTGAAGGAAACCGAAGGGGCAGAGCCAACCGCAGGTCATTCTCCCGACACCCGCGCCGACCAGGCCGAGGAAGCCGAGCAGGAAGAAGGGAACGTGGCGCCCCATCAAGAACTGCTGCAAAGCACCTATGGGACAGGACATCAAGGCTCCGGGGCACGCATAGCAGTTCAATGTGGGAACACAGAAGCCCTTGAGAGCCCCCTGGTAGATGGTCATACCCAGGAATCCCGGGATGTAGGCATTATGCAGAAAGGTGGATACGCTTTGCCAGATTCTTCGCTTTGTCAATGCGGCCGATATAACATGGAGGACTCTTTGCATCATCGGTAAGCGGAAGGGATCACCCGATCCCGATACAGGCCAGTCAGAGGATACTCCCCTTGAAAAGGATCTCCTCGGTATCCCCGACAGCCAGGCCCACGATCAAGAGGGCTGCCGCCAGGACTATCAGTAATGACCTGAGAAACGCCGGTCTCTGCCATATCCGGGAGGTCGCAGGACCGCCTGAGCCGGCCACCGCGTCAAAGAGTCCCAAGAGACCGACGATCAATGGATTGCCTCATCTTTGCCGTGGTCGATCTTCTTGAGGGCCTCGGTGTAATCCCAATCAGGACTCCATTCAGGAGTGTGGCATTTGAGACATACGCTCTCCGGAACGGGCTTCATGGTCCCATCCCGGCGGTGCTTTGTTCCCATGCCGTGACAGGCCTCGCACTGGACATTCCATAACTCGGGTTTTATATCAGTGGAGTCCTTCTTGGCGGCAAGCTCGTAACCTGTGACATGGCAGGGCAGGCACTTGGGGTCGTTCCAATTATCACCCTCGGCCAGCGTTGCAAAAGCATGCGCGTGCGGATCCTCCGACCATCGCTCGTATATCGTGGAGTGACACATCACGCACGTCTCCCAGCCCAGATAACCATCCGCCGCGAGCACCTCCGGCGTTTGAGGGATGGCCGGCATACGATAACGTCGTTTGGCGAGCAACCTGTCCCTCGCCTGCTCACGGTCCTCATGGTTCTTGACAAGTTCCTGGACTTTGAGGTTCTTACTCCCAAACTTCTTGAGGGTCTGAGAGTTCCCGTCAAACGCAACGATGTTGTTCTCGTCGTTGAGCGAAAGCAGAAGCGTCCCTATCGAGGAGCTCTTGCTGCCCGGCTTCATGAGAATCGTCTCGCCTATCTTCTCCGCCATCGGCGTCCTATCGCCACCATGCCCCACAAGCACTATGTCGAAATCCGGCACCTGCTCCGCAAACTTGCGGGCACTCCCGAGGCCTATATGTGCCAGGGCCACTACGATGTCGCATTTCTCGGTGAGCTCCGGCAGGTATTTGCGGGCGGCTTCTACGTAGCTGGTTACATAGGCCTTCTCCAGCTGCTCGAATACACCCACCCTCCGCGGATCATCATCCATAAGACCCAGCAGGCCTACATTGATACCACCGACATTCTTTATAATGTAAGGATCGAACAGAAGGGTGCTGTCTTCCTTGTCATAGAAGTTGGCGCTCACCACATCGAACTTGCCTTCGCGCAACTGCTCCATAAGGAAGCCCAAACCATAATTCATTTCCTTTTCGCCGATGGTCGCTACGTCATATCCGGCCATTCTCATGTAGTCCACAACCACCCTGCTGCGCGACTTCTCTGTGGTCGGCACACGATTCCCAAAGAAGTCCCCCAGATCAAGCACCAGCAAATTCTCATGCACTTCTCTTAATGAATCAACGAAGCCGGCCCTCCGGGCCAGACCGCCCTTATCGGCGGAGTGTCAGCCACAGGGGTTGAGCTCGCCGCCCGTGTCGGTGGTGAAGACCATCATCAACTGCTTGTTCTCTTCACCCTGCACCAAGGCCGCGATACCCAGCATCAGCAGGGCCAGCAGCACACTAACAGGAATTCTCAATTTCATGCCACTTCCTCCGAAATACCTCATGTACACAGGATATGCTATGTCGACCTTCATCATTCTACAAAAAACACAGGTTCATGTCAATCGGCCCGGCGGGCCAGGGAAAAGGCCGAGCCGGCGTAGAATAGAACGATCAGCGATCCCGCAAACATCAATATGTCTCTGATGAGGAGGTCTACCGCAATTCCATGTCCGGTGTTTTCCACTCCCGAGCTGAAGCAGCCGCAGCTGATGTCCAATCCCCTTAACAAAGCCGCGGATATCGCTATTATGAACACCAACAGCATGAACCCTATGAGCAGCGCGCTCCCCCTCGTAAATATGCCCGCAATGATCAAGACCCCGCATATCACCTCAAGCCACGGCAGAGCGAGGGCCATAAAGTTTATGAAGGAAGGGGGGAGCATCCTGTAGTTGTATATGTCCTGAGCAAAGTCGGCCGGGTAGATGATCTTGTGTATCGCCGCATATATGAAGACTCCTCCGAGGACCAGGCGAATAGCGAGTACCAGGTACTTGTTAGATATGATGCTCACAACAGTACTCATCACGGCACCTTTCCCTTGAGACCCAATCTCAGGCCGGCGTTAATCCCTCTCGGTCGGCAATCCGGCTGTCTTCCAGGCCTCAAGCCCCCCATAGAGCACGAAGACCTCCCCGGCTCCCATATCGATAAGCTTGTCGGCCACAATACCTGCCTGTCCCTGGCTCTCCTCCGAAGCGTAGCAGATGATAATGCTGCCGGAGCCGGCAAGCCACCCGGCATTCTCCAGTTCGGGACCCACAGGCGGTATACTCACCGCCCCCTCTATTCGCTCGACCGAGAAGACCCGGGGGTCTCTCGCGTCCACGAAGACGGCACTGCCTTGCTCGAACAGCCGCCACGCATTGTCCACCTTCATGAACTCGGCTTCTGTCTGGACCCGGAAAGTCTCGGCATCCGCTATAAGCGGTATTCCGTTCTCTCGCAACGCGTTGAATCCCAGTCCAACCGCCACCACTACTATGCTTATGATCACGGCCTGCTTGACTGCGGTTACCATCACACGCTTAATCACTTGCTGTTCCTTATGTAACCTGTAACCTGAATCACTACAGGCGGTTCGTCCGGGCAATCCGTTTCCAATCTTATCTCACCGGAAACGCGTCCTGATGACGCATCATCCCTGACCCGGAGCCTGAGGTTAAAGGTATCCGCGCTCAAGCGCTCAAGCTCAGGCTCAAGTTCCTGGACGGTTGACAGAACCCGGGCTATGTCAAATGGGAGCTTCTCCCTGCAATATACTCTGACCTCCTGCGACACATATGCGCCGGGCAGAGTCGGACCGAACGCGATCATGTCCGGATCCGCCACCACACGCCCGATCAGACTTACCGTCACAGGTATCCTGATATTCGGTCTCAAGGTATCCGACGTGACCAGTGTCACGAAGCTTGCCACCCGTCCGCAGGCTTCTTTGTTCGTGGCAATCACTTTGAAGTCCCGGTCGCCTTTTTCACCCGTTCCCGGCCATTCAACCACCACACAGGCGTTATCGGAATACGCGTCCAGCACCTTGAGGTCCTCCTCAGGGCCGGGGTTCAGGACCACGCCAAGGGTGTCTGAATGGCCTTTGCAGATTCTTCCGAACTTGAGCGAGCGGGGCTGGGGTTCGGGACCGACATCTACCTCAACGGAGAAGGTCAACATAAGTTCGGGGTCTTCGCGATCACTGGTGTAAAGCCGCAGGTATTCCTCGATACGGCCCCTCCCCTCATATCCCATTGGGTCGAAGAACGCGATCACCTCGCCTTCACCGCCGGGTGGTACAGGATCGGGGATGACCTGGGCTGTAGTACAGTCGCATGAAGGTTCGATATCAAGAACGTGGAGGGAGTCATCCGACATGTTGTAGAGCTCGAAGACTATCTTCTGAGGCTCGTCCCTATACACACGGCCAAGGTCTATATCGCTTTCCGGTACCCGTACCGCTGAAAGCGCGGCCGGCGCTATACCCAGACAAAGACAGACTACAACAGCTTTGAATCTATGCATTCACTACCTCTTCGGTCGTGCCTACAAGAGATACAACACCCCATCCGGGGCTTAGTTCCTTAGATCCTTACCCCACCTTCCCAGCGACAACATCGGTCCGGTCTGGGGTTCTTAACCGGCTATCTTGTCCTTAAGGGTCTTGCCCGGACGAAACGCCGGTGACTTCCGTGCCGGGATCTGGATCATCTCACCCGTTCTGGGGTTCCGGCCGGTCCGCGCCTTCCTTTGGCGGGTCTCAAATGTGCCGAAACCCGCAAGGGCTACCTTCTCTCCGGATCGGAGAGCGGCCGAAATCAGGCCCTTCTCAGGATCCGGACTGAAGACGGCGTCCAATGCCTTCCCGGCCTGTCCGGGAGACAGATTAGCCTTCTTCGCCACGGCATCAATCAATTCCTGCTTGTTCACTCCCAACACCTCCTTGGTTAGTGATATCAACACCAAACCTAAGCCCAACGCCGGTATTCTGTCAACAAATAAGCGGTGCGTCTTCGTCAAGGCTATGACGGCAGGCAGTGAGGCCGCCTAATCGTCGGGGATGGAAACCCGACGAACCGCCGGGGCCGGAACCCCGGCGCTGCATTCGTTGCCACAGGAGTGGCAACGCCACGGACCACGATGTTCGCCGTAGCGTTGTGCCTCCTGTCACAACGAACCCGCCAGCAACCAAAAAGGGGACACGATTCTTTCCCCGGCGGGAAAGCATCATGTCCCAGAGGGAAAACACCACATCCCAATGGTCAGAGCCGCAAACCAAAAAGGGGACACGATTCTTTCCCTGACGGGAAAGCATCATGTCCCAGAGGGAAAACCGCCATGTCCCACCGCAGATTCGTGTTTTTCACTGGCCTGGGCTAGTAGCTGCGGTAGAGCGAGCGCAGCCCCCTCTCCGCATATATCTCCGGATGCACCTTTATATTGACCCTGAAGTAGTATTGCCAAAGCCCCTGGGACTCACGGCGCACGAACCTGGCTTCCCAGCAGTGCAGATCCCTGTAGAGAGAGAACTCCTGGTATGCGGTTTCATCTTCCGAGAGGTTGAAGCGACCGCTGTATTCCACCCGCCAGTTCGATGTCAGGTTGAAGCCGGTCTGGAAATCAAGCCAGTAACTGTCCTCGCCGCCGTCGAAAGCCTTGGTATATCTATATATGACGCCGATGTCCCAGGGATTCGAAGTCGGCGGTTCGGCTCCTACCTCATTGACCCCTTCCTCGATTACCTCAGCCGGTTTCTCGGGACTGTTTTCCATGAAACCGGGCGGCAAGCCTCTTGAACCCGAATAGTTGAAGCGGGTCTGAAGATCAAGGCTCTCGAGGGACAGATCCTTGGGGTTGTTGGAGAACCCGATATCGAGATCCAAGTAGTGCAGGGGATAGAACCGCAGATTGCTGCTGATGGTCGAGAGCGGGGTGTCTTTGCCGCGCTCGCTGTAGAGAAAATCGTAGGATGTGGAAGTAGTCAGGGTCAGGAGGTCGTTTATCTTTTTCGTCTCGCCCCCACTCAGTAGCTTGGCTTGCAACCTCTGTTCAAGGCTGATCGAAGCGGTGCTGGACTTGCCCACTTCACCGGAGACTCCCGGCAATCTGTAGAAGCGGTCAGAATACTTGGTGAAGTCAGGCCTATAGGTGTAGGTGATTCGAGGTGTTACTACGTGCCTCAGGGCCTGCAGCGGTCCCAGTTTCGGGAAATAGGTCCTGAATAGCGACGCGGTGGATGACAGCCCGCCCCAGTACATGAATCTCAACGGGAACCTGTTGCCCCTCTTGTCGTCATCATAGAACGTTAGCGACGTGGTAACCGATGGATTCAGGTTGAGCCACCCGAAGGGAAGAAACTTTGCTATGAAGTCGGTCTGATTGCTTACGGCCGAGTTCAACCACTTGTCCCCTTCACACTTGGAACACCATTCCGTGACATCTTTCCGCTGGGCGGTAAGCACCGTGTTCGACCTCAGGTTCTGGGACCGCTCCTGGAACCTGAAATCGGAAGTCAGGTTGAGGTTTGCCTGCGCTTGCTGGCGGGTGGTCTGATCGCCCCCGGTCTCCGACAGGGTGCCGGAGCCGCTGGCCCTACCGGACAGATAGGTCCCCCTGTGCCAGCCCTCCTCATGCTCCGAAGGTTCGATGAGCGTCTTCTTGCCCATGAACAGACTGAACCTGGGAAGCGACTGGGTCACCTGTTCTGTGTCCAGATTCTCTCTGCGTTCGGCTGCTATCGAGAGGCTGTACTGACCGAACTTGGTGGAGTAGGAGATATCGGATTCCAGTTCCCGGCGGAGGGCCTTCTCGAGATCTTCACTGATGTCCTGTCTGTACTTGGCATCACTCACGAAATCCGCATGCAGAATCATCTTTCCCTCCTCACCGACATTCTGGGTGTGCCTGCCCCCGATATCCCAACGCGTGTCACCCGTATCTATGTCGTAAGAGTAAGACCCGTCGAACTCCCCGCTCAATAGGTACCTCTTCCGATACCTGGTCTCGAGATAGCCGATCGACCGGTTGTCTTCGTAGAAATCCCCCCACACACTGACATCGAAATAGTCATTTGGAGCCCAGTAGTAACCGACATTCCGAACGAAGCGGCCCCTGTCCTGGTAAAAACCCAGCTCGACTCTGGGAAGCAGAATACCGGAGTGCCTCCCGCGCCGGATGGGAAACATGAAGTAAGGAAGCGCGAAAACAGGCATACCGCGGACTCTCATAATGATCGGCCTGGCAATCACCTTGTCGTTTACATAGACCTTCATGACCGAGCTGGTGAAACTGTAGTGCGGATCGAGGTAGTCGCAAGTCGTATATGTGCCGCCAGAGACATTGAGCGCCCGCTCCCCGGTCTTCCTTATTACCTGTCCGGTATAGAGACCGCCCTCATAGGCGGTCCTGCCGGTGACTATAACGCCTCTGCGGGTACGGAGGTTGTAAGAAAGGGATGAGCCTGTTATCTTGTCGTCGCCTTCCCAGAGGATCGGATTAGCGGTGGCATACAGGTTATAGGTGTCCGCGTTGTACTCTATGGCGTCTGAGTGGAGCTTCATTCCTCCGTACTCGATCTCCGCCTTGCCGTCAAGATGCATTACGGCGGATTGGACGTCATAGTAGAGGCTGTCCGAGCGATAATCGACGACCTCTGCGCCGTCGGCCCCGCCGGCAAGTCTATGGACACCGGTCACGCCTCCCGACAGTGTGGCCGTCTTGGCCTCTCCACCTTCGAAGGTCAACCTGATGTCGTTTCCATGGACCTCGTTTCGCACCGATTCAGTCAGGGTGTCCGTATCCGTGGGAAAGAAGACTCCATCCGCCTCTCCCCTAATTATCATTTCCGACATTTCGCCCCCGGCAAAACCCATCTCTACCACGTCACCGCTGAACTCGGTCCTCTCGCCGTCAGGCGGGTCATAGACCGAACGGGCCGCCCCCGACACCACTGCGCTTGATATCTCGCCTTCGACCGTGAAGACAGTTATAGTCTCGCCCGCTATCGAGCTTTCACCTTCCGTTACCACGGGATCTTCTGTAAGAACCGTCTTATTCTCGCTCTCCAGGAAGACCGCCCGGCCGGCGTCGGCGCGGGTCTTACCGCGGAGTATCGTGACGTCACCTACAGCAACCACCCTCCGCTCATCAACATAGAGCTCCATCGAGTCGGCTGTGATGTCCATACCTTCCCTCCCGTCCCCCTCAAGTATCTCCAGCCAGGGCCCACCCACGGCCAGGCCGAAACCCCTGGAACGATTGTAGGTGACCTCTTCCGCCCTGAGGACGGCCCCGTAGTCTTCGTCTGCCATGTATACGCCACCCTGGGTCCGGACGAACCCCGTCGCTCGGGAGTAGACCGCGCTGTCGGCCCGGATCGTCCTGGGCCCCTCGCTATAGGCTACATGGCCCGCAGCATCGAGAATCTCGGTGTCAAGATCGTATATTCCATAATCGGCCTGCATCGTAGCCGAGGTATCTCTGACCTCGATGCCCCGCGGAAAAACAACCTCCCTAAGGTTCCTCAGATAGCGGCCCCGCTCGCCTTTGATCACAACGTCGCCTTCCTCAACCGCCACATTGCCTATTAGTCTGATTATCTCCCTTATGCGGTCGTAGATACCGGAATCAGCGGTTGCCAAGGTGTTTCCGTGCAAGATCCGTACGTTGCCTTCGAGTACCACTGTTTCTGAGCTATCGGTTCTTGTTCCGAGGAGATTGTCCGCCGAAACGTCAAACCGTTCCTGGGAATGGATGACGACCGGCAGCATCAGGGTGAGCGCCAGCACCGAGAACAGGATGCGAGACTTCATAGCCGCAATTCTAACCTTATAGAGGGTGGCGACTCCCGGCAGGTATCGGCGTGGGACATTCGGCCTCAAACAATGGTGGCCTCGTTCTCGGGGTCGAAGAAGTGCACTCTCCTCATATCTATGAACAGTTCGATCTCGGATTCGGGCTCGATCTCTTCCCTTGTGATCAGCCGTGCCACTATAGGTGTCCGGCCCGTCGTCACGTACACGATGGTTTCGTTTCCCATGGGCTCCACAACCTCCACCTTCGCCCTGAAGCCCACCCGGCGCCCCTCCTCTCCCGCGGCCTTGTCACCTATCGCCTCCGGCCTTACCCCAAAAGTGATCTGCTTATCAAGGTAGGGCTTAAGCTTCTCTGTCATCGCAGATGGAACTTCGGCCTTGAAGGTCCCTTCATCAAGATACATATCGCCGTTCTTCTCGAGCTTCGCCTCGACGAAATTCATGGCAGGGCTCCCGATGAAACCAGCCACGAATTTGTTGACCGGCGAATCATAGAGGGTCATGGGGTCGGCAACCTGCTGAATCAATCCGTCCTTGAGCACCACGATGCGATCGCCCATGGTCATCGCCTCTATCTGGTCGTGCGTAACATAGACCATCGTTGCCTGGAGCCTGCTATGCAGTTTCGATATCTCCGTTCTCATCTGGACCCTGAGCTTGGCATCAAGATTGGAAAGGGGTTCATCGAACAGGAAGACTTTGGGTTTACGGACGATCGCCCTTCCAACCGCAACCCGCTGGCGCTGCCCGCCCGAGAGGGCCTTGGGTTTGCGATCAAGCAGACTCTCTATTCCGAGGATGCGGGCGGCCTCTTTAACCCTCTCTTTTATCTCAGGCTTCGGGAACTTCCTGAGCTTAAGACCGAAGGCCATGTTATCGAAGACGCTCATATGGGGATAGAGCGCATAGTTCTGAAACACCATGGCTATGTCCCGGTCCTTGGGGGCAACGTCGTTCACCAGTCTTCCGTCTATGTAGATTTCTCCGGAACTGGCTTCCTCCAGTCCTGCGATCATGCGCAGGAAGGTCGACTTGCCGCACCCGGAAGGGCCCACCAGCACTAAGAACTCGCGATCCGCTACCTCGATCGAGGCATCATTCACCGCGACTACATTGCCCGCGAATACCTTGGTGACATTCTTAAGAACTACGTCCGCCATATGCTCCTCCAGGCAACCAGAGTATAGTTTTGCGCCGCTTCGGGTGTCAAGGCGTTATTCCACCATATGCCGGCCGCGGCCAAGTAAAGATAAACCAGACCCGCATCATTTACAAGCCCTCAGTCCCGATGTCACCTTTGTAGCGTCGGGCTTCCACGCCCGACGATTGGTCCGGCCTCCCTACCCCACGTTGTTGCCTCACGGGTCCTGTCGCTCCGGACGCCCGGCGGAGAGTCCGGGGTGACTGGGGTGACTGGTTCGTAATTCAGAACAAAGGGGACATGATGCTTTCCCTTGGGGAAAGCATCAAGTCCCCGGCAGCGCCCTTTGTTCTGAATTGCGTACCTGTCACCTAATTGACTCTCACCCGGTAAGGCTTGTAACCAAGCGCCTGCATAGCCTCGCCGAGTGAATAGAGCGAACCGCATATGAGCACGGGGCGGCCGGTCCCGGCTATGTCCAGGGCGGTTCTCACAGCCTTGGCGACCGACGCTGTGGCATCGAAATGAAGACCCAATCCCCGGGCCGCCTTCTTGAGTTCTGCCAGCGGCAGGGCTCGCTTCGAATCCGGTTTGGTGAATACCAACCTCTCCGATCGGCTCGAAAGCAAAGAGAGCATCGCACTGTAGTCCTTGTCTCGCAATACGCCAAAGACGATAACCAAATCCGTCAAGCCCAGTGCCTTCAGGGACTTCACCAGCAGCCTGGTACCTGATACATTGTGCGCGGCGTCAAGTATTACCAGGGGCCTTCGCCTAACTACCTGAAACCTCCCCGGCCACACCGCGCGCCTGAGGCCTGCGCCAACAGCCTGCTCGTCTATTTTGAACCCCTGCAACCTCATTACATCCACGGCCAAGAGGGCCGTAGCCGCATTGGTTACGTGACCCAGCCCGGGAGCTTTGACCTCCAAGAGCCTGGTGCCGCCGGGTCCTGTGTATTCAAAGCTGGAACCATCCATATCCATTCTTAGAATGTGGAATGAGGCGTCTTTGCCCATTTCGAACACACGGCTCTTCCTGTCCGCCGCCACCGAACGTATTGCATCCGAGGCGCGCCGTGATAGGCGTCCGCAAAGGACGGGAATTCCCTGTTTGATGATGCCGGCCTTTTCACCCGCGATCCGGGCCAGGGTCCTCCCCAGGTACTTCGTATGGTCGAAATCGATTGAGGTGATGCAGCTCACGACCGGGCTGAGCACATTGGTGGAGTCCAGTCTCCCGCCCATACCAACCTCTATGACACCCACCTCGATGCCTTTTCTCGCGAAATGCTCGAAAGCCAGTGCCGTAGTCGCCTCGAAGTAGCTCGCTCCGGTTTCAAGGACGGGCCCCTCGAGGTCCGACACAAGGCCGGCGACATCCCCGCGGGAAACCGCGGCTCCGTTCACCCTGACCCGCTCTCTGTAATCGACAAGATGGGGTGAAGTGAAAAGCCCCGTCCTCATACCGCTGTGGAACATGATTGAGTTGAGATAGCAAGCGACCGATCCTTTGCCGTTGGTACCCGCCACATGCACGCTCTTGAATCTGTGGTGGGGGTTCCCCAAGGCTTCAAGGAGATTGATCGTTCGCTCGAGCCCCAGCTTTATGCCCGACGTCTCCAGGCCGAAAAGGAAGTCTACCGCCCTACGGTATGAAAGCTTCCTCATTCGCCGGTTCCGGCCGGCGGAGGGTTCTCTTCGGTATCGGCTTTCACCTCGATGTGGGGTGGGGTCATAAGTATGGCCGGCTTTGGTTTCTCTTCCACCGGCTTCTCCAGATCGCCGAAGAAGTCGAGGATACTTACCAGGGTCTTTCTCATTTCTGTCCGGGATACGACCATGTCAAGCATGCCGTGCTTCATCAAAAACTCCGAACGCTGGAAGCCCTCCGGCAGTTCCTGGTTGATTGTCTGCTCGATAACCCGGGGACCGGCAAAACCGATCAAGGCCCCCGGTTCCGCGATTATTATGTCCCCGAGCATACTGAAGCTCGCGGTGACGCCGCCCGTGGTAGGGTGTGTGAGTATGGATATGTAGAGCAACCCCTCTTCGGACAACCTGCCCAACCACCCGCTGGTCTTGGCCATCTGCATGAGGGAGAGTATGCCTTCCTGCATTCGAGCGCCCCCCGAGCTCGATATGAGGATCAGAGCCCTGCGTTCCTCAATGGCCCTCCGGGTCGCCCTGGCCACTTTCTCACCTACCACAGAGGCCATACTTCCGCCCAAAAACTTGAAATCCAGAGCCCCGATCACGACCCGATGATCTGCCACGGTACAGGTCCCGGTTACCACGGCTTCGTTGAGTCCAGTCTTCTTCATAGCGCTCTGAAGCCTGTCGGTATACTTCTTTGAGTCACGGAATTGGAGGGGGTCATTGGATTTGAGTTCAGCGTCCGATTCCTCGAAAGTATTCTCATCGGATAAGAGCGAGATGTATTCCCTGGCGCTTATCATGAAGTGGTGACCACACTTGATGCAGGTCCAGTTGTTGCGCTGTATCACCCTCTCATAGACTATCTCTCCGCACCCATCGCACTTTCGCCACAGGCCGTCGGGCATCTCCCGCTTGCCGCCCCCGACCAAACCCCTTTCTATACGCTTGAACCAGCTCATGTCTCTCCCTTTATCGCGCCCGCCACGGCAAGGATAAGCTTCTCGAGATCTTTACTGCCCCGCCGTGCCGCCACCAAAACCTCCTCGTGGCCTCCCTTGGGTCGAGCAGCCACATTGGTAATAAGTGACATGCCCAAAATCGTTACACCCAACCGGTGGCACACGGTCACCTCCGGTATCGTGGACATTGTAGCAGCATCCGCCCCGACCTTGCGAGCAAATTGTACCTCCGCCCTGGTCTCGTATGACGGCCCGGTAGCCGCCAGAAGCACTCCTCTCGAAGCCGGGACCCTTTTCTCGCGGGCCATCTTCTCAGCCAGGTCCAGCATGCGCCGCGAATAATAGGGCCTATGCCTGACATCGGGCAGGCCGGTCATCCCGAATACACCCTTCCACATAAGATCTATCTGATCCTCGATCAACATGATGTCACCGGGGGATAGTCTATCGCTGACGGCCCCGGCGGCGTTGGTGATTATCATGGTTCCCGCCCCCAGCCGCGCAAGCACCTGGGCCGGCAATGTCACACGACCGGGATCGCCCCCTTCGTAAACATGCACCCTGCCGTCCATTATCCATGCCTTGAGACCGCCCCGCGATGCCAGCACGAGCTCCCCCCTGTGACCGTGAACCGTGGAGACCGGAAAATGGGGTATCGACCGGTAGGGAAAGGCGCGCACCGTCCGGAAGGCCTTTCTTACCCCTCCCAGCCCGGAGCCCAATATGATCGCCAGTCCCGGGCTATGGGGAATGCGCTGTCTGAGGTAAGCGGACGCCGCCGATATCTCATTGTCGTTCATAAGTCTCATCCTCACCCCGCTTGCGACGCTCCCCGCCGCCTTCCAGCTCGGCGAG
>Ga0180434_10004983_pt1 | contig 15872 bp, 10 predicted proteins | sample SS_ome_7_FD_132453 | JGI IMG/M metagenome (GOLD analysis project Ga0180434, IMG submission 132453) | Hypersaline lake sediment archaeal communities from the Salton Sea, California, USA - SS_1_D_2 metaG | ecosystem: Environmental > Aquatic > Non-marine Saline and Alkaline > Hypersaline >...
CGATTTTTTGAATGATATCCTTGAAATCACTGAGGGTGTACTGACTGCCGCGATTTTCGGTCTGGGCCAGGGTCAGCATCAGGGGATCGTCGTTTGCGCCGAAGTAGTAGGTTTCGATCACGTTGACCGGTCGACCCGGAATCGAGTTGACATGGATCGAAATGTAGAGGTCTCCGCCGATGGCGTTGGCGAATTCGATTCGTTCCTCGAGAGACAGGGTGATGTCGTCCTCGCGTGTCAGGAAAATCCGGTACTCCGGGAATCGATTCAGCCGTCGACGCAGCCGCCGGGCGATGTCGAGTGTAATGTCCTTCTCGCGCGTTCCCTCCGGACCGAGGGCGCCCGGATCGTTGCCGCCGTGCCCGGGATCGATGACAATGGTCTTGACCTTGAGGCCGAAAATCTGTCGCAGAGGAACGTGCAGGTCCGAAAGAAACAGGCTGTAACGGTCGGGATCGTGGCGCGTTCTCTCTCGGGCGGGCGGGATCGTCGTGGTTTCTGCGCGTGGCTGTACACCGGAGACACGAATCCGGTCGGGCTGGGTCAGTGGCTTGTGGAGGGGGCGCTGCAGCAGCAGGAAGGTGACCGATGCCACCAGGGAGAGGAAAGCAAGGAAGAGGATGGGTTGGCGGGCATGCCGGCGCATGGGTGTGGTGTCACGTCCGACCATGCGCAGGTTGTCTTGGTAAACCCCGCGCAAAATGGCGGTCTTCAAACGTTCATCTTTGTTCCACAATGCCACTGAATCCTCGCGCGGCGTGGGGGGATACCATCACAGCCCAAACCGCCGCGTATTAAGTATAAAATAGTATTAAGAAATTTCCAAATATATTGGGAAAATTTTCACCGGGCCTTCAGAACCGGTTCGGCCGGCCTGTCGGCCGCCGCCGCGGGCCATAGGCATGCCGCATCGGAGAGGTTCGCCCGACACAAATGGTTCGGGGAGTCCGTTGGGCCGGGACCGAAGGATGCGATGATGTGGAGACGGACCGCACCCCATCCTTGAAAAATCACCGGATTTGTTTTATAGTAAGGGCGGTTTCAGCAGCACAACCAATCGACAGCACGGAGCAAGGATATGAATCTTTTGGAAAACGAACTGAAGACCATTGTGGAGAAGGTGGTCGAAAACAACCTGTGGCGGCAGCGACGCTGCTTCAATCTCATTCCCTCAGAGAACACACCGTCGCTTCTGGTCAAACTCTGCGAGATCAGTGATCCGTCGGGACGGTATGCCGAGCACAAGACCGCCATGAAAAAGGAGCGGGAAGCACTGGATGGGACCGGCGCCCTGAAGGGCAATCAGATTTACTATTATCAGGGAACCGATTTCATTTTCGAGGTCGAAGAGAAATTGAAGCAGGCGTTCGGACGGTACATCGGCGGCAGTGAGGTCGAGGCCCGACCGATCAGCGGCCAGATGGCCAACGAGGTGGTATTCAAGGCGATCGTGAAGTTCCTGTCCAAGGGCCGTGAGGGATTCGCGGGTCTGACCGAAACGGGACGAATGGCCACCGTGATGAACAACCACCTGAATTACGGGGGACACCTGAGCGCCCAGCCCTTCGGTGCCCTGTTCAACTTCGTGGAGGGTGAACCGGTCAACTTTCCCCTGGACGGGAAGAACGTCTACAAAATAGACACGGACCACACGCTGGAACTCATCGATCGACACCGACCGGCGTTGATCGTCTTCGGTAAGAGCATGTTTCTGCACCCCGAACCGGTCCGTGAGGTCAGGTCCCATGTCTCAGACAGCGAGGACTACCGGCCCGTGATCATGTACGACGCCGCCCACGTGATGGGGATTCTCGGGCCCCAATTTCAGGACCCGCTGGCCGAGGGTGCGGATGTGGTGACCGGCTCGACCCATAAGACCTATTTCGGACCCCAGCGGGGCATCATCGCCTCCAATATGTCCAAGGACTCCCCCTTGCGCAAACTGTGGTTGGAAATCAACGCCAGGGCGTTTCCAGGTTCCACCAGCAACCACCATCTGGGTACCCTGCTGGCGCTCCTCGTGGCCGCCGTGGAAATGAATCATTTTCGTGACGCGTACCAGGAGCAGGTGGTGAGGAACGCGCGAGCCTTCGCCTCGGCCTGTGCCCACCACGGCATTCCCGTGGAAGGAGGCGAGCAGGACGGCTACACCTCGACCCATCAGGTGGTGATTCGGGTCTCAAGGTTCGGAGACGGCAAGGAGATCGCCACCCGGTTGGAGAAAAACAACATCGTGACCAACTATCAGGCGCTGCCCGACGACGAAACCTTCACCCATCCCAGCGGGATCCGCATGGGGGTGTCGGAGATGACGCGTTTCGGTATGAAGGAGGCTGATTTCGATACGCTGGCGAAGTTCATGGCGGATGTGATTGTTCACAGCAAGGACTGCGGGGAGGATGTCGCCGCGTACCGGTCCCGTTTCCACGAGATGCACTATGCCCTCACCACGGAGGAAACGTTGCATCTGGCCCCGGCCATCTTCCGGTCCATTTTCCCATCCAATGAGTATTTCCAGGGATTCGCCGACGCGCTGAAGTCGCTTTAGGACCACGCGTGTCTCTCGCCCGGAACCGATGATGTCCGACCTGTTCCGGGGGGCTCCAATGACCCCTCTCTACGATACCCATGCCCACCTCGCCGCTTCTGAATTCGACGGGGACCGGGGCGAGGTCATCGAGGCGGCGCGGGTCGGCGGCGTGCACGGCATTCTCTCGGTCTCCGAATCCCTGGAAGATCTGGAAAAGAATCTGCGGATCTTCGCTCACAGCCCCGGACCCGTCCGCATCGGAGCGGGGTTGCATCCGGACAACGCAGATGAGGAACAGGCGCGGCGGGTCATCGAATACACACGGTTGAACAGGTCGTCCATCGCGGCGATCGGCGAGGTGGGTCTCGACTTCTGGCACGCCCAGACCGGCGCAGACCGGGAGCTTCAGCTGGCGGTGTTTGAACGGTTCATCGCACTGGCCCTGGAGCTGAACCTGCCCTTGAACGTGCACTCCCGTTCGGCCGGCCGGGTCGCGATTGAACGGTTGATCGCAAAGGGGGGACGCAAGGTGCAGATGCATGCCTTCGACGGCCGTGCCGCCGTCGCCCTTGTCGGCGTGGAGGCCGGATTTCTTTTCTCCGTACCGCCTTCGGTGGTCCGCTCGTTACAGAAACAGAAACTCGTACGGCGTCTGCCGCTCTCCTCTCTCATGTTGGAGAGCGACAGCCCGGTGCTGGGTCCGGAGCCCGGTGAACGAAACACCCCCGCAAACCTGCGCCTCGTGGTCGAGGCGGTGGTCTCGCTCAAGCATGTGACCGAGGCGGCCGTCATCGAGGCGGTCGCCGACAATACCCGGGGACTCTACGGGGATCTTTGGCGAGCGACGGATCGGCCCGTGGCCTGACCGTTCCCGGAAGAGCGGGCCTCCTCGGTGATCCGCGACCACATTCGCAGGTTTCGGATGGCGTTTCCCACGGCCGCTTCCGGGGGCAGGTTGGCATACACGACGGCCAGGGAATGCACCTTCTGGCTGAGTCCGATCTGATCACCCAGGTTTTCCAGGATTTCACCGTCGGTGTAGACGTGCCGACAGCGATGGGGGACGACCCGTGATCCCCCGCGTTCTCCGAGACGTTCCGGAACGTGACAACACCCGCTGTGGCGCAGATATCCTTTGTCTGTGGTGGCCAAAACTTCTGTCGGGGCGTTCGCCTCCGTCTTTCGTGGATTACCGTTGCAGATGCCGATCCCGTTGTCTTTCAGAGAACGCAGTACGAACTCGGTTTCCCAGCTGGGGTGAGGGAATTCAATGTGGACATCCAGGTGATGGCGGGCCGCCCGGGCGGCCGTGCGTAACAGATAGTCGAGCATGGCCTGGCTGCGATGTTCGCGGGCGTCAAGCTGGATCAGGAAGGAGTAGAAGCGCCCCGACTCGACCAGAGGGGCGACGGCGACGACGAATCGGTCCATCCACGCCTTGCCCGATGCCGCCTCGGGGTGCCTCGGTTGAGAGGCCGCCCGGTGGATCTTGACGCTGAACAGCGTGGCTGCCCTGCCGTGGCGATCGATGCGGAGAAAATCTTCGACCAGGGGTTCCCGGTTGAACGTGTGAACGATTTCGGCGAAGGTGAAACACCTCTGCAGGTGGTGGAGATCTCGTGGATGCGGCGGGGCAACGGTGCCGATGTGAACGTTTTTCTGCCTCTGCCAATCGGACAACCCGGTGGTGTCGGCGCAGGAAAAAAGGTCGCCGATGGTGATCCCGTGTTTCCCTTCCGGCAACGGTTTCGCCCGTCGGGAAACGGAGACGCCCAGCTCTCCGGCGCTGAGCAGGATGTCGAAGCGGTGGTCCTGCCTGGCGGCGTGGATACCCTTCCGGAACCGACGGCTTTTCATCTCTTTCCCGGTTTCAAACAGCGACAGCTGCCCGCGGTCGGGACGGCAATGCCGGGTCTGGAGCCGGATGGATTTCAGGGCCACCCGGCGGCGGTACACTTCGTCGAGGAGCCGGCATGACACGGCGAACACGGTGGAGACATCGTGGCTGTACATCCCCAGCTTTCGGGTCTTCTGAACCGTTTTCCTGTCGGTGTACTGTATCTTCAGCATGACCCGGTCGGCGAGAAGGCGACGGTTTTCCAGATAAAAGCAGAGACGATCGGCCACGTGATGAAGACATCGTTTCAGGCTCGGGATGTGGTTGATGTCTCTCGTGAGCGTGTAGACGGCCTGCGGCGCGGTCCCGAGGACGACGGGGGGCGCGAAATCGATTCCCCGGGCCATGCAATAGAGTTTCTCCCCCTCGGGACCGAACCGCTTGATCAGCTCGCTTCGCTCTATACGGCGGATCTGACCCACTTTTTGCAGGCCGTAGCGTCGGAGTTTTTCCCGGCAGGCGGGGGACAGGTGGGGCAGGAACCGGGTGCTCATGAACGACAGGATTTGCGATTCTTCCTGGGGATGGCATATCTTGATGTCGTTCGGCCCGGCCAGCCCGGCCATCATCCTGGCGATCAGCCTGCTCCGTGACACGCCCACGGCGATCTCTGCGAGATTCGTCCGCCTCGCCACCTCCTCTCGGATGGCCAGGACCAGCTCGGCCACGGGCAGGCGCCTTGCAGAGGGCGTGTGGATGAGGTCGAGCAGGCAACTCCCGGACGCCAGCACCTCGAACCGGGGGGTGAAGTCCGAAAGGGCGGCGCCCAGCTCCCGAACCAGGGCCGTCTCGAAACGGCGTCTCCGGCCGACGATCCTCACCCGAGGGTGCCGCCTGCGGACCTCCATGAGCGGGGTTCCCGGCAGCACCTTCATGGACTTCGCCGCGGGGGAACTGGCCCAGACCGTGCTTTTGTGGCTGTTTGCGTCCTGCCGTGTCACCACGAAGGCCTCGTGGCGCATGGACGGCAGAAACGCGCACAGGGCCTGGGCGGGGAACTGATCGATTTCCAGGCAGGCGTAGAGACGGTCAGCCGGCCAGGGCGGGGGTAATGTCCTCATAGGTGTACACCTTGCGCAGCGACTCTTCCAGACGGCGGGAGGCCAGCCTGAAATCCACCTGCCCGGGGAACCATCGCACCGCCCGTATCGTGTCGGCCTCCAGGGTGAACGTGTCCCATTCTTCCGCCACGCGGCCCCAGATTTCGAAGGGCCCGGTCTTGGCGATCTCATCGGAGAACGTGTCGTATGTCCCGGGCCAGAAGACGATATCGATGCATTCGGTCTTGTCCTCGATGGTCATGAACTTCATCAGGCGCCGGCTCTTCTGCACCATGTGGGTTCTCTCGGTGATGCGCCGCCCGAATACCTTGATCCGTTTGCCCCGGTGGCGGCCGATGTCGGCCGCCGGCACGGCCCCGCGGCTGGCCGGATGCAGGTCGAGAATATCGACGATGTTGGCCGAGAGCATGTAGCCGAGGCAGTGGAGTTCCTGCAGACATTTTTCCATGAAGGAATAGTCGATGAGGCCGGGATGGAACGATCCCGATGCGCCGGCGTCGTCTTCCGGAAACAGGGGAGGCGTCGCCGTCGGCGTGTGGCCGAACTCGCCGTCCAGCAGATAGAGGAGTTCCGGGCGGCTGAGCCCGAAGCGATCGAAGGCGCCGACTCGAATCAGCGATTCGATCTCTGTCCTCCGGATTTTGACCCGCCTCATGAAGTCCATCAGGTTGAGAAACCGGCCGTTTCTCGTTCGTTGGTCCGCGATGCGCTCGATGCTGTCGCTCGAGAGGCCGCGGACGTGCATCAACCCGGGCCGTATCCAGTTGTGTTTGCCCCGGTAGTGACGGACCGACTGGTTGATGTCCACCGGCAGGATGCGCAGCCCCCAGCGCCGGGCCTCGTCCAGATACACATCGGTCGTGTAGAAGCCGTGGTTGTTGCTGATCACGGAGGACAAAAACTGGGCGGGGTAATGGGCCTTCAGGTAGGCGCATTTGAACGATAACTGCGCGTAGCTGGCGCTGTGGGACTTGCAGAAACTGAATCCCGTGAAGCTGCTGACCCGCTCCCACAGTTCCAGGGCCTGCTCCGAAGACAGCCCCCTGTGCCGCCGGCAGCCCGCGATGAATTCCCGGGCGGTCTGCCGGTACTCCTGCGAGGTCAGTCGCCCCTCGTGGAGGCTGTTCATCATCTTGCGTATTTTGTCGGCCTGTTTGTAGCCCAGGCCCGCGACCTGAATACAGATCTTCGTGATGTCCTCCTGGAAGGCGCACACGTCATGGGATTCCTCCAGAATGGGTTGCAGGGAGGGATGGAGAAAGTCCCAGTCGCGGATTCCGTCTTTCAACTTGCGGTGTCGTTCCACGAAGATCTTGATGTAGGAGGATCCCGCCGGCCGGACCAGGCTCGATGTCAGGGTGATCTCTTCGAAGGTTCGCGCCCCGGCCTTTCGGTTGAGGCGGGACTGGGCCGGGCTCTCGATGTAGAATATGCCCTTGGTCCTCCCCTTGGCGATGATCCGGGCCACCTGTTCATCTCCGAAGCAGCGTTCCAGATCCCACACCCCGGGATCCGCCAGCCCCTGGTCGCGGATCTGCGCCAGGGTGTCTCTGAGCACGGACAGGGAACCGTTTCCCAGGATGTCGAATTTGATCAGTCCGAGTTCGTCCAGCCCGTTATGCATGTCGATCTGGGTGATGACGCGGTTCTTGGGGCCGCCGGAGAACTCGCAGGCCACGTGGCGGTAGATGGGATCGTTGGTGACCAGAACACCTCCGGGGTGCTGGCCCAGGAAGCGGGGTTTTCCCCGGATCTTTTCGGCCGTTCTCAGGAGAAAACGGATCTCGTCGTCGGCGATGCGCCGGGAAAGGGTCCGCCAGCTCTTCAGGATGCGGGTGATCTCCTCCTCGGTGTGGCCGTAGACTTTGGCCGTTTCGCGAAAGGCGGCGCGCCGGCGGAAGTGATGGGTGGTGCAGACCAGGGCCACCCGGTCACGACCCCAGGTCTCCACCATGTGGTCGAGGACCCGTTCCCGTTCGTCCCAGCCGAAATCGAGGTCGGCGTCGGGCGGGGAGGCCCGCTCCTCGTTCAGGAAACGCTGAAAGTAGAGATCGCAGCGGATCGGGTCCAGATCGCTGACCCCCAGGTTGTAGAAGGTGATGGAGTTGGCGGCGCTGCCCCGCAGAATGCTGCAGTCCCGCGGGCGCCGGTAGCCGGCGTGCAGGGTTCGGTTGGCCCAGTCGCGGATCTGCTTCACCATGAGGAAGTAGGACGGGTAGCCCAGTTTGGAGATCACCTCCAGCTCCATGTGCTGGATCTCCTTCGCCCTCCCGAAGACATCGCTGTGACCGTAGTTGACCTGCAGCCCTTCCAGTGCCAGCTTCTTCAGATAGCTGCCCGGCGTGAACCCTTCGGGTACCGGGATTTCGGGGAGGATCCAGCGGTTGAGCGTCAGGGACACCCGGCAGGCCGCGGCGATCTTTCCCGTGTTTTCCAGGGCATCACGCACCGTGGGGAAGGCACCGGCCAGGGCGGCGGGGGTTTTGAGAAAGGCCTCGCGGCTCGCGTACTCCCCGGGTTTCAGACGGGACAAGGTCGTGTTCAGGGCGATGGCCCTCAGGATGCGGTGGGTCTCCCAGTCCTCCGGCGCCAGGAAGTGCACGTCGTTGCCCAGCACGAGAGGCAGGCCCAGGTGCCGGGCCCGGTCGATGAGGCGGCGGCTGATCGACCGGCTGCGTGCGCAGGTGCCGATCAATTCTCCGTAGAGGTTGCGGCGGTTGGGGGTGGCCGCCAGGCAGGAAAGGAGGTCGGGGGAGTCGGTCAACAGAAAGAGGTCCGGGAGGGGTTCGGCGAAGGCGGTTCTCAGGGAAAACGCCGGACCCTCCAGCTGGCGCCGGGTGGTGATCTCGCAGATATCTCCGTATCCCCGTTCGTTCCTGGCCAGGACCACCACGCGTTCCTGCTCCCTTCCGGGTTCGGTCAGCTCTACGCCCAGGATGGGTCGAATACCCGCCTTGCGGCAGGCCAGGTAGAAACGGATCAGGCCGCTCATTCGATCGGTGTCGGTCAGGGCCAGGGCCTTCATGCCCAGCGCTTTGGCGCGTTCGACCAGTTGCTCCACCGTGGCCACGCCAGCCGTGAACGTGAACACGGAATGGACGTGCAGGTGGGCGAACGAGGCGTCCGCTTTCATGTTCGGCTCCCGCTTTCGGCTCCCAGGTAGGTACGAATGACCGATACCACCTTTCCGAGAATCGAGAACGAATCGGTGTTGTCCCGGGTGACGACGATCGGTTCCAACCGATCGTTGGCCGGGACCAGGAGGATACGGTCCCCCGTTCGCCGGATGTACTTGAGCGTGGTCTCCCCGTTCCACATCACCGCGGTCACGTCGGTCTCTTTCACCGCCGACTGCTTGCGGACCACCACGATGTCCCCGTCGAGGATGTGGGCGTTGACCATGCTGTCTCCCCTGACCGTAAGGGCGAAATGATCGTCGCCGCGGTTGTGAATGCCCAGAGAGGTCAGGTCCAGCGTGTCCTCCACGTGTTCGTCGGATTCGGCCGGCGCACCTGCCACGATCTTTCCCACCAGGGGAACGGCCCGCCTCCCCGGGGGCTCCCTCCCGTCCCGCTTCAGCGGAATGACGCTGCGGGCCTTGGAGAAACGACCGTGGCGGTGCAGGTCGATGTATCCCTTCTGTTCCAGGGCCTGGAGGTGTTTGCTGACCGCGTTGGGGGAGCCGAAAGCGAAACGCGTCTGAATCTCCCGGTAACTCGGCGACATGCCGTGTCTTTCGCGGTATGCCTCGATGAAGGCGAGGATGGCCTTCTGTCTGGCAGTCAGGGGTCTCGTGTCGTTGCCCATGGTATATATATGTACACCATTTGGCGGGAATGTCAACCCCTCCCTTTACTTTTTTTTTCTCCGGCGGCAGAGGGCCAGATCACGAACGGGCGGTTTGCTTTCCGGCGGTGCCCGGGGTAGAATGGAGCCGTGGGGCAGGCGCGTGAAGTGGTTGCCCCGGGGGTGACCGATGACCGTCAAGAAAGAGATCGTGTTCCCCATCGCCGTGGCGATGGTGGCCTACGGGGCGATCGCGCTCCTTGAATCACTGGGTGTGTTCACGCCCTTTCGGGCCTGGTGGCTTCCGGTGATCCTGTTGGTCGTGGGTCTGCTGGCTCTCTTGAAACGCAAGATGAGCACCCGCGTCCTGGGCTGGATCTGTTTCCTCTACGGCGCGGCGCTGCTGCTGATGACCGCCGGTGTATTTCACTGGTCCCTGCTGTGGCGCCTGTTTCCCGCGACCTGGGTCCTGTTCGGCCTTCTGCTGCTGCTGTAGGTGGAGCGGGCGGTGCTTTCCCGCCTTTCGGGAACTTCCGGACGCAGGCGGGCGTCAAAGGGGTGACTGCGAGTCAAGGAGGCATCATGAGACGAACGACAAACTTCATTCTGGCGCTGATTCTGCTGACGGGCCTGGCCGCCGGTCAATTGCCCGAGGAGATCAGGGAGGAGCTGGAACTCACCGCCGAACAGGCACGGAAGATCGGGCAGGCGATGGTGGCGTTCAAGAAGCTCAGCGAGGCGCTCTACCTCGACATACAGGAGCAGGAGATCATGCTCAAACGCGAGATGATCAAGGAGCGCCCGGATATCGGCCGCATCCGCCCGATCGTCGAGAAGAAAAACGAGCTGGCCACCCGCCTCGAGGTGGCCAAGATCGCAAACATCCTGGAGATCAAGTCGCAGATGAGCGAAGAGCAGTTTCGGCTCTGGAGACAGTTTGAAGAGACCAAGATGGTGCATGAAGACAGGGAACGGCTGCGCCGTGACGAGGTGCGTGCGGTCCGGGAACTGGAGCGGGTCGAGGAGGAACGGCGCCGGCAGGCGCGGGAACTCGTCCGTCTGAAGGAAGAGTTCGCGAGGCAGCGAAAGGCGGAGGCCCGGCAACGGTTGCGACTGGACGAGGAGCGGCGGCGCCAGGCCCGGGAGAACGCCCGCCTGAAGGACGAGGAGGCGGCTCAGAAGAAGGAGAAAGAAGACGAAGACGGAGACGGGACGCCGCGACCGCTCGCCCAGGGGCCAAACGGCATGTACTGATAGTTCATCGATGCCTCACCTTCAAGGCAGCGAGAAAGACCTGCTCGCCCGCCTGAAGGCGGGCGAGCGCAGCGCTTTCGACGAGGTCATGCGCCGTTTCCACCAGCCTCTCCTGCGGCTGGCCGCCTCGATCACCGGCGACCGTGAGAGCGGGGAGGACGTGGTGCAGGACGCCTTTTTCCGTTTCTGGCAGGGCATCGGCCAATTCAACGGCCGGGCCAGCCTGTCCACCTACCTGTACCGCATCACCCTCAACCGGGCCGTCGACCGGATCCGTGGGCGTCGCAGGCGGGATGGCGCGATGAACCGGTTTCGCCACCAGGTGGACGCGGTCGTGGCCTCGCCGGCGGAGAAGATGGAGCGGGAGGACCTGCTCCATGCCGCGCTGGGGATGCTTCCCGTGAAGTTCAAGGTGCCCCTGCTGCTGCTCGAGGTGGAACAGATGGCCTATCGCGAAATTGCGGACGTTCTCGGTCTGACGCTCAACACGGTCCGTTCCCGCGTGTTCCGCGCCCGGGAAAAGATGGTCGCCACGCTCCGGGCCCTGGAGGGATCATGATATCGAAGTGCAGAAAATACAGACGCTGGATCGGCCGCAGATTGGATCACGATCTGGATGCGGCCGACGCGGTCAGGTTGCAGGAACACCTGGATATCTGCGACGATTGCCGTCGTGCGGAGGCCGCCTATCTCGATCTGAGCCGGCGCATGGCGGAACTGGACCTGCCCGGGCGGACGGAAGCGGTCACCCCTCTGCGGCGGCCTGACGGCTCCGATCAGCGTCCACGCCGGCGCCGTTGGCTCATGGCGGTCGGCGGCGGACTGGTGGCCGCCGCGGTGGTCGTTGCGGCGATCCGGTGGTTCTGGATCAAACCGGATCCTCTCCAGGTTCTGGCGCAGCGCTACCCCATCGTGTACGAACCCATGAGGGACTTCATTCAGATCACAGGCCCCGGAAAACATTGCGACTCCCGACAGTCCTCGAAGGTCTACTGGCCGCTCATCGACGTCATGCACACCGTGGACGACCAGCCCGAAATCAACCGATTCTTGATGCAGGATGCCGGTCTGAGTCGTCTGATATCGCCCCAGTGATCTCCTGACGGAAGGCTTCCAGGCTATTTTCCCCCCGTGACGTCTTCCAATTTTTTTCTTTTTTGCGTATATTTTCCAGGGGTGGTATGCCTCACACCCTTTCGATCAAGAGGTGTCGATGACGGAGAAAGGCAGGCAGTGGGGACGGTTTGAGTTGCTCGATCACCTGGGTGCCGGCGGCATGGGTGACGTCTACCGGGCCTACGACCCGCGACTGAAGCGACACCTGGCGCTCAAAATACTCCGCAAAGACGATGCCGAGGTCCTGACCCGGTTCGTCCGCGAGTCCCAGGCCCAGGCCCAGGTCGAACACCCCCACGTCTGCAAGATCTACGAATCGGGCGAATGCGAGGGCCAGCACTACATCGCCATGCAGTTCATCGACGGCCGCACCCTCATGGAACTGAAGAACGAGATGAACCTTGAAGAGAAGGTCGCCGTCATCCGTGGCGTGGCGGAAGGGCTGCACGCCGCACACCGTCAGGGCCTGATCCACCGGGATGTGAAGCCTTCGAATATCATGGCGCGGAGAGGCGAGGACGGGAAATGGCAGCCTTTCGTCATGGACTTCGGCATCGCCCGGGAACAGGCCGCCCCAGGCATCACCTCCACGGGCGTGGTGGTGGGCACGCCGTTTTACATGTCGCCGGAACAGGCCAAAGGTCGAATCGACGCCCTGGACCGGCGCAGCGACGTGTACAGTCTGGGGGTCACCCTGTACGAACTGCTGGGGGGCAAGATGCCCATCGAGGGCAACACGCCCGTCGAAATCCTCATGAACATCCTGCAGAAGGATCCCCAGCCGCTGCGCAAGGTGAACCCCAATATCCCCGTGGACCTGGACACCATCGTCATGAAGTGCCTGGAGAAAGATCCCCAGCGTCGCTACGGCACGGCCAGGGAGCTGGCCGACGACCTGCAGCGGTTCCTGGACGGCGATCCCATCCAGGCCAGACAGACCACCCTCATCTACCGGATCAAGAGGAAGTTGATCAAGTACAAATGGGTCACGGTGGTGACCGCCGTGGCTTCCGTGGTGATTCTCGCCCTCTTCGGGTTGTGGCTCCACACCAAGTGGCAGGCGTCGCAGCGTGCGTTGATCGCCCAGGAACTGGGCCAGGAGGTGGAGAAGATCGAGAGCACGATCCAGTACGCCCACCTGTTGCCGCTTCACGACATCACCCGCGAAAAGGCGCTGATCCGGCGCCGGATGCGCGGCATTGAGGAGAAGATGGCCGAGGTGGGGGCCATCGGGGAGGGACCCGGCAATTTCGCCCTGGGGCGGGGCCACATGGCCCTGCAGGAGTACGAGTCGGCACGGGAACACCTCCAGGCGGCCTGGGATTCGGGTTATCAGATACCGGAAGTCGCCTTCGAGCTCGGGCGCACGCTGGGGGAGTTGTACCTCAGGGAGAGCGAAAGGGCCGGGCGTATCGACAACCCCGAGATACAGGCCGCCCGTCAGAAAAAAGTCGAGCAGGCCTACCGGGAGCCGGCGGTGCGTTACCTGAGTCTCGGAAGCCGGACCCAGGTGGAATCCAAACCCTATGTGGAAACCCTGATCCGCTTCTATGAGAAAGATTACACCGCCGCCCTGACGGTCGTCCGCCAGGCCAAGAAAACCGTGGCCGAGGGCACGCCCTGGCAGTACGAGACCACCCTGCTGGAGGGCAATATCCACCTGACCATCGGCATGGAGAAGAGCGACTGGGAGGAGGCCAAGCTCCCGCTGGCCAACGCCGAAAAGGCCTTCCTCGAAGTGATCCGCATCGGCGAGAGCGACATCCGCGGCTACCTGGGAATGAGCCGTGTTCTGGAACGGCGGATCATGATCAAGCTTTTCACCCGGGGAGGAGATCTGCAACCGCTGGTGGACCGGGCCATCGCCCAGTGCGACAAAGCCCTGCGCATCGACGCGAAACTGCCGGAGGTGCACACGATGGTGGCCTCGGTGTACCGCTGGCTGGGCCGCCACCGCATGATCGCCGGCCTGGACGCGGAAGCACCCTTCGAAAAAGCCATCACGGCGGCCCAAAACGCCCTCAAGTTGCAGCCGGATAACCACGAGGCCCACACCATCATGGGCATCACCCAGCGTCTTAAAGGGCAGTACCGCATGAACCTGGGGGAGGATCCCACACCGGAGTTCACCGCGGCCGCGCACCACTTCGGCGAGGCCATCCGGATCAATCCCACCTACGTGATGGCCTACAACGGATTGGGCAACGTGCAGGTCCGGCGCGCCCAGTACGAGATCAATCACGGCAAGGATCCCGATCTGTTTCTGAAGGAGGCGATCGCCAACTACGAAAAAGCCCTTTCCATCAACCCCAACATCGTCAACCTGTACAACGGCCTGGCCGGCGCACACTGGTTCCAGGGGGGCGCGCTCATGGCCCGGGGGCGGGATCCCCGTCCCGCGTACCGCCAGGCCATCACCCAGCTAGGCAGGGCCATCCGCGTCAGTCCCGGCATCGCCCATTTCTACTCCAACCTGGGTTTCGTTTACTCCGACGTGGCCCGCTACGAGCTGCAGCACGGCATCGATCCGCTGGCCACCCTGGCCCGGGCCCGGGACAACCTGCAGAAGGCCCTGTCCCTGAATCCCAAGGGCAACGAACTCCACCTGGGCATGTTGAACGTGATCGGGCTGGAGATGCGTTGCGACCTCTGGCAAGGTCGGGACGGAGGCGAGCGGCTCGGCCGGGCCCGCGAGTACTTCTCAGGCGGTTTGTCGGCCAACCCCCAGTCGTTCGCATTGTATCTGAGCATGGCCGACGCCCTGGTGGTCCAGGCCCGGTACGCTCTCGACGGCAACGGAGATGCGGACGACCTTCTGGGGGAGGCCGAAAACCTCCGTAGACGGGCCGAGTCGCTCAATCCCAAGTACCACGAGGTCCATGCCCTGGCAGGAGAGATCGCCCTGCTGCGCGCCCGCAGGCGGATCGCTGCGAACGGCGATCCGAGCACCGACCTGCAGCGGGCCGAATCCCTGTTGCGCCGGGCCCTGGCCATGAATCCGAAAGACACCGGGACCTACCTGGTGCTCGCGCGCTTGAAATGGTGGGCGGCCGAGCGGGAAATGGCGGCCGGCGGTGCGCCCGGAGGCACGATCGTCGAGGGATTGAACGCACTGAAGAAAGTGCTTGCCCTCAATCCCAACCTGGCCGAGGCCCATGTGATGCGCGGCATCCTGCTGTTCCTCGACGCCCGTATCACGGAAGATGCGGCCGCGGCCGCAGAGAAAAAGAGACGGGCCTCCGCGGCCGTCCAGCGCGGGTTTCGCATCAATCCCAGCCTCGAGGATTACTACCGGAAACGGCTGCCCGACGAACGCTGAAGCGACGGAAAACGCCACCGGCGTCGGGTCAGAAGATCCAGCCCAAAACGGCCGTCAAACCCATGATCCAGAGCACGGCCAGCAGGTTGAGCAGCAGTCCCAGGGACACCATCCGCCTGAGCGAAACCCCCGGGATCCCCGCGAACGAGACCGCGTTGACCGAGGTGGCCAGGGGACTCATGAAGGCCGACGACACGGCCAGGGTGATGGCCAGTAAAAAAAAGAGGGGGTGCAGGACCCCGGAGGCACCGGCCGCGGTTCTCTGGCAGGTTTCCCAGGCCAGGGGAAACAGGACCAGCATCACCGTGGTGTTGTTGACCACCTCGGTGATGAAGACCGCAAACACCACGAACACGCCCACCAGGAGCAGGGGTGAGCCGTCCAAGGGTACGAGACGCGCGGCCAGATCTGAGAAGAACACGGCGATGTGGCCGTCGATCTGCGGCGTGGCGGGCCGGTCGCCGATGCTCAGGACCAGGAAGGCCCCCACGATGACCAGGGCGAGAAAGAGCAGACCCAGGAATGGAAGTTCATAGAGCACCCGGTTGGCCGACACCAGGGCGTTCTCGTTGCGGGCCCGCAGATCGGGAGCGTCCTCCCGGAACAGGAAACGCCAGAATGCGGTGAAGAGACCCGCCAGCGCCGTGTCCATGGCGGTCACCCAGGAGAACCGTCGGCGGCGAAAGCGTCGGCTGGCCTCCCGGCCGGCCTCGTGGATGAAGGTGAAGGGGAAGGCGACGAGAAAGAAGAGCAAGAAGGCCAGGTTCCTGCGCCGGGATCTGGGGACGTGCCGGACGCGGGTTTTCAGCAGGGCGGCGAACAGGAACCCGCTCAGGTAGACCAGAAACACGATATCCAGGATGTTCAAGAACGCGATGAGCGGCGGGGGCTGGGGCAGGAACTGGAGCG
>Ga0180434_10004984_pt1 | contig 15866 bp, 37 predicted proteins | sample SS_ome_7_FD_132453 | JGI IMG/M metagenome (GOLD analysis project Ga0180434, IMG submission 132453) | Hypersaline lake sediment archaeal communities from the Salton Sea, California, USA - SS_1_D_2 metaG | ecosystem: Environmental > Aquatic > Non-marine Saline and Alkaline > Hypersaline >...
ACTATGCGGTCAAGGAGGCATAGCTATGAAACGCTCAGTGTTCGTGATCCAGGGCCGATACGGAGACCTGTACGGCTGGGAGGACCTGTGCGAGTACGGCTGGCAGGACTATCCCAACCCTGTGGAACGCCGTAAGGCTGCACAGGCGGACCTTAAGGAGTACCGGCTCGCCGAGCCCACTACCCCACACCGCATCAAGACTCGCTACGAAGACGATGGGATGCTTAGGGTGTGGGCCGTCTACCACTTTGGTGAGGGACTGACCGAGAGCACAGAGGCGATATTCTTTAGGAAGAGCGAGGCCGTTGAGGAGGCGATGCGCCTTAAGGACGAGTGGCTTGAGCTGGGGTGTGACGTTGCGCCTGGCGATTATGGCGAGATCGTCGTCCACGGGAACATTCGCAAGGATGGTTTCTACACAGTCAATCGTAAGCAGACATACGGATGGAACGAGATCGCAACAATTTCGATCGAACGAGAGTATCGTGGTACAGAGGAGGACTGACATGCCGCTGAACACCAAAGAGGACGGCTACACTGACCTGCAAGCCTACGACGATAGGATGCTTAAGGCGTGGTACTGCGCGACCATCATAGGAGATACGGGATCGCTGGACGGCACCGTGTCTGTCTATCGCACCAAGGCAGAGGCTGTCGCCGACGCCAAGGAAGAGAAGGAGAGCTGGTTGGTGAACGGCACCGATCTCTGGAAAGTCGTTGGGGATATTCGCAGAGATGGCCAGTACATCTGCCTCTCTCGATTCTGTGAGGACGACAAGTGGATCGCCCGCGAGGAGATTCATGTGTATTCCCTAATAAGATCGCCGCAAGACGTAGCGCGGGTACTCTTCGCTCAGTACGATGGTGCATTCGACGGCGCGGATGGCTGGCCCCAGGAAGTACGCACTGAGTACCACGTCATTCGCAAGGAGCACGCAGGCTACACGCTCTCCTAGAGAACGTCGAGCACCCCTAGAGGATAGCTCAATAAGGAGCAAAGAAATGGCAGGAAGACCTGATCCGAATCGCGTGGGATTCACCATCACAAGCGGTAAGGGCTTCTGGATGACCTTCCAGAACGGCTACACCGTGAGCGTGCAGTGGGGCTTTAGTAACTACTGCGCGAACCGCGAGCTTTTTATAGACGACGATAGCGCGGAACACCCGCCCCAGAGCAGCGAGTACGGGGGTTGGTTCAGTAAGGACGCTGAGGTGATGGTCACAGACCTCGCCGATGAGAACGTTACCCACAAGTTCTTCGGGGGTGATGAGCACATGACCGGATGCTATGTTAAGCCGGATGTCGTCGCCGAGATCATCAAGTGGACACAGGAGCAATAAGCATGGAGCACTTCGTCTATCAGGTGTCACAGTATAAGGGAAACGGTGCCCACCACGCTACCGCGTGGTTTCATTCTGCGAGTGCCGCAGCGATGCACGTTCACGCCGTGCTGACCAACCCTGTGGAACACCCCTGTCCCTACTCTATCAACGTCGCGCTACAGATCATGTCTGATCGAGAGTATCGAGAGCTGTTTGGTATCATAGAAAAGACACAGGAGTCCTAGACATGGAAAAGATCACAGTCAAGACCTACGTGCCTGCGACCAAGCAGTTCGTAGACATGACGCTTACTCCCATCCATATGCGGGACGGGCTGGCCCTACATGGCAAGGTGGTTCGTGACCCTCATACTGGGGATTTCTACACCAACGACAGCGGACCCTGGACGATCACTCACGTCAAGTCTGGGATGGCCGTCCACGCAGACATCGACGGCACTGCCTATGTGGACGCCCTATTCCGCGCAACCCTAAAGGCTGCCGAGGAGAACAACTTCTCATGGGACGTGCCCTTCGAGGAGTTGCAGCGCGTGGTTGACGGCGACCTTGCGGGAAGCATTCAGCGCCTGCGTAACGATCCGTTCTCCTACGTGAACGGCTTGCCTCCGATTACTAAGGAACCCACAACGGAACAAGCGCAAGAGTTTAACATGTCGTATGTCGCCTCTGGCTGGCCGGAGCCAACGAGCGACACCCCGACCAATGGTATGATCGTCGACTGGCTGATGGATAGCGTGTGTGAGGCCACAGACGGATGCACCGTAGAGTCCGATTCGGTATGCTCTCACGGGTACCCGAGCTGGCTCAAGTACCTCGGCCTAGTATAGACAAGGAGAACAACATGGCATCAGCAACGCTCTCGGTAGACAATCGTGTCTATCGGATAACGGCGATCGAGCACGTTACGTCGGAAAAGTCGGAGACCCTCTACGCCGTCTCCTATATGGACAAGGGGGCGACACGACGGTTCCCCGTCGGAAGCAGCATCAAGTATGATAGCTTCTCGCTCGCCTTCGAGAGGATGGTCAATGCAGCAGCCTTTTGGGTAAGTATTAAGTACTCAAATGATTAACATATTCCTTCACCCGCTCACCCCGCTGGCGGCGTTCGCCATCGGTATTCTCGTCGCCGCATTCTTCGACAGATAAAGGAGCCTAACATGCGAGTTCTATCAGTACGGATGGTCGCCCCCGCGCCGAACGATTTCGTGGACTACTGGGTGTTCGTCCCCCTGACACCCGAAGAGGTGTCCCAGTACGGCGCACGTAAGCAGGAGTTCGCAGAGTTCCGGCGGGAGAAGGGCACCGACGCCCTGAGTATGGGGTACTCGAACAGGGGCACTGAGAAGGTCGTCTCATGGGACCACCTCCCCGAACGCTTTACGGATGGCCGAGAGGAGTTCGACGACGATGTGTTCTACACCGAGCCTATGGTGCATCACATGACGCCGTTGGAATGGGCGGCGATGAAATCCTGCCGAATGGACTACGGTCCCTCTATGGTCGTGCAGGTTGACTCGTTCCACTACGAGGGACAGCCGCACCATTCGCCTGTTCCGCTAGAGTCGCACTGGGTTCAGTGGTACACCATCATCGTGGAGGAATAACATGCCAACGTATCAAGCCTATCTGAGCTATCGGATCGAGGTCAAGGCCGCACAGGTTGTCGAGGCTGACGACCCCTTAGAGGCTGCGCGGAAGGCCGATCGACAGGTGGACATCGGCAAGCTGGGCGACGACATCCCTGGGTGGGCGCTCAATCGGTGCGGCATCTCGTGGATCGTCCTGGGTGAGTCGGAGATGCTCAGTGACATGGTAGAGGAGCTGGATGAGAACGGTACTCCAGTTCGCCAGCACGAGATCGACTGGGACGGACCACAGGTGTGTACTTACGACCTCCAGAAACCGGAGGACTGACATGCCGCTGGACACCAATCAGATGGCCGAGTTCATCTACGAGAACATGCCCGAGGCCGTCGTCGTGCAGGTGTTCGATACGGCGCTTCGACGGGCGAGATGGAGGAAGTACACCGTCTGGGTCGGTGTCGAGACCCCCCTGGGTAGGCTGATTGTAGAACATACGTTCGAGTGGAACAACCACGAGGGCTTTTCCTACGGCGGAGTCATCAACACGTTGCGTAATAGGATTCGTCAGGCGATCACAGAGAAGGAGAAACATGGAAATCAGTGAGAGCAATCGCGATCAGGTCGAGGAAGCATTGCGTCAGGCGTCGATAATCACAGAGTCGTTGTATCAGATCATCAGCAGGTTCGATGAGGTCACAGGAGTTCCCAACGAACTAGACTTTAGTGGTGTCGAGTACGAGATCAACCTCGTCGACGACGCCATCGAGGACGGCTATACCGCCTTGAAATCCTACGATGCTCTTGAGAGCCTACGATGATAGGGGGGAAGTATTACGTCGGACGGATGGACCAAGGGAAACAAGAAGTATTCGAGGCCGCCGAGGAGCCGACCCAAGAGTCCCACCCCAAATACTGGGCGGTGGTCGGGCCATTCGATACTCGCTGGGGGGCACGCGTCATGGAGAGCTGGGGTAGCTACAACAACCCCCACCTCCAGTGTGTTGAGGACGCTGAGCGCATCGCCCGAGAGGAAATCAACAAGTTACGCGCCAAGATATACTCAGCGAAGCTACAGTTCCTGGCGATCTGCGCAACACCGTTCGACGAGTTCGACCAGGAGGTTATCGAGATACGAACCCGTCTCGTGGAGCTGGACTTTAAGCTAGAGGATGCCCTAGAGGAGTTGGAAAAATGAAAGTGTTAATCGAGTTCAGCGGCGATTCTCTATGGGGCGACACAGACCCCGAGGTTGATGGCTACGACCGCGTGGCCAGCGAAGAGCGGTTCATGGACATCTGCCTGTGTAAGCTGGCAGGGCCGCTCAAGAACCTGTACGGTGTCGATTCGATTGAGATGCGGTGTGGGTTAGTCGACGACGTGTGGATCAGCTTACCCAGTTTCGATCTTGATCGCGAGGAGAAGATCAAGGAGCACGTTCGCATGGTCATGGAGCGCACGCATACAGAAGACTGGACAGTTATGAAGGAGCACACAAATGAAGACTAACATTAAACAACTGACCCTGAACATGCGCCGCCAACAGCACCGTGGGAATATAACCCTTGAGCTATACACCCACATCGAGGGCGAGCAGTACGCTCGGACGCCAATGCTTCACGACCATGAGGCTATCCAAGACTTCTGCGCTCTGCTGAAAGGAGAGAAGACCACAGGGGCGGATAGCTTCAACGACATCTCGTACGTAATCACGTATGTATCGCGGCATGGTTACTATATCTTTCACAGTAACGCCGAGCCTATGGCGTGCATTCTCTTCTATGGTCCCTTGCTGGCGGGGCTCATAGAATGTGTTCTCGACGACATCCTAGACGGTGCCGACGAGATGTCGATGACCTGGACCGATAAGCAGATCAAGAAGGCGCATCGTCCCTATCGGTCACGGGCGATCTACAACTTCTCCGACGATGCCATCGAGCGAATCAGAGCCTGTAAGGGCAAGCCTTACTACGACAACCTGTGGACGCGCCTGAACGACGAGCTATCCAGTCTTCGCAATTATAGCGATGGACAGCGACACGTTCTATGGGTCCGGCTGGATGGATACCAGCCCGAGGGACAACCCCCCTCGTTCTACTTTGAGCGACGAACCGAGGCGGGAGAGTTCGCAGGCAATGGGGGCTGCATCTGGCACCCAACCTGTGAGGCTGGCGAAGTCGTTGACATCGAGCAGGGCCGGTACTCCCTGCACCACTAATCACTAACCTGACCAGCTAAGAATACGAAGGGAAGGTAACATGCCATACGTGATGATCGGAGATGAGCGTGTCGAGATCAAGGACATTACGCCCTCTGGTTGGGATGGTCTCTATACGCTAGAAGAACATGGATCACATCGGAGCTGGTGGATCGCTGCCAGCTCCGAGGAGGCGACTAAGGCCGCTGCTGAATACTGGAAGGATATGGCCTACGACGACGCAGAAGAGTTCATCATCATGGTCGGTCCTGAGACCGCCGTTCACTGGGCCTTCGGACACGGCTCGGTGGAGGACTGGATGGACAATCTTGATCCCGCCGTTGAGTGGGGGCGCTACGACGGTGAGGAGCACGAGGGGCTTGAGTTCGGGCTCTCCGAGGATGAAGAGGACGAGGACATCCTGCCCACCGGATTCACCATTGGCATTAACGAATACGCTGTAGCATACAGGAGGGACTGACATGTATCACCTACTCGAAACGTGCGTCTCGGCGGACGCCAGAAAAGGTCTGCTCAAGGTCGTAGACACCTGCGCCAGCAAGGAGATAATGGCTAAGAGGTATCTCAAGCGACGAATTGGCAATGGGATGAGGCCGATCACCCTCCATATCCTGGATGGGGCGACCGGAGAACTCGTGACAGATTGGATCATCGAGAAGTTTCTCGTAGAGGAGGACTGACATGTTTCACATCTATCGGACGGACAGAATAGACAGTAAGCCAGAGACATTCCTATACGAAGCTAACATAGAAACACCAGAACAAGTACAGGAGATTATGTTCGACCTCTGGGCTGAGGACCCAGGGGTTGCCGAGCGGTACTGGGTCGTCGATGCGGACACAGGAAAAATTGTCACGAGCCTTGTCATGAAGCCTTTCGTTGTCAAGCCCTTATCTAGCACAGGAAGGGAGGTAGGCTCCTATATCCGGTTCGCAAGTCAGCGACTCGCGGAGGATGCCATAGAGGAATGGCGACCATTCAGGATGGGCAGTCGCAGGCCCCCAAAGGCCGTGTTTGTACACGATCGGATATCCGAAGAGGTCCACATCTGCTCTTACGACTGGAAAGGCAAAGGAGATTTACCCCTATGAAAGCCACATTCAAGCCCTTGTTCGACTACGCGGACGCATCCCCAGGAGAGACCCTGTGGGTTCGCTGTAACTATGATGGCGAACACCTCAAGGTGTGGGGATTCATTCCCAACGATTCGTGCGACCTAGAGCTTGTAGCGAACATTCCCGCCGACGCGATCTGCCCTAACGATGTCGCACGAATCCTGGACGAGCAAACGGATATAACAGAAGATGTTGGGCGGGTCCCCACCGACGAAGAGATCAGGTACGCCCTGAACATCCTAAAGGCTGCGGCGGAGGCGCGGAATGAAAAGCTAAAATCTGCCTACTTAGAATATAACGGAGCGAGGGCAAGTTGTTCACAGCTATTCCGCGACATGGACAAGATTCAAGAAATCATCGAGGAAAGGAGCTAGGACGTGGCAGACTATGGAACACAGTGGAGCGCGTTGATCCCGTTCGATACAGTCGCGGAGCGCGACTGGCTGATGGACGAGCTTACCAAGGAACTGTCGGAGTACGATGGGACACCGGCGTGTTGGGGACCGCAGGTTCAAGACAACAACACGATATGGGTTTGGGACGATGGATGGACGGGCGGTAACATCGACCGCCTGCTGGAGGTCGTCGCCGCCTACCAGAAAGAGTTCGGCAGGAACGCTATGTGGACGCTGGAGTGGTCGCACACCTGCTCAAAACCCAGGCTTGACGCCTTCGGGGGTGGAGCGGCGGTCATTTACAAGGGTGAGATCGAACGTATCAGCACGATGGAATGGGTATGGAAAAAGATGAGGGTGGAGGTATAACATGATCGACACTAAAGAGTATCGTGGCTACACCATCGAGATTTACGTGGACGACTTCCCTATGAGTCCACGAGAGTGGGACAACCTTGGTAGGTTCTCTTGGTGGTCTCGGGAAGTATCACACCTCACCGAGGACGGGATCAAGAACGCAGCGGGCTGGCTACTCCAGTATATTCCTTGCCCAAAGTGGCCAAGTGATACACCTTTTCGCGCCATCACCGAGGACATGCGCCGCCATGTACACGCCGACAAGGAGGAATACGGATACTACTCATGGGCAGACTTCTACCGTGATGTGGAGCTAGAGCTTTATGTCCCCATGCAGGAGGCGACGGAGCGCGTGCGGCGCTCAGGGGATGTTATGTGGATAACAACCACCGCACACAATGACCACTATACGGATGTGTACGGTGACGATACACTCAATGGAGAATTCGACGGGCGCGACGGCGTGTACTACGTCGAACGCGCCGCGGTTCTCAAGGAGTGGAAACGAACCAGAATGTCCAAGAAGCTCCGCGAGAAGGTCTCGAAAATACTTCAAGGGGAGGTTAAGGTATATGGTCACTACGCCGCGGGAGAGGTCTACGGATACGTGGTCAAAGACCCCGACGGCGAGGACACCGACATGAGCTGTTGGGGGTTCTACGGAGACTACCACGACGATTATATGCTCGGCGAGGCTAAAGCCCAGATCGACTGGCAGATCAAGCACGACGCGGAGGAACGCGCAGAGCATATCAAGAGGGCGAGAGAGCGAGAGATCGCGTTGAACGCCATTAACCAACCGAAGGGGGTGTGACATGGCACCGAAGATAAATATCCTGATGGACCGCTACGGAGAACGCGGCTGGACCTTCTCTGTTCACACGAATGGCGAGACGTGGCAGAACGGCTTGCCGAAGCCGAACCTCTATCGCACAGGGGAGGAGGGTCTTGGACTGTGGCAGGCGCAGTTTACGGGGGAGCACTACGAAGATGGGTCGCAACGCTTTGAGTATGTCCGTGTGCTTGAGGACGATGCGTTCTATCTCTACCCAACCGAGCGCCGCGCATACGATCGTATTCGTTACATGATCCGCAAAGGAGTCGTAAAATGAGCACCAGATCAGCCATCGCCCGTTGGACGGACAAAGAAGACAAGACTTGGGAAGGACGCTATCACCACTGGGACGGATACCCGAGCGCATTAGGAAATCAACTATTCCGCCTCTACAAGAATAGGACGCTCGGCGACCTGCCTGATATGCTTAAGACGCTCCTCGACGATCACCCCGCAGGGTGGCGCACAATCGTTAACGCCGATTGGGAATTGAAACCTGGGTTTGTCGAACTCAGCAACGAGAACGTAGAAGATCTACGGAGAGGGCCTCAATGCTACTGCCACGGCGATCGCCAAGAGCGGGCGAACCTTATCGAGTCTGGTGATGAAATCAACTGGAACCTAGAGTGGGCTTACGTATTCGATGAGCCCAAGCGCATCATGACCATCCTGTGCCAGCACAGTGGTCACTGGGTAAGGGTACGGGACGTTGACTTGGATGGTAACGAACCCGACTGGAATGAGATACAGGGGTGGTAGAGCGCGTGTACATCGTAGTTAGCGGGGGGATTGTTCGATGAGCATCATTATTCATGTAGAGGGAGGACTTGTCCAGTCCGTACATTGCCTTGGTATGGAGACGATCATCGTCGTCGACGAGGATACAGACTGTAGCGACGAGCCGTATTATATCAGCGAGTTTGGAAGTAGCGGCTATACCTCTGGAATGGAACTGCTTATCCACGCGAAGGAGGAGAACGAACGTGCGAAAGAGTCCTGATCCTAAGCGGGTCGAATGGTTCATGGATACACTGGCCAACGTCTCCGGAAAGCCGCGGGAGACATTTCGCTCCTTCGCCTACCAGACCTTGGCCGGTACGCTAACGCCGCACCACGTCAAGACGGCGATGCGTGGCTATGTACGATCGTCGCTTGAGCCACACGCTTCAGATGCCACGAGCAAGATATGTTCATATCTCGTGACGACATGCCGAATGTGGGCCAGGGAGCACACGCCGATAGAAGTTCGACAAGCACAGGCGGTGTGCTTTGTAAGTATCTTCTCTCGCCAGATGCCAGACAAGACCGTCACCGCGGTGATGAATCGGCTCAAGGATATTATCGAAGGGAGGGTGCGCTACCTAGTACGTGATATGAGTATCGACGAGATGCTCTATATGGTCGAGTCCGCGGCCAACTACACAGGGGAGGCAGTACGATGAAAACCCTAACCAAGACACAAGAAGTTCTGATCGACATGCTGACCGAGAACACAGGTCGTCACATGCTGGATAGTGGCGGTGCCTACGGTCGACACTGGGAGCATAACCAAGGCCGCGACTTTATGAGCGAGCCCGCGACGACGTTGTCCTTCGAGTACAAGGAGATCATGGTCTCACTCAACGTCTTCCACTGGTTGTACGAACGCGTCGAGTATATCAAGGGATGGAACGTCCTCTATCAGTGGTATCTGCTGAACATCAAGTACCACGGGCGTAGCGACATGCGCTACGGAGATCCGTACCTGCGAGACATGGAGGACTTTTACGCTTGGCTCTGCGATGGGGGTCTTGCCACAAAAGGCGGGAACATGAACGGGACCTATAACACCTACAACGGCGAGGACATGCTGAGCCAGGTCATCCAGTTCCTGTACATCGACGATGTAAGCTGGGACGAAGAGACCTTACGAAAGATCCTTCCTGGTGGGCTGGCCGAGTACCTGATGGAGAACGTGTCAGACAATGTCCCGATCGTCCTGCTTCAGATACACGGGGGCTGCGATGTGCGTGGTGGGTACACAGCGCCCGTGATCTTTGAGGTTCGCGACATCGACTACTACCTGTGGGACAACGCCTCCGCTACGATCTATTGTCCAGAGTGCCGGGCCAACTGGTACACCGATGATAGCTACCACTGGTACAAGGATGGTTCTTCGATAGGGAAAGAGCTCCAAGAGTGTGACTTCCTGCTCATGGAAGAGGTCTTGGAGAGTGAGGACTATGGGGACTGGGACGCCTCATCCCCGAAGGTACCCGAGCGAATCCCCGATGAGCAGGTCGCTCTGCCCACACTAGAGGGCGCGGCCAAGGAGATCAAGGATAACATCGCCGCCAAGCTCGCGCTGGGACGCGGGCTTCAGTATCTTGAGGAGGCTTACCCCCGTCCGTATGTGGTGATCGACGAAGACGGCAACGGGCTCTGCCCCGTGTGCCACAAGAAACACTTGGAGGTGTGGGCATGAGTAGTGGAGCGGCTATTACAATCTTCCTCCTTGCCTTGTTCATTGTCGTCAACAACATCGTGTGGGTAATGCTCTACGAAAAACGAAAGGAGGACTTTAGAGCCGCCGCAGAGTTTCACGGGGCATATCTGATGTGGAACATCAAGTACCGCAGATATGATCTCATCGACAAGGAGTAGCACTATGAGAATCTGGCACAACCTGTCACCCGAGGAGAAGGAGCGAGCGATCGCGATCGGGGTGGGCTACGAGCTACAGTATATCAGCGAGAGCATTCCAGACTACCTCCCCGAGGAGATTCGCGAGAACGTCCAGAAGGCGTGGGCGGAGATGGAATGCAACCGCACACCCTGGTTCATCACCGAGCGGCTTATGGAGGACGAGGACATCGCCGCCTACGTTAGGAAAGAGGCGGAAGACGTGGCGGTTCGCTCCTATTATCTCGAAGACGACGAGATCGCTGTCCGCCTGAGTATGGGAGAAAGGATTGCGTAGAGACCCAACACCACCGAAATACAGACTATCTCAATAAGGAGAGCACAATGGAGCACTACAGCGTTACCACATTTTCCAAAGCGGTCAAGTACCTGAGCGAGGGAAGGGACAAAGATAACCGACCGCTTGGCAACAACACTAGGCTCGTTCGCCTGAACGACAACGCGATCGCTGTGCGACTGCATAGCACCAACGTTGTGACCTATCACAGCGATGGCAAGATCGTCCTCGACTCTGGTGGGTGGAGAACGGCGACAACGAAAAATAGAATGAATGCGCACCTACCGACGCTGTGGAGCATCGTTCAGCGCAATAAAGTCTGGTATCTACACCACGGCGAAACTAATTGCTGGGTGTACGATGACGGTCTTACGATCCACACGGGGCGAGAGTTCCGTGTTACCGGAGCGGCGAGTATGGAGGACGTCGAACGGATCAAGAAACTCAAGAAGATGATCCTCGACTACGCCAAGAAGTTCTCTAAGGCTGTCGCTAACGGAGAGGTCGGCGATGTGAGTAATGGGGATTGTTGGTCGTGCTTATTCCGCACTGCTGACACGGATGAGACGCTAGGAGACGCCAGCGGGAACCACGAACACCTGATCTCACACATGGAAACGGACTATTTCGTTCCCGCTCTTCTGTACAACGCCATGCAGGAAGTACCAACATCGGGGATGCTAAACTCTCTGGTCGCTATTCTATGTCACGAGGGTGAGGGTAGTAAGCATTGGGAGTTTGCTTGTAAGGAAGGGAACCAGTCGTATCTTCGTAGAGAAGTATCGAAAGTCATCACCAAGTATCTCGATCGCCGACTGCTGGTATAAAGGAGCACGACATGAGTTACAGAACAGACTTTACTCTGGGCATCGCGGGGTACCTGTACCCACCATATCGAGAGCACTTGGAAAAGACAGGAGAGCCGATTCCCCCAAGCATTGAAGTCCCAGAGGGGCTATGGGATGAGTCCATCTGGGAAGGAAGTGGGCTGACGATTCGGACACTGTATGATGACGACCTGTACGACGCCTCATGGTATGACTACGAGGAAGAGTTCACACTCCTCAGTCTCAAGTATCCAGAGATTACGTTCGTCCTCTCGGGGAAGGGCGAGGATACGGAGGACTGGTGGACCATGTGGTTCAAGAACGGCAAGTCGATAAAGAAGTACGTCGAGATTCGCTGGCCGGAGTTGGCCGAGGGAGACTTTGACTAATGCTGACCTTTGACTTTCGCGAGTACATGGACAAGAACGCGTATTGGTATGAGGATGTCGATACCTCCTGCCCGTTCTGTGAGGATGGGATGGCCGAGTGCGAGACTTGCGATGGTGAGGGCGAAGTTGACTGTCAATTCTGCGGGGGCGACGGACGGGCATGGAACCCATCACTCAAACGTGAGGAGGAATGCCCCGTGTGCGATGGGGCGGGCAAGGTTCGCTGCGAGGAGTGTGACGACGGTTACGTCCCATGTGAGAAGTGCAACGGCGCGGGAGACATGGAGATCATGTGGAACTACGGGTTCATCATCGAACGCTCGATGCACCCAAGCGCTTGGGACACAGGTCGTGAAATTGCGGCAGAGTATGGCTTCGTGTTCGCAGAGATCTACGGTATGCAGATGATCCTGATGTGCTCCTGCGGGTACGATAACACTTGGGGAATCGGCTATACCAAGTACCTGATCCAGGGTGGCTGGCTTTGTGTCGAAGACTGCCAACAGATATGGGGAAACCAGAGCGCTCGGGTGTTCATCCCCGAGGATACCAAGAAGGACCCGAAGTTTCTGGAGTACTTGGAGAAGCGGGGAAGCTAAATATGGGGAGGACCTGCGTGTAAGGAGGCGAGCGACCGTTCCTCCACGCAGGTCCTACTCAAGAAAGGAGCAACTCGACACCGCCCAGATGCCGACTCACAACTATACTACTAGATATTGTATGCTACGTCAAGGAGAACAACTATGCCACTGCTCGTATGTACTAAGTGCGGAGTGACCATGCGCCCCAAGAAGACTGGGGTTACAGCTATTGAGTATCGAGATCCCCAGTTGATTGATCCGTACAGGCTCTACTCGTGCGATCGCTACATCTGTCATCTTTGTGGGGCGTCCGTTCTCACGGGATGGGGCAAGCCGGTTGAGCACTATGATTCTCGCTTCGAGGAGAAAGTAAAGGAGGCCGAGGACTGTGGAGAGATCATCAAGTTCTTCTGACATCCTTGACATACTTATAATTATATAGTATGATTCCACTACATCTTTGATTGGAGACAGCCCATGCAACTTGACGGACGAGAGGCCAACCACATTCTCGCGGCCCTGCTTCTGCTGGAGGGACACCTCCAAACGCAGAATACGCCCAAGCAGGTACGAGAGACAGCCACTTTTGGTGGGGTAGACCTCATGACCTGTGAAGAGATAGACGCCCTCATGGTTCGACTCGACAAAGAGTTTCAAAAGGAGCGACTCTATGGCAACCGGACAATCGACGCAGGGTAGACCCTACGCCATCTACGATGACGCCGCCCTCCAAGAAGCATACGCCTACGCCCACATCGGGATGCAGGACGATCCCCACAATGCTGACATCTATCGAGGTGAGATCAAGATGCTCGACGAAGAGATCGAGCACAGAAAGAAGGAGCGGTCAATATGCAGCTAAAACGGTACATAGAGCTGAATACGGAGCGCATGACCTTTGCGCAGGCGGTTAGCCGTGTGGAGGACTACGGCGATCGGGACTGGGCGTGGCCCGCTGAAACCGAGGTGTTGGCGCTCCGCGCTAGCTTCTGCGGAAACATTATCCAGTATCCATACTCGATTCTTTTAGTGGCGGATGACGGTTCCAGCACATGGCTGATGCGAATTCACCCGCACACGGACGAGTGGGCAGCTATTGAGGGAAACAACCACGAGACGATTGTAGAAATCGCCTTCGATGGGATGATAAAAACGATCGACGCTATGTGTTCGACGGCCTTCGATTCGGCTTATCTGAGCGCTTGCTCCCTCCTTCTTTCGGACATGGAGCAGTTCTCCGAGCCGGACGAGGACGGTGTCCGCTTGGACGCCTTGACCGTTCTTCATAAGGTGCTAGGCAGTGTCGTCGTGGAGCCTGTAAAAAACAACAGTAATCCCGCCCTTCTCGACGAGATAGAAAACCTAGCCGCCGACGCTTGGGAAGGGAGGAGCGACACAGAATAACGCCCGATTTAATCCATCCGATTACACAAAAGGAGCCATAACATGGCAAAGACTGTATCCGAGTTGATGACCCAGGCGGCACAGGCCCCCGATATCTTGAACAAGTGTGCGAGTATCGACCCGATCGGCGTGGACAAAACCACAGGAGAACAGGTGGCGGAGGCGCTCCGCGGACTGGCCACCGTTTACGAAAAGTTTGGTAGGGTCAACGACGTACTGTCCGACGAAGCGACCGAGTGACACTGGCGGGGGAGATGCACAGGTTGCATCTCCCCCAGGAAGGAGCGAGATGCCGCGCTTTGAACTTACCATCCCTGTGGTATTCCGTAGGGTATTCGATATTGAGGCGGACAACGAACAGGAGGTACACGAGTTCGTCGATAGTGGTGACTTTGATGTCATCGAGGACGAGCACGTAGACATCTTCGGCGGTGTTATGCCGCCAGCCCTGTGGAGCCTACGAGAGCGTAGCCTAGAGGATCTGTCTAAGGAGGCGTATGCGCTGGTCATCCGATCACACAACCAACTAGCGAAAATGGGCGTCTCTGCCGGACTTGTCGCTGAGCTCTCCGAGTGGTCGGACAAGTACATAGAAGAGTTCGCCCGCGCCTCCGGAATTCCTGAACATCTAGTGGACATGGCAGACGACGTATGAGTACACGCGCCGTAGTTCTTGACACAACGCTAGAGCTGCTTAAATCCGCGGAAGAGAAGTACGGGGTATCTCCCCGCGTCGTGCTTACGTTTATCATGAAGCACTATGCAAACACACTTACAGCGGAGAACAAAGAATACGCAGATGTGCGTCAGGTTGGATCCCGACGCCTGAGAAGGGTTCGCGTATCAGATAGGGTAAACAACATCGCGCTCGATATAGCGGTCACTCTTGACCTAACGATCTACGCTGTGTACGCGTTCATCGTCGAGAATACCCTTCCAAGTATGTTGCACTCGCCAGAGATCTTTCCGGACTTTGTCGATTTGGTTGAACGCTACAGAGGGGAAAAGACGCCGAGAAAATACCAAGTTAGCTTGGCCCCAAAAGTCGCAAAGCATCTAAAGAAGCGCCGAGATGTACACGCGCTGGATGATCCTGAGTATCGTCTCAGTCTGGCGGATATGGTTGCGGCGATGGAAGAGGCGTGGCCGCCGGACACCTTCGATGCGATCATCGCCATGCGGGACCTCGATGTTATCGATCGTGTTGGCGCCGTGGGCGGTCCAGGAACCGCCACAATCCCTGTGAGCTTCAACTTGCACAATCAACTCGTGCGTGTAAAGGAGGCTCGGGGTATTCCTATGAGCAGGACCCTGAGCTATCTCGTTAGAAAGGAACTGAAGGAGACAGAGATGGAGATCACTGCGGAAGGGCATCTGCTCCCCCGAAATATCCGGGAAACCTATATAAAGTTTCTTCGGCACCAGCTCTATGTTGCTCCGTCCCTACGGGAGGAGTCCAACTGATGGCCGCATTTTTTGGTGTGGCCTTTGGTCTCATGATCGGATACTGGCCGATAACGCTGGTCTTAGTCCTTGCGTTCACCGTGGCCGAGCTCGCGAAAGGAAACAGGTCCCGACAGCTCAGAGAGTTCAATCGGTACCCTTATATGTTCTACGAGCCACAAGAGGTTGTTTCTCAACCAACACCTGTACCCTCTGTCTTTATGGCAGAGCTGTCGGATGCGGAGCTTGTCGCTCGCGGTTGGCAGGATGACGAGGTTATAAATGGAGCCCCGCCCTTCTATGTTTATCAGGAGCAGGGACAAGGAGAACGAAGAGTCGCTAGACGGGGAACGGAGATGTATGAGAACATTAGAGGAGGATTTAGGTGATCACGACGGAAGAGAAGATCGCATCGC
>Ga0180434_10004985_pt1 | contig 15864 bp, 7 predicted proteins | sample SS_ome_7_FD_132453 | JGI IMG/M metagenome (GOLD analysis project Ga0180434, IMG submission 132453) | Hypersaline lake sediment archaeal communities from the Salton Sea, California, USA - SS_1_D_2 metaG | ecosystem: Environmental > Aquatic > Non-marine Saline and Alkaline > Hypersaline > Sediment...
GGTCGGACCAGGAAGGCGTGAACGCGTCGATGTCATGAGCCCGCCGAGGCTCGCGGAATGAATGCGAGACGCCTTCCGAACAAGTTCATGCCCCAACGAGGGCGAAGAGATGACTGGGCACGACCCGACGAACGGCCGACCCCCACAACCACGGAACCCCGAACACCGGACCTCAGGAAAACAAACCATGCCACAACCCCCTTGACACGCCGCGCTTTCAGAGATGACCTTGCGAGCCGCGTCACATTGGTTTTACCGTCCCCAGTAGCCACGTGGAGGTCCTGCCCGGCCGCACCGTCCCGCCCCGCGTATGCGAGCCGCAGGCGCGGCTGGCGGCTTCCGCCTTGACCGACCCGGAAACGTGGTGTAGAGTGAACTCCGTCCCGCCTGGCAAAAAGCGCGGAACTTTCTTCCGGCTTCGGCGTCCATAGTGGAGGTTCGATGACCGCAGACCATCCATGCCGATGCCGGCCGGTCGTTGCGGGCGCGCTCCTTGCTGCGGCCGCCCTGCTGGTCGGGGCCTGCGCGGTTCCCGCGGCCGCGAAGGAACGGCTCGTCAATGCCGACTTCTCCCACAAGCAGGACGCCCGGGGGTTCCGGTGGGATATTCAACCCACGGGCCAGGTGGGCGACGGCTCCAACGACTGCTTCGACGGCGGCCTTCGGCTGTTCGTGGGCGGCCAGTCCTTCAACTCCACCCAGCGCCAAATGACGCCCGACGGCCGGGAGTACGTCCTCTCCGGCAAGGCCGGCAACGTCGACGTCACCCGGCGCATCCTCGTGGACACCGAACGCGCGGGGGTGCGCTATCTCGAGATCTTCCACAACCCCGGGAAGCAGCCCGCCACCCTGATGGTGAAGATCCACTCGAACCTGGGTTCGAATCCGGGCGGGGCCATCACCGACCAGGGCGCCCCCTTTGCCGGCGGGCCCCTCGGCAAAAAGGACGTCGGCCTTTGCACCATCGGCCGGAGCAGCCGGCCGAGCGTCCTCTTCCTGCTTGCTGCACGCCGCTCGCGGAACAAGCCGACCCTCCAGATTCAGGGCGACGACGTGCACGTTACGTACAGTGTGACCGTGAAGCCCAAGCGTTCGACGGCCATCCTCCACTGGGTGGCGCAGCGGCGCGGCGTGTCCTCGGCCAACGTGGCGGACCTGTTCGAACCGTTCTACAAACATCGGCTCATCAAGCCGGGGCTGCCGCGGCACCTGCGGCTGGAGGTGGTGAACTTCCGCCTCGGCTTTGCCCTGCCGCCGCTGCCCGGCCTGGCCGATCTTCTCCAACCCGTGGAGGCCGTCGCCGAGATGTTCGACGTGGACCGCTCGGCCGGCGACGTCCTGATCCTCGGCGAGGAGGGACGACTGGCCGGCTCCCTCGAGGGCGGCAAGGTGCACGTCCGGACCGTCCACGGCCCGGCCGACGTCCCGCTGGAGGACGTGGCCGCCATCACCGGCAGCGGCCAGGCCGACGGGACGGGCCGCGTCTTCCTCCGCAGCGGCGAGATCCTGGCCGGGCCCGTCGAGGCGCCGGACCTGCGGATGCACAGCGGGCCGGGCATCTCGGTGGCCGTGGCGCCCCCGCAGGTCCGGGCCGTCGTGGCGAAGGCGTCGGAGGCGGACGGTCGGCCGCCCGGGCAGGCCGTCGCGTTCCTGGCCACCCGGGCGGGCAATCGGCTGGCGGTGGCCTCCGGGGAGGCGGTGCTGGATCTGGCCACCCCCTGGGGCCGGCTGAAGGTGCCCATCCGGCAGGTGCACCGCCTTCGCCGGGAGTACGGGCCTCAGCCCGGCTACCGGCTTCTGCTGGCCGACGGCAGCCGGCTGCCGGTCCTGCCCCGGAGCCAGGGGGTGACGGTCGAGACGCTCCGCTTCGGCCGGCTCGACGTGCCGATGCCCGACCTGACGGCCGTCGTCGGCGCCAAGACCTCCGGCAAGGGGCCCGACGAGCAGTCTCCCGACGAGGTCAAGCGGCCGTTCTGCCTGCTCCAAGGCGACAACCTCCTGGTCGGCCGCATCGACCTGCCCCGGCTGCGCGTCCTGTCGGCCGGCGAGACCACGTCGCTGGCGCCGGAAGCGGTCCGGTTCATCGAGCGCGCCGACGGCGACGGGCCCTGGCCGCTCTTCAACTTCCGCCTCGGCGAGACGGGGGCGATGGACGGCCGGTTCGTGGAGAAGTTCCTTCCCATCCGTTCCGGCGACCGCGTGCTTCGCGTACCCGTGGGCCACCTGATATCGGCCCAGACGCCGCCTCAGAAAAAGGAGCGGGATGAGGAGAAGGCCGGCGAGGACGAAGAGGAGACCAAGGACAAGGCGGAAACCGAGGGCGAGCAGACCTCGGCCGCCGGGAACCACGCGGTATCGGGAACCGAGGGCTGAGGCCGTCCCGAACGACGCCCACGCCGCCCCCGCGTATAAATAGATGAGGAAGCGGACCGAGACGATGACACACCTCCACCGGCACCGACCGACGGCCGCCGCGACGCTGGTCCGGCTGGGGATATGTGCGGCGGTCCTCGCCGCCGGCGGTGCCCCCGAGGCCTTGGGGCAGCCCGGCCCTATATCTCCTTTAACTCATTATGTCGGCAGGCCGCCGGGCCGCTCGCACGGGACCGCCCAGCGCCTGGTCAACGCCAACTTCGGCCAGAAGACCGACGCCCAGGGCTTCCGATGGTACATCCAGTCCGACGGCCGGGTGGCCCAGGCCACCAGCCGGTCGTTCGGCAACGGGGTGTACCTGATTGTCAACGGCAACGGGTTCAACTCGCGGACCCGGATGATGACCCCCGGCGGCACCACGTACGTCCTGACGGGGCAGGCGGGGCCGGTCCAGGTCCAGCGGCGCATCACCTTCGACCTCTCGGCCGGGGTGGCCTGGTACGTCGACACGTTCACGCCTCCGGGCGGCGCGACGAACCTGGCGGTGGAACTGCGGGTCCAGTTCCCCCAGCCCGCCCTGGCCCTGGTGACCGACAAGGGGAAGCCGGCGACCGCGCTCGGCAAGGGCGAGTGCGGCGTGCTGGCCGTCCAGCGCCAGGGCCCGTTCTCGTCGGCGGCGTTCTGGTTGGCCGGCCCGAATGCCCGCCTCCGGCCGCAGGTCGTCCGGCACGGGTCCAGCAATTTCGCGTTCATCTATCACCTGAACGTCAAGGCCGGCCAGACCGTGTCGCTGGTGACCGGGGTGGCGCAGCACCAGTTGGTCTCTCCGCCGCCGAAGGGGCAGTTGGCCAACCTGTTCAAGCCCTTTTCGCCGCGCAAGTGGCTGAAGGACCTGCCCCGCGCGCTCCGCAAGCACATCCTCAATCTGCGGGGCTACGGCTGGGGCGCCTGGCTGGAGGGCGGCGTCGGCCTGATCACCCTCCAGATGCTGGACCTGGAACCCGGCCCGGCCGACCTCCTGGCCCTCGGCGAGGAGACCCGCCTCCACGGCGCCGCCGACTGGAACCGCCTGACGGTCACCACGCGCTTCGGCCGCAAACGCATCCCCCGCGACCAGGTGCTGGCCGTCGTCGGCCGCGGCACCCTCGCCCGCCGACCGTGCGTGTTCCTTCGAGACGGCCAGGTCCTGGCCGGCGACGTGGAGGCCCACGCCTTCACCTTCGTCACCGAGACCGGCGTGAGGCTGGACCTGGAGGTAGCGGGCCTGGACCGGCTCGTCATGGCTCAGGCGGCCCGGGAGCAGGGCGAGTCGCCCGCCGGCCACCGCCTGCTGACCCTTTCCGACGGGAACCAACTGGCCGTCGACCCCGACGAGTCGGCCTCCCTGCCGGTGGCCACGCCGTGGGGGCCCCGCGAGGTTCCCCTGGCCCGCGTGAAGCGGCTCCAGCCGAGGCAGGACGAGCCCGGCCACCTGCTGACCCTGACCGACGGCAGCCGGTTCACCGTGTTCCTGGAGCAGACGGACCTGGAGGTGCAGACGGCGGACTTCGGTCCGATCCGGGTCCCCCTGGCGGAGGTCTCCGGCATGGCGGCCGGCCTGCCCCGCTCCGAGGGCGAGGCCGACGCCGGCGCCGAGGAAATCCTCCGGCCGCACGTCCTCCTTCGGGGCGACGCCGTCCTGGCTGGGCGCATCGAGGCCGAGGCGATCCGGCTGGCGTCCGGCCGACAGATGATTCCGGTCCCGCCGGGCCAGGTCCATGTTCTCCGCCGCACCTCGGACCCCGACGAGGGCACCGGCCGGGCACGCTTCGAGGCCGAGTTGTGGGACGGCGCCCTGGTGGCCGGCCGCGTCCTGGCCCACCACTTCGACGTCCGCAGCGGCGACCGACTCTGGAAGGTGCCGGTCGAGGACGTCACGGAGATCGTCGTCCCGTCCCCGACGGTGCCCCAGGCCATGCGCGACAAGATTGCCGCCCTCATCCGCGACCTGGGCCATCCCGATTGGCGGACCCGCGAAGAGGCCGGCAAACAACTGGCCCGCGTGGGACCCCTGGCCCGGATGCAACTGGAGGAGGCGGCCCGGCACGCCGCCGACCCGGAGGTCCGCCGGCGGGCCAAGGAACTCCTCCAGGCCATCGAATAACGGAGCCTCCCCATGAACGCCGACAACCACCACCTGCCGTTCCGCTCGGCGGCCCGGCGCGTCCGCACGCGGCTGGTGCTGTGCCGATGGCTCTCGTGCCTGGCCCGGACGGCGGTGCCGACGTTGGCGCTGGCGGCGGTGGCCTGGGTGTGGCTGTATGCCAACGGGTCGGCGTGGCACGCGGCGCTCGGCCTGGCGCTGTTGGGGGGCTGGCTCCTGGCCGCCGCAGGATGGGCGTGGCGACGCCGGCCGTCGCCGACGGCCGCCCTCGCCGAGTGGGACCGCCGCGCCGGACGCCACGAGATGTTCCTCTCCGGCCTGTGCTTCGAGGGGAAGGCGGCCCCGGCCGCGGGCGAGCGGCTCCACCTGGACCGGGCTCGACCGCGCCTGTCGGCGGAACTGCCGGTCCTTGCGAGGCACGTGCCCGTCCGCGTGCCGTATCAGGCCTGGCTGGTGCCGCTGGGCGTGGCGGCGCTGGCGGTGTCGGGTCTGCTGCGACCGCCCCCGCCGGCGGAGGATCGGCCCATGCCGGAGAACGCCCGCGCCCGGGCCGTCCGCGAGGTCGAGCAACTGGCCGACGACGCCCAGCGTCTCGCCCCGCCGGACGAAGAGGCCCCCTCCCGGTCCGAGACACTCGAGCAACTCAGGAAGGGCCTGGAGCAGACCGCCGAGCAACTGAAGGCGGCCGGCGCCCAGACCCCCCGCGAGGTTCTGGCCGACCTCGAGGCCCGCGCCCGCCAGGCCGAGCAACTCGCCGACCAACTCGACGCCGCCGAACCCCTTTCCTCCGACATGATTGCCGAACTCGAACGCCACGCCGACACCGCCGACCTGGGCGACGCCCTCCGCGCCGGCAAGCCGGAACCCATCGCCGAGGAGGCCGACCGCCTGGGCAACCGCCTGAAGAGCGACGCCCTCACCCTCCGGGAAGGGGCCCGGATGAAGAACGCGCTCGGCCGGGCCTTGAAGGTCGCCAAACCGTCCGACCGGACCAGCGTGACCGGCCGGCACCTGCGTCGGTCGCATCAGCATCTTCAGCGGAACCGGCCGAAGCAGGCCGGCCGGCAGTTCGGGAACCTGGCCAAGCACTTCCGCCGGGCCGCCCGAAGGCAGGCCGCCCGTCAGCGGCTTCGGCAACTCGCCCGGCGCATCCGGGCCGCCGGACGAACGCTCTTCGGAAAACAGTCCGGCCGGCTCCAGCGGCTGGCCGGCTCGCCGGGCGGCGGCAGCCAGGCCCGACCCAGCCTGCGGGGCATGAGGCCGCTACCCGCCAACCCGCAGGGCGGACTCGGCAACTGGCGGCCCCAGTCCGGCCGGCCCGGCAGCCGAAGGGCCGGCAGTCCACGTCCCGGTCGTCGCATGGCCGGCGGCCGACCTCCCGGTTCGGGTACCCCCGTTCCCGGCGCCGGCGCGCCCACTCCGGGCGCCGGGCAATGTGCGGGCCAGGGCGCCGGCCAGGCGCCCGTCCCGGGCGCCGGCCAATGTGCGGGCCAGGGCGCCGGCCAGGCGCCGGTCCCCGGCACCGGCCAGGGGGCGGGGCAAGGGGCCGGCCAAGGCGCCGCCGGCGCGGCGGCCGGCGCCATGGCCGCGGCGGCAGGCACCGGCGGCCTGGAGGCCGGCGTCGGAACCGCCCCCTACGGGAACATGGCCACCCGCCTGTTCGAGGCCGCCACCACCGGCGTGGTCGAGCCGGGCGCCCGCGGCGAGGGCCCCTCCGAGGTCCGCGCCGTGGAGGCCGGCCCGCACACCGAAGCCTCGACCCGCACCGCGCAGGAGGTGGCGATGGAGGTCATCCGGGCCGAAGAAGAGGCCCTGGCCGAGGACCCCATCCCGCTGACCCGCCGCCGGCAGGTCCGGCGATACTTTTCCGCCCTCAGGAGGCAAATCCAGGATGAACGCTGATGCGCCCGAGACGCTCGCCCGCCGACTGGAGGACTTCCGCGGGCAGTTCCAGCGAATGATGGACGAGGTCCATCGCGCCATCGTCGGCTACGACGACCTCATCACCGACTGTCTCGTCACCCTGTTCTGCCAGGGACACGTCCTGCTGGAGGGCGTGCCGGGCATCGGCAAAACCTACCTGGTGCGGATGGTCGCCAAGGCCCTGGGCCTGCGGTTCGGCCGAATCCAGTGCACGCCGGACCTGATGCCGGCCGACATTCTCGGCACGCACATCCTGGGGGAGACGGCCGGCGGGGCCCGCGCCTTTCGGTTCGAGAAGGGGCCCGTCTTCAACAACATCATCCTGGTGGACGAGATCAACCGGGCCACCCCAAAGACCCAGGCCGCCCTGCTGGAGGTCATGCAGGAACGACGCGTGACGGCGGGAGGCGAAACGTTCGACCTGCCCCGGCCGTTCTTCGTCCTGGCCACCCAGAACCCGATCGAGATGGAGGGCACCTACCCCCTGCCGGAGGCCCAACTCGACCGGTTCCTCGTCAAACTCCACGTGCCGTTCCCCGGCCGGGACGAACTGGTCGAGATCTCGCGCCGCACGACCGGCTTCACCGAACCGGAGGTGGACACCGTCATGACGGGCGAGGAACTGCTTGAGATTCAGCGGCTCCTGCCCCAGGTGCCGGTGGCCGACCCGGTGGCCTCCTACGCGGCCCAACTGGTCCTCGGCACGCACCCGGACGGCGACGGGGCCCTGGAACCCGTGAGCCGGTTCGTCGCTTACGGCGCCAGCCCCCGCGGGCTCCAGGCGCTCATCCGCGGCGCCCGGACCTACGGCGCGCTGGATGGCCGGACCGCCGCCGGTGTGGAGGACGTCCAGCGGTTCGCCCGGCCGGCGCTTCGGCACCGGGTGATTCTGAATTTCGAGGGCGAGGCCGAATCCGTCAACGTCGACCACCTGCTCGGCGAAATCATCGACCGGACACCTACCCCGGCGGAGGAGGAGGCATGATCCGGCCCGGCCGCGGGACCGCCCTGGCCGTGCTGGCGGCCGCGCTGTGCCTGGCCGCCCTTCCGTCCCCGTCGCCTGCCGCCGCGCCGGATGACCTGGACCGGACGTCCCTGCCGCTTCGCACCGCCCTGCACAAAGACCCCACCCTGGACGCCCCCTTCGAGCGGCTGGTGGACCTGTACCGGAAGGCCCGCCGGCTGGACCATCTGCTGGCGATGTACCGCACCCACGTGGGTCGGTATCCGCAGGACGCCGCTGCGGCCGCCGTTCTCGTCCGGCTGCTTGAGGCCACCGGCCAGCCCGAGGCGCTCGCCACGGCCCGCTCCGCCGTCGCGCAGCATCCCGACCACGCGTACCTGCGGTTCCTCCTGTACCGGACGCTGCGGGAGGCCGGCAAGCCGGGGGCGCTGGACGAACTGGACCGGGCCGTCGAGCGGGAGACCCTGCCCGCCCGCCGAAGCCGATGGATCGACGTGCTGGTCCGGGAGGCCTTGGCGGCCGGACGGCGCGACCTGGCCGAAAAACACCTCGCGCACCTGGCCGAGGAGGCGGGCACGGACCCGCCGGCCGCCCTCGCCGTGGCCCGCCGCATGATCGAGGCCGAGTTCTACGAACCCGCCCTGGACGTGCTGGCCCGCGCGGCCGAGGGGTCGCCCGACCCGGATACCCTGGTCGAGATTGAGATGGCGGCCGCCACCTGCGAGGTCGGCCTCGGCCGGGGTCGCGACGCCGCCGACCGTCTGAGCCGGCTCCTCGACAAACTGACGGCCGACTACTGGCGCCGGCCCGAGATCATGCGCCGCCGCATCGCCCTGGTCGAATCGGAGGCCGAACGCGACGCCATGGTCCGCCGGGCCCGCGAGCGGGTCCGCCGGCACCCGAAGGACGAGGCCGCCGCCCTCGACCTGGCGCGCACCCTGGCCGGCTTCCAGCGCCGCACCGAGGCCCTGGAGGCGCTCTTGGAGGCCGGCCGGCGCATCCCGGACTCCATCGAGATTGAAAAAGAGATCCTCGGCCTGTTCGACCTCCTCTACGACGAGAAAGGCCGCGAGGCCTACCTGGCCCAGCGCATCCAGGCCATGCCCGGCCGGACGGACCTGCGGGGCCGGCACGTCCTGTCGCTGTTCCTGCTGGGCCGGCGGGAGGAGGCCCGCCGCGCCCTGGAGACGATGCTCGAGCCGCTGGATGCCGACGCCCGCGTGGCCCGCCTCCTGGAGACCGGCCGCGACCTCCGCCGGGCCAACCTGCCCGCCGACGCCGCCGACGTCCTGGCCCGGGTGGTGGCGCTGGCGCCCGGTCGGCTGGGTGTCCGCCGGGAGTTGGCCGAGTTGTACCTGGCGCTCGGCCGCCGGCCGGAGGCCCGCCGACTCTTCGCCGAGGAGGTCCCAGACGACGTGCCGGCCGAGGACCTCCTCGAGGCCGTCACGTTCATGGTCGGCCACGAGATGTTCGCCGAGGCCCGGACCCTGCTCAAGGGGCTGATGGAACGCGGGCCGACGCGCCTGGAGCCCCGCCTCCTCCTGGTGGACGTGGAAGGGCGGCTCATGCGCCGCCGCGCCGGCGAGACGGTCCTGGCCGAGGCTCGCAAACTTGCCGACACCGCCGCCCGATACCGCGCCTGGCTGGAGGCTGGCGTCGCGTTCCACGAGCGGTTCGAGACGGTCGGCCGGTTCCTGGAGGCCGAACGGGCCCGGCTGGACCTGGACCGGCGCGAGTGGTCGGACCGGTGGGTCGAGCGTCGGCTGGCCCTGGCGTCGGTCTCGGCGGCGCACGACCGGGCCGAGGCCGCCGCCGCCATGATCCGGGACGACCTGGCCGAGGACCCGCCGGAGACGGTGCGGCGCCGGCTCCGCCAACGCCTCGTCCGGCTGCTCGCGAAGGTCGAGACCGCGCCGGACCTCCTGGAACAGGAACTGGAGTCGCTGGCCCGGGACGACCCCTCCGCCGCCGACGCCTGCCACGCACGCCTCGCCCTCCTCTATGCCGAACAGGGCCGTGCCGACCTGGCCCGGCAGCGGCTCGAGAAGGTGAACGTCCAGGGCCTGTTCGACCCGAACCTGCTCCGCGACCTGCACCGGCTGCACCGGGCGATGCACACGGGCGATCACCTGGCCGTCCTCGAACGTCTGACCGTGGTCGATGCGACGGACCGGGAGGCCTGGCGGCAATGGCTGACGGCGCTGGTCCGGGCCGGCCGGGACACGCGGCTTCGGCAGGCCATCCGGACGCTGCTGGCCGGCGTGGATCGCATGCCGATTGGCGAGGAGCCGCTCCGTCTGCTCCGCGAGCACCTGTTGGCCTCGTACTGGCGGTCCATCGGGCGGCGCCTGGCCTCCGGGGCGGAGGCCTCGCTGGCCGACGCCCTCGCCCTCCTGGAAGAGGCCGCCCGGGCCGCCCGCACCCGCGACCAGGGGCTCTGGATCGCCTGGACCCGGGCCCACGTGCTGAACCGCCTGGGCCGCGAAGGGCCCCGCGACGAGGCCATCGCCGAACTCGAGCGACGTGTCGCCGACGTGGCCGATGCCGCGGAAGCCGCGAAGACGGATGGGGCGGACCTTCCCCCCGACGCCGCCGGCGAGGCCGACGCCGCCGAAGCCGAGACCGCAAAGGCCGACCCCTCCGCCGACGAGGGCGCCCCCGATGAGGGCGATACCGACGAGGGTGAGGCCGGCGAAGGCGCCGCCGAGGATGGCGCCGACGAAGGCGACGCTGAACCCGCCGAGGCCCCGCCGACGCGGATCGTCTTTCCGGGAGGCATGAGCGTGTCGCTGGCCCAGGCCCGGCGACTGCTCCGCGCGGACTCATCGGCCCGGCCCGAGGCGGAGATCCGCCCGCCCCGCGAGCCGGCCGGCCCGATGGCCCCGCTGCGGGTCCGATGGGCGTTCGACGTTCCCCGCCGCGACCTCCTGACCGGCGTGCAGCCTGCCGGCGAGGGCCGCGTCCTCGTCACCGCCCAGGCCGGCGACCTGTTCTGCCTGGATGCCGAGACGGGCAAACTGCTCTGGCACGCCGGCGCGCCGCCGTCGGCGGTGAACCTGCCGGTCCCGGAGCCGACCCTCGTTCGCGAGGGGCGTATCTACCTCGGCCGCGGCGGCGAGGTCCTGTGCCTGGGGACCGAGGAGGGCCGGTTGCTCTGGCGGTCGCGGACTGCGCCGGGCGGCCGGGCCGCCTCCGGCCGGCCGCGGGCCACCCTGCTCGCCGTCCGGGCGGGTGAGGTCCTGGCCTGCGACCCCTCGGCCGCCACCGTCGCCTGCCTGGACCGTGAGACGGGCAAAGTGCGGTGGACCCGCGACTTGGCCGAGGGGCGCCCCCCGGCGCAGCACGCCGTCGGCGGCCTCGCCCTCGAAGGCGACCGCCTCTTCCTCTACGGACGCCGAAACGTCATCCTCGATGCCGGCACCGGCGAGGTCGTCTGGTCGCTGGACGCTGAGGGCGCGGGGACGTTTCCGTTGTCGCTGGCGGCGTCGGAGGAGGCGGGGCGTCTGGCCTCGTCGGGCGCGGTCGGTGCGGGCGGGTCCGGCCCGTATTCGCCGGTGTCAGCGGCCCGGCGGGCGGCGTTCTCGTGTAATCCGCCGTCCGGCGGACGGGCCTGCGGGCGCTCGGTGACCATTTCTCCACCATATTCTTTCTCTTCTATCTCCCGGTCTCGGAGCCGTTGGTCGTGGAGCGGAGCGGGGTCGCCGCGGAGGCCCGGCGGCGGGACCGCGTACGTCAACTATCTCCAGGTGGGAGCGCCGTCCTCGTCCCCCGGTCCCGGCGGCGGCGGCCGGGTGGCGGCGGTCGCCCCGGCGGTGGCGTGGGCGAAGCGGTCCGATGCCCACAAGTTCGGCGCCCTCGCCGCCGGCAGGCTCCTCCTCTTCGCCTCCGACGGGACGGTCCAAATCCATCCCGTCGGCCTGCCGATGATCCCGGACACCTGCCAGGGGACCCAGGGCGTGTACCTGGGCCGGGCCGGACGCATGGCCTGCCTGCTCGGGGCAGGGGGGACCCTGTTCGCCCTCGACCCGGTCACGGGCCGGTCGCGGCAGGTGACCCTGGACGTGGTCGGGTCCGGCGCGGGCGCGGGGCAGGCGTGGGTCCACGCGGCGGTGGACGGTCCCCTGGTGTACGCCTGGGGACCGGCGGGAGTGCGGTGCGTGAACCCGGTCACGGGCGAACGACTGCTGACGGTGGGCTGGCCCGCCTCGGCCGAGCCCGCCGGCGGGGTCAAGCCCGCTTCCGGCGGCTCCCTCTCCTACCTGTTTGCGGGCATCCGGGTGCAGGACGCCTCCGGCGCCGGTCGGGTCATCGGTCCGGTGGGCTGCGTGAGGAAGGGTCTGCTCGTCGCCTCGGTCTGCCGATGGCGGCTCGTGGCCCTGGAGCACGTGGACCGGCCGGAAGAGCAGGAGAAAGAGACGGACAAGGAATCATGGCAATTGACGAAGACCTATTCGACCCCGAGTTTCTGAGCCGACTTCGGTCCATGTTCTTCCGGCTGCGGAAGCGTCGGCAACTGCGGAACAAGGGCGTCCAGCCGACGCCGGCCGCCGGCTTTACGCGCGAGTTCAAAGACCACCGCTCCTACGCCGCCGGCGACGACCTGCGGACCCTGGACTGGCACCTGTACGCCCGGCTGGGGCAGATGTTCATCCGCATCTTCGAGGAGGTCCAGGAGTTCCACGTCCACATCCTGCTGGACCGGAGCCGCTCGATGGTCGAGCCGTACGGCGAGAAGCGGCTGATGGCCCTTCGGCTGACGGTGGCGCTGGCGTACCTGGCGCTGGTGGGCGAGCACCGGGTCTCGATCCTGACTCTGGCCGAGGACGTCCACCGCCAACTGCCGCCGCTCAAGGGCCAGGGGCACATCCACGCCATCCTGCGGGCCGCCTCCGCCCTGGAGTTTAGCGGCACGACGGACCTGGTGGGGAGCCTCCGGCAGTTCCGCCCCAGACGCGACCGCCGCGGCGTCGTGTTCATCCTGTCGGACCTGTTCGGCCGGGCGCCGGACCAGTCGGCCGAGGCCATCCGCCAGGCCTGCCGCTGGCCCGCCGAGACCCACGTCATCCACCTGCTGCACCCCCGGGAACTGGAGCCGGACTTCGACGGCGAACTCCGCCTCGTCGACGTCGAGACCCGCCAGCAGCGGCGATTCTGGTTCACCGACCGCCAGCGCCGGCACTACGTCCAGGCCTTCGCCGCCTACATGGACGACCTCCGCCGATCCTGCATGCGGCAGAAGGTGGATTACTACCCCTGGACCACCGACCGGCCGTTCGAGGAGACGTTTCTGGACCTGCTGTCGCGCGGCAGCGCGCTGGCGGTGACCTGACCGCGGGAGCGAGCGCGCGGCCCTCACCCGCGCCACGGGCCCATGCACCTGATTCATCCCTCACAACTCTGGTGGGCGTCGCTGCTGGCCGTCCCCATCCTCCTGCACCTCTTTCGCCGGCGGCCGAGGACGCGGCGCGTCAGCCAACTGATGTTCTTCCAGATGTTGGACAAGGCGTCGCAGGAGTCGCCCTGGCTGCGCCGGCTGAAGCGGCTGCTGGCGTTTCTGTTGAGCGCCCTGGTGCTGGCGGGCCTGGTGGGTTCGCTGGCACGCGTCATCGTCAGCCCCGTGGGCCGGCGCCTCAAGGGTCTGGTCATTCTGCTGGACCGGTCGGCGTCGATGGCGGCTGCAGACGGCGGGCCCTCGCGCCTGGAGGAGGGCTTGGCGACGGTCCGCCGGCGGCTCGGGGCCGTCTCGCCGGCCGTGCCCGTCACCGTCGTCGCGTACGACCGTCGGCCCCGGATTCTCTGTCCGCGGACGCTGGAGCGGCGGGAGGTGCTCCGTCAGCTGGACGGCCTCGGCGTCCGGCCGATGGAAGGCGACCCGGCGCCGGCCCTGGTGCTGGCCCGCCGGCTGGCCCGGCTGGACGCGCCGGCCCGCATCTGGCACGTGACCGACGCGCCCCCGGCCGCCCAGCACGCCGCCGGCGAGGACGCGGCCGAGGCCGGCGAGGACGCGGCCCGGGCCGGTGCATCGTCCGGCGGGCCGTCCGACCCCGCCGCCGAGCGCGAGCCGCCGGCCGACGCCACGGACACCGCCGCCTCCCACGACACCGACGCCGCGGATGCGGACGCCCCGGACGCCGCCGCCAAGGTCGCCGTCGAGACGATCCTCGTGCCGATGGCCGAACCCGTCAACGCCGGCATCACGGCGCTGGCGATGCGGCCGGTGCCGATGCAGCCGGCCTCGTGGCAGGCGTTCATCCAGGTCCATGCCGCCGGACCGGGCGCCGTGGACGCCGAACTGGAGATCCGCCTCGACGACCGCCTGACGGGCCTGCGGAACCTGACCATCGCCCCCGGCCGGGCCGAGCGGCTGCTCCTGCCCGTCGAGCCGGGCAAGGGACGGAGGCTCAGCCTCCGCCTCTCGGCCGAGGGCGACGCCCTCGGGCTCGACGACCGGGTTGACGCGTTCGTCCCGGAGCCCCGGCCGCTGCGGATTCTGTGGGTGGCCCGTCGGCACGGGCCGTTCACGCAGTTGGCGCTGGGATCGCTCGTGGAGCAGGGCGCGGTGGAGGTCTTCCAGGGGGATCCCGACGCCTGGCCGAGCGACCAGGACGTGGACGTGGTGATCTTCGAGCGCTGGCTGCCGGCCTCCTGGCCGAAGGATGTGCCGGTCGTCGTCATCGATCCGCCTCGCAGTCTCGGGCCGGTGCAGGCGGTCCGGCTCCAGGGCGATGGGCTGGGCGTGGACTCGCCCCGGCCGGCCGCCCCGGACCATCCCGTGCTGTACGGGGTGGCCAGCCCGCGGGTCAGCGTGACCCAGACGGCCGTCCTGAAGGTCGAGGGCCACCTGGAGGCGCTCTGGAAGGGGCCGGCCGGGCCGCTCCTGGCCGCCGGCGAAGTCCGCGGCCGGCGACTCGTGGTCATGGCGTTCTCGGCCGAGCAGTCGCCGCGATTTCCCCTGCTGGCCTCCTATCCGCTGCTCATCGGCAACGCCGTCTACTGGGCCGCCCGGCCCGAAGACGAGCCGGACCGCGCCCGGACGCGCCGGACCGGCGACCTCGTGGCCCTGGAAGGCCGGACCCTCCGCTGGACCCTGCCCGGCCCCGAGGGGAAGGCCTGCCGCGCCGAGACCGCCCTCGAAGGCCGGTGGACCGAACTGGACCGGGTCGGCCTGTGGGAGACCGACGCCGGCGAGCGGGGCAGCGCGGCCGTGCTGGCCCGGCGGGAAACGCACCTGCCCGCCGCCGATCCCGACGCCGCCGATGCCTCCGCCGCCGACGCCGACCGGGCCGCCTGGTCGGCCGACCTGACCGAGCCCCTGGCCTGGACCGTCCTGTTGCTGCTCCTCCTCGAGGCGTACCTGTTCCACCGAAAGGCCGTCTACTGACATGACCTGGACGCACCCCCTGTTGCTGCTGCTGTTCGTCCCGGCCGGCGGGCTGCTGGTGTGGTGTTCGCGCGGGTCGGTGCATCCGATGTCGCCGCGGCGTCGTCGGGCCCTGCTGGCGGTTCGGCTGGCGGGGGTGCTGCTGGTGCTGCTGGCGCTGGCCGGACCCGCCTGGCAACTCGTCGGCGACCAGCGGGCCGTCATCTTCATCCTCGACCACAGCCTCAGCCAGGGCGAGCAGGGGAGGCGGTCGGCCCGCGCCGCCGCCGCTCGCCTCCTGGGGACCCTGCCCGGCCGAACGCAGGTCGGCTTCGTCTCGGCGGGCGAGGCCGTGGAGGTCCTCCGCCGGCCGACGCGCCGCGCCCGCCTGCCCGAGGCGGACCCGTCCCTGATGGAGACCGCCGGCCGGCAGACCGACCTGGCCGCCGCCCTCGACCTGGCGGGCGGGCTGTTTCCGCCGTCGGCCTCGCGCCAGGTGGTGCTGCTGACGGACGGCCAGGAGACCCGCGGCGACCTGGTCCGGTCGGCCCGGCGGGCGGCCCTGGCGGGCATCCGCATCGACGCCGTCCCCGTGGCGGGCCAGGTCCGAAAGGACGCCCGCATCCTCCGCCTGGACCCGAGCCGGCTCCGCCTGCACGAGGGGGCGTCGGTGGCCCTCTCGGCCGTCATCGACAGTTCCGTCGCCGGCGAGGGTCGCGTCCGACTCTTCGAGAACGGCGTGGAGGTGGCCGGCCGGCCCATTACCCTCGAGGCCGGTCGCGAGACCGCCGTCCGCTTCTCCCGCACGCCGAAGAAGCGGGGCCTGTACACCTACCGCGTCCGGTTGGAGGGCATCGACGACGACACCATCCCCGACAACAACGAGGGCCTCGCCCTGGTGGACGTCCGCGGCCGGCCCGTGCTCCTCTACGTTGAAGGCCGGCCGGACGACGCCCGCTACCTGGCCCGGGCCATGGACGAGGAAGGCATCCGCCTGGACGTCCGGCCGCCCGAGGCCATCCCGGACACCCTCCAGGACCTGGCCGGCTACGACGGCGTCATCCTGTCGGACGTGCCGGCCATGCGGCTGACGGACCGGCA
>Ga0180434_10004986_pt1 | contig 15863 bp, 16 predicted proteins | sample SS_ome_7_FD_132453 | JGI IMG/M metagenome (GOLD analysis project Ga0180434, IMG submission 132453) | Hypersaline lake sediment archaeal communities from the Salton Sea, California, USA - SS_1_D_2 metaG | ecosystem: Environmental > Aquatic > Non-marine Saline and Alkaline > Hypersaline >...
TCCTTTCCAACCAAAGCGAAATTAACCATTTCGGCAACAAGAACTGCGAATACACCGAAGATCCCCAGGAAAGCTCCGGCAACTGGTCCGAAGAACTGGAACAGCGTGAAGCTCTGCTCGTCAACACCGAGCAAAGGGGAGAAGTTTATCTCCATCGCTATCAAAGTCAGCGCAATAAACAAAGTAAAGAATACAATTTTGCGTTTTGAATTTTTCATCATTCCACCTCGTCGATTACAAAATATTCTTTTCAAGGTAATGTTTTAATAGGTTCTCATGGTGGTTATAGCATGGCAAAGAAACCGGTTATCGAAGTAGGGGAAACAGTCCCAAGAAGCCTTAAATTCGGTATAATAGTGGCAGTGGCATTGCTGTGGGCGCAGTTTTTCAGGGGAGGATTGGTTGATTTCCTTGAAATCCATTTCGGAGGGCATTCGGATACCACTGTGGATCTTATAGTGGCAATGACTGCAAGCATAATTGGATGGCTTATTCTTATTACGTATCCCAAAATAAGGTCAAGGCTTAGGAAAGTAAAGATATAACGGAAGATGAGCTGATATAAAACGATTTTATTTAGGCCCGTTTCATATGCAAAGCAAATTCAGGTCAAAACAGCAGAAAAACCGCTGTCCCTGAATCTAATTTTGTAGTCGTAAAAACCGGAAACTGCAAACCCAAAACCGGCAACCAAAATCAGAAAACGGGCCCGGAGGGTAGGTCAGTCGTGTGTTCCGCGTTTTCAGTCCTGGGTTTTACGTCATGAGTTTTGTGGTTTTCTGCCCTGAGTTTTGAGTTCTGTTTTTTATGTTTTCCGTTTTCTTTTTGGACAGATTTCATGACATAACACCTCTTCATCATAACAACAAAGATGAACAAAGGATAATTCACCAATGTTCATTAAATAGTTTTCCTTGCTCCGCTAGGCACACCCACGAAAAGGAGTGTCGGGTAGAACCGGCCGACTTAGCTGCAGCAATTAGCCAGCCTTCTACTTTTACCTAACAGAGTCTTGCCTCACATCTTATCAGCCTCCATATTCTTTTTCAAGTTGAACAGCATACTCCTGATTTTCACCACTCTTCCCATGAAATCAATGTGTTCCCTTTGAGGCAGTAGTTTTAGTTCCTGCATCATGTCTAACCAGAATTCAGTTTCATTTGCCTCAGAAATGCAGGTAATTACTTTCTGTTTCTGCTGTGGTCTTGATTCAAACGCTGCCATTTCAGCCAAGTTTGCACAGATTGATGAAGCAGAAGCCAGCAGTTGTTCTTTTGTTCTGAATGACATTTTCTTATCCTGAAAGAAAACATACAAGTCCTTGGATAACCTGAATGCATCATCGTATACTTTCAGATTTTTGAAATTTTGTGTCATTCTTCCACCTCCGAATTATACCAGTCTCTATAGCAGTCTCCATTCCAGATTCCATCAAATTTCCATAATTCATTCATTTCATCACCTCAACCTTCCCGGAACTCTCCTAAGGAAGTTTATAGCGAGCTTCACTCCGAAGCCTGCACTATTTCTAGGGCTGAAAGGAGGGAAGCGAGTAAACTTCCGATGAAAATTAGTCAAGAGTTGCCTCTGTGTGGAGTTTTTATTCATTTAGCTGTTTGCGTGAAGACAGAAGTAGAGTATCAGCAAACTGCGACCCTGGAACGAAGGCGAAAACTCACATTAATGCTTTTGCTCGGAGAGCAAACCCGTCAGGGCTTGAGGATTAAGTGATTTTCGTCGAGTAAAGGGGAAATGAACAAAAAACGGAGCACCGAAACCAATATTAAATACTTTTTACCAATAAATTAGAGAAAGAGGCTGAGGATTAATGAGTAAGACTAAAGATGATGCTAAAGGAAATGACCTATCGAAACCAGCAGTCTTAAAGCCCCCGTATAAAAGTATCGAGGCACAAGAGATAGAACGTCGTTCTAAAGGAAGCGTCAATGAAGCTCATCTAGTTGAAGATACAAAAACCAAAGAAAAATTCATTCGTTTACTTCATCGATACAAAAAACCTTACAAGCCAGATGTTAAAATTGCTCAAGGATTTAATATACATAGAGGTGATTCTTTGATAAGATTAATTGAAATAATAAAAAAATTTGCTAGGAAGCTCGGTTGGAAGTCGTATATCATATCAAAAGCAGATCTTGATAAGCAGGCCGAGGAGATTTCTCAGACACTTCAGAAAAAAGACATGGAAATATCAGAATTACAGCAACGTTTAACAGAAGCCAATAATGAGAAGGATACATATGTACAAGAAATCAAAAAGAAACATGAGGAGGAGATCAGAAAACTGAAACAGGATACTGAAAGAATTCGAGGATTAGAAAGCGACCTGGCTGATTTCAAAGATTTAATAGTAAATTTTAAAAAGGAAAAAAAGACAGAGGAAGACATCCAAAAATTCTTAGACGGTAAAAAGTGGTTTTTTGGAACGAATGTTGTGACGGCGAAACCGAAACCTAGAGCAGGTGCAACAGATGTATTTGATTTTCTTCTTACTTACACTGATGGAAGCCAAAAGCTGTTAGAGTTAAAGCTCCCAACCGAATATATTGTAGACAATAAAGGGAAGATTTCGGCACCAGTAACCAAGAGTTTAGACCAGTTAATAGAGTACCTTTCACAGACAGTAGCAATTGCGCATAGCCAATTACCTGAAACACAGTACATAAAAGAGAAAAAACCCCGCGGGATTCTAGTTATCGGAACTACAGTTAACAATACGGTCGCAGAAAAAATAAAATCTTGGAATCATGCACTCCATCTTGTAGAAATTAAAACATATGATAATTTGATAGCAGACGCAGAAAACGCCATAAATCAATTAAAAAGTGAAATTTCAAAATGAGGTATTAAATGAAATTTTCTATGGAGTGTAATGTAGAGGCGAGTATTTCGATACCAAACATTATAACTATAAATAATGAAAATTTTGAATATACTTTTTATCCTAGTGATAAAGGAAAACTTGAGAAAATCAAAATAACAGTACCAGTACAACACCCAGAAAAATTTTATTCAAAAATTGGTGAAGGTCAACCACCGGCAAAGTTTAGTATAAATGTGGATCTCGATAAGGAGGTCTATAATAAGTTAATATTTGAATTTCAAAGGATAGAAGCAACTTTAACTATTAATGGAATTAAAAGAATACGATGGGATAGCCCCAGAACTACAGTAATTCCAGAAACAGAAGAAGAGCGCGAGAAAATACAGGTTTTTTCTTTCGAACACAACAAAGAATATCCGGAAAGAGAAGAAAATTTTGACAATGAAACACTAACCGATGTAATTAAAACGATGCATAAATATGATGAACTCATAGTCCTCAGAGCTTTTTTAAGAGAAGGAATTAATGAATTTCATAGATTTAACTATATCAATGCGTTTTATAATTTCTATTTCATCCTGGAGGATCTTTATGGTGGGAATAATACGAAGAATTCATTAGTTGAAAAAAGTTTTCTTGCTTCTGATGAATTGATGAATTTGCTTAAGGATTCCCTGACCAAACATATCGAAACTAATAAAAAACATAAAACAAATTTAACTAAATTCTTAAAAGAAAGACAGTTAGATTATTCTCCTGAAAATATTATAAAATTAATAATAAGTACGAGAGGAAGTCTACACCATTTTTCCAGAAAAAATAGGCTGCAGCAGGGTACTCCATTAAATCAGAAAGACTTTGAGACCATTGCATTCCTCCTTTTTGGCTTAGCATTAACAGGAGTTTTGTTTAGAATAGTTGACATTAATAAAAGAGACGAGTGATTCAGGTGATAAGATAATGGCGACCATGGAAAGCTTCTTCAAATCTATAAAACCAACAAAAATAACCAGAGAAGAACGAAAGCTCATAATGGTATGGTCCAATGATAAATTGATATTTGTCAATCCACATTCAGGTTATCATTATACAATGAAATTTTCTAAAGAAGGAAAAATAGATTATCATTTAACTAAAGAGGGTAAAAAGAAGAAATACAAATCATACGGGGTCTATAATTTTGCATTACTACTCAAGCGCAGTTTTAGTCGATTAGAAAGGCTTTTTTTGGAGCATGATTATTCTTTTCCATACGAAAAAGCTCACCGGAATAAATGGAAGTTTTATCATGTAGTTTTTCCGGATACCCCAAAATACAAAAAGGTTAGGATGACAGATCTTTTGAAAACAAAAATAAAAGTCAAAAAAATAAAATTAGATGATATTTCTACATATGGAGGTGCTATTGCATTTACTAAAAACGGTACTTTTAGAGGTTTTGTTGGTAAGGATTCAAAATTCATTGGTAATGATTTTTTTAAAAAGATGGGAAAAATATTCGAAGAAGAATCCAAAAAAATAAAAGTTGAAATAAAAACAAAGATATAATGTTAGAACGAACAGTCAAAATTGGATGATGGGGTATATTGATTTTATTTTCTTTTTAATTTTGTTTTTTTCACTGCACTTATCTGCTTACGTTTTCCTCTTATCAGCTTCATGAAATCCTTGTACTTTGTCTTCAGCCCTTTACGTACTTCAAATCCTTCTTTTCCGTTGGTTATATCAAGAACAGCATTATCAGTTCCTTTCGGTATTTTTCTTCCTTCAACTTCTATAGAATAGGGATGTTCGGGTTCCACATTGAATCCCAGAAGCGCTCCACCTTTAAGTGTAAGAATCGCACGTTCATCTTCGACTTCAACTTTCCTTACTTCAGGCACTTCTTCTGTGAAAATTACGTCTACATCTTTCATCGTTATAAGAGGCAACGAATTTTTCAGGGTTTTTTCATTATAAGATATTATATCTGCTTTCGGGTCTAGTCTTACTCCACCTTTCTTTTTCTTTTCCTTTGAGAACAGCTGAAGTTCTTCCGGAGTTCTATCAACATCTTGGATTTTCCTGAACTGAAGCACTTTGCCCTTTGTAAGAAGTTTTCTCTGTTCATCCTGGCCGCTTTCACCGGGAGGAAGAAGATAGAGACTTCCGACTTTTTCAGGAACAAAACCGAAGCTGTTCATTGAAGCAATAATATCCTCAGCATATTCCAGCCCATTCGGAGAGGTCATATAAATTGCATTGTCTGTTCCTACTGATTGATTAAGCCTGAGCATGATTTCCGCACTTTGTTTATCAGTTAACCAGTGCATAAATGAAAGCAAAAGAACGTCTTTTTCTTTTCCTGCCTTGAAATCTCCTAGCCTTAGATTATCAACGAATGAATGTGTTACTGTTGATTCAGGAATATAATTTCCGATTCTTTCGGGCAGGCTTTCATGGAACATTGAAATTATATCTGCATCAAGGCACCTGCCGTCTTTCATTAGCGCAAAAAGCTCCCTGAAACCCCAGAGTTGTTCAAGCCTTTCGCCGATTAATTCATGTAAATCTTCGCTTCTTGTTTCTTTCAATAGATGCATCGCAAGAATTATCCTCTGATCGACGGTATGCTTATGCTCCTGAGTTGCTGCCAAAAGGAAAGCCGCATCAGGGAATTTTTTGAGATATGTATGTAATGTAGACCTGCTTATTGGGAGATTATGCAAATTATCTATGCGGGAAAGAAATATATCATGCATCTTTTCATCTACAGCTTGTCTGCATTTTTCTTTTAAGTGTACGAGTGCGTTTTTGGATAGTTTTTCCAAGAAAACGCTTTCTTTAGAGTTTTTTATCCATGCTAATTGGAAGGACATAGTGTCGATGTTTCTAACTATGGGAGCCGGACCTATTTTTTTAAGTAGTTTGGAAATTCCGGCAGGAGTTGGAAAAACATCTGGGTTTTCCTTTAATTTTGCTTCAACTATTTTCTTGAGTCTTTTCTTTACCGCTTTCTTGCACTTTTCATCCGCCCTCTTAAATATATTTTTACTGAAATTTTTGAAAAATATTATATCGGGACAGGAATTTACCCAATCCAGCTGAAAAGCAGGAAGATCGATGTTGGCCCGTACTGTATTTGGACCTAGTTTCACTCCATACTTCTTAAGTAAATCAGCGATCTGACGACCACTAGGAAAAACACCAGGATTATTTTTCAGATTCAACTTAATAATTTCTCTGAACCTTTCCTTCACTGCTTCTTTGCATTTTTCGTTTAAACCACCCCCAAATGTTCTTTTACTGGCGCTTTCAAGAAATATTTTTTCGGGGCAGGAATTTATCCAATTTATCTGAAGAGGATGGAGATCAAATTTTGTTAATATTAGCGTAGGACTAACGGTTACTTCATAACTCATCTTAAGCAATTCCACAATCTGGTTACTTCCAGGGAAAACTTCTGGATTTTTCTCGAGTTCTGTTTCGACTATACTTTCAAATCTTTTCTTCCTCGCTTCTTGGCAGTTTTCATCCAAACTGCTGAAACTTCCTCTGCTTAAATTTTCAAGGAATGCCCTTTTCGGACAGGATTTTAACCATTTTAATTGGAGTGCAGGGAAATCTAATGTTTTAAATATGGGTTTTTCACCAACATCAACTTTGTATGTTGTTTTAAGCAATTCCATAATTCCATAAACACCTGGGAAAACTTCCGGGTTTTTCTCGAGTTCTGTTTCAACTATTTTCTTGAGTCTTTCATTCAAAACTTCTTTACACCGTATATCCATTTGGTTGAATATTCTTTTGCCCATACCGTCTAGTAATATTTTTTCTGGGCATGATTTTATCCATTTTAATTGGTAATCAGGAAGATTAAAATTTTTGGATATTGTAACTGCATAAATCTTTATTCCATTTTTCTTAAGCAATTCCGCAATCTGAGGGCTACCTGGAAAAACCTCTGGGTGCTCCTTTAGCGCCTTGGCTACCAATGCCTCTAGCTCATCCTTCTCCATAGGTAATAATATGTGGTAAAAGGTATAAAAAGGTATGTATTTGGTTCTTGCCTCGGTTCTTATACCCGCTCCTGCATTCGTCTCACCCTTTCTAATATTCCGCCTTCCTGGCTGTTCCTGATGCTCCTGTAAAGCTCATCTCTTTCGACGTGGATGTAGGTCTGCGTGGTCTGGAGATTCGTATGTCTCGCGAACCTGCTTGCCAGCATTACATTCCCGTTGTTCTTCTTGCAGAACTCGGTTATAGCGAAATGCCTCAAACTGTGCGTGCTTAATCTTCGGAGAGGATTCGCCCGCTTCCCGTATCTGTAGCCGTAGTATTCGTCAAGACCAGCCTTTGCCGTTACCTTCAGGAAATAATCCCTTACAGTAGTGGTCTGGATATGGGGTTGTGTATTCGGCCTTCTGTTCCCGGCTCTTAGGGAAAAGAACAGATAGCCTTCCGCCTGCATTATTTCTCCTTCGTAGGCCGAGATATACCCCAAGGTCGATTCGAAAAGTTCGTCCGGAATCAGCAGGAAATCAGTCTTTCCACTTTTCTCTGTGAAGATTCTGAGTTCCTTGTTTCTAAGGTTGATATCTTTCACACTAATCCTGACTGCTTCCCCTACGCGCAATCCCAGAACGGCCTGATAGCTGAACAAAAGCTTGAACCTGGGCTCATCCACGAACCTGAAAAACCGCTCCAATTCCTTTTCCGTGAAGGACTTGTTCATGCTTCCATACTTTGGCCTTCTGGAACGCAGGAAACGCCTTTTGCGTGCATCTGAAAGCATGGTTATGGCATTTACCAGCCTTGCTTTGGGAAGGTTGGCACCAAGAAACTCCAACTGCTTCCTTATTTCAGGCCATTTTTTAGAAAGCGATTTTCCATAGGCCCGTTTCCTATCGTATCCGTTTCCTTCCTCTTCCATTTCAAAACTCGGAACCGAAAACTCCTTTTCAGACGTAAAATTCCAAGACTCAGAACACAAAACACTAGACCTTTTTGATAAAACGGGCCCGGAGGGATTCGAACCCTCGACCTGCGGATTAAAAGTCCGTCGCTCTACCATTTCAGGAAACAACTGTTGAAAATTTCAGATGTTTCTAGCTGAGCTACGGGCCCATAAGGAGTATTTAGAAGTTCATATCGGTTATATTTATATTCCTATTCCCAGCAATCTTATCAAGGTGTTATTAAATGAGAGAGGCTAAACAGATTCCCAAGGGAGCCAGAAGAAAGAAAATGATCGTAGGAACTTTATTGGTTCTTTTATTTGCATTCCTTTTGCTTGTAGGCATTTTTGCGGTTCTTGCAAGCTATGTCCCGGAGTTCACCGGGCAGTGCGTGGCGGTTGTTGAAATAAACGCCCCCCTGACAACGGGAGGGAGTCCGACTACTCTGATGAGCATGGGATATCCTAGTTCCGAACAGCTTGCATATGAGATAAGGCAGCTGAATGAAAGGCCGGATGTCGGTTCTGTGCTCTTCGTGATAAATTCAGGGGGAGGCTCTGTAGTCGCAACACATGAAGTTTACGAAGCGATAGAGGATGTTGACAAGCCCAGGGTTTCATACTTCAGGGAGGTTGCAGCATCAGGAGCTTATTACATATCCAGCGGAAGCGATTACATAATTTCAGAACCCACTGCATTAACCGGAAGCATCGGAGTGGTTGCCAGTACCATGAGCATGGCCGGCCTGTTCGAGAAAGTCGGGATAGACGCGGAAGACATCACTTCTGGAGAAAACAAGGACATGGGTTCGGTATACGGGAATCTTACATCCGAACAGAGAGACATAATCCAGGGAATGGTTGACGAAATATTCCAGGATTTCAAAAATATCGTGATAGAGAACAGGGGAAACAAATTAAACCGCAATAAGATTGATGAAATATTCGACGGAAGGATCATGACCGGAAGGCAGGCATTGTCTTACGGCCTTGTAGACGCTACAGGAAACAAGAGAGATGCGCTGATGAAAGCTGCGGAGCTTGGTGGCATAGAAGCGGAAAGACCCGAAGATGTGAGGGTATGCTACATTACCATCGTGCCCAGCGAAGGGGGGCTTTTCAGTGCGAATACTTTCCTGGGTCCGATAGAGGAATCTCTCAACATTCCGTCAATAGGATACAAGTGATTATGTGTTCAATGAAAAATCTTTTTTGTTTCTTGTTTTTTCAGCTTTAATGGTTGCAGTGATAATCATCGTTTTTGTTCCTCCGCCGGAAATGGAGGGAGCCGAAGAACCCTGGATTCCTGATTGCAATGAAGGGCAGACAAGGGAATGCGTGAGGGGGCCCTGCGAAGGAATCCAGACCTGCATAAACGGAAGCTGGAACAAATGCACTGTTGAAGTAATATGCACTCCGGGAACGAAAACTCCCTGCGTAGTTGAACACTGCTCTTCAGCTTATAAGATATGCAACAACTGCGGAACGGGATACGGGGAATGCATTGCTCCCGAATAAACTCACTTTTTTAAATATTTAGAAACAATATGCAGTAGGTGATAGGATGGGGAGGAAGCTTGAACTAAATAAGGGAGAGAGGAAAAAAGGAAAAGATAATTCTAGGATTAAAAAAACTAAGTTTAGCAGATTCAAAAGTTACTTTGCGGCAGCAGGTCTTGGTCTGATGCTGGTCACTTCCGGAATTAATGTATTTGCCCAGGAAAAATCAAAAAAAGAAAAAATCAATGAAATGGAAAAGAAAGCAGAACTGAATCATGCGCTTATGGATGCAGCTGAGAAAGGAGATATCAAAAAAGCAAAAAAACTGCTTGAAGAAGGAGCAAATGTAGATGCACGAGAACTATGGATATGGTTTGGGCCCAGACATACTCCATTAATGAAGGCTTCTCAATTTGGCCATCTTGAAATGGCAAAATTCCTGATAAAAAATGGAGCTGATGTGAATGCAAAAGTTCCGCCCTGGAGCGCTATAGTGAGTGAACATTCGGGTGGTGAAACTCCGCTTATATTCGCTTCGCAGACCGGACATACAGAAATAGTAAAACTTCTTGTGGAAAAAGGAGCTGATGTGAATGCCAAAGACGGATACGGAAATACCGCGCTGATGTCTGCTGCTTCACGCGGGCATACCGGTATTGTAAAGTTCCTCATAGAGAGGGGGGCCGATGTTAATGCCAAAGATGATAATTTGAATAATGCGGTGATGGATGCCGCACACTACGGCCATGCGGATACGGTCAAATTTTTGATAGAAAAGGGAGCAAACATCCACATAAAAGAAAAATTATTCGGAAGAACCGTGCTTATAAATGCCATCACGCATAAGCCCGACATAGCGGTAGTAAAGATACTCATAGAGAATGGAGCGGATGTTAATTCTACGGATAAGCATGGAAATACTGCTCTTATGGAAGCGGCATCATACCATGGCGATACAGAAGTACTAAAACTGCTTATAGAAAAGGGCGCAAAGACAAATGCAAAGAACGAATATGGAGGCACTGCGCTTATGGAAGCTGCATGGCTGGCCCACAGTTTTGAAAGGGTAAAGATTCTTTTGGAAAACGGTGCTGAGGCAAATGCAAGAAACGACTATGGAAAAACAGCACTTAATTATGCAAAGGATAAATATTCTGAATTGAAAAAAGAAAAGCCAAAATACTACAGTAATGAGAAGTGGGAAGAAATATTGGATGACTATGAAAAAATAATTAAAAAATTGAAAGAGTATGGAGCAAAGGAATAATTCATTTTTCAACCCTGAACATTTTTCCATGTCCGGGGATTATGTAATCCGCGATTTCAAGGATTTTCTTTCTTGAGTTTATCAGGTCATTCACGTCTGAAATTCGCGTTGGGTCTTTTTTGTTTATATCGACAATCTGTTCTTCATCATCGGTCCACCAGAAAACGTCTCCTGCAATTGCATATCTGCCTTTCGGAGTTTCAACAATAACCGAAACATGATCTTCGGTATGCCCCGGCGTGGGCAATAATTCAATATCGGTTCCAGGAACGGAATTCCCCTTTGTTATGATTTCAGCATTTGTAAAAATACCGGCAAGCACTGCATGGTCTTCATGGGAATGGGTAAGGACCACGTAATCAATGTCTTTTTCAGATAAATTTTCCTTTTTAAGAGAATCAAGAAGCTTTTCTTTTTCGCATCCGGGATCAATGATAATGTTCTTTCCTCCGGATTTTACAAGGACGGCTGCTGAATTCGCAGTCCAGCCTTCAGAAGTTTTCTTTGCATGGCCTTCAAGCAGGATTTTCAATTCATTCATGCATACCTTACTCTTTTTTCAATATCTTCCAGGCGCTTGAAAACAGAACCGGATTTTTTGTAATTTTTGTATCCTTTTAGGAATTCTTTTTTCCCTTTTTCATCAAGAGCCCTCAGCATAGTATAAACATCCACGGCCTTGTCTTCTATGTATTCCGAAAAATAGCCCAGCCCGAAATCTATAACGTACAAATCATTTCCTTTTTTCAACAAGTTCGCAGGAGTATAATCACCATGGATTAACCCTCCTTCATGGAGCTTTGCAAGGATTTTCCCGGCTTCTTTTGATTCCTTTGCATCCATTCCGGGCCTTGAACCGTCTATGAAACCCATCGTTATTTCAAAATCACCAACTTCAAGAACAACAGGGCATTTTACTCCTGCTATCTTTGCCTTGTGCAGTAACCTTGCTTCAATTTTGGTCCTCGTCCTTCTTAATTTTTCATCAAGCTCTTTCACGCGGTATTTCTTTGCAATCCTGTCCTTAACAACTGAAGGCCTTTGAAGAAAAGTTGTTCTTGTAACAATCGCTTCAGCTCCGCGCATAAAATCAACCGAATAGCATCTTTGAAAACAGCCAGAGTATTATCAAAAAGAATACCCACGGGATTACCAGCATCGGCGAGAACAATACCGCCCCGAGCACGAGCATCACTGCGGTTATTCCGAACCATACCGGCTTGTTCCATGCCATGATCTTGCTTCCGTCAAGGGGAAATGCGGGTATCATGTTGAACAGGCCGAGTATCAGGTTTATGAACGCGCCGAAATACCATACGTCTATGGCTCCCCCTTCTATCACATTGGGGAAGGTGACTCCGTAAAGGAATGAAAAGTAAAACGGCTTTACTATGTCAAGGAAATGAAGCGCAAGGAAAAAGCACATCAGGAAAATGTTCATTGCGGGCCCTGCAAGGGAAATTACCGCATTCTGTTTTACCGTAATATTCCTGGAATAAATGTAAACGGCTCCGGGGGCGGCAAAAAGTACGCCGAAAAGAGAAACCGCAAGCATGAATATCAGGCCCTGGGTCCACATCCTGAATTTTGCATATGCACCGTAATACACCGCAACCAGCTTATGCGACATTTCATGGAGTATGAAACCGCTTCCGATTGTAACCAATGAAAGAACCATGAACACGGCGAATTCCTTGGGATACTGCATAAGGCCGTCGATATGGGCGAAAACAAGGGTGAATGCGAATGAGATGGCGATTACACTGATAAGAATCTGCTGTATCTCGTCAAGTTCTATCAGCGTCCTGAACATCATTCCACCAGTTTTTCCTCATAAACTATTCTTACCCTGGGAGGGCTTACCAATCCCACATAGCTTTCAACAACTCCCATTACTTCGCTTCCGTTGTTCAATTTAACCCTTATCCGGTTGTTTTTCTTTCCTTCCTCCATTGCGGTTCCGGCCCTTCCGAGCAGGGGAGTAAGCGTTTTTCCATAAACCACCGCAACGGTATCCCCGTCCTTTACACCGCGCAGTTCAGGGTAAACGATGCTTAATGCTATTGATGCGACCATTCCCACCGCAAGCATTTTCAAAAGCATAATAACCGTTGCTTCAGGCGCGAATGCGAAATAAAGCAGTGAGATGCAAACGATTACGATAAACGCTTTGAAGAAAATGGATAGTTTCATATGTTCACCTGTACATTGCTATCGCGGAAGACGACTTGAATTTCTTAAGGCTGTCGACGTCCTCTTTCTTTATGCTCGGAAGTATGGACTTGAACGCCTTTTCAAAGTGCTTTACCGCCACTTTCTTTGCATTGTCCCTTATCGCCGACATGCCCGCTTCCCTCACCAGATTCTCAATATCGGCTCCTGTGTATCCTTCTGTCAATCTTGCAAGCTCTTTCAGGTTTACTTTCTTTTCAAGAGGCATGTCTTTGGTGTGTATCTTGAATATCTCATATCTTCCTTCCTCCTGCGGCGGGATTATTTCAATTACCCTGTCAAACCTTCCGGCTCTCATCAATGCAGGGTCAAGAATATCAGGCCTGTTCGTGGCAGCAACCACTATTACCTCTTTCAAGGACTGCAGGCCGTCCATTTCAGTAAGGAAAGTATCAACCACCCTCTCGGTAACAAGAGTGCCGTCGCTTCCCGAGCCCCTCCTTTTCGGGGCTATCGCATCGATTTCGTCTATGAACAGAATGCACGGAGCGGCCATTCTCGCTTTCTTGAACAGTTCCCTGACCATTTTCTCGGATTCACCCACGTATTTGGTAAGGACCTGGGCTCCGCTTATTGAAATGAAATTCGCTTCGCTTTCATTTGCAACCGCCCTTGCAAGAAGGGTTTTTCCGGTTCCCGGGGGCCCGTAGAAAAGAACCCCTTTCATGGGCCTTATTCCCATTTTCTCGAATAGTTTCGGCTTTTTCAATGGAAGCTCTATTGCTTCCTTAATTTCACTTTTAACTTCGGGAAGCCCTCCGATGTCAGACCATTTCACATTCGGCCTTTCAACGTAAACTTCCCTCAATGCCGAAGGCTGGATTTCCCTTAATGCGTTTGAGAAATCGTCCTTGTTCACTTTCAGTTTCTCGAGAGTCTCTGCAGGAATCGTTTCCTCCTCAATGTTTATCGAAGGAAGTATCCTTCTCAATGCTTTCAATGCGGCTTCTTTCGTAAGGAATGACAAATCGGCTCCGGTATATCCATGGGTGATATTGGCTATGTTCTCAAGCTTGACCTTTTCAAGAGGCATGTTCCTTGTATGAATCTGGAGTATCTCTTTTCTTCCCCGCTTGTCCGGAACTCCGATTTCTATTTCCCTGTCAAATCTTCCGGGCCTTCTTATTGCCTGGTCAAGCGCATCGGGCCTATTTGTGGCGCCGATTACTATAACTTCCCCCCTTGCCTTCAATCCGTCCATAAGAGTGAGCAGTTGTGAAACGAGCCTTTTCTCTACTTCGCCCACTACTTCCTCCCTTTTCGGTGAAATCGCATCTATCTCATCAAGGAATATTATGCTTGGCGCATTTTCCTGGGCTTCCTTGAATAATTTCCTTAATTTCTCCTCACTTTCACCCACGAACTTGCTGATTATTTCAGGTCCTCCGATATAGAAGAAATTGGCATCGCTTTCATTCGCAACCGCTTTGGCAAGCAGGGTTTTACCGGTTCCCGGAGGTCCGTGAAAAAGAACTCCCTTGGGAGGGTCTATACCCAGTCTTTCGAATATTTCCGGATGCCTCAACGGAAGCTCGACCATTTCCCTTATTTTCTGGATTGCGTCCCTCATTCCCCCTACATCATCATAGGTTACGCTTGGGATCGTATGGTTCTCTTCTTTTGCGGGCTCCTGTTTTATCTGCAGGGCAGTGTTCTCCGTTATCACTACGGGCCCCTGGGGGAATGCCTGGGTTATCACAAGGGGAATCGAAGTTCCGAAAATACCGACGGGAAGGGTATTGCCTTTCAATACCGGCTTTCCGATAAGCCTTTTCTTTACGTACTGCTCGAAGCCGCCCCCGTATCTTATGGCTTCTGTAGGCGCAAGGACCACTTTCTTCGCTTCTTTTGTTTCCGCTTTTTCGACCTTCACCAGTTCTCCGAGCCCTATACCTACGTTCTGCCTGAGGATACCGTCTATCCTGACCATGTCCAGGCCCTCATCATCAGGATGGGCCTGCCAGACTATAGCAAGTGCTGCCTTCCTTCCTAGAAGTTTTATTATGTCTCCGGTTGAAACACCAAGCTTGCTCTTCGCCTTTGAATCGAGCCTGGCTATGCCTCTGCCTATGTCATTCTGGAATGCTTCAGCAACTTTTAACGTAAATGCCATGGTGCCACCTTCATGAATATTATAAATTCACCCAATAATAATCCTTTCGTTTTTACGGGTAACTTTCATATGTATACTGCTGTTAAGGAGTTCATCCTTTTTAAGCGTTACAAGAGTGTCCAGTCCTATATCATCGGATGCATTCAATCCCATGAAACGCAATGCATTTTCCCTGTCAAGAAGGACTTTTTCATTGCCTACGATAACTTCCATTTTTCCTTCCCTGAATTCCATTTCGTTTATGCGCCCTATGAGCATTTTCTCCTTTCTTCTTGTGAGAATACGCGAATGCCTTTCTAGTTCTATCTTCCCGTTCCTTACGAATGCTCCTTCTATGATTATTTCGTCTCCTTCTTTCAGGTTCTCTCCCCTCAAGCCGTCTTTTACTATCCTGCATTCCACTTCATGCTCTTCATCCGAAACGCGGAATACGAAAACACCTGTATCAAATCCTGAAATCTTGCTTATGTATCCCCTAAGATGTACCCTGTGCCCTTCTTTTTCGAGAACCTTGTTCAAATCTGAAAATTCGGCTCTTTTCCTTGTTTTCATAATCCCCGAATATCCGAAATAGAGTTCATCATCCTTCAGATAGATTCCTTTCAGTTCAAGAACGTCCCCGGTCCTCATTTTAAGTGTCAAATCAACATCATCATTCCACAAAACCAGTGTTCTTTCCCCGCTGTCGTCTTTTATCAGGATTCTTCTGCATTTCTTTCCACCGCGGTAGTCTGCAACAGGATAAATCCTTTCAACTGAAACTTCAAGGACTGCATTTTTCGTTTCAGGAGTTATTTCATTAAGCTTCATTGATTTTTCTTCATCTTTCAGCAGGCCTTTTTCTTTTGCAATGAGTTTCATGGCTATGTCTTTGGTGAGGAATCCATGGAATTTTTCTATTTTTTCATCTACTGCTTCATCGATTTCATCCTGATTCATGACCTTTAGGAGCTCGCTCTCAACATCCATGAGA
>Ga0180434_10004987_pt1 | contig 15862 bp, 16 predicted proteins | sample SS_ome_7_FD_132453 | JGI IMG/M metagenome (GOLD analysis project Ga0180434, IMG submission 132453) | Hypersaline lake sediment archaeal communities from the Salton Sea, California, USA - SS_1_D_2 metaG | ecosystem: Environmental > Aquatic > Non-marine Saline and Alkaline > Hypersaline >...
AGCCTCTCCATAAAGATGTGTTGTTGGAAAAAGGAGACGTCCTGCTGCCGGAAGTACTCGCGAAGGGCATGGCCATAAAAACCGGAGACACCGTCGTACTGGTGGCCAACAACAAGGACGGTTCGGTCAACGGCATGACCTTCAAGGTGGCCGGGGTTGTGGAAAGTCTGATGGGTCCGGGGGGCAGGGACGGTTACCTGCACATCGACGACGCCGCCGCGCTGCTGCGCATGGAAGCATTAGAGGTCAGTGAAGTGGCGGTGCGGGCGGATGAATTTGATCAGCTGGCCGCAGTGGCGCAACGCTTGTGGGGGGAGCTGGCGCCCGTCACCAATCCACAGGGCCGACCCATGTACGAGCTGCACACCTGGGATCAGCTCACTCCCTTTTACAATGTCGTCCGCATGATCGACGTCATGACGCTGGGCATCAAGGTAATCCTGATCGCTGTGGTCCTGATCAGCGTGCTCAATGTCATGATGATGAGTGTTTACGAAAGGGTGCGCGAAATCGGCACCCTGGCCGCCATGGGGACCCGACCGGGCCGCATTATGGCCCTTTTTGTGGCGGAGGGCTTCTGTCTGGGGCTGGCCAGCGCTTTGGCCGGCGCCGTCGTCGGCATCGGGACGCTCTGGGTGCTGCGTCTGCAGGGTGTGGATGTCGCCTTCGGACGTTCCAATCAAATTTTCACCCTGGCGCCGGCCGCCGACCCCCGAGATGTCATCCTCGCCTGCCTGATCGTACTGGGCGTCTCCATTCTGGCCAGTCTGCAGCCGGCGGCCAAGGCGGCCCGCCTGGAACCGGTGGAGGCCCTGCGCCATGTTTAATCGACGATTGAAGGGAACCTGATATGCATTTGAAACACCCTGCCTGCTTTCTGGTACTGTGCCTGGTGCTGCTGGGCCCGGCCGCCGGACACGGCGACCCCCTGACCGGACCGCAGATCCTGGCACAGGTCGACCGCAACCTGCAGCCGGGTGATCTTGAAATGTACCGCAAAATCATCAACATCGAACCGGACGGCCGAAAAAAGGAATTTGTGCTGTGGTTTTTGAAAAAAGACCAGGACAAGGTGGTGACCCTGTTCATATCGCCGGCCAGTGAAGCGGGGCGCGCCACGCTGCGTCTGGGCGACAACATGTGGCTTTACATTCCCAACGTGGGCAAACCCATCCGCATCACCAGCATGCAGTCCGTGGTGGGCGGCGTTTTTAACAACGCCGACATCATGCGTCTGGACTACGGCGTCGAATACGATGTGGCCCATCTCTCGGAGGATCAGGGCCAGTATTTGCTGGATCTCAAAGCCAAAAGCGGAACCGTCGCCTATGACCGGCTCCAAATGTGGGTGCTGAAAAAAGAGCTGGTGCCTTCGCGCATTGATTGCTTCGCCGCCACCGGCATGCGCATCAAAACACTGCATTTCAAAGAGGTCAAGGACATCGGTGAAGGCAGCATCCGCCCGGCGGTGATGGAAACCGACAGCCCGCTTTACCAGGGCTACCGCTCCGTCATGATTTCGGCGAATCTCAAAAAGCGCCGTCTGCCCGATGAAGTCTTCACCTTGAACTATCTACCCAGGATTAAGGATCTGCGGTGAACCCGCGGCTTGGCGGCTTTGTCTTGCTGCTTCTCATGTGGCACGGAGCGGCGGTCATGGCCGGGGACTATGATTTCATCATTCCGGAAGCCGAAAAAAAACCCTACGAACTCGGCGGCCGCCTTGAAGGGCGGTATATCTACCACCGGCTGAATGAAGACGCCGCCCGCTACCGGCTCAATTACCACCAGGACGATCCCGGCGGCGAAACGCACGCATATCAGGCGCAGGTGGAGCTTACCGGCAGTTATCAATGGGGTCCGTTGAAGGCCGACCTGCTTACCCATCACGCTTACGCAGATACCTACGAAAAAAATGAATGGCATAACGATCTCTATGAAGGCTATTTTTCGTTTACACCCACCCCCCACCTGGTGCTGGACGCCGGCAAGAAACGAATTCTGTGGGGCAAGGGCTATGCCTGGAATCCGGCCGGTTTTCTCAATCCCCCCAAAGACCCCGACGACCCGGCCTTGAACCAGGAGGGGCGCACCCTTTTAGCGCTCGATCTGATCAAAAGTCTTTCCACCGGGGGCCTGGCAAACCTCGGCCTGACAGCGCTGCTGCTGCCGGTCATCGACAACTGGGCCAATCCGGAGATGGGCGGTGAAAATGCTCTGAATGCCGCTGCCAAACTATACCTGCTCTGGTATGACACGGACATCGACTTCATCTATTTCGAAGGAGAAGACCAGCCCCGCAGTCTGGGGCTGGATGCCGCGAAAAATCTGGCCGAAAATATAGAAGTGCATGCGGAGCTGGCCTATCGGCAGGATGTGCCGCGGGTTACCCTGAAAGAAGATGGAAGCGTAAAAAAGACGCTGGCGGACCCCGTCAGCTGGCTGGCGGGCATCCGCTATCTGAATACAATCGACACCACCTTTATCGCTGAATATTACCACAACGGCAGCGGCTATGACCGCGATGCGCTGCGGGATTTTTTTGCCTATCAGAAAACCGCCGTCGCCCAATGGCAGGCGACCGCCGATCCCGCGACGATTCAGCGCGCCGGAAGGATGACGCAGCCCTACTATCAGCAGCGCAACTTCGCAAAAGACTACTTTTATCTCAAAATTTCACAAAAGGAGCCTTTTGACATTCTGTATTTCACCCCCTGGATGACGACGGTTGTCAACCTCCAGGATTTCAGCTTCAACCTGCAGCCCGGGATGACCTGGACGCCCCTGACCAATCTGGAGCTGAATTTTCGTGCCGCCATACCGGTGGGGCCCGCCAACACCGAGTTCGGTGAGAAACAGGACATCGTCCGACCGGAATGGTGGGTGCGCTATTATTTTTAAGGACGACTTCTTTTTAGTCCACCGTGAACAGCCTTCGTGCACGTACACGTGAACGTTTACGTGCACAAAGGCACATAAAAAAGTCTTGCAAAAAAAAATCTCAATATGAGATATAGATGATCGCATGCATATCATCACTCGGAAACGACTGACTGCATTTTCAGAAAAGCATCCGGAGTGCGCTTCAGCGATAGAAGGCTGGTACAGAATCACGAAACACAGTAATTTCAATTTGTTTGTGGAACTCCGTCAAACATTTCCAAGTGCAGACCAGGTCGGGAAATATACGATTTTCAATATCGGCGGAAACAAAGCCCGTCTGGTTGCAGCAATACACTATAATGCGCAGCGAACACGATTATCAAAAGCTGGTCGAAATTCTTGACGGCCTCATCGATGAAGTCGGTGATGACGAATCCCATCCCCTGGCCCCGCTGATGGAAACACTGGGAAGTCTGGTCGAAGCCTATGAAGCCCGGTCCGTTCCGGAATCTCCCGGCAGTTCGATCGATGCAATCAAGGAATTGATGGCGGCGCATGGAATTAATCAGTCCAATATTCCGGAAATCGGAAGCCAGGGAGTTGTATCGGAAATCCTGGCCGGCAAACGTGAATTAAATCTCCGCCAGGTCAAGCTTCTGAGCAAACGCTTCCACGTATCACCGGTCGTGTTTATCGACAGGTGATTGAGGGCAGTGGGCGGAACTCAGCGGCCACAAGTCAGCGTCTGACGTCGGGAATCAGAGGTCGGAGGGCGTAGGGCTGGATTGGTTGGATTGGTTGATTCGTTGAATGGGAAAAAAGGCATTCGCCTGCACGCCGGAATCCGGAAAAAGCGATGGCCCCGGGTTTTGGACCGGGCTCGGTGTTTGCGATGAACATGAAGAACCGCGCACGCGCACGTTTACGTGCACGAAGAACAGTCACGGCGTAATAAAAAGAAGCTATCGGTGTTACTGGATTACGGCGTGCGCCGGAATGACGGTTCAGAGACAAAAAGCGAACCCAACAAACGCAACGAACGCAACAAACCCTCACTTCCGCCCGGTTTGCAGGTATTCTTTGACCGCCGCCACGCTCATGCCGGCGATGCCCAGATCTTCCAGGTTGCGTCCTTCCTCCCACCAGTTTTTTTCGTGAATCACGTTGTAAATATTGACGATCGTATCGATGTAGGTGGTGCGGACATTGGCCAGCTTCCCGATGTAGCTCCAGGGAACCAGTCCGTAAGGGGCGTCTTCCGTCAGATAGCGGCTGTTGATGTCGTGCGGGCCTGAAATGGATGTCAGGGATATATCCCCGTGGGTGGCCTTGTAAAGATCCTGCCATTTGAAGTCTTCGGGCAGATTCGAAAAATCTTCGATGGGCCTGAGTTGATAGCCGAATGCCCTGCCGATGGCTTTTCGCTCGTTGTCCAGCATCATGTTCATCTTGACCGAGGACGGTGTCACCCCATGCTCGTACAGAAAAAAGGGGCGCTTGGGCCAGTTCTCGATGTCGTTGATGGAAAAAAGACACAAGCCGGCATGAAACGCCGGGTTGACGATACTCAAGCCGGACTCCAGGACATCCTGGTACATACGGCCGAAGGGATGCAGGCTCTTGAGCGCATCGAACAGCGCCGGCCCGCGGTGCGCCGGCATAAAGGCGATATTGATTTTGTTGAAGCCATAAAGCCGGACACGCCCCGGTTCCAGCAAACGGGTGTCATAAGGCAGATTATTGGCCTCGACCACCACCGGACAGTCGTCCCCCATGACGCTCTTGAATAATAAGCCGGCAAAAGCGCCCGGATACAGAATGATCAGTTGTTTTTGCGCATCCACCTTTCCTTTCAGCAGATGGGCATAATCCTTGTGGGCAAAGGCCGGCGTCGCGATCAAAATGTAGCGGACGCCGTCGATGGCTTCATCGATGTCGGACGTCACCCGGGCCAGGGTGTACCGCCCTTGTATACAACCTTCAATGTCAATCGTCTTCGTGTCAAAAAGCAGTGCAAGGTTGCGCCTGAAGGCCGGCATTTCGAACATATTGACCTGAAAACCCCTGGCGGCCAGATCGGCGGCCATGCAGTGCGCCCCATGTCCACCGCCCAGTACGGCGACTTTTTTCGGATCAAAATCCATAACCCCCTCCTCATACGTGGGAAAATCTTTTAATTCTGATTGGTTCAAAGATCCAGCAAAACGCCGGCGCCGTTTTGGCAGGCCTTTTCGTAGACCAGCGGCGCCACCGCCATGTCTTCCAGAGCAATCCCGATATTGATGGCGGTGATGATCTGCTGGTCGTTTTCCCTGCCCGGCACTTTTCCGGCAATGACGTCACACAGCTCGGCCATATCTTCAGGGCAGGACTGAAACAAACCATTGGCCTTGAACTGTTTGAATTGATTCAAATCATCGGTGCACAAAAATTCGGAACGGACAAATGTTTCCGGTTTGAGATAGGAGTCAAGATCCAGCGGACACAACAGGGCCCCGGGTTTGATCCAGTCAAAGGCAATCACCGGTTTGGGATCCATGAGAAACGGCCCGGCCGTTACGATGATGTCCGCATCGCCGACGGCCGCCCGGGGGTCTGATGCAATTTCGATGTCCAGGTGGAAACGCGACTGCATGTCCGTCCGGTATTGTCGGGAAATCGTTTCGGAAATGTCGAATATCCGGACTTTTTTCAGTGGAAAACGGCTGTGCAATGCTTCCAGATTGTAGCGCCCCTGAACGCCGCAACCCAGTATCGCCAATGTGGCGGCGCCCGCGTGCGCCAGGTAGCCGGCCGTCAGCGCAGTGGCGGCCGCCGTTCGCACCGCCGTTATCCAGGTGCAGTCCATGACGGCGTAAGGCACGCCGGTTTCAACATCGTTCAGCACCAGCAATCCGGTGATATACGGCAACCCGCGCTGGTAATTTTGCGGATATCCGCCCACCCACTTCATCCCCGCTGATTTGATTTTGGGGATGAAGGCCGGCATGGCATGCAGGAACGCATCGCCATTGGTGTGGATCGCCGGTTTGGGCGGCATCTCCACTTTCCGGTCGGCCTTTTCCAGAAACATCCTTTCCAAACATTCGATGATTTCCGCCATCGAGATGCCCAGCGACGCCACCTCCCGCCGGGACAAATACCGCATTTTTTCTCCTGCTTTTTGCATATTCAAAGCCCTTTCGCATTCCGCTGCCACTGATTTTTACAGGCCGTTTATTCGCTTGAAATACGCCTGGGTGTGTTTCGACAGAAGTTCTCCGCACATTTTCCCCTGCTGCTGCTGCAGCGTCTTGAATATCCCCTGATGATCCTGAAACATGCGCTTCAACTGCGCCTTGGTAAAAAAAACGGAGTGCCACAAACGGGAACAGATCGACTGAAACTCTATCAACAGCTCCTCCAGTTTAAGATTTTGAGTCGCGGTATAGATGCCGTGATGAAAATCAGACTCGTATTTGATCAGCACCTGCAGATCGGCGTTGTCGCGGGCATGTTCCGCTTCAGCTTTTTTAAGAACCTGCTCCAGCATTTTCTTCTGGGCCGCGGATGCTCTTTCGGTCGCCAGTTCGCCGGCCAGCCTCTCCAGCGGCAGCCGAACTTCCGCGATCTGTTTGACAAAATTCAAATCCAGCGGAGCGACCCAGGTGCCGGCGCGCGGCACCATGCGAATGAGGCCCTGCCGCTGCAGTTCGATAAAAATCTCGCGCAGAGGTGTTCTCCCGATGTTATATTGGGCCGTGAGCTCTTTTTCCTTCAGAATTTCCCCCGGAGGAAGCTCCTGCGTAATAATCCGATAGCGAAGGTTTTCAAAGGCCTTGGATTTCAGCAACGCCTTGTCATTCTCTTTTGCCATCTTGTCTTTACCCTTGATGCATCCTTGAATATTGGACAAAAAGCAGGAAAACCGCTTCGGATACGATACCTCTCACCGAAAAAGCGACGGAATGAACATGGAAACAAACGGGACGTAGGTCACCAGCAAAACCACTATCACGTTGGCGATCAAAAACGGGAGAATGGTCCAGCTGATTCTTTCCATGGATTCATTGGAAATAATCGAGGCGGCGAACAGACAGCAGCCCACCGGCGGCGTGGCCAGGCCGGTAATCAAATTGATGCTCATGAACACACCCGCATGCAGCGGATCAATCTCAAGCATTCTGAACAGGGGCAGAAAAACCGGTGTCACGATCATGATGGCCGGAATGCTGTCCATAAACATTCCAAAGGCAAACAGCAACACGTTGATCAGCAGCAATATCAAAATCTTGTTTTGAATGTTGTCTACCAGATACTGCGCAAAATACTGCGGCACCTGCTCGTTTGACAATACCCAGCCGAACAGGGCGGCGGCCGCGATGATGATGGAGACGCTGCCGGTTTCAATCGCGGAATCCTTGAACACGCTGATCAGCTTTCGGGGCGTCATGGTGCGGTATCCGTACAGTGCAATCAGGATGGTGTAGAACGTCGCGATCACCGCGGCCTCGGTGGGGCTGGCGATGCCGAAAATAATGCTTCCCAGGATCAGAATGGGCAGAATCAGGGCGGGTGCCCCTTTGGCGATAATGCCGACACCTTCGACAAAGGGTATTTTGTGCGTCCGCTTGGGAAAATCCTGACGGTAGCCGATGATTTTAACGGCCAGCATCTGGGACAAGCCGACCAGCACCCCTGGAATCGCCCCTGCCAGAAACATGTCCCGAATGGAGACCTGGGCAATGGAGCCGTAGATGATGAACATCAGGCTGGGGGGAATGATCGGCCCCATGGTCGAGGAAGCGGCGGTGACGGCGGCGCTGAAGCGTTTTGAATACCCCTCTTTCACCATGGTGGGAATCAAAATGGATCCGATGGCGGTCGTGTCGGAAATTGCAGTGCCTGTAATGCCGCCGAAAAACATGCTGACCACGATGTTGACGTACGCCAGACTGCCTTTCAATCTTCCCACCAAGAGATCCGCAATCCGTATCAGGCGGTCGCTGATGTTGGCTTCGGACATGATTTTACCGGCCAAAACAAAAAAGGGTATCGCCAGCAAAATAAATGAATCAAAGGACCGCAGTATCCGTACGACCACAATGTCCAGCGGCATGCCGGCTCCGATGAAGTATACCAGCGTGGAAGCCAACAGGGCGAATGGTATGGGTATGCGAACCATCATCAGCAGCGCAAAACAAACCAACATTAGAATAACATATGTCATTGTCACCTCCAGATCTTCCTTCGTCTCATGCCAGCAACAAGTGGTGATGTTGTTTCCATGCGTCCTTTATATAAAGGATGAGACCGATCAAGATCAGCTGTATCTGCTGCGCAGTCCTACGGTTTTTCTCAGGAGAAACAAAAAAATGATGAAAAAACTGAGCGGCACACTGAGATAAACGATACCCATGGGAAAAAACGTCAGCACCGGCGAATGCACACGCCACATTTCCACCGTGTATTTCAAGCCTTTTACAACGAGCAGAGCGGACAGTGCCATGACGATCAGATAGTGCGCCAGATCGCATACGAATTTGATGCGCCTGGGCATCGCTTGAAAAAAAGATTCGATGACGGCATGCCCGTCCAGCATATAGGAAATGGCGCTGCCGATGAGGACGATGTAGATGTAGGCATACCGCGAAACCGCATTCGCCCAAGGTATCGGCTGGCCTAAAAAGTAACGCATCGCAATGCTGACGCCGATCAGCAGGGTCAAACCGATGAGCACGCCGACCAGAAAAACATTGCTGACATACTGTATCCACGACAGCAGGCGGTCAAAGCCCGTTTTCGCCGGCTTGTCTTCTTTGTGGTCTTCCATGGCGATTTCTCCTTAGCGGGTTTTCATCAGCGGTTGTCAGCGGCCATCCCGTCCACCGGGTCTTTCGGTAAAGAGCGGTGCCAACCAATAGGTTGCCGGGACGGCCGCTGATGTTCAGGACGGGGATTTGATCATCGGAAAGGCCCTTTTAGAGGGTCCGTTTGCCTTTATACGCCTCCGGCAGACGCTCTTCCGGGTTCAGCAGCTGAATTTCCTTGTACCATTCGTTCCAACGCGGATACTTCTGGAACCATTTTTCATATACGGCTTCAGATGCCTTTTTAAAAGGCGCCGTGTCGGGATAGGTGATGATGTAGCCATCGGCTTCCGCTTGTTCGATAAATTCTTTTTCGCGGACATACTGCCAGGCATCCGTCAGCTCGATGGCGCTTTCAGCCGCATTCTGGACGATTTCCTGCTGCTCCGCCGACATTTTTATCCAGACATTGGGGGAGATGAAGATGATCTTCTGCGTCCACATCTGATTCAAAATCGCGAAGCTTTTGACGACTTCCTTCAATTTGAAGATGTAGTTGCAATAGCATCCAAGATCGTTGGCGTTCACCAGTCCGGTCTGCAGCGACGTGTAAAGCTCGCCCCAGTCGGTCGGCGTCACGGTGAAACCGAAGGCCTTGTAAATGTCGACAAACAGTGGATTCTGCATGCAGCGCAGCTTTACCCCTTTGGTGTCCTCAAACTTGTAGATGGGTTTGGTGCTTGCAATGGCGAACCCGTTGCAGTCTGAATAAATGCCCAATGCCTTCAGGCCGGTGGCCTCGCTGACTTCCTTTAAAATTTCGTTCACGACGCCGGAACGCCGTGCAACCTTGTAGTGCTCCATGCTTTTGAACAGATACGGCAGCTGCAGAAACTGAACTTCCGGATAATATCCGGCAATGTGGCCGGCGCTGGTCGCGCCGATGTGGACGCTTCCCATTTTCAAAAACTCAATGGCTTCTTCCTCGCTGTTGGTCAGCGTTCCCGGAAAAATGGTCACCTTGATGGCGCCGTCGGTTTTGGCTTCCACCAGCTCTTTGAAGGTTTCGGCCAGCAGCTGGTCCGCATCGAATGTGTTGTTCTGGTGGTCGAATTTCAGGGTGAGGCTGCCGGCGACGGCGTTTACCGCGCCCAGCATCAGAAAAAGGGAAAGCACCGCCGCAAGAGGCAACATGGTGGGTTTGGATCTCATTTTTCTAGACATGATTCCATCTCCTTTCTAGCATACAAGTTGTTGATCGCATTGGTTTTGTAGTGCACAGTGCACTGTCGCTGTCCGATCACCTCCTTTCCACGGTTATTGCGTTCGCCCGTTTAAAGGCCCGGGTTTAAGGCCGCTTCGCCCGAAGCGTATCGCCGGTATCGTTCCGACAGGGGCCGCGTTGGGGGAAAACCCCTTTTTCGACCGATATCTGCACTGCTGCCCGTGAATCGTTCAGAAGATAAAATGGCTGGAAAAACCCAATTGATACAGCAGCTATTATACTAAAAGATATTTTAATTAATATATCAATGTCAAGAAAAAAATTTGTCGAAATTTGTTTTTTATGCAAGGCAAGGAGAATCGACCGGGAGCGCCTGATTTTTCAAGGGTGAAAACGTCCGTCCGTGCTATTGATGACCAACGCTGAGTGGATGGGCTGGGATATTTGTTATTGCTCCACCTTTTCCGCGGGCCGTCCATACTGCAGTACATCAGCATCCACAGTGAGCAGAACCATCCCCTCACTGCGCGCCTGCGCTATCAATATTCGGTCAAAAGGGTCCTTGTGGATGGGAGGCAGGGCATCCACCCGCAACGCATGTTCAGCCGTTATTGACAATTCATTGTATCCATTGACGACCAGCATTTTTCTCAGGCGATATGGATCCACGCTGAAATCCTCTCGTCCGAGGTGTCGCTTGATAACAACCTCCCAGATATTGGCGGAGCTAAAAAAAAGGGTGTTGCGCTGGTCGGTTAACATGTTATAGGCGGATGGTCCCAGTTTGTCGGGCTGACCGGCGGCCCATAACAGAATGTGTGTATCAAGAAGCAACTTCATGATGTTCTGCCTTCAAAAAGTGCTTTCAGACACGCTGCTCCCATTGCATCAAAATCATCCGGTATGCTTATTTCACCGGCCATAAAACCAAGACGATTCGCTTCTACGTGCTGCGCTTCATCCAACGGGGAAACCTTAACCATCGGTTTTCCTGCTTTTGCTATAATAAACGCATTTCCACGAGCCGCTTCCTCCACAAGTCGAGAGAGATGGGTTTTGGCTTCGTGAATATTGAACGTCTGCATAGCGACCTCCGTTCATGGTTTAATTTAATTAGTTTAGTCTAATAGTTTCAGCGCACGCTGTCAAGATTATTTAATAACAGCACGTCCTCCGCCGGACACCCGCGGCGCATCCGAAGCAAAGTTGCCAATATCCTGGACAACTCTGGTGCGGGCCGCTGTCGGAATCGTCATACCATCAAGCGCCTAATCCAGATAAGCCCGCTTGAGGGCCATAATGCGGTCCAGGGACCGCCGGCCGGCGGCCGCCGCGGCAGGGTCGGTTTGAAGATGGTTGGTAAAGGCGGCAAGGGCGGCGGCAATCGCCGGGCCCTTGTGGCAGATCAGGGCGATGTCGACCCGCGCCCGACAGATTCGATCCACCACCGTCTCCACCGAATAGTGCTTGGTGACGGCGCCCATGTCCAGATCGTCGGTCAGCACCACCCCTTCGTATCCCATGCGCCGCCGTAGAAAATCGTCGGCGATGCGCCGCGACAGGCTGGCCGGCCAGTGTTCGTCCAAGGCGGAATAGCGGATGTGGGACAGCATGATGCCGGCCACATTTTTTTCAAACGCCGCTTTAAAGGGAACCAGATCGGTGGCCTTCAGTTCATCCGCCGCGACCTTGAGCACCGGCTGGTCCAGGTGCGAATCCAGGGTCGTTTTCCCGATGCCCGGAAAGTGTTTGGCAACCGACATGATGCGGCCCCGCTGCAGCGTTTCGACAACGACGCACCCCATGCGGGCGACCCGCTGCGGATCGCCCCCGAAAGAGCGCTGGACCATCACGCTGTCGACGCCGGACGGTGCCACGTCCAGTACCGGCGCCATGTTCATGTTGATGCCAACGCTCCGCAGCTCTCCGGCCGTGATGTCGGCGAAATCGGCCGCCTCTTTCTCGTCGGCCATGGCCGCATTGCCGGCGAACTCGGAAAAAGGGTGCTTGAGCCGGGCCACCGGACCGCCCTCCTGGTCCACGGCGATAAAAAGCGGCGGCTGGCCGCAATGACGCGCAAAGGCCTGTATGTTCCTGCAAAGCGTTTTCAGCTGTTCCGGCGCGGCGATATTGCCCGCAAAAAGAATGACCCCGCCGACCTTGAAGTCGGCGATGAGCCGGCGAAGCTCCGGATTGAACCGCCGACCCTCAAAACCGACCATCAACCGCTGCCCCGCCGCCTGTTCCTGGTTGAACACGTTGATAAGATGCATGCGCTCCGTCTATCGTCTCAGCTGGTATTTTCTGACCGCCCGGTTATGCTCCTTCAGATTTTTCGAAAAATAGTGCGTGCGATCCTTTTTGGCAACAAAGTAGAGATACCCGGTGTCGGCCGGGTACAGTGCCGCCGTCAGTGATGCCCGTCCGGGGTTGGCAATGGGGCCCGGCGGCAGTCCCCTGATGCGGTAGGTGTTGTAGGGCGTCCAGGTTTTCAAGTGGTCTTTTGTCAGGTTGCCGTCGAATGCATCCAGACCGTAGATGACCGTGGGGTCGCTGGCAAGACGCATCTTTTTTTTCAGACGATTGTGAAACACAGAAGAAATCAGCGGCCGTTCAAAGGGCGCCCCGGTTTCCTTTTCAATCATGGATGCCAGGGTCACCACTTGATGAACCGTCATGTCAAGCGCCCGGGCGCGTTTTTCCATGGCCGGTGTAAACACCTGGCGAAACCGCTCCAGCATGGTCTCAATCACCTTTTCGGCGCGGACGGGCTTGGTAAAATAATAGGTGTCCGGAAAAAGATAGCCTTCAAATGAATCCGCCGCAAGCCGGTGGTTTGCCAGCAAACGGCTGTCGTGCGCCGCCGTCGCAAAAGCATCCCGCGCGACAAGCCCCTGGCCGTCCAGCAGGTCGGCGATCTGATCCAGCGCATATCCCTCCGGAATCGTCACCCGGTGCTGTTTGACCTTCCCGGTCACAAGCTGGTCAAGGATGGCCAGGGGGCTGGATTCCGGCGGCGGCATATATTCGCCGGCCTTGATTTTTTTGTCGCAGCCGAGAATGCGGGCCAAAATCCGAAAGCGCACCGGATGTTCGATGTACCCCCCGGCCGCCAAGTTCCGGGAAATGTCCGCCAATCCCTGGCCCGGCGATACGGTGAACAGGGTTTGCGGCTGCTGGCGGGCCACCGGCCGATGGGCATAAAAAAACAAATCGGCCGCCGCCAGCACGCCCAGCAGCAGAGCGGCGCCAACAATACACAGCCAGATAAGACCGGTGCCGAATTTGCGCATAGATATCTTATATTGACAACCTGCTTTAAAATCAATATGCAAAGATAAGTTGTCCATCGTCGAGCCGAGGAAAATTCAATGCCGAAACCAAAATTGAAAGCGCACAAAATCAACCAAGAGTGGTGTAAGGGGTGCGGCATATGCGTCCATTTCTGCCCGAAATCCGTTCTGGAACTCGACTCCCTGGAGAAGGCCGTCGCAGTCCGTCCGGAAGAATGCATCTGCTGCAAACTCTGTGAGATCCGCTGTCCCGATCTCGCTATTGAAGTCCTTACGGAATAACGTTTCAACAAGGAAGCCGCATGAACGAAAACATCAAATTTATCCAGGGGAACGAGGTCTGCGTCGAAGCCGCCCTTTACGCGGGGCTCCAATTTTTTGCCGGCTATCCGATCACGCCCTCCACCGAAATCGCGGAACACCTGTCCGCACGGCTGCCGCAAAACGGCGGCAAGTTCATCCAGATGGAAGATGAAATCGCCTCCATGGCCGCCATCATCGGTGCATCCCTGACGGGCTCGAAGGTCATGACCGCCACCAGCGGGCCGGGATTTTCTCTGATGCAGGAAGCCCTGGGGTACGCCATCATGACGGAAATTCCCTGTGTAATTGCAAATGTCCAGCGCGGCGGCCCGTCAACCGGCCTGCCGACCTGCGGCTCGCAGGGCGACGTCATGCAGGCCCGTTGGGGCACCCATGGGGATCATGCCATCATCGCCATGACCGCCTCAAACCACCAAGACATCTTTTCCATCACCGTGGAAGCCTTCAACCTGGCGGAAACCTACCGCACACCGGTGGTGCTGCTATTCGATGAAGTGGTCGGCCACATGCGGGAAAAAGTCGTCATCCCGGAAGAAGGCGAAATTCCGCTGGTGGGACGGCTGCGGACATCCGTCCACGGCGGTGTGGACTATCACCCCTATCTCCCCCGGGAGGATGGGCGGCTTCCCATGTCGGATTTCGGTGGTGTACACCGCTACAACGTCACCGGCCTGTATCACGACATGTGGGGTTTTCCTTCCAGCAACCCCAGCGTGGTGCACGGCCTGATCCGGCACCTGATCGACAAAATCGTCAACAATGCCAACCAAATCGCCCGCTACAAGGAATACTACCTGGAGGACGCCGAGAGCATCCTCATTTCATATGGTTCTTCGGCCCGCTCCGCCCTGCACGTCGTGGAATCCCGCCGTCCGCGGGGGGAAAAAGTGGGTCTGCTGGAATTGCAGACGCTGTGGCCGTTTCCCTACCAGATCGTCCGTGAGAAATGCCACAACGCCCGCTACATCGCGGTCGTTGAAATGAACACGGGCCAGGTGATCCGCGCCGTCAAACGGGCGGTCGCGGATCCGGAAAAAGTGTTTCTCATCAATCGGGTGGACGGTGTTTTCATTACCGATCGCGATATCCGCAATATTTTACGATTCGTTCAAGGCAAAGGGGTCTAAAGGAAATGGCAGTCAAAGATTTTATCAGAGAACGCTTTTTCCCACACCTGTGGTGCCCGGGATGCGGCCACGGCATCGTGCTCAACAGCCTGATACGGGCCATCGAAAAGCTCGGCATGAGCAAAAACGAAATCGTCATGGTGTCGGGCATCGGCTGCTCATCGCGCATTACCGGCTACCTCGACTTTCACACGCTGCACACACTGCACGGCCGGGCGCTCGCCTTTGCCACGGGTGTCAAGCTGGGCCTGCCGGATCTCAATGTCATTGTTCCCATGGGCGACGGCGATGCACTGGCCATCGGCGGCAATCACTTCATCCATGCCGCCCGGCGCAACATCGATATGACGGCCCTTGTCATGAACAACCGTATCTACGGCATGACCGGCGGCCATTTTTCGCCCCTTTCCGGCTACGGCACCATGGCCACGACCGCGCCGTATGCCAACATTGACCAGGACTTTGACGTGGCCGAACTTTCCAAGGCGGCCGGCGCCTCCTTTGTGGCGCGGACCACCACCTATCATGCCAAGGAAATGACGGACATTCTCCGCCAGGCCATCCTTCACGAAGGCTTTTCCGTGGTGGAAGTCCTCTCCCAGTGCCCGACCTATTTCGGCCGCAAGAACAAGGTGGGCAGCGCCGCTCAGATGATGGAGCTGTATCGCCGCCGTACCACGCCCGTGGGATCCAGGGCCAAGGAGCAGAATCCGGATCTGCTCGAAAGGGGCATCTTCGTTCAAAAAGAGATACCTGAATACACACGGCAATACGATGCTATCATCGAAAAGGCCACGAAGGGGAAATCGTAATGGAAAGATGCAGAATGGTATTTTCCGGATCCGGCGGGCAGGGGGTGATCACCGCCGCCATTATTCTGGCCGAGGCCGCTGTTCTTCACGAAGGCCTCAACGCCGTACAATCCCAATCCTACGGACCGGAAGCCCGGGGCGGCGCCACGCGCAGCGACGTCATCATTTCGGATTCCAACATCAACTACCCCAAGGTCATCCAGCCCAACGTTCTGGTGTGCCTCACCCAGGAGGCATACAACAAATTTTACACCATTATCCGTCCCGGCGGAATGCTGATTACCGACAGCCACTATGTGACCCCGCATCGTCAGGCGGACGCCGTGCAAAAGGAGATTCCCATATATGACACAGTGATGAAGGAAATCGGCAAACCGATCGTTTTCAACATCTGCATGCTCGGTGCCCT
>Ga0180434_10004990_pt1 | contig 15859 bp, 10 predicted proteins | sample SS_ome_7_FD_132453 | JGI IMG/M metagenome (GOLD analysis project Ga0180434, IMG submission 132453) | Hypersaline lake sediment archaeal communities from the Salton Sea, California, USA - SS_1_D_2 metaG | ecosystem: Environmental > Aquatic > Non-marine Saline and Alkaline > Hypersaline >...
ACCGACAAGGTTGAGGCGGAGGCATGGGACATCATCAACAAGATTGATGAGCTTGGTGGCGCCGTGCCCGCCATTGAAAGCGGGTTCTATCATCGGGAGATAGCCCGGAGCGCCTATGACTTCCAGCGTGGGGTGGAGACAGGGGAGAAGGTCATCGTCGGGGTCAATGCCTTCCTCGGCGAGAACGAGCTGGAGGTGGAGACAAGCAGGCTGGTGGCACATCCGTATGATCCGAAGAAGAGGGATGAGGCGGAGCAGCGGCAACTGGACAACCTGGCCAAGGTGAAGAAGGAAAGGGACAACGCGGCGGTGAAGGCCAGCCTGGAGCTATTGAAGGAAGCCGCCAGGGATGAGAGTGTGAACCTCATCCCGCCCCTGATGGAGTGTGTCAGGCTCTACGCTTCGGAGGGGGAGATGGTCAACGCTTTGAAGGAGGTCTTCGGAGAGTACGAGTCCTACGGTTCGCTGTAGCCCGCGGTGACAGAGCGAGCGCTGGGGCGGCAATGGTGTGAGTAGCTGCCCTGGGGCAAGCATCCGGAACAGCGTGGATGATCGCATCCCAAGCCCCTGCGCCGTGCTACTCGGTGCAGGGGCTTCTTGTTGACTTTGTCTTATAGGAGTGCTAGCATTTTTTCGCCGGAAATGGCTCTGACTCGGTCACCATTTGGTGCAAGGAGGGCAAGGATGGACAAGGAGAACCTGGCGGAGATAGAGGAGAGGAGGAAGAACTGGGAGGAGGTAACACTGCAGAAGACGCTGGGGCGCTACCGGCTGCAACAGAGCCCCACTAAGTTCTACACCCCGCTGGATATCAAGGGCCACAGCTTCCTGGAGAAGGTGGGCTTTCCCGGGGAGTATCCCTACACAGCGGGGACGTATCCCAGCACGGTGTTTCCGCTGATGCGTTTGCGGGCCAGGGGGCAGGCCGAGGCGGTGGACGTGAGACGGGCCGGGATGTACTCGGGTTACGGGACGTCCGAGGACTGCCGCGACTTCTACTACTCGATGCAGGAGAGGGGCTGGAGTGGAGGTCCCAATATCGCCTTCGACCTCCCCACCCAGTGCGGCTATGACTCGGACAGCGCCATGGCGCGGGGCGAGGTGGGCCGGGTCGGAGTGGCCATCGATACCCTGCGCGACTTCGAGGTCCTCTACGAAGCCTTCACCGGTGACAGGGACCTGGACAAGATCGGCTCCAACTTCACCATCAACGGCACCACCAACATAACGCTGGCCATGTATTTCGTGCTGGCGGAGAAGCGCGGCATCTCCGTTGACAAGCTGGTTGGCACTCCGCAGAATGACATTCTGAAGGAGCTCGTAGCGCGCGGCACCTACACCTTCCCGGTCAAGCCATCGATGCGGATGACCAGGGATACCATCGTCTTCTGTGCCGAGAATGCACCGGGGATAAACCCGGTCAGCATCAGCGGCTATCACATGCGAGAGGCGGGGGCCTCCGCGGCACAGGCGCTGGCCTTCACTCTGTCCAACGGGATTGCCTACTTCCAGCTCGGGATCGATGCCGGGCTGGACGTGGACAGCTTTGCCAACCAGATGACGTTCCTATCGCTGGGCGGCAGCATGGACTTCTACCGGGAGATAGCGGTGCGCAGAGCGGAGCGGCGGATGTGGGCCAAGATAATGAAGGAGCGTTTTGAGGCAAAGAACCCCAGAAGCTGGATACAGCGTCAGCCGGGTGTCCTTTTCCTCGCCGCCGCCACCACGGCACAGCGCCCGTTGAACAACCTCACCCGCGGGGTTGTGGGAGCTATGGCCTCGGCCATGGCGGGATTCGGGCCGCTGGTTGCGCCTCCTTACGATGAGCCGCTGGGGTTGGGCTGGAGCCTCGAGGCGCAGCAGCTATCCGAGGATGCCATGAGGGTCCTTATCTGCGAGGCGGGGATAACCGACGTGCTCGATCCCTTTGCCGGCTCCTACTTCATGGAAGCGCTCACCGACGAGGTGGAGGCGGAGGCGTGGGAGATCATCAACAAGATCGACGAGTTGGGCGGAGCCGTGGCGGCGATCGAGCAGGGCTTCTTGCAGCGCGAGATCGCCAGGAGCGCCTACGAGTTCCAGCGCGGTGTGGAGACGGGGGAGAAGGTCATCGTCGGCGTCAATGCCTTCCTCGGCGAGAACGAACTGGAGGTGGAGACAAGCCGGCTGGTGGCGCACCCATATGACCCGAAGAAGAGGGAAGAGGCGGAGCAGCGGCAGCTGGACAACCTGGCCAAGGTGAAGAAGGAGAGGGACAACGAGGCGGTGAAGGCCAGCCTGGAGCGACTGAAGGAAGCCGCCAAAGACGAGAGCGTGAACCTCATCCCGCCCCTCATGGACTGTGTCAGGCTCTACGCTTCGGAAGGCGAGATGGTGGACGCGCTCAAGGAGGTCTTCGGGGAGTACGAGGCCTACGGTAGCGTATAGGGCCGCGATAAGAGCGAGCGCGGAAAGCGACAATCTGAATTGATGTGTGGCCTGGGGGAGTCATCCCCCGGGCCATACTATTCTGCCGCCGGCGATGGTCATTTCGACCTGGATTCCCCGTATCTCGTCAGGCGGCACCTGCGTAGGGTCCGCGCTGAGAAGGGCGAGGTCGGCCAGTTTGCCCACAGCTATGGAGCCCTTGACCGGCTCGTCGAAGGAAGCACAGGCTGCATTTCGGGTGTACATGCCGAGCGCTTCGACAGGCGAGACGCGTTCCTCGGGGACAACCGCGTCGCCGCTGACCGCCTTGCGTGTGACCGCTGCGTAGATGCCGGCAAAGGGATTGACTGGCGCTATGGGGCTGTCGGAGCCGGCCGCCGGCCTCAGGCCGGTTTCCAGGAAGGAACGGATACGGTAGAGCCACCGCTGTTGCTCTTGGGGAACGGTCTTGAGGTATCGTTCGCCGCTATGGAAGATGAACGAGGGGTTGGTGACAACGATTGCGTGGATGTCCCGCAATCTCTCCAGCAGTGCCGGGGGGCAAACCGAGCAGTGCTCGATACGGTGGCGATGGCACCTCGCCGCCTCTCGACTCACCGCGTTCTCTATGGCCTGCGTTGCAGCCTCTACGGTGCTCTCCTCCACGGCGTGGAGGGCAACCTGATAGCCCGCGCCGTGCGCCTCGAGCACCGTTCTGTTGAGCTCCTCCTGGCCCGGGTGCATTGAGCCCGTGGCCTCGGTAAGCATCACCTTCAGTGCGCCGAGACGGAGGCCGTCGTCGCCGCAGCGCGGCGTGAAGCCGTTGTCCCGAAGCTCCCTCAGCCCGTCAAACCCACACATCATCGATACCCTGGGGACAAGAAGGCCCTGCTCCCTAAGCCTCTGGAAGCTGTGCCACTCGCTGAGCCCGTTGTGCGCGGTGGCGTCCTGAATCGAGGTTATGCCCCAGGAGAGGTACTGCTCGCTCGCCAGTCTGACGCCTTCTTCGAACTCCTTCTGAGAGAGGGGTGGGACCCTCTCATCGAGGTAAGAGTCCATTTCGAACAGAAGCCCGTTGGGCTCGCCCGAGTCCAGGTCCCTGTCGATCATTGCCTCGGGAGGCTCAGGCGAGTCGATGCAGATGCTGGCTCGGGAAAGACCGAGGCTGTTCAGCACGCAGGCGTGCCTTGAACGGTGAACCAGCTTGACCGGGTGATGCGGCGCCGCCTCGTCCAGGTCCCAGCGGTTGGGGTGGCGTCCCTCAGCGAGGTGGAACTCGTTGTAGCCGGCGGCCCTGATCCACGAGCCTGTTGGCGCCGTCCGCGCCCGAGCGCTGATTCGGGCCACGATGTCGCCGATCGAGGCGACGGATGGCGGTGAGCAGTCAACGCTCAGCAGGCTTGAGGCGAAGGCGAAGACGTGGCAGTGGGCGTCGTTGAGGCCGGGGATGAGGGTCTTCCGCTGACAGTCGATTGTCTCCGTTGCCGGCCCTTGGAACTCGCTTGCCGCTTCATTGCCGCCGACGTGGATGATCCTGCCGCCCCTGACCGCGACGAGCTCCGCGCTCGGCCGTTCGTCGTCGAGTGTCAGAACGCTGGCATTACGGAGGATCAGGTCTGCCGAGGCGGCCATCGCCGAAGAGCGCCCTTTCCACTTCTTTCAGCCTCGCTGTCCCTCTTATCTCGTAGGGGAACATAGGCAGAATGCGTTGGTTGTCGCCGGACATACTGCGTATCTCTGCGATATAGCTCTGCTGCATCTGGGCTCTGCTCGCGAGGAAATCCGAATCGGCCGCGGTTACCACCTGGTTCACCACTACGGTGTTGACGTTGAGCCCGTAGCTCCCAAACTCGCTGATGATGCTGTCAAGCTGGCGGACCGCCAGGGCCTCGGCTATCGTCACCAGGTTGAATTCGACCCGCGTCCTGAGGAAGTCGATGTCCCGCGCGGAGAGTTCCTCCCAGCCTTTTATGACGTCCAGAACCGAGCGTCTCGCTTGCTTGGTGCTTCTGAGCGCGGAGTAGATACGAGGTGCCGGCTTGAGGTGTTCATTGACCACCGACGGCATCTTCAGCAGGCCCAGCGTTTGCCCCGCCGGCGCGGTGTCCCATACTACCTTGTCGTATGGCCCTGCCTCGCCGAGGAGCCTGATGTAGTCGACCATGAACTCGTCCTTTATCCCGGGCAGTATGGTGGAGATGAAGTCGACGAACTCGGTGTATTCTATGTCGACAAAAGCGGAGAACACCTGATACATCTCGGCCCCGAACCTCTTCTCCCACAGTCTCTTCACTTCCTCATGGCCGATCTCTTCCAGGTACAGGCCCTTGCTGACCTCTACCGGCTTCTCGTCAGTGGCCGAATCGTCGAGCTCGAATATGTGCCTCAGGGAGGGGGTGATGTCGGTCGACACGATGAGGGTGCGCAATCCCGCGTCAGCATAGTGCAAAGCGGTGGCTGCGGCGCAGGTTGTCTTGCCGACCCCTCCTTTGCCGCAGAACATAACGGTGTCCTTCATCTTCCTCCTTTCTTCAGATGCACCATCAGGAGCGCCATGTCGGCGGGGGTGACGCCGTCGATGCGTGAGGCCTGCCCCAGTGTTGGTGGCTGCAGCTTCTTGAGCTTGTGCCGGGCCTCGTAGCGCAGGCCGGTTACGGCATCGTAGTCAAACCTCTGGGGGACATGCTGCTCTTCCATGCGCGCCAGACGCGCCAGCTCGTTTCTCTGCTTCCTGATGTACCCCTCGTACTTCGCTTCGACCTCAACCTGCTCGATGACCCTGGCGTCGAGGCTGGGCAGGCCAGTGCCCAGGGAAACCAGGTCCCGGTAGCTCGACTCGGGGCGGCGCAGGAACTCGAGGGTGTTGATGCCGCGCTCTGAGAGCGTGACATAGGTCTTCCCCAGCCGGGCCAGTTCTGCCTCTATCTCTCGCCGCTTCTGCTCCACCGCGTGGTAGCGCCCTTCGTCAATCAGTCCCACTTGATAGCCGAGCGGGGTGAGTCTGAGGTCCGCGTTGTCCTGGCGGAGCAGAAGGCGGTACTCTGCCCGCGAGGTGAGCAAGCGGTAGGGCTCGCTCACCTCCTTGGTGATGAGGTCGTCGATCATCACGCCGATATACCCCTGGTCGCGCCGCACCAGGAGGGGAGGCTCACCTTTCACTCTGAGCGCGGCGTTTATCCCGGCGATGAGCCCCTGTCCCGCCGCCTCCTCGTAGCCGGTGGTCCCATTGATCTGGCCGGCGAGGAAGAGGCCGGGGACCCGCTTCGTCTCCAGGGTGGGTGAAATCTGGCTTGGCGGTACATAGTCATATTCGATAGCGTAGCCCACCCTTATCATCTCCACTCGCTCAAGCGCGGCGATGGTGCGCAGCATGTCGAGCTGCACATCCTCGGGTAGGCTGGTATTCGCCCCCTGGACATAGACCTCGTTGGTCTCCCATCCCTCCGGCTCAAGAAAGAGCGGGTGGTGCTCCTTGTGGGCAAACCTGACGATCTTGTCCTCTATGGAGGGGCAGTAGCGTGGGCCGACGCCCTGAATGAGGCCGGTGAACAACGGGGCGCGGTCGAGGTTCCGCCGTATTAGCTCGTGGGTCCTCTCGTTGGTGTAGACCAGATAGCATGGCAACTGGGGGTGCCACGTCGAAGGGGCCAGAGGGTAGATGGGGTTCAGCGGAGGGAATCTCGAATCGCTCGCCGGCGGGCCCCACAGGCTGAAGTAGAGAGGGGTCTCGCTCCCGGGCTGGACGATGGTCCTCTCGAAATCGATGGTGCGGGCATCGATCCGGGGCGGCGTGCCCGTCTTGAGCCTTTCCAGAATGAACCCCAGAGTGCGCAGGCTCTCCGCGAGGCGTTCGGCAGGAAACTCGCCGGCTCGTCCCGCCGGGTAGCTCTTGTCTCCAATGATGACCCGACCGCGCAGGGAAGTCCCGGTGGTGAGTACCACGCTCTTCCCCTGGTAGGTCCAGTCGATGCTGGTCCTCACGCGCAGGTGGCCGTCGGCCTCGCCGATCTCCTCGGCGAGCGCCTGCTTCACGTCGAGGTTTGGCTGGCGCTCCAGGACGTGCTTCATAGAGAGTCCGTAGAGCTTCTTGTCGGCTTGTGCCCGCAGCGCCTGAACAGCCGGGCCCTTGCCCGTGTTGAGCATCCTGATCTGGATGAAGGTGCGGTCCACATTCCGCGCCATCTCGCCGCCCATGGCGTCGATTTCCCGCACCAAATGCCCCTTGGCCGGGCCGCCGATGGACGGGTTGCATGGCATGAGCGCCACGTTGTCCAGGTTGAGGGTGAGGAGGAGGGTCGTGCATCCCATCCTCGCCGCGGCAAGCGCTGCCTCGCAGCCGGCATGCCCGGCTCCAATCACGATAACGTCATACATCTGTCTTCTAGCTGTGGCGATTCACCTGGCCCACTATCATTCTAGCATGGCGTACCGCCCTCGTCGATTTCGGTGCTGGTTGGTGAGGCGGTGGCAACAAACGCTCGCAGTTTGCGGGCTGGCACAGGGTGAAGCTCCTGGGGTCGATGCGTGTGGACTGGTCCGGGGCGGACGCTACCCTTCTCGAATGTATCTCCAGATCTCGGCGAGGCTCGGTCTCTTGCCGTACATCAGCAGGAACGTACGGAAGACCCTCGCTGAGAGCCATATCGCTACGAGAATCGAAGCGATGAGGACGGCTATGCTCAGAAGGAGTTCCCATATAGGGAGCACGCCAATACTGAGCCTCATCACCGCCGTTATGGGAGAAGTGAAGGGGAAGAAGGTGAGGATTGTGAAGATGACGTGCTCGGGATTGCTGCCGAACAGGCCGATCAGCATTATGGGGACTATCGCCGGCGCAACCACGATCATCGTCCACTGGCTGCTCTCCCTGGCGGTAGAGCCAACTGAGCCGAGAAAGGTCCAGACGGTGCCGAAGAGAAGATAACCGAGGATGAAGTAGACAATGCATGGCAACAAGATGCTGGCGGGGAAGCTGAGGCCCGCGATTGGGGCGACCGCCCCGAGGATCACGGCGGTGAGGAGCCAGATGGCGATCTGCAACAGGCCGGCGGCGCCGAGTCCCAGCACCTTCCCACTCATGAGTTGCCGGGCGGAGACCGAGGACAGCAGTATCTCAATGAGTCTGTTCTCTTTCTCCTCGCTGACTCCCTGGAGCAGGAAGCCCGAGGTGACGAACAGCGATATCATGAACAGGAGTCCAAAGCCGTACGGCACGGCGAAGGCGGTGATGGGGTTCTCCGGCGGCACACTGAGGCCCGTCTTCGGGTCGAGTCGGACCGAAAGTGGCAGGAGCGGGTGCTGTGCCCTCTCCGCCAGCTCCTCGCTGACCTCACCAGAGAGCAGGTTGGCGACGAGAAAGTCCTCCATGCGCGCCAGAGTGACTTCTGGCGGTTCCAGTTCCCTGGCGAGGGTGTATCTGGCGATTTGCCCGGTATCCATGTAGTCGCGGGGAATGACGAAGTACTCGGTGACGTTCCCGCGGAACAGGGCATCCATGGCCCTTCCCTCGGTGGGGTAGGACACAAAGACGACCCCTGCCTGGCTTTCGTTGAACTCGTCGAAAACCTCGGTGTAGTCTACGTAGCCTATCCGCTGCTCTTCCGGAGGCGCGCCCACCGTCCAGTATGCCACTCCCATGTAGATGAGTATCCCCAGGACGGCGAGCACGGGGAAGCTTATGGTGAACAGGATGTAGCTTATCCTGCGCACAGTGACGAGGAACTCGTGTCTCGCGATGAGCCAGGTCTTCTTCATCGTCCCTTCTCCACAACCTGGATGAAGATCTCGTTCAGCGATGGCGTGGAAACCTCGAAGCGGTTGACTCGGACGTTCCTGGCCACGAGCTGGTTGAGTACGTTCTGAGGAGGGGTATCGCCGTCGAGGAATAGCTCGACATCCCTGCCGCGGGTCTTCTTGCCGCTTACCCCCTCCAATTCTCCGATATCGTCATCGCTGCCTACGAACACGGAGTTGTTGCGGTAGCGCCACTTTATGGCCGCCAGGTCTCCATAGAGAACGGCGCGCCCCCGGTCGATCATCAGGATTCGGTCACACATCTCCTCCACTTCGTTCATCATATGTGTGCTGAGGATAATCGTCTTTCCCTTGTCCTTGAACTCAAGGACGATGTCCTTCAGAAGCTGTCGGTTGACTGGGTCCAGGCCGGCGAAGGGCTCGTCGAGCACGATCAGGTCGGGGTCGTGAGTGACGGTGACCACGAACTGTATGATCTGCCCCATGCCGCGGCTCAACTCGCTTACCTTCTTGCCCTGGTGCGGAAGCATGTCCACCTGCTTCAGAAGCTCCTCCGCCCGCGTCCTGGCCGCCCGTGTTTCCACGCCTTTGAGGCTGGAGAGATACCGCAGGGTGTCGGCGACCGTCATCCTGCGGTACAGCCCCCTTTCCTCCGGCAGGTAGCCGACCCTGTCCTTGGTGCTTTCCTCGACCGGCTGGCCGAACAGCCTGATTTGGCCGGAGTCCGGCCTTATGATGTCCATAAGCATTCTTATAGTGGTGGTCTTGCCTGCCCCGTTCGGCCCCACCAGGCCGAAGACCTCTCCCCTGGCAAGGTAGAAGGAGACATCTCTGACCACCATTCTGCCTCCGAACGACTTGTGGAGGTGGGAGGCTTCGATGGCCATATCGAGGGTGGCATCGGCTCTGGATGGGGTGACGCCGGTGGGTAGTATCTCCTCTTGCGGGGGGGTCTCGTGGGCTTCCCGTGTCTGCGCCTCAACCGGTGACGCTGCGGTGTCCTCCGCGGCGGTCGGTTCAAGCTGGGACGTTGCTCCCTCTTCTCCACGGCCTACATCGCTGGACTGCCGCAGTCGGTGAGATCGGATTGCGAGGCGCAGTGCTATGATAACGACAAGCGCAGCGACAATAACGATGATGGTGGTGGTATCCATGAAGTCCGTCGTCCCTTTGACTTGGTAGCTGTCTGCAGAGTATACTTCAGGCAATCTGGACGGTCAACTTCTGCTCATGGAAGAAACGGCAAACGGGCTGGTGGTCTGGATACGCGAGCAGGTGTCACGGGCGAGGTGCACCGGCGCTGTCTTCGGCCTGAGCGGGGGTATCGATTCGGCGGTCGTGGGGGGCCTGTGCAAGCGGGCCTTCCCGGAGCACTGCCTCGGGGTGATCATGCCGTGCCACAGCAGTCAGAGGGACATTGAAGACGCACGGGCGGTCGCTGAGGAGTTCCAGATACCGATCAGTACAATCACCCTCGACGAGGTATGCCAATCACTGCTGCGGGTGTTGCCCGTCGGCGATTTGGCCCCTTCCACGGAACGGCTTGCCCAAGCCAATCTGAAGCCGAGGTTGAGAATGCTCACCCTGTACTACCTGGCGAATCGGCTTGGCTATCTGGTGGTCGGCACCGGGAACAGGAGTGAGAGATGTGTGGGCTACTTCACCAAGTATGGCGATGGTGGGGTGGATATTCTGCCTCTTGGCAATCTGGTGAAGAGCCAGGTGCGGGAGCTGGCGAAGCACCTTGGCGTCCCCGACGAGGTAATCGAGAAGCCCCCGTCCGGTGGCCTGTGGGAGGGTCAAACGGACGAGGGCGAGATGGGGATTACCTATGAGCAACTGGACAGGTATCTCACCAGCGGTGAGGCGACGCGAGAGGTGAAGCAGAAGGTGGATGCCATGATTTCAGGCAGCGCCCACAAGAGGGCCACGCCTGCCATACCTCCTCCGCGCGTCGGGTGCTCCCCGAAGACGGCTCTTCTCGGTGAGGAAGACAGGGCATCGGCAGACTAGCGGGCCATGTGGAGGGCTGCCTGGGAAAACGGGTGTGACCCGAGTGCCGAGTATGGCAACCGAGGGGGGCTCCAGGGCACCAGACAAGGGTTGACAAGATGGTCAACGCCATGTTAGACTTGCCCAACTGGGGTATGCTTTAACTCTTGATATCCTCGGTAGCACCAGTTAACCCTTGTTAAGTTTTGTTGGTATGTGTAGTTCCCGGTGCTCCTGTAGTCAAGGCCGGGAGCGGAGCAAGGGGGGAGTGGTGCATACAGAGATGTCAGGTATCCAAAGAAAGACGGAGGTGTAGAATGAGACTTGTTGTCGTCGGATTGGGACAGTGTGGCGGCAGGATCGCCGATGAGTTCGCCAGGTTAGCCAGGAGGGCACGGGGTGAGCGCAGGATTGAGATAATCACCAGCGTGTATGCGGTGAACACCGATCAAGCTGACCTGACCGGACTGCGTACTATCAAGGGCGATTTTCATCATCGGATCCTTATTGGAGGCAGGAAGACCAGCGGTCATGGCGTTGGCAAGATAAACGAGGTTGGTGCCGCCGTTGCCAAGGCCGACAGCTACAAGATCATCGATGCAGTCAGGACTGGAGAGAGGTTCTACGAAACAGACGCCTTCCTCGTCGTGGCGGGCACCGCCGGCGGTACGGGCTCGGGGGCCTTGCCCGTCATTGCTCAGTCGCTCAAGGAGAGGTATCCGAACAAGGCGGTGTATGCCCTTGGCATTCTCCCCTTCGAGCACGAGGAGAGCACAGAGGAGAGGACCATCTACAACGTCGCAACCTGTCTCAAGTCCACCTACAGCGTCGCCGACGCAATCATCCTGTGCGACAATGAGAGGTTTATCAAGCGGGATGCCAATCTAGTCAACAACATGGAGAAGATCAACACGGAGATAGTGGCGCCGTTCTACGATCTGCTTTGTGCCGGTGAGGAGGTGAAGCGGAGCCGCATCGGGGCGAAGACAGTCGACGCCGGTGACATAATGCAGACTCTTGAGGGTTGGACCGCGCTGGGGGTAGGCAAGTGCAGGGTCCCGGCGTTTGGCAATCTCCCGTTCCAGAGGTCGGGGAACTTCAGGAAGAAGGGCAGGGAGACCCAGAGGGGACTGGAGGCAGTTGACCAGGCCATTAGCGAGCTCTCGGTGACCTGCATTCCCAAGGACGCTGGAAAGGCTCTGTACATGATCTCCGCGCCATCCAGGGAGATGAACGTAGCGGTGGTGCGAGAACTCGGCAGCATCATGCGGGAGATGGCGGAGGACGCCGTCATAAGGAGTGGCGACTATCCCAGGGCGGGTGGTGACGTCAGCGTGACTCTAATCTTCTCCAAGCTCAACTACGTGCCCCGGCTGAAGGAGTTCTACCGGAGTGCATCCAGTTCCACCGCGTCTCTCAAGAAGAGGCAGATGGAGGCCGAGGAGAGACTTCGAGAGATGGAGGAGGCTGCGGACGCGCTGCCGTCTCTGATATCCGGTGACGGACAGTAGACTCAGACTCTGATCCCGGTTTTGGGATTACGCTGGCCGGCAGGAACTCAAAGGTCCCGCCGGTCAGTTTTTTTGTGTCTGAGAGATCGGTGGGGTGCGGGAAAGGGGTGGGGCAGGTACTGTCGTTACTGAGTCTTGCTTCCCGCACCGGTGGGGAGCAAGTCGGTGAGCTTCGCCGATAGGGCTTCTCTGGTGAAGGGCTTCGAAATCACGCCATCAATCCCCACTCTCTTCAGTTCCTCGGGATCGAGCTGTGTGCCCCAACCGGTGATCAGGATCACCGACGTCTCCGGCTTCTTCTCCTTGACTGCCCTGGCGACGTCACGCCCGGACATCTCCTGCATTCCCATGTCGGTGATGACCACGTCGTAATCGCCCTTGTCGAGGGTCTCGACAGCCCGCTTGGCGCTGGAGAAGCCGGTCACCTCGTGGCCCAGTCGTTCCAGCATCAGCCGCAGAACCTCGTTTGTCTGCGGGTCATCTTCGATAAGGAGTATTGATGCCCTCTTTATCGAGGTGGGCTCCTCGGGAAGCAGCAGCTTCCTGCCGGCATCGGTTGCCACCGGCAGCCTGATGTGAAAGGTCGTGCCCTTTCCAACAGCGCTGTCCACACTGATGCTTCCGCCGTGGCGGTTGATTATGCCATAGGCCACACTGAGTCCCATACCCAGTCCTCCGGGGGCCTTGGTGGTGAAGAACGGGTCGAACAGCCTGCCCTTTATGTCGTCTGGAATGCCCACGCCGGTATCGGCGATGGAAAGGATCACCGACTTGTTCTCCGTCTTGCTCCTGATAGTGATCTTCCCACCCTGGGGCATGGCATCCATGGCATTCAACACGATATTGGTCAGGACCTCACGGAGCTCCGCCGAGTCTCCCTCAACGGGAGTCATTTTGTTCACCTTGGAGCTGATCTCGATGTTTATCCCGTCCAGTTCCTGCCGCTCCAGCCTGCGGGGCTCTACCATTTGCAGGGCGTCCCTCACCACTTCGCTGAGCTCCACCACCTCAAACTCCCGGTCCACTCTGACTCTGGCGAAGTCCTGCAGGCGGCGCACGGTCTTGGCGCCATCAATAGCGCTCTGCTCGATGATCCGCAGGTCCCTCACCACTCTGGGGTCCTTGGCGATGCCCAGGGCCAGTTGAGCCCGACCCAACATGACCGAAAGCATATTGTTGAAATCGTGGGCAACCCCACTGGCCATCTCACCCAGGGCCCTCAGGCTTTCCGACTGCACCATCAGGTCGTGTGCCGCCTTCAGCTCGCCGTAGGCCTTGCTCAGCTCATTCTCTCGTTCGCGTATCTGAATGAACAGCAGGGAGTTCTCCACTGCCGTCGCTATCTGCCCGGCAAGCTGTTCCAGTATCTCTCTCTCCGTGTCACCGTAGGCGTTGGCGTGACGACTGGTGAGGTTGAACGTGCCAAAGACCTCACCCTTGGAGAAGAGGGGGACGCGAATCGCCGACCTCAATCCACTGGCGAGAAGGTGCGCCTCATCAATGGAGAACTTGGTGTCCTGTGTGAAATCAGCTTCGATGTTGCTCGTCCCCTGTTTCATGACCCACTCGGTGGTCGAACCGGCCAGAGGAATGACGTCTCCCTCGCCGAGCCCCGTCTTCACCTCGCCGGAAACGGCAAAGAACCTGAGCTTGTCGCCATCAATCAGGGCGATGCTCGCCCGGTCGAAATCAATGATCTTCTTTATCTCGCTGGTGAAGGCCTGGTATATGTCTCTGAAGTCCAGGCGGGAACCGATGATCTTGGTCAGCTCGCCTATGACCTCAAGCCGCTTGTTGCGCTGGATGATCTCCTCCTCGGCCTTCTTCCTGGCAGAGACATCTCGTACCAGTAGGGCGTAGGCGGGCCGGCCCTCGTAGATAATCCTCTTGAACCTGACCTCAACGGGGGCCTTCCGCCCCTCCTGACTGAGAAGGGTCGTTTCCCACGTCTCGGGCACAGCTTCTCCGCGCATGGTAGCTTGATAGACCCGCCTGGTGATATCCTGGCTCTCGGGAGGGATGAACTGCCAGAAACTGCACCCATTCAACTCCTCCACCGGTTTCCCGAGGAGTTCAGCACACCTCTGATTGGCGAAGACTATATACTGCCCTCGGACCACTATGTAGACTTCGTTGATATCATCGACGAGGGCTCTGTATCTCGCCAGCGTTTCCCGTAGCCTGTTGTCCGTGGCTCCAAATGGTAGTCGGCGCAACAGTCTTAGGGCTCCATAAAAGACGTCGGCGCAGCGGGTTGGGAGGTGGCCAAAAGCGGCGCGCAGTGTTCTCACTTTCCGTTCCTGTGACTAGCGTCTGGCGGCGCTACTCATGATGCTCAGGACCTCCAGGATATCATCGATCTTGAACGGTTTGCGAATCATAAGGAGCGGTCCCAGAGACATCGCCTCCATCGCTATGGGGTCATCTCCGTAGCCGGTTATGATGGCCACTATAGCCTTCTCGTCCTTCTGCTTGATGGCAGAGAGTGTCTCGGGTCCGCTCATTCCGGGCAAGACCAGGTCGAGGAAGACCAGGTCGAAGTGCTGACGCTCCAGTTCCGACACGGCCCTCTCTCCGTTCTCCACAGCCACCACCTTGTACTTCTGCTCGGAGATGACATCGCTCAGCATCTCTCTCACTCCGGGGTCATCATCAACAACGAGAACACTCCCTTCAACCACGGTCGACTGCTTGGCTATCCACTCATCCAGGAGTTCCTTCTTGAACCTCCAGTTGCCGCCTATTTTGGAGGCAGGGATCCGACCCTTCTGGGCCAGCTTATAAACTGTCATGTAGTTCAGTTTCAGGTAGTCTGCCACCTCTTTGACGGTCATCAAGTCGCTCATTTGCTCTCCTCTCTCCCGTGCCGGGATTCTCGTTCTGTAAAAGTCTAGTTTATTATAGATTAGTAGCCTATTTTTCGCAACATGTCGCCTTGCAATTCTGCACAGCCATTGGTAGAATAGTCGACGCCTGAGAAACGGTCGGGGTGTGGCGCAGTCCGGTTTAGCGCGCTTGCATGGGGTGCAAGAGGTCGGAGGTTCGAATCCTCTCACCCCGACCATTGTTTCGACGGGTCCCCGGTGGCCGGCTGGATGTTTGGGTTTGAGGTTGCTGGCGGGCGGGCCACATGAAGTCTGCTGGCTCGGTAGAGCCGAACCACTGTAGCTGATTGCGAAACCCACACGCCGGTGCGGCGCTTGGCTTCGGATGCACTATCTTTGCCTTGATTAAGCAAATCTAGATTTATTTCTGCTATTTGGTCTGTTCTACCTCTTGTCATGTATAGGTCGCTATGCTATTATACGTGAGGAGGATACGATTTCTTTCACACCAGGGGTGAGATGACTACGGAGAAGGAGAAGGCCCTAGAACTAGCCATAGGCCAGATTGAGAAGCAGTTTGGCAAGGGCTCGATCATTCGCCTTGGGGAGACGCCAAGAACGACGGCGGTGGACGTTGTCCCCACTGGTGCTATTGCGTTGGACATCGCCCTTGGAGTTGGCGGCATACCGCGGGGTCGCATCACCGAGGTATTTGGGCCGGAGATGAGCGGGAAGTCGACCTTGGCACTTCACGTCGTCGCGGAGGCGCAGAAACGTGGGGGCATGGCCGCGTATGTCGACGTGGAGCACGCCCTTGACGCCTACTATGCTGCCAATTGTGGTGTGAAAGTGGAGGACTTGTATATATCCCAGCCAGACACTGGGGAGCAGGCACTGGAGATCTGTGAGGCATTGGTCAGAAGCACCGCTTTGGACGTGGTGGTCATAGATAGCGTGGCTGCCTTGGTGCCTAGGGCAGAGCTTGAGGGAGAGATGGGTGACTCCCATGTTGGGCTTCAGGCGAGATTGATGTCCCAGGCACTGAGGAAGCTTACCGCTGCTATCCATAGGTCGCAAACTGCTGTGATATTCATCAACCAGTTGCGTGAGAAGGTAGGGGTTTTCTTCGGAAATCCCGAGGTGACCCCCGGGGGAAGGGCGCTCAAGTTCTATAGCTCGGTGAGGATCGATCTGAGGAGGCTGGAGACCATCAAGAGGGGAGACCAGATGGTGGGAAGCCGAGTTAGAGCGAAGGTAGTCAAGAACAAGGTTGCACCCCCTTTCAAGAACGCTGAGTTCGACATCATGTTCGACCAAGGGATAAGCAGGGAGGGTGGTATCCTTGACCTGGGGACGGAGATTGGGTTGGTG
>Ga0180434_10004991_pt1 | contig 15859 bp, 14 predicted proteins | sample SS_ome_7_FD_132453 | JGI IMG/M metagenome (GOLD analysis project Ga0180434, IMG submission 132453) | Hypersaline lake sediment archaeal communities from the Salton Sea, California, USA - SS_1_D_2 metaG | ecosystem: Environmental > Aquatic > Non-marine Saline and Alkaline > Hypersaline >...
CAGACCGTTGATCACACCGGCCCGGATCGCCGGAACGCTCACGGATGGAGCCGGCACCTTGAGGGGATAGATGATCGTGGCCACCCGCCGGATGATCACATCACCGATGCGGGTCGACATCAGCCGACTGGTGAGCACCAGGGGAAGGTCGAGTTTCTGGTTCAGGAGCTTGGCCACATCGGCCGGGTCCTGACGACCGAGTCTGAGGATGTCGGCGAGAAGACCTCGTGCTTTGCCGGTTTCGGCCAGATAGGCGAGATCCGCCACCGAGATCGAGCGCCTGAAGGCGCCGCTCACGAAGGCCACCTCTTTGGCCGCTTGGGCCGGAGCGATCAGGCTGCTGATACTCAACCCGAGACCCGTGGCGAGGGCCAGTAGGGCACGGCGTCGCGAGCGCTTCGGTGTGGACAAAAGCATGACCTGTTCCAAGCGCTCGGAATCTAGGCAGGAACACCAGCGGCGACGCGCACGAGGCGGACAACTCCTCGTTCGGCCAGTCCCTTGGCCACACTCAGGCCCATGGTGCGCGCTCCAGGTTCACGCATCAGACGGGGCAGGCGTCGCAGCACCAGCTCCGGGCGGAATCCCGGCAATTGCTGCAGCACGGCGACCAGTTGACGGATGGGTTCGAGATCGAGCATCTCGTCGTCGGCCGCTTGCCAGGACGCCGATGCCATGAGGCCCGGTGGTTGCAGGCGCCGTGGCAGCTGCCGGCTGATCCGACGCATTGTGAACCAGCCGAGGGCATCGAGGCGGTCGACCACCGCGTCGACCAATTGATTGCGCAGCATGCCTCCGTTGGGAGAGAAGAGGAAATCGAGCACCTGGTCGAGCAGGGTGTCGAGGTCCAGCTGGGCTTGACTCGCCGCACTGGCTACCAGATTTTCCAGGCGGGTCCAGCGGAAGGCGTCACCGTCAAACAGCATCTCCTTGAGGCTCTGGCGGAGTTGCGGATCGGGATCCTCCATCAGGCGACGGGCGAAGTAGGGGTAGGCCGCACCGAGGATTTTGAAGTCGGGATCCACGCTCAGGGCGATCCCCTCCAGGGTCACCAGGGAGCGGATGATCAGGGCGTAATAAGGGGGTACCCGGAAGGGAAAGCGATACATCACGCCCGACATGTCATCGGTGACGCTCTTGAAGTCCATCCGATTCACGCCCATCTCCAGGGCCTGGCTGAAGACGCTCTCGAAGGCGGGAACGATCGGTTCGAGATTCACGTCTTCGGCCAGGAAGCCGAGGGTGACGAAGTCCCTGGAGAGCTTGCTGAAGTTGCGGTTCACCAGATGCACCACCGCCTGGATCAGGCCCGTGCGTGACTCCCGGCTCACCTCGCTCATCATCCCGAAATCGAGGTAACACAGCCTTCCGTCCTCGAGGGCCAGCAGGTTGCCCGGGTGGGGATCGGCGTGAAAGAAGCCGTGTTCCAGCAGCTGCTGCAGGCTGCAGTTCACACCCACCTCCACCATGTCGTCCGGATCGATGCCCATCGCCCGCACCGCTTCCAGGTTGGTGAGTTTCACACCGTCGATCCATTCCATCGTCAGCACCCGCCGACTGGTGGCATCCCGGTAAATCGCCGGTACGGCAATGCGGGGGTTGTTGCGGTGCAGCTCCCGGAACCGTTCGGCATTGGCAGCTTCGTTGAGATAGTCCATCTCTTCGAACACCCGTTGCCCCAGTTCATCGATCAGGGCCACAAGGTCGCTGCGGATCACGCCGATGTTGCGGTTCAACCAGTCGGCGATGTTGCGCACGATGTAGAGATCGAGCGTGATCTGTTCCCGTAGCCCCGGCCGCTGCACCTTCACGGCCACGGGCTGACCGCCTTTCAGCACGCCTCGGTGCACCTGACCCAGGGAGGCGGCAGAGATCGGCTCGCGCTCCAGCGAGTCGAAGTGTTCATGCACGGGCGCCCCCAGATCCTCTTCGATGCAGGCCATCGCCAGGTCACTGGAGAAGCCGGGTAGCTGGTCCTGCAGTTGCGCCAGTTCCTCGAGCAGCACCGGTGGAACGATGTCGGGCCGGGTGGAGAGGGCCTGCCCCGCTTTGATGAACGCTGGCCCGAGGTCCACCAGCAGTTCGGCGCATTCCCGCGCTCGGCGTCGGGCCCGTTCCGGCGTCCTCAGCAGGCCCAGCACCCAATCGCTGCCGATGCCCAGCAGCAGCAGACTGATCGGCACCAGGGTCTGCCAGAGGCGTCGGATCAACCGCTGGGGGTGACCGGCATAGATCCGGGTGATCGCCGCTGGGTCGTAGGCCATCAGGCCTGATGCTTCGATGAAATCCCCGAGTTCCTGTTCGATCACGGCCGGCCTTGCCAGTGCACCCCTTCTAAACGAGCTGGGCTGCCGCTACGGTCAACCCGACCACCGGGAGCTGCCGTGCTGACCGGGCTGCGATTGCAGAACATTGCCCTGATCGACAGTCTGGAGCTCGATTTCCAGCAGGGTTTCACCGTGCTCACCGGTGAGACCGGCGCCGGCAAGTCGATCCTGTTGGATGCGTTGGATGCCGTGCTGGGCGGGTTGCAGGGTACGGCGGCTCAGCGGTTGATTCGCCGTGATGGCGATCGGGCTGGTATTGAAGCGCGGTTCACTGTGCAGGCGGGACTCCGCGCCTGGTTGGCAGCCCATGATCTCCCGCTCGATGACGACCAGGAATTGGTGGTCAGCCGCGACTGGCGTCGTCAGGACGATCGGCTCAGCAGTCGCTTCCGCGTCAATGGTGTGGTGATCAATCGGCAGCAGGTGCTGTCGTTACGGCCTTTGCTGATTGATCTCACGGTGCAGGGGCAGAGTCAGCAGTTGTCCAGGCCCGGTCTGCAACGGCGCTGGTTGGATCGTCTTGGCGGGCCGGAGCTGGAGGAGCTGCTGCAGCGGGTGCGTCAGCACTGGCAGCAGTGGCGGTTGTGCTTCGAGCGGCTCGAGCAGGCCCGTGCCGATCATCAGCGTCTGCAGCACGACTGGGGCGAGCGCCAGGAGCTGCTGGCGGAGCTGGAGGCTGCCGCCTTGGAGGATCCGCTGGAGATTCAGGTGCTCACGGCTGAGCAGGATCGGCTGGTGCACGGCGTTCGCCTGCAGGAGGGATTGGCTGAATTGGTGGGTCGCCTTCAGGACGGAGCGGATCAGGCCCCTTCGGCCGTGGATCACCTGGTGGCCTGTTGCCATGAACTGCAGCAGATGGTGGCCCTGGATGGCTCCCTGCAGCCCTTGGCGGAGTGTTGCCTCGATCTTGAGGCCACCGTGCGAGATCTGATCCGGGATCTGGAGACTTATGGCGCTGCCCTGGAGAGCGATCCGGATCGGCTCCATGTCTTGCAGGATCGTCTGGCCTTGCTGAAACGGTTGGAGCGCCGCCATGGTCAGGATCTCGCCGGCCTCTGCGAGCTCCGCAATGCCTTGCGCGAACAGCTGGAGCCTGGTGGTGCGGATGGGGCCGTGCAGGCTTTGGAGCTGGAGGAACGTCAGGCCCGTTTGCAGCGTGATCAGAGCAACGGCGTGCTGACGGAGCGCCGCCATCGGGTGGCCCGTCAGCTGGAGCAGGACCTGCTGGCCCATCTGCGGCCGATGGGTCTGGCCAATGTGCGGTTTCAGGTGGCGGTGGATCCTTCAGAGCCAGGCGAGGCTGGTGCTGATGCTGTGTCGTTTCTGTTTTCCGCCAATCCCGGCCAGCCCCTCGCTCCTCTGGGTGAGGTGGCATCGGGTGGGGAGATGTCGCGTTTTCTGCTCGCGCTCAAGACCTGTCTGGCAGCCGTGGATGGCTCCAGCACCCTGCTGTTTGATGAGATCGACACGGGCGTGAGTGGTCGTGTCAGCGGGGCGATGGCCGATCTGCTCCGCACCCTGTCGCGCCACCGTCAGGTGTTCTGTGTGACCCATCAACCGCTGGTGGCGGCAGCGGCGGATCATCATTTCCGGGTGAGCAAAGCGGTGGAGAACGGCGTGACCCGTTCGCGAGTGTCCCACCTGCGGGACACTCAGGCGCGTCAGCAGGAACTGGCGGAACTGGCCGGTGGCGATCTGGGTGAGGCGCGCGCCTATGCCGCAAGCCTGTTGGAACAGCGTGCAGCCTGACCAGGATCAATCTCCGTAGACTCTGGTGCTGCCGAATGCTGCCGCATGGGGCGCCCTGCTCCCAAGCCGAAGGATCTGTCGCATGCGGCGGGCCCGATCAACCTCAGCGGTGGTTCGCTCGAGGATGTAATTCGCGTGCGTGGAGCGCGTCAGCACAACCTCAAGAACGTCGACGTCACCATTCCCCGCAACAAGCTGGTGGTGTTCACCGGCGTGAGTGGTAGCGGCAAGAGTTCCCTGGCGTTTGACACGATCTTCGCCGAGGGTCAGCGCCGTTATGTGGAGAGCCTGTCGGCCTACGCCCGTCAGTTTCTCGGTCAGGTCGACAAGCCGGATGTGGATGCGATCGAGGGGCTCTCACCGGCGATCTCGATCGATCAGAAATCCACCAGCCACAACCCTCGCTCCACCGTCGGCACGGTCACCGAGATCCAGGACTATCTGCGGCTCCTGTTCGGCCGCGCCGGTGAACCCCATTGCCCCCAATGTGATCGCCCGATCCGACCTCAGACCATCGATGAGATGGTGGATCAGATTCTCACTCTGCCGGAGGGCACCCGTTATCAGTTGCTCGCACCCGTGGTGCGTGGCAAAAAAGGCACCCACACCAAATTGATCAGTGGCCTGGCGGCCGAGGGGTTTGCCCGGGTGCGCATTAATGGTGAGGTGCGTGAGCTCGCCGACAACATCGAGCTCGATAAAAACCATTCCCACAGCATCGATGTGGTGGTGGATCGCCTGGTGGCCCGTGACGACATTCAGGAACGTCTCACCGATTCCCTGCGCACCGCTCTCAAGCGCGGCGATGGCCTCGCCGTGGTGGAGGTGGTGCCGAAAAAGGATGAGGCGTTGCCGGAGGGGGTCGAGCGGGAACGGTTGTATTCCGAGAATTTCGCCTGCCCCGAACATGGCGCTGTGTTCGAGGAACTGTCACCTCGCCTTTTTTCCTTCAACAGCCCCTACGGAGCTTGTGAGAATTGCCATGGCATCGGCCATCTGCGCAAGTTCACGCCCGAACGGGTGGTGCCCGATCCCTCCCTGCCGGTGTATGCCGCCGTTGCCCCCTGGGCGGAGAAGGACAACAGCTACTACTTTTCCCTGCTCTATTCGGTGGGAGAGGCCTTCGGCTTTGAGATCAAAACCCCCTGGAACCAGCTCACTGATGACCAGCGGGATGTGTTGCTCAACGGCAGCCGTGAACCGATTCTGATCCAGGCTGATAGTCGCTATCGCAAGAGCGCGGGGTATCAGCGGCCCTTTGAAGGAATCCTGCCGATTCTTGAGCGTCAACTGCGCGATGCCAGTGGTGAATCGCAGCGCCAGAAACTGGAGAAGTTTCTTGAGCTGGTGCCCTGCGCCACCTGTGCCGGGCAGCGCCTCCGCCCGGAAGCGCTGGCGGTGCGCGTGGGTCCGTTTCGGATCACGGAACTGACCGCCGTGAGCGTGGGGCAGACCCTGGAGCGGATTGAGCGTCTGATGGGGGTGGGTGCTGCGGAGGGGGCGGAGCCGCTGCTGACGTCGCGCCAGATTCAGATCGGTGACCTCGTGCTGCGGGAGATCCGCATGCGTCTGAGGTTCCTCCTTGATGTGGGGCTCGACTACCTCAGCCTGGATCGACCGGCGATGACCCTGTCCGGCGGTGAAGCGCAGCGCATTCGTCTGGCCACACAGATCGGTGCCGGACTCACCGGTGTGCTCTATGTGCTCGATGAACCGAGCATCGGCCTCCACCAGCGCGACAACGATCGTCTGCTCGCCACCCTGGAGCGGCTGCGCGACCTGGGCAACACCCTGGTGGTAGTGGAACACGATGAAGACACCATCCGCGCGGCCGACCATCTGGTGGACATCGGCCCCGGTGCCGGCGTGCATGGCGGCCATATCGTGGCGGAGGGGTCGCTCGACGATCTGCTGACCGCGGAGCAGTCCCTCACGGGCGCCTATCTCAGTGGTCGCCGTTCCATTCCGACGCCGCCCGAGCGTCGCAACGCCGGCAGTCGCAGTCTCAAATTGCTTGATTGCGCCCGTAACAATCTCAAGAATCTGAGCGTGGAGTTTCCGCTGGGGCGGCTGGTGTCGGTCACCGGGGTCAGCGGCAGCGGCAAGAGCACCCTGGTGAACGAGTTGCTCCATCCCGCTCTGGAACACGGCCTCGGCCACAAGGTGCCCTTCCCGGCAGGTCTCGCCGAGCTGCGGGGTCTGAAGTCGATCGACAAGGTGATCGTGATCGACCAGTCACCGATCGGTCGGACGCCCCGCTCCAATCCCGCCACCTACACCGGCGCCTTTGATCCGATCCGTCAGGTGTTTGCCGCCACCGTGGAGGCCAAGGCGCGCGGTTACCAGGTGGGTCAGTTCAGCTTCAACGTCAAGGGCGGCCGTTGTGAGGCCTGTCGCGGTCAGGGCGTGAACGTGATCGAGATGAATTTCCTGCCCGATGTGTATGTGCAGTGCGATGTCTGTAAAGGCGCCCGTTTCAATCGGGAGACGCTTCAGGTGACCTACAAGGGTCACACCATTGCCGACGTGCTTGAGATGACCGTTGAGCAGGCGGCCGATGTGTTTTCAGCGATTCCCCAGGCGGCGGAACGGCTGCGCACGCTGGTGGATGTGGGTCTGGGCTACGTGAAGCTGGGGCAGCCGGCGCCCACCCTCTCCGGCGGTGAAGCGCAGCGGGTGAAGCTGGCCACGGAATTGTCACGCCGGGCCACTGGCAAAACGCTCTATCTGATCGATGAACCCACCACGGGCCTCAGTTTTTATGACGTCCACAAGCTTATGGATGTGATGCAGCGGTTGGTCGACAAGGGCAATTCGATCATCTGCATTGAGCACAACCTCGATGTGATCCGCTGTTCTGACTGGATCATTGATCTCGGTCCGGAAGGCGGCGACAAGGGCGGGCAGATCGTTGCCACAGGCACGCCGGAAGAGGTGGCGGCACACCCCACATCCCACACGGGCCGCTATCTACGCAAGGTGCTCGAGCAGCACCCCGCTCCGCAGCTCGCCGCCGCCTGATCCATTCCGCATGACCATCCCTTTGCCGCAGCGGCTCGTTGCTGCAGCCGTTGCCTTCGGCAGTGCCTGGTGGATTCCAGGCCTCACCGCCACTCCCGCTGCAGCGGTGGAGCAGCTCGATCTGCGGCTGCCGGTGATGGACATGACCATCCAGCTGCAGATCGGTGAGTCGCGCACGGCCGCCGATTTGATTCGCGCCAATGCCGACCTTCAGGAGCTCGACCGAGCCGGTGATGGTGCGGTGCAGCGCTTGCTCGAGCAGTTGCTCACGGCTCCTTTACCGGAGCAGATCACCGGGGTGGTTCAGCAGTCGTTGGGTCAGCCCTTGTTCGAACAGGCCTTGCTGGCCGCCTCCGAACTGGTGGAGGTGGAGGGCCTGCCGCCCGAGGGGCGCGGGCCCGTGATTGCGGCAGCGCTGGATGCGGCCTATCGCGCCGGTGAACCCCACCTTCTCGGCTTGTTGCGCCAGGTTCCCGGGGAGCGCATCACGCTCAATCTCCAGGCGCTTGCGGCCTATGCCCAGCGGCTTCAGAACAATCAAGATGAGGCCAGGCGCCTGTTGCGTCAGGCCACTGCCGCGACGCCCGCTTCGGCTTCGATCGGCACCCTTGATCCATCGGTATGGCGGCGGCAGGAGCTGACGCTGCTTGTGCCGCACCGTCCTGAGCCGCTCACGCTGATCACCTATCAACCCCAGCGCTCTGCCAATGGGCGTCTGGTGGTGATCTCCCATGGTCTCTGGGACGATCCCGCCAACTTTGAGGGTTGGGCTCGCCTGCTGGTGATGAACGGATACACCGTGGTGCTGCCCAGACATCCCGGCAGTGATTCCGCCCAGCAACAGGCGATGTTGATGGGTGATCAGCCGCCGCCGGGACCGGAAGAAATGCGTTGGCGTCCGTTGGATGTCAGCGCGGTGCTGGATGGGGTTGCAGCTGGCCGCCTGTTGCCGGGCTCCGGGGTGACCCCATCCCAGGTGGCGGTTGTGGGCCATTCCTGGGGTGCCACGGCGGCGCTGCAGCTGGGTGGACTGAACACCACGAGCAGCAAACTGAAAGCCCGCTGCAATGACCCCGCCGATCCTGAGCGGAATCTCAGTTGGGTGCTGCAGTGCAGTTGGCTTGAGGGTTCGGATCAGGAATCGCTTGCCGATCCGCGTGTGCAGGCTGTGGTGGCGGTGAGCCCACCGCTGAAGTTGTTGTTCGATCAGAGCCGTGTTGGCGAAGCCCAGGCCCGCACCCTGATCATCAGCGGCACCAGCGATTGGGTTGTTCCTCCGGATCCCGAAGCGGTGAGCCCGCTGCGCCAGGCCGGGATCGGCCCCTTGGGCCATCGCCTCGTGCTGGTGGAGGGAGGAGACCACTTCAACCTGCGCGCCCCAGCCGCTGCAGCCTCTCCCGCCATCCTCGGACCCCTGATTCTGGCCTGGGTGAATCAACAGCTGGCTGTTCCTGCCGCCATCACTTTTCAGGGCGGTGGCTGGGGCAACGCTGAGCATGCCCTGGTGGATGTGACCCCCTCGTTGTCGTCACCCCCTTAAGACAGGACCCCCGGGCGAATCAAGCCCTGGATCGTTTGCAGTTCCACATGAAGGGCACGGAGTGTTGGCTGCAGGATGCGTGAAAACATCAGTGTGGGTCTGGCTTTTCAGCTGAAATTGTCGGGCGCTCACTTCAGATCTCAGGATCTTTTCATCTTTGACGATGGATGGTTCTCCTATCAGTTGATCAAGGCAGTCGATTGATTGCTGCGATGTGTGATCGGGTTGGGTGATGGGGTTCAAGCTGCTGCATCTGCATCTGCACGGTCTGTTCCGGTCTCAGGAGCTTGAACTCGGGCGCGATGCCGACACCGGTGGCCAGACCCTCTACGTGCTCGAGTTGGCTCGAGGACTGGCCGCCCGTCCGGAGGTGGAGCGGGTGGAGGTGGTGACCCGCCTGATCCAGGACCGACGCGTGTCGAGCGATTACGCCCAGCCCCAGGAGACGATCGCCCCCGGCGCCACGATCCTTCGCCTTCCCTTCGGACCGCGTCGCTATCTGCGCAAGGAACAGCTCTGGCCCTATCTCGACGAGCTGGCCGATCAGCTGGTGGCTCGCCTCCAGCAGCCCCAGCATCGCCCCGACTGGATCCATGCCCATTACGCCGACGCCGGGTATGTCGGTGCCCTGGTGAGTCGCCGGCTTGGCATTCCGTTGGTGTTCACGGGCCACTCCCTCGGTCGTGAGAAGTTGCGTCGGTTGTTGGCCGCCGGTGGGGATCACAAGCAGATCGAGCAGTCGTTTTCGATCAGCCGCCGCATCGATGCGGAGGAATTGGCTCTGGCCCATGCCGATCTGGTGATCACCAGCACCCGGCAGGAGGCCCAGGAGCAGTATTGCCGCTACGGACGCTTCCGGGCCGATCAGGCGGAGGTGGTGCCGCCAGGTGTGGATGCCAGTCGTTTCCATCCCCGCTCCACTCCTGCTGAATCCGAGGCTGTGGACGGGTTGCTGGATCCTTTTCTGAGGGATCCGTCGCTGCCGCCGCTGCTGGCGATTTCCCGGGCGGTGCGACGCAAGAACATCCCCGCCCTGGTGGAAGCCTTCGGTCGTTCCTCGCTCCTGCGTCAACGCCACAATCTGGTGCTGGTGCTCGGCTGTCGTGAGGATCCGCGCCAGCTGGAGAAACAGCAGCGGGAGGTGTTTCAGCAGGTGTTCGACCTGGTGGATCGCTTCGACCTTTACGGTCAGGTGGCCTATCCGAAACAGCACCGGCGCGCGCAGATTCCGGCCATCTATCGCTGGGCCGCCCAGCGGCGCGGCCTGTTTGTGAACCCGGCGCTCACCGAACCCTTCGGGCTCACCCTGCTGGAGGCCGCGGCCTGCGGCATGCCGATGGTGGCCACCGATGACGGTGGGCCCCGCGACATCCTGGCGCGCTGCGATAACGGTCTGCTCGTGGACGTGACCGATCTGGAGGCGCTTCAGGACGGTCTGGAGCGGGCCGGATCCGATCCCGAGCGCTGGCGGCGTTGGCGTGACAACGGCATTGAGGCGGTCAGCCGCCACTTCAGTTGGGATGCCCATGTCTGCCATTACCTGGCCCTGATGCAGCGCCGCATCGAGCGAGCGCAGTCGCTGGCCAGCTCCCAGCCGCGTTCGCTGCTACTTGAGCCACGGCCGCTGGCCGATCGCCTCTTGCTCCTCGACCTCGACAGCAGCCTGGAGCAGCCGGAGACCGAGGCGCTCCAGGCCCTGCGTCAGCAACTCAACGCACCGGAGGGGTCCGCCACGTCATCCGCCGGCAGTCTGGGCGTCCTGACCGGACGCTCCCTGGCGGCGGCCCGTCAGCGTTTCGCTGACCTTCATTTGCCCCAGCCGGCTGTCTGGATCACCAGGGCTGGCACGGAAATCGTCTATGCCGACCAGCAGGACCCCGACCCGCTCTGGTCGGAACGGATCGGCGTGGATTGGCAGCGTCAGGACGTGGAGCGAGCCCTGGCCGATCTCAGCGCCCATCTGGAACGCCAGGATCCTGCCGAGCAGGGTCCGTTCAAGCTCAGTTTTCTGCTGCGGCAATCAGGTGAAGCGATCCTGCCCCTGGTGCGTCAAAGGTTGCGGCAGCGGCGACTCGCCGCCCGTCCCCATTTGCGTTGTCACTGGTTTCTCGATGTGCTGCCGCTGCGGGCCTCCCGCAGTGAGGCCATCCGATTTCTCTCCCTGCGCTGGCAGCTTCCACTCGAGCGGATTCTTGTGGTGGCCAGCCAGCAGGGGGACGGGGAACTGGTGCGTGGCCTTCCCGCCACGGTGGTTCTCGCCGACCACGACCCCAGCCTGGAGTGTTTCCGGCAGCAGCAGCGGGTGTTCTTCGCCAGCCGTTCGCGCCTGTCCGGCCTGCTGGAGGGATTGCAGCACTACCGCTTTCTCTCGCGGCGTTAGGCCTCCAGCACCTGGATGCAAGCGGCGGCCTGATCGGCTCGGCGGCGGGCCGTGTCCAGATCGTGACCCTGCGCCAGGGCCACACCCATGCGCCGGCCCGGCCTTGCACTGGGCTTTCCGAACAGCAACACCTCGGTGTCCTCGAGCTGGAGGGCAGCGTGCAGGCCGGAATACCGCACGGTGCTCAGATGTTGCTCGGCCAGGATCACCCGGCTGGCTGAGGGTTGGCGGCAGCGGATCGCCGGGATCGGCAGGCCGAGCACGGCCCGGAGGTGCAGGTCGAATTCGCTCAGGTTCTGACTGATCAGGGTGACCAGTCCGGTGTCATGGGGTCGGGGTGACAGCTCCGAGAAGATCACCTCGTCGCCACAAAGGAAGAATTCCACACCGAACAATCCGGCGCCCCCGAGATTGTCGGTGACGGCCCGGGCCATGGCCTGGGCCTGCTCAAGTTGTGCGTTGGAGAGGGCTGCGGGTTGCCAGCTGCACTGATAGTCACCGCCGCTCTGTTCATGACCGATCGGTGGGCAGAACAGGGTGGTGCCATCCAGTTGGCGGATGGTGAGCAGGGTGATTTCCAGATCAAAGCGCAGGAATTCCTCCACGATCACCCGGTCACCACTGCCGCGGGCTCCGGACACGGCCGTCTGCCAGGCCGCGGCGAGGTCAGACGCAGCCTGCACCACGCTCTGCCCTTTGCCGGAGGAGCTCATCACCGGCTTCACCACCACAGGCCAGCCGAGAGGTGCTGCAACCTCTTGCAGCTCTTTCAGGTTGGAGGCATAGGCAAAGCGGGCTGTGCGCAGGCCGAGGCTGCCGGCGGCCAGGTCCCGAATCCGGTCGCGATTCATGGTCACGGCCGTGGCCCGGGCGGTGGGGATGACCCGGATCCCTTCGGATTCCAGAGCGGCGAGCGCATCCACCGCCAGGGCTTCGATTTCCGGGATCACCACATCGGCCTGGTGTCGTCGCACCACGGCCTGCAAAGCTTCTGCGTCGGTCATGGTGAACACCTCCGCCTGATCGGCCACCTGCATGGCCGGCGCCTCCGCGTAGCGGTCGCAGGCGATGACCCGACAGCCCAGCCGCTGGGCTGCAATTGCCACCTCTTTTCCCAGTTCGCCGCTGCCCAGCAGCAGCACCGTTTTCGGAAACAGGGTCATCGTTGGGGGCAGGGCAGCATGGGGTGATCTTCGCGCTCTGCCGGCTATGCCCTTCGTTCTTGCCTTATCCACGGCCGGGGATGCGGCGGATGGACTGCTCTTCGGTTGGGAGATTGCCAGCTTGCAGACGTGGGCCCTGATTTATCTGGGTGTGTCCTCCCTGGCCTTTGTGATCGTGTGGATCGTGGGGGCCCTCAGGACCAGGCCATGAAGGCTGAGGGGGTGATCAGGGTTTCGACCAGCTGTTGCAGGCGGGATCCGACGTAGCCGGGGATTCTGCGCAGCAGCCTCAGGATCCAGAGCCAGCGTTCCTGTCCTTTCGGCAGGGTGGTGGCCTGGTTCTGCAGCGCTGCCGGTAATGGTGTCAGCGGGCTTGTGCGGGGTGAGTTCCGGCGCTGTCGCCAGCGGCGGATCAGCACCAGTGCGCCCACACCCGCCACGACGGGGGCTGAGATTCCAAGCAGCGACGCCAGTTCCAGTTCGAGCATGATCCTCAGAGCAACAACGACCCAAGCCCCATCACTCCGTAGAGAGCAACAAGCTGGACCCCTTCATACCAGTCGAGTTCGTTGTTTTCAGTAATCCAATGCACGGCCAACACCGTGATGGTGGTGCAACCCAGAGCGACCAGGGGGATGCTCAGGTGCAGGAAGCGACCCATCGGCCATCCCAGCAACACCAGCACCGGCAGCACGAACATCAGCAACTGGCCGCTGGATTCCAGGGTGCTGGTCACGGCCAGATCCATGCGGCCGCGCGAGGCGGCGCTGATGGCGATCACACCTTCGGCGGTGCAGCCGAACAGGGGCAGCAGAAACAGACCGATGAACAATTCGCTGAGATGGCTCCCCTGCACCAGGGTTTCCAGGGCATCCACCAGGGGCTCGGAAACCAGCACCACCAGCACACTCACCATGGCCATGGCCGCGAGGATCGCGGGCAGACGGGGCAGATGGCTCCGATCCGTCTCGACTGCTTCGATGCCATCCGCTTGCAGGATGTCATCCGCCTCAGCATTGAAGAAGGTGCGATGGGTGCCGAGCTGGAGAAGGAAGGACAGCAGGTAGTAGCCAAGGATCAGCAGCGCCACGATCAGGGAATAGATGGCAAAGCGATCGAGGGCGTTGGTGCCCGCCATCGGTTGGATGCCTTCTCCGATGCCGAAGACGGTGGGCACCGCAAGGAAGAGCAGGCTGAGCAACAGTTGGCGCGCCTGCAGATTGGTGCTGTGTGGCCTGATCTTCACCTTTTTCTGGCGACGACCGGCCCAGATGGTGCTGACTCCCAGCACCAGCAGGCAATTGGTGATCACGGCGCCGGCCACCGACACCACCACCAGGCTGTAGAGACCGCTGCCCAGGGCGGTGATCGAGATCACCAGCTCCACCAGGTTGCTGAGACCCACGCTCACCACACCGCTGTAGCGGTCACCCAGGTGTTCACTCAGCTCATCCACCAGGATCGAAATCACCCGGGCCAGTGGCACCAGGGCCAGGCCGAAGCCCAGAAAGCGCACCGCTTCCATCCCGGCACCTTCCGGCTGCAGAGGAGCGGTCAGCACCAGGAGGAGTGCTGGCAGAAGCAGCAGCGACCACCGCGTCAGGCCGTGATGGCGCAGGAGTGTCGCGCTGTCGCGCAGGGTGCGGTGCATCAGCCCCGGGTCATGGGTCGAGATCGTTGATCAGGGTGAGTTGTCGTTCAGGCGAGGCTTCGTTGATGAATCCCCAGGCGGCGAACACCTCCGGATCGCCATGGGTGATGCGCGGTTGACCGTGTTGATGCTCGAGGCTGAAGCCCTCGGCAGCCATCCGTCGCATCAGGCTGGCCGCCTCTTCAAACCGCGCCGCCATCGCTTCCAGACTGGCGCAGTCACTGGTCAGACCGGCTTCCTTCCAGGTGAAGTAGTGCATGGTGGTGCAGTCAGGTGGGGCGAAGAGCCAGACCGATCAGCACCAGAGCGGCAGTGATCAGCCAGAAGCGGCGCACCACAGTTTGTTCGCTCCAACCGCTGAGCTCAAAATGATGGTGCAGGGGGGCCATCCGGAACAGGCGTCGGCCGACCCCATCGGCTCCCTTGGTGGCTTTGAACACCCACACCTGGAGAATCACCGACAGCGATTCCGCCAGGAACACGCCCCCCATCAGCAGCAGAGGCCAGAGGCTGTTGCTGAGGAGTGCCACGGCGCTGAGACAGGCTCCCATCGCCAGCGATCCGGTGTCGCCCATGAACAGGCGGGCCGGATTGCGGTTGTGGGCCAGAAAACCGAGCCAGGCTCCTGCCATCGCCATGCAGAAGCCAGCCAGGGCCGGATCACCGCTGTTGCCTCGCAGCATCAGCTGCAGGGCCAGGCCTGTGAACACAAGAGCACCGCAGCCGGAGGCCAGACCATCGAGACCATCGGTGAGGTTCGTGGCATTGCTCTCCGCCAGGAACACAAACAGGGCCAGGGGCCAGATCAGCCAGGCCAGGGGCAGGGCGAGGTTCCAAGGCAGGGCGATGCTGCTGCCGATCCAGCCCTGCCAGGCGGCGACCGCCAGGAATAGTGCCGCGATGAGAGCTTGGAGGAGCAGTTTTCCCCGTGCCGTCAGCCCCTTATTGGTCTTTCGGGTGAGGCTGCGCCAGTCATCGATGCCGCCAATCACCATGTAAGCCAGGGTCACGGCCGCAACAGCGAGCAGGCGGTTGGCATTGTCTTGCCCCACGGCGCTGAGGGAGCCGATGATCACGCCCACCGGCACCACGAGCAGGCCACCCATCGTGGGCGTGCCCCCCTTGCGCAGGTGGGCCTGGGGCCCGTCCTCCCGGATCACCTGGCCCATTTTCAAAGCACGCAACCTGGGTACACCCCAGGCGGTGGTGACGGTGGCGATCAGGGTCGCCACCACCAAGGGCATACTCAACAGGCTGTTGGGGATCCAGCGATCCGCGGCGAAGGCAGCAGCGACGATCGCAACCGCCAGCACCAAGGCACTGACGCGGCCCCCCACCTGGCTGGAGCGGTTCGTCGCCGATGGCGATGGCGCCGAAAGGTCGCTCACGGCAGGCAGGGCGCAGAGACGGGCCGAGGATAGGGCGACCCAGACGCCCCGGATTCAGTCTTCCCAGTTCTCTTCGTTCTGCTCGTCGGCGGCGTTGTAGTCCTCCTTTTCGCCCATCAGTGCCGAGAGCTCTTCCTCTTCCACCGTGCTCACTTCCGGTGAGGTTGATTCCTCATCTTCCACAAGACGGCCACTGGTCTCCAGCCAGCTCAGCAGATCGGGCTCTTCCCGCAGCGGCAGCACCGGCGCCGGCTCCCGGCGCCCGTAACGGGTGAGGGCCGGGTTGATGCTGTCGAGGGCACTGCTCATCGCGGAGGACAAGTCCAATCAGTCCAATCCACCATCATAGAAGACTGCTTCCCAGCTTCCCGTGATCGATGAATGGATGCGTCTCGGTGCCGTGTGGCTACTGGCGCTGCTGATCAGCCTTGCACTGCGGGTCTGGGGTGCGACCCATCCCGGCCCTGTGGCGATCGGCTGGCTCACGGTGCCTGTGCTCGTGTTCGGCCCTGCCCTGGTGCTGGCGGTCTGGTTGCTGCTGGCCCGGATCGGCTGGGATGGAGAATCAGACGATCGTGATCTGGAGTCCGGTTGATGGGGCGCGCGAAGAAGGTGGTGCTCGCCTATTCGGGTGGGGTGG
>Ga0180434_10004993_pt1 | contig 15856 bp, 10 predicted proteins | sample SS_ome_7_FD_132453 | JGI IMG/M metagenome (GOLD analysis project Ga0180434, IMG submission 132453) | Hypersaline lake sediment archaeal communities from the Salton Sea, California, USA - SS_1_D_2 metaG | ecosystem: Environmental > Aquatic > Non-marine Saline and Alkaline > Hypersaline >...
ATTCCTGTTCCATCATATTCCCAGCTTCGGGTTGTTTCAAGCCCCAGCCCGCTGGTTGGCAGTCACCAGCATCGCCCTGGCAGCGCTTGCAGCACTAGGCACACACTGGTGGTCAGCCGATCACCCCGGGCAACGCCGAGGCGCAGTTGGTGTGGTCGCAGGCCTGGCACTGCTCATCGGGGGGTTGGCGGCGCCGCGCCTGGTTCCCGGCATAAAGCCCACCTTCGGCCCGGCGACTGCCCGGCTAGGCGGGACGCTAGCCGTGGCGGGAACGCTGGTCGTGTTGCGAAGTAACTCGACCGTCCAACATAGCGCGTCTCGAGCCAACCTTCCTGTCAGGCCCCGGGCCGAAAATATGACAAGGCCTGGCGCCCCAGCCTGGTGGCAGGTGGCGGTCGGTGCTTTCATCGCGCTGGACCTACTCCTCTCCGGCTGGTCCCTAATCCCGACGATCGGTCGATCCCTGTACAACAGCAACACGGCGACAGCCGCCGTTCTGCAGGATGAATCTGGCCCGGTGCGTGTCTACTGGCCTACGGACGCAACCCATCACAACCGTGAGTACGACGCTGAGCAGCGCGTAAAGTTCAGCTACCTGACATTCGAGGACTTCGGCCCGCGCGACGTGGATCACTGGCGGGAGATGCGTGAGGTTCTGCTACCTAACACAGGGATGCTGGACCACGTGGCTTCAGCCAACAATTTCGACCCACTGCTGGTAGAGCGATACGCGCAAATACTCGAGGCCGCCGTCGAAACCCCGTCGCTGTTGCGGATAATGGGTGTGACCCACGTCGTCAGCGACCGGCAATGGTCAGGAGTGCAGCTCATCGAAGATCGGAGACTGGAGAACGTACAGCTCCATCGGCTGCCCAATGCCCTGGGCCGCGCCTGGGTCGTGCCAACCGCCCGGCAGGTACCTCCTGACGAGATGCTGGCGGCGCTCTCAGACCCCGCCTTCGATCCAGCTTCCGAGGTGCTGCTGGAGCGACCACCACCCAATCTCAACCACCCAGCATCCAGCATCCACTATCACGTGACCTTGCAGGATACCCCCAACCGGGTTACAATACGCGCCATCGCGGACAGGCCAGGCTACCTGGTGCTGGCCGACACCTGGTATCCAGGTTGGCAAGTGACAGTAGATGGCGTGCCGGTCGAGATATTGAGAGCTAACTATGCCTTCCGGTCCATCTGGCTGGAGGCAGGGGATCACAGGGTGGAGATGACCTATTACCCCACCCTGATATTCGTGGGAGGAGCGATCAGCCTGACAATACTGGTGTTGCTCATCGCCGGATTGTCTTTGGCGCGTGTACGGGAGACGCGAGTGTGACACCCAAGCTTCGCCCCTGGGCAGTGGTCCTGCTGGTGGCCCTGGCCTACGTTGGGCTGACGCTGGCCCGCTACGGCGGTAATCCCCTCGCGTTTGCGCTGGTGGGAACGCAGTACAGCCAGGGCAATCCGCAGGGCAGCCAGGGCTACGACGGCCAGTTTGCTTACTATATCGCTCGTGACCCAGTCGACGGCTGGCGACACTGCGACGTGCCAGCCTACCGCTATCAACGTATCCTCTACCCGTTGCTGGCGTGGGCGTTGGCGCTGGGGCAGCCGAGGGCGGCGGAATGGACGCTCATTGGGCTCAACGTGACAGCGCTGGTTGGCGGCACATACTTCACCGAACAGCTCCTGGCAACGAGGGGCGTGAGCCGCTGGTTCGCACTGACCTACGGCCTGTACGGCGGGCTGATGGCCGGGTTGCGGCTCAATTTGACGGAGCCACTGGCCTACGGGCTGGTGCAGGCTGGGCTGTGGGCCTGGCAGTATGGTAGATCGCAGGTTGCAGACTACAAACTTCAAATTGCAGGTCACCGTTCGCCATTCGCTAACTGCAACGGACCCCTTGCAATGGCATTGTTGGCGCTGGCGGCACTGGCGAAGGAGACCTCACTGATTGCCGCGGCCGGGCTGCTCCTGTATCTGGCGCTGGAGCACCGCTGGAAAGAGGCCGTGAAACTGAGCCTGGTCGTAGGGTTACCCTTCGCCGCCTGGCAAGGGGTGCTATGGGCTTGGTTGGGCAGCCCAGGCGTGGGAGCGGGAGGCGCGATGGCCACTTCCTTTGAGTGGCTGCCCTTCGCTGGCCTCATGCGCGTCGCGACGGTAAGTTGGCCCGCCTTCTGGCTCCTGCTGGTAATTGAGGGGCCGCTGTTCGTGTTACCAACCATCTGGGCATTGACCGTATCCGTGCGTGACCTATTGCGCGGAGAGCGACATCCATGGGTCACGGTGCTCTTGGTCCAGGCTGTCACGTTGCCCTTTCTACCCTTTTCCACCTGGCGGGAGCCGCTGGCGATGGCTCGTCTGGCAGTGGGATTGGTCGCTGCGACGTTGCTCTATGGAGCGCTGCGTCGTTCCAGGCGCGTGCTGACGTACTCCCTGCTTTGGCTGGCAACACTGGCGTTGCTGATCAACGAGAGCGTGCTCCCATCGGCTTGAGAGACCGTGCCATCAGAATGGCCCTTTTGAAAAGTGATGGTGAGCCGGCTTTGTTGGACGCAGTCTGCTATGTCGTCATACGACACGGATTAGGAGATGATTTTGCAAGTAGCCGTTATCATACCGACGTACAATGAGAAAGAGAACATCGAAGCATTGGTGACACAACTGCTCACTCTGCCGACGGGGGTGCACGTCATCGTCGTGGACGACAACTCGCCCGATGGCACCGGTGAGATCGCCGAAAGGTTGGCCGTGGAGAGCAATGGGCGGGCGGATGTCATACATCGCCCCGGTAAACTCGGGCTGGGCGGGGCCTACATCGCTGGTTTCAAGCGGGCACTGGCCGAAGGATTTGACCTCATCTGCACGATGGACGCCGACTTCTCCCATAACCCGCGCTACATCCCGAGCATAGTGGACAAGATCAGCCAGGGCTACGACCTGGTCATCGGCTCGCGCTACGTACCGGGCGGCGGGGCGACCGGCTGCACCTTCGACCGCAAGTTGCTCAGTTGGGGGGCCAATGCCTTCGCCCGCACGATGCTCGGCCTGCGTGCCCACGACACAACCGCTGGATTCCGTTGCTACCGCCGCGAAGTCCTGGAAGAAGTAGGGATGGATGAGATCAAAGCCAGCGGCTACTCCTTCTTGATCGAAATGCTCTACCGGATTCACAGGCACGGCAGGCAGGTGGGCGACATCCCCATCATCTTCGAGAACCGCCGCTTGGGCACCTCTAAGATCTCAAAGGACGAGGTTATCAGGGCAATGGGAACAGTCCTACGGCTAGCCTGTACACGCCTGAAGAGAGCATCAGCCTGATGGAACACGTACGCTGCAACCTCTGTGGAGCGCAAGACAGCGTTGTACGGTATCCCTCCACCGTCACTCAGGAGGAAACTGGCGACTGGCGGGCATTTCGCTGCACGCACAACGGATATGGTCGGCATCACACAATTGTGCAGTGCCAGCGGTGCGGATTGGTCTACACCGACCCCCGTCCGGACGGACACGACATCGTCGAAACCTACCAGGCAGTGGAGGATCCACTCTACCTGGAGGAGCGAGAGGGACGAGTGTTGACCTTCGAGCATCACTTGAAGCCGCTGGAGCGGCTCACCGGACCACCGAACGGTCGCCCTCTCCTAGACGTAGGCTGCTACACCGGCGTCTTTGTCGAGATCGCAGCCCATCACGGTTGGGACGCCTGGGGAGTGGAGCCCTCCCGCTGGGCAGTGGGGCAGGCCCAATCTAGGGGACTTCACGTGGTGCAGGGGACCCTTGAGACGGCGGAACTACCGGAGACATATTTCGACGTCGTGACGATGTGGGACGTCATCGAACACGTAGCCGACCCGCGCGGGACGCTCGAAAAGGCCCACCGCCTGCTGAAGCCAGGCGGGCTGGCGGTGGTACACACCATTGACATCGAGAGTTCTCTTGCACGGCTGATGGGTGTACGCTGGCCGTGGCTGATGGAAATGCACATATACTATTTCTCGCGACGCACGTTGCGGGCGATGCTGGAAACGTGTGGCTTCCAAGTGCTCAGCGATCGACCACAGGGACGCTACCTGCGGCTGGGCTACCTGATGAACCGGGTGAGCGCGTTGATGCCGGTTGTGGGCCATCCAGCGGAGTGGCTCGTGACAAAATTGGGGGTGCGGGGGCTGGCAGTGCCCGTGAACCTGGGGGATCTATTCACCGCGTATGCACAGAAGTCTCCCTACTGTGCCGCTTGAAGATGAGCATCCCCTTCGAACCATAGATATCGGCTTCGAGTTTCTCCACCAGTTCATAGCGAGCCTGGAAGCGGGGGGCTGGCAGCAATTCACGCCGCCCGTATACCTCGAGGATGACAATGTAGTCGGGATCAAGCGCCAGCACCAAGTCGGCAGGGATAGCGTAATTGATGACGTAAATTTGTGGGTCGGCTGGGTAATGTTGCCTGGCCTGTGGCGTCACCAGCCCGACGGTATCGAGGATGGACATGCGGGTGTGATAGCCCAACACTCCGATGTCGCCAGCACAGAGCGTGTAGCCCGGCTCAGCGTGGAGAAGCACGATGTCAGCAGCTCGGGCATAGAACAACTCCAACTCGAACCAGGCCATCTCTGGCGCAGGCCGATCCGGGCCGTGGTCAGGGTGGAGGTCCCAGGCGTTGATTGTCAGAGCGAACGCAGCACTGGTGAAAAGAGAGAGAATGGTCAGGGCGGAAGTCTCAGGTTTCAGGTTGGAGAGGAAGCAGCCCAGGTCACAGGCCAGTGTCCAAATGCCCGTCAGGATCAACAGGAAGTAAAACGGCAGCGGCGGGGAGAGATACCAGCGGAATAGCAGGGGGTTGGCCACGGCAAAGACAGCGAAATAGACAAGTGGATAGGCGATGAGTGGCCAGGTTCTGCGGTCACGACGGCAGGCCCGGAGGCTACCCAGAGCGCACAGGCCACAATAGAGAGCAAAAACAGAGAGGACGCCGACCGGTGGCAGAACCTTGTGTTCGAAGAAGGGCGTGGCGTAGTGCTGCAGTAGACGTACCGCATTCTCCATAGGCTGGAGACGGTAGGTGACAGACTTGGCGGCGATGGAGGCGGTGAGAGGGCTGCCGAAGTAAAGCGTGCCGAAAATCAGCCAGGGGGTCAAGAGGGCCAGCGTGATCAGACCCTCCCTGAAGACACCAGCAAGTTGGCGCTTCCGCAGTCGTGCCAGCACCAGATCTAGCCACAGCAGCCCCAGCAGGATGGCGGTATCTGGACGCGCCAACAAAGCCAGCGCCGAAAAGACGGCCATCGCACGGGGATGGTCAGTCACATGGGCGTAAGAGCAGGCAAGGAGGAGAGCCACCGTGAGATCGGTCTCCATCCCGCCGATGGCGAAGGTAACGCTGTAGGGAGCCACAGCCCATAGAAGGGCGGCCGCTGCGGCTGGAGCCCAGTGATCGGCGAAGTGTCTGCCCAATGCGTAGAGCAGTCTAACGGAGACAGCGCCGGCCAGCGCGTTGACCGCCAATGCCAAGGCGGGGAAGTCGCGGGAGCCTGTCACCAACGCTATACCGGCCAACAGCAACGTGTACAGCGGCGTAGTCGTGCCTAGCATGCGCTCGCCGGGGTTGTAGACAAAGCCACGCCCCTCGACGAGGTTGCGGGCGTAACGGAAGGTGATATAGGCATCGTCGACTGTCCGCTCGCCGGGAACGAGGCGAGCCAGCAGCGCCAGAGTCAGCAGGCCCACGACGAGCAGTTTCTGTACAGGAATTCCATGCGTCCTAGTTTTCATGCTGTGTCTCACGCTTTTCATTCTGCACTATGCGCTTGCTATTCACTCAAGAGAGAATTATACACGTGGATCGCTCAATGACCAAACGCTCCAGAATCTGGCCCTTGATCATTATCCTGATCGGAGCGACGGCGCTCAAAGCGGTGTTGCTCGCGCTTGACACAATTCCCTTCAACGCAGACGAGGCGGTCGTGGCGCTGATGGCCCGCCACATCCTGCAGGGCGAACGTCCTTTGTTCTTCTACGGCCAGGCCTACATGGGGAGTCTGGACGCCTACCTGATCGCTGGCGCGTTTCAACTGTTCGGTGAACAGGTGCTGGCGGTTCGGCTGGTCCAGATCGCCCTATTCGCGACAGTCATCGCGACGAGTTATCCCGTCGTCCTCCGCTTCACCGGCAGCCAGCACGCCGCGACCCTGGTCGCGTTGCTGCTGGCTTTCCCGCCCGTGCTGCTGACGCTCTACACAACTGCGTCGCTGGGCGGCTATGGCGAGGCGCTGCTGGCAGGCAACCTCCTGCTTTGGTGGGGGCACCGACTGGGATCGGAAGATGCGCAGCGGTGGAGTTTGTGGCTGGGATGGGGCCTGGTCACCGGCCTGGGCTTCTGGACGATGGGACTGGTGTTGGTCTATCTGGTTCCTGTAGCACTGTGGCTTCTGTGGCAGCTGCGCGCCCGTTCCTGGCAAGGCCACCTGCTGGCGGCGCTGGGGTTTGCGATAGGCAGCTTGCCCTGGTGGCTAGGTAACCTGGGCCACATAGACACCAGCATAGCGGAACTCTTCGGGACAGCGGTGCGCAGTACGGCCACGGCGAGCAGTCCCGTCGGCAACATCATCGCGCGGACATTCAACTTTTTCGTCTTGGGGCTGCCCGCGCTCTTTGGTCTGCGCTTCCCGTGGGGAATGGAGGGGCCACCACCGTGGCTGGCTGTGCCCGCCCTAACGCTCTACCTGGGCGCGGTAGGCTATGGAATGCGCAATACGTTATCTCACTTCCGCACTGTCGTTACCTACCCTCCATCCAAAGATCTCCCGTCGGATGTACCCTCCGCTCGCGTAATACTGTGGGGCATCTGCGGTACGCTGTTTCTCGGCTTTGTGTTGACCCCTTTTGGGGGCGACCCTTCTGGGCGCTACTTCCTGCCTCTCTATCTGCCGCTGTTCGTTTTCACCGCTGAGGCATTGACAGCGCTGCACGAACGCATGGGGCACTGGGCCTGGACCCTGCTGGGCACCGTGCTGGTTTTCAACCTGATCGGCACGGCTCAGGCCGCGTCTACCAACCCACCTGGCATCACCACGCAGTTCGAGGCCATCACCCAGGTGGACCATCGCTACGACGCCGAATTGATGGACTTCCTGCGGGCACACAACGGCACCCGTGGTTACGCCAACTATTGGGTAGCATATCCCATCGCGTTCCTCTCCAGTGAGGAGATCATCCTCGCACCCCACCTGCCCTATAAGGTGGATCTGCGGTACACTCCCCGTGACGACCGGTACGATCCCTACGGAGAACGGGTCGATGCCAGCCCTACAGCGGTTTACGTCACCACCAACCACCCGGCGCTGGACGGGTTGTTGCGGGAACAATTCAGAGCACTCGGGGTGCGCTCCCGTGAAACGCAGATCGGATCCTACCACGTATTCTACGACCTGTCGCGCAAAGTGACGCCGGACGAGCTAATGCTGCAATCAGAGAAGTGAAGTGATAGATGTCTCATCACAGATATCGCATGGATGAATCACCTCCCTGTGAATCTGCCGCGAGAGCGAGCGAGCGCAGAGTCACCGCGCTCCTATTCATCCTTTTGATGACCCTCTATCTGCTGTCCACATCGTTGCGCATCGATAGTGGCGACGGCGAGAAGATGTACCAGGTAAGCTACAGCCTCGTGACCGGCCAGGGATTTGCCATCCCCGCAGAACCACTCACGTCCGATTTTTTCGGCCCCTGGGGAGAGGTACAGCCCGTCGAGATACTGAAAGGTGGCGATGGATACGGTATGTGGGGGGTTGACGGACGGTACTATGCCAAGTACGGTCTGGGCTGGTCGCTGGCGGCAGCCCCGTTGTGCGCGCTGGGACGCCTTGTAGCACCACTCTTGCCAAAGGTTACTGAGGGCTTCGCGACGCGGGCCGCGGTGATGCTGCTCAACCCGCTGCTGACCGCTGCCTCTGGCGTCCTCTTGTTCAACCTGGCCCGCCGCGTCTACTCCACTTACCTGGCGACGACACTGGCCCTGCTCTACGGACTGTGCACCATCGCCTGGTACTACGCCGAAAGTGCCTTCAGCGAACCGATGGTCACGCTGCTTCTGCTGGCAGCGATATATGCCCTTGAACGCGGCCATCCTACGGCGGCAGGGATCGCACTGGGAGGTATGGTCCTCACCCGCCAGATGGCCCTTCTGCTGGCGGGGCCGGTCGCAGTGTGGGCGCTGGTACACGCCCGCCAGGATGGGATAGGCCACTTACTCAGACGTGCCGCCGCAGTACTCGTCCCACTGGCACTCGGGCAAGTGACGGTGTTCATATACAACGCCGATCGCTTCGGCGATCCGCTCGAATATGGCTACTGGGGAGTCGGCTGGGACACCCCGATCTTACTGGGGTTGTACAGTCAGCTCATGAGCCCGGGCAAGGGGCTGTTCGTCTTCATGCCCGTGCTCCTGCTGGGCATCGTGGGATGGCCCTTACTCTGGCAGAGGCAGCGTGATTGGGCGTGGCTCCTCCTGGGACTGGTCGCGTTCCACCTGGTGCCCTATGCTCTCTATGAGGACTGGGCCGGTGGCGGTGGATGGGGGCCTCGGGTGCTGCTCCCCATTGTGCCCATTGTCCTTCTGCCAGCCGGCGAAGTGATCCAGCGCTGGCAAGCACGGCGAGCCGGTCACATGACCATTTTGCTGCTGGTAACGCTCTCACTGTTTGTCCAGGTGCTGGGCATTTCGGCAAACTGGGCACGCCACCTTCAGCGCGTATGGAACGAATCGACCTCACCGGCTGAGTATTTCTACCGTGTGCACTATCGTTGGGCCGACTCGCCTATCCTGGGCCAGGTGCGCTCTATACAAGAAGTAATGAAACTACTACGCAACCCAAAAACGCGCTCTACTCTGAAAGCGCTGATCCTCTCAGCAAATGAATCTCCTACCGTTGACAGGCAAAGCGAGACGATGGGGTTACTTTCCTTCAACGTGCCAGACTTCTGGCTTGTATACCTCTGGTTTCTGGGTGTACCGCCTGTTTGGCTGGCTACGATCGTACTAGCGTTAGCCTGCGCAGCAGTATGGTCCGCGCTCCAAATGAGGCGAGCACTGCCCCACACTAATACCTCTGAACTACTGGAGAATTAACGCATGCCCGAACAGACCACGCCAAGAAACAGTGCTGGAGCGAGCTCAGATCGACTCATTGCTTCGATTCTCGTCCTGACCTTTTGTCTCGCGGGACTACTGACGCTCGACCATTACGGTCTGACCTTCGACGAGACATGGCATCTTTTCACGGCCGACCGCTACTTCCGATTTTGGGTGACTTTCGACCGCACGCTGCTCGACTTCTCCCAGCCTCACCCCGCCGACAACCAACCTGTGAATCACCCGGTGTTTGAACGGCGAGACAATGAGCCTCGATCGGCGGTGGCCAACACACTATACGGCCTGAGCTACTGGCTACTCTCCAGTACTCTGCACTGGTTAGACCCAGTGGACGCGTATCACCTTCCTGTGATTCTCATGGCAGGCGGCACACTGGCGGTCGTCTACGTCATGGGTAAAGAGGCCATCGGCCAGACAGCAGCTTTCTTCGCCACTCTGGCACTTGGGCTGTCGCCTCGTTTCCTAGCGCACGCTCATTTCAACATCAAGGACACACCCAAAACTCTCTTCTTCTCATTGACCATCTGGGCTTTTTGGAGGGCAAGTGTCCACCGGGATTGGCAATGGATGCTAGGTTCCGCTGCAATGTGTGGGCTAGCTTTCGGCACCCGTGTTAACGCCGTGTTGATCGCCCCCATTGTCCTCCCTTGGTTGGTAGTGCTCCTATTGAGTCAAGGGAGACCTCGACCCCCGGCATCCCATCGGTGGTGGGCAGCGCTGTGCGGGTACCCCTTCGTCGCTAGCATCATCTGGGTCGTCACCTGGCCGCTGATGTTCGTCGCTCCTTTGGACACGCTGAAGAGTTTCATCGATCACTGGCTTTTCCTGGGCTTTGGTGCTCACTGCCTGAGTACATGGAGCCCCTACGGGATACTCTACATCGTCACCACCACACCCCTAGTGATCCTCTTGCCCTCACTTATCGGAATTGTCACAGCGGTGCGCGAAATCCGAAGCAATCCCCGGCGGACCGGCCTGCTGCTAATCTTGTGGGCCAGTGTGCCTGTCCTCCGGACCGCACTTCCCCGTGCGACCAACTACGATGGCATCCGACAATTTATGGAGTTCTTGCCTGCGCTCTGTCTGCTGGCCGGCCTCGGTGCACAGCGATTAGTAGAAGCGCTGAAGCTGAGCCTGCGGCAGACTATGCCACAGAGCGTAACGTTAGGCGTGCTGGGTCTCGCCTTTCTGCCCATCCTGACCAAGGTGATTCAAATCCACCCACACGAGCTCGCCTACTTCAACCCGCTCGTCGGTGGATTGGCCGGCGCCAGACGTTTGAACATCCCCGATGCCACAGACTACTGGGGAAGTTCACACCGGCAAGGGATCGCCTGGCTCAATGCCAACGCCGAGCCCGGAGCCCAGCTATACGTCAACGACGGCAACACTAACATGGTAATGCCAGTGAGCCATATCTGGCTGCGTGAAGATATCACGTTGTTGACGCCTGATACGCTGGGCCAGGAATTGCCAGTCCCGCTATACGTCGCCCACGTCGCGCGCCCAAGGTGGTACGACCAAATAGACCTCTATTGCGAGGAGAACCTCGAACCCGTATACTCAATACGAGTTGACGATACTCCGATTTTCAACATCTTCTACTTGGAGGTCAGCCCATGGCTGACTCAGAAGCCGAAAAGAGAGCAACACTCCAACGATTGTCATTCCGGCTGAAAACCCGCCGTCTTGCGACGATTGTTCTGTTCATCGCCGTGTTCGGTATGGCAGCCCGTTCCCCCGCCGACACCGATACCTGGTGGCACCTGCAGGCCGGGCGTGTCACCTGGGAGAGCGGCCACATCCTCCAGACCGACGTCTTTTCCCACACCCGGCAGGGCCAGCCGTGGATCAACCATAGCTGGCTCAGCCAAGTGATCCTGTACCTTCTCTTCCACCACTTCCACTACTTTGGGCTGGGCCTGTTCCAAGCCCTGGTCGTCACGTTGGCCTTCATCTTCGTCTACAAGCAAATGGAAGGAGATGTGTTCACCCGCGCGTTCATCGTCATCCTGGCAGCGGCGGCCTCGGCCATGGTCTGGATTGCGCGCCCGCAATTGCTGTCCTTCCTGCTCACCACTGTCTTGAGCTACCTGCTGTACCTGTACAAGTGGCGCGGCGTCCACCGGCTGTGGCTGATCCCGCCGTTGTTCGTCCTGTGGGTCAACCTGCACGCAGGCTACGCCCTCGGCTTCATGGTGCTGGCGGGGTTCGTCGCCGGCGAGGTGCTCAACAACCTGCTGGCCTGGATCTCGCCTCTCCAAGACGAGCCCCACGGCGAGAGCGAGCACCCCATCGTTTCGTGGCGAGGCGTAGGGCTGGTTGTCCTAATCTCGATCGTTTCCTTCCTCTGCCTGTTGCTCAACCCTAACACGACCCGGATGTGGGTATACTACCTCGATACGGTGCGCATCGGCGTGCTCCAGGACTTTATCCAGGAGTGGCGCTCACCAGACTTTCACCCGCTGTACGCCCAACCCTTCATCTGGCTGCTGTTGGCGACGCTGGCGGCGATAGGGCTCTCGAGGCGGCGCGTGGACGGCAGCGACCTGGCACTGGTGACTGGCTTCGCCTATGCCAGCCTGCTGGCGTGGCGCAACATCGGGCCCTTCGCGCTGGTTACCGCACCGGTGCTAAGCCGGCACGCGCACGCCGCCATCGCGCGCTGGCTCGCCGCAGCGCGGGCGCGAGGCTGGTTGCGCCCGCAGCGCCGGACTGGCCAACCGCCCACGAAGGGGCTGGCGCTTGCCAACTGGCTGATCCTGGCGCTGGTGCTCGTCGCGGCAGGCGTCAAGGCATATTTCCCGCTGCGCACCGAGCTCAACCTCGAGCACGAGCGCAACAAACTGCCCGCCGACGCCATCGAATGGATCCAGGAGCAGCGGCCGACGGGCCCGATGTTCAACAGCTACAACTGGGGCGGGTACCTCATCTGGAAATTGTGGCCCGACTACCTGGTGTTCGTGGACGGGCGCACCGACCTCTTCGGGGACGATCTGCTGAACCAGTACCTGCAGGTGCACTTCGCCCGACCTGGCTTCCAGGAAGTACTCGACGAACAAGGCGTCAACTTCGTGCTGACCGATGCAGATGGGTTCACGGCCAACTTCCTGGCGCTCGACGAGGCTTGGACGCTGGCCTATACTGACCACGTGGCCGCCATTTACGTGCGAGGAGGGGAGTGACAGGCCGCCACTCCGAAGAGATTCACTCAACCTCGCTCGTCGCCAGCTCCAACTGTCGCCGGTAGAGCTGGCTGTACAGCCCACCCCGGGCCAGCAGTTCGTGGTGGTCGCCGACTTCGCGGATGCGCCCTTCCTCCAGTGCGATGATCTTGTCGGCGTTGCGGATCGTACTCAGCCGGTGGGCAATGACCAGCGACGTGCGCCCCTTCAGCACCTCGTCCAGTGCCTGCTGGATCAGGTATTCCGCCTCGGCGTCCACCGAGGAAGTGGCCTCATCCAGGATCAGAATGCGCGGGTCAGCCAAGATGGCACGTGCCAGCGCCAGCCGCTGCTTCTGGCCACCGCTCAGTCTTACCCCTCGCTCGCCAATCTCGGTGTCGTAGCCTTGGGGCAACTGGAGGATGAACTCGTGCGCATAAGCCGCCCTCGCTGCAGCACACATCTCCCTCTCGGTAGCATCGGCCTTGCCGAATAGCAGATTCTCGCGCACCGTGGTGTTGAACAGGAACGTGTCCTGCAGTACCACGGCCACGTGCTGGCGTAGCGACTCGATCTGCATCTGGCGCAGGTCGTGACCGTCCACCAAGACGCGGCCATGGATCGGATCGTAGAACCGGCACAGCAGGTTGGCGATGCTGGTCTTTCCCGCTCCGCTCGGGCCGACCAGCGCCACCACCTCGCCGGGCGCCATGTGGAACTCGACATCGTGCAGCACCGCATCACCATCACCGTAACGAAAATGCACGTCGTCGAACACCACGTCCCCCTCAATTTCGTCGAGCGCGATCGCATCGGGCGCGTCCGTGATCTCCGGGACCTCGTCCAGGAGCTCGAAGATGCGTTCTCCGGCAGCGATGGCCTGTTGAAACGTGTTATCCACTTCCGTCAACCGCCGAAGAGGGTCATAGAAGGAGGTCACGTAGGAGAGAAATGCCACCAGTGTGCCCAGTGAAAGCTGACCATCGATGACCAACCACGCACCTGCGCCCAGTACCCCCACGCCTCCAATCGCAGCAACAGCGTACAGGGCTGGGAAGAAGGTAGACCAGGAGCGTATGGCTCGCACGCGTTCCCGGTAGTAATGTTCGCTGACATCCCGAAAGCGCTCCAACTCGCTCTCCTCTTGCCCAAAGGCCTGGATGACACGGATACCCGCCAGGTTATCCTCCAGCTTGGCGTTGATGTCCCCCAGCCGATCACGCACCGAGCGGTAGACAGGGCGCACGCGCCGATTGAACCACCGCAAACCAGCCGCCATAACTGGCACCAGGACGAGCATGATCAACGCCAGGCGCCATTCGAGCACCAGCAACACCGCCGAGGCTCCCACCAACCGCAACAAGTCCACCGTCGTGAGGATGACGCCGTGGGTGACGAACTGCTCTAGCGCGTTGACGTCGTTCGTCACCCGTGACATCAACTCGCCGGTAGATGTGCGCTCGAAGAAGGACAGGGACAGCCGTTGCAGATAGGCGTAGATATGCATCCGCAAGTCAAAGATGAAGCGCGCACCCAACACGTGTCGTGTATACTGATCGCCCAAGCCCGTCAGCCACAACAGGACATAGACACCGACCAGCCCAACGACCATCAGCCAGAGACGAGAGAGATCCCGGGTGGCGACCACCCGATCCACGATGTCCCGCTGGAACAGGGGCGGGAGCAGGCTCAGACCGGTATGAAGCAGAAGTAGGACGCCCGTGGCGACCAAGGGTCTCCAATATGGCCGCATGTAGCCAAACAGACGTTTCAACACGCGCATAGACACTTACCTCCGTATGTTCGCTACATGCGAGTATAACACGGTGAGCGTGAAACGTGAAGCATAACAGATGAAGCACGATGCATATTGCATAGTCCGACTCTAGTCATTTCACGACACGCAGTACATATCACGTATTACGTAGAGCTTGCCAACTTGCTGCAAGAGCGGTATAGTCAGGCTCAGTGCAATGACCTCAGGTAGACAACAAGGACACAGATATGCTGAAGCTTCAAGCGCTAACAGTCGGCGAGTACGCGACCAACTGTTACCTCTTAGCCTGCCCGGAGACCGACCAGTCGGTGTTGGTAGACTCAGGAGCAGAACCGAAGTCTGTCTTGACGCTGTGTGAGGGCCTGCACGTGACCCGCATCCTGCTCACCCACGGTCACCCGGATCACCTGCGGGAGGTGAATGAGGTCCAAGCAGCGCTGGGCGCTCTGGTCGGGATCCACCCAGCCGATGCAGCCGAGTTTGGCATCGTGGCTGACCTTGAGCTGCGCGATGGGATGCGGCTGCGAGTCGGGCGAAGCTTCGTGCGAGTGATCCATATTCCCGGGCACACCGCCGGCAGCATTGCGCTGCGCTTCGACCAACGAGCGATCGTCGGGGATGCCATCTTCCCCGGCGGCCCAGGTCACACCGACGACCCCAAGGCGCTCCTGACCCTTCTCCTCAGCCTGCAGCGCACCGTCTTCACCTGGCCCGACGATACGCTCCTCTATCCAGGTCACGGCGCTCCCACCACCGTGGGAGCCGAGCGCCCCGCTTTCGAGGAATTCCTGGCCCGCCCCCGCCGACCTGATCTGTGCGGAGACGTGACGTGGCAGCCTCCAGTCACGAGCAAAGCCTTATGACGACACAGGCTGTCGCCCGTTCGATCAGCCGAACTGTGGCCGACCTATTGAACGCCGGTCAATTCGAGGCCCGGGTGTTGGCCATCTTCAAGCGTGTATGCGACCTGATCACCCACGATGGCAAAGTAGTGGCCGTAGTGCTACCTCAAGTCGGTGACGGGCCGCTCAACATCTTGGTCGACGAGACGACCGACCTCTTCGCAGGCATTGGCCCTGGCGCGAAAGTGACACTGGACGGAGATCAACTCCAGATCGGACGACTGAGGGTTGAGCTGGGGGAAGCAACAGTGTGGGAACCGCGCCCGGAATGGGACAGGCTGCGAGCCCGACGGGCCGTGATCGCGCCCTGCGTGCCGCTCCTGCGAGCCATCTGTGTGCGCCATGCGCCTGCTGGCAGCCTGCTCAGTTTGCTGAGCGATCGCCTGCCCGACGATAAGCTCGCTGGCCCCGTGCTCTCGGCGGCCCGGAAGGCCACTGGGAGCCTCTGGGATGGATGGAAAGGCCATCCCGATAAGCTGGAGGCAGGAGCGATGGGGTTGGCAGGATTGGGAGGCGGGCTTACCCCTGCGGGCGACGACTTCCTCGCTGGTGCGATGCTCGGGGCCTGGCTGACCCACCCCACCCCCCACACCCTCTGTCGCGCCCTGGTCGAAGTGGCCGTCCCCCGCACAACTATGCTCTCCGCATCCTTCTTGCAAGCTGCCGCCAGGGGAGAATGCAGCGCTCCATGGCACTCATTGCTAGCAGCGATGGATGATGGACCAAACAGCACAGTGGAAGCAAGAATCACTGCTGCCGTGCAGAAGATCATGAGCCACGGCGCGACTTCTGGCGCAGAAAGCCTGGCCGGATTCCTTTTATCTTTCGGTGCTCTGGAAGAAGGTACCACTGCCGACCGTGC
>Ga0180434_10004995_pt1 | contig 15850 bp, 13 predicted proteins | sample SS_ome_7_FD_132453 | JGI IMG/M metagenome (GOLD analysis project Ga0180434, IMG submission 132453) | Hypersaline lake sediment archaeal communities from the Salton Sea, California, USA - SS_1_D_2 metaG | ecosystem: Environmental > Aquatic > Non-marine Saline and Alkaline > Hypersaline >...
GCTGAAGTGTTACGAAAAATCAGGTAGTATCCGAAGAATGTACCCGGCAAGCGAGACCATCACAATCTTTCAGTTGTTTCGCGTTTTCGCCCTTTCGCGTTTTCGCGATCCCTTCGGAATTGGTCCCCGCCGCTGGAATGGTGCGTATTTTCATGATTCCAGGTGCCGCACAAGCGGCATGACGGACTGCGCGGGAATGACGCGAATCCCCTGGTTTCACGGCCCACTTCAGACGGCTGAAGTGTTACTATAACTTCAGGCTGGGTGCGGATGCATGCGGCCGGTTCGTCGTTCCGCCGGCGGGCGGCATTTCGCGTGGCTGACGGTCTTCCGGCTGAAGGCGGGACTACAAACGGTTGTTGTGAGGGCAACGCCATCCAACGGCGACTACCGGAAAGGCAACGGCCGCAGCCGCCGAGCCGCCCCACCATATCCGCCCGCCTCGCTTGACATGCTCGTAACCCCGATGGCCAGGGCAGGCCACCAGCGTCGCAAGCACCAGCAGGCTGGCTGCAATGGCCAAGGCGGACCATTGCCAGCGGCGCCGGCGGTCGAAGGCGGCCAAGCCGTAGAGCATCCCGAATCCGAAGCCGCCGGCGTGCGCTATATTGGCTACGTTGAGCACCCCGAGATGGGTCAGCACAATCGACAAGAAAAACCAGCCGACCAGGATCTGTACGGTCTGCTGGTCGCAGACGGCGTTGAACTCCGGCCGCCAGCGACGGCCAATCAACAGGATGCCAAACAGCCCGTAAACCACACCGGAGAGACCGACGATCATCACCGGCTGCTCGCGCCAGTAGCTGCCGATGACGTACTCGGGCATCATCGAGACGTAGCCCAGCAGAACGTACAGACCGAGCATCCGGTAGGGGCCGATGCGGCCTTCCAACGCAGTACCGAAAAGGATTAACCAGTAGACGTTGAACCCGGCGTGCAACAGGCCGCCATGCATCAGGGTGCTGGTAAACGGCCGCCACAGTTCGCCGGCCCAAATCCGCGGCAGGATGCCGAGGTAGTTGTTGTAGTAGCTCAGCCGCAGCTCGGGGTTCACCAGGGAGACCGCCTCCAACGCGACGGCCACCGCCGCAAGGATCAACGTGGCGGGCGTGCGCTGGAAGTTGATTTCGGGAAGAGCGATCATAAGGTTGCCTGGTTGCAGAGAGCTTCTTACGGGGGGTGACTGCCGTCGGTTATTCTATCACCGCCCGACAGCGCAGCCATGGACTTCTGGCTGGGAAGAGCATTGTGCCTGATGGGGATTTACTGAGGCAGCGATCGCCGGCGTTTTTTTCAAGGAAAGGTGACATTTTTCTCGCTTGACCCCGGCCGAGTGTTAGTATACGCTAACACTATTAGCTAACCATTAGGATTTGTCGGCGTTTTTCTGGGGGCAAGGCGAAGCTCAGTCCATGCTGGCATGGCTGAGAGCGTCACCGGGGGATAGTCGCCGCCGAAGCCGAATACCTGAAAGAGCTTGCTACCATGTGACGGGGCTTCGGTGCGGTGGCAGTCCTCACGGGGATGCTAAAGAGGCTTCTTTTTCTCCTTGCTCTGCGAGAACGTCTGGCAGATGAACCCTCAGTCCGAGGAAGGTCTTGTCATGACGATCCTGGTCAGATGCCCCAACGGGCACGTGCTGCACATTAAGGAGAAGCATGCAGGAAAGTCGGGGCTCTGCCCGCACTGCCATGCGCGGATCGACGTTCCCGCGAGCCGGACTCCCCCACCGCACGGCACCGCACGGCCACCGCTGGCCGGGAAGAAAGAGACGAGAGATCGGCCTGCCCAGGCTCGCCAGGAGCCGTGGCATGCGTCCGAGAACGAGCAGGCGGGAGCGAAGCTAACGGGCTCCGCCATGGTCCGCCATAAGAAGCCTTGCCCTAACTGCGCGAAACTGATCCCCTACTGGTACGCCACCTGTCCATACTGCAAGTCGCCGATGTCAACTCTGGCCAAGCTGTAACGGTTCGCCTGCCAACGGGCAATAGGCCCGGTGTTGTTCATCCGGCGAAGACCGAGCGGCTCGGGGTGGCGACGATGCCGTACCGCTGTTGTGGGCGGGGCCGAGCATCCGGCATCGAACGACAGGAGTCCATGCCGCCGGGGGGGTGTATTCTTGCCCGGAAGTTTGACAGCCATTGTTCATTCGGATATACTAACTTTGTTAGAAAATCATTTGGGTTTGCTGGCGTTTTTTCTGAAGGCAAAGAGCGATCAGTCCCAAGGGTGTGGTGGTGGAGAGCCGTCGCAGGGGCGTCCTCGCCGCTGAGGCCGAGCATCCCCGGGGAGTGCGTTGCGGTACGACCGGCTTTGGTGACGTGGCATTTTTGACCAGGATGGCGGAGAGAGATTCCGCCTTTGCACGGCGGAAGCGTCTGGCAGATCAACAGCGGCCGGAATCACCCTCAGCCGGAATGAGGTTGTGCCATGGCGATCCAGGTGAAATGCCCCAATGGGCATGTGCTGAAGGTCAAGGACAAGTACGCCGGGAAGTCGGGGCTCTGCCCGCGCTGCCACGCACGAATTGACGTCCCGCTTGACCCGAATGTGGAAGCCCGGCAGGTCGATCGGGTGAGCCGTCATTACGGTGCCGGGCTGAAGGAACAGGTCAGCGAGGTCCATCAGGACCAGCGCCACCTCGACGACCGCGAGCACTCCGGCTCGAGCCTCTTGGGCTCGTCGTTGGTGCGTCACAAGAAGCCCTGCCCGGGCTGCATGGAACTGGTCCCCTACTGGTTTGCCAGTTGTCCCTACTGCAAAACGCCCCTCTCCGGTCGCGCCGGCCCTTAGCCGAGCTTCCCGGTCAGCCAGTACCAGGCCAGACCGATCCACTCATGGGCCGCTTCGTGGCAAGCCAGAAGCGCGTTGGCGCTGGGCAGAAACGCCGAGACCTCCCAATCGAGCTGGGTTGCCCGACGGCGGCAGGGCGCGGGCGTGACCTCGAAACCCAGATTGCGGAACGTCAGTTCCGATCGAAGCATGTGGACGGCGCTGGTCACCAGGACGATCCGGCGAATACCGCGATCGTCGAGCAGGTCGCGCGTACCGGTGGCGTTCTCGTAGGTCGTTCGGGCCTGCTTCTCCACCAGCACGTCCCGCTCAGCCACGCCGCTTTCGAGAAGAAAGCTCTTCATCGCCTCGGCCAGTGTTCCCTCGCGCGGCTCGCCGTCGATCAGGCCTCCGGTGACCACCACCGGAAGCGGTCCTTGTCGGCGGTAGAGCCGCACCGCGTGCAAGCAGCGGTAGAGCGTGTCCTCGGCCAGTTCCGGCTCTTGACGGACGGCGTCGGGCGGATAGACGTAGCCGGAAAGAACGACGATTGCCTCGGCCTCGTTCGGCATCTGGGCCCGCGGCGGGTATTGCCACTCGAGCGTCCCCAGAGCCACATGGGCGACCACCGGCAAGGACAGAAGCATCAGCAGGACGAAGGGGAGCGTCACCGCCGCCAGTCGCCACCGCGCCTCGCGCCGCCTCCACCAGAGCATTACCAGCCCCAGTCCCGTCAGCAAGTAGCACAGCATCAACGGCTCGAACAGTTTGGCGAACGCGTGATACATCGGCGGCTCCCACGAATCCATGCGGCGAGCGACATGCCGATCGCCGCGCCGGTGGTACAGAGCAATACGTCGGTTATATCCGAAACGTGCGGCGGCAGGAAGACCTGGATCATTTCGATCGTCGTGGCGACGCCCGCCGCGACGGCCAACAGGGCGACCAACAGGAAGCCGCGTAGAATGCGCGGCATCGCCAGCGGCAACACGGTTAGCGCAAACAGCGTTCCCAAGGGGGCGTAGAAGAAGAACTTCTTGAGTATCTCCGAAATCGCGTGGAACTCCGAGCCCTGGTAGAGCGATGCGAACGGCACCTGCCAGAACCCTTCGTACCGCTGGCGGATCAGGCTCGGGTCGTGGATCGGCTCAAACGGCGCGCAGAAGACGACCAACAGAACACCGCACCAGAGCAGGGCCGCCGTCGCGGAGGCCAAAACGCGTTTGCTTGGGCGGTCGATCGGGCCGACCCGGTCGCGACCGTACCAGCGCTGCATCGCGAGGGTTCCAGCGGCAACGCCCAAAGCCGCCAGCAGGATATCGCCGACGTCGGTGAAGCGGCTGTAGACGAGCAGTTGGGCCGCTTCGAGGGCCGCCGCGATCGAGACGCCCAGCGCCAGGCTCAGCGCCAGCGGACGAACCGCTTCTCCGGCGGGTACACGCCACGTGGCCGCCAGCATGCCGACCGGCACAAAGGTAATCACATCGCGGAACATGCCGTAGAACGTTGGCAGGTCGAAGCGCCAATGTGCGAACGGCACAAGGGAAATCTTGCCGGCGCGGTATTTTTGCACCAGTTCCTGCGGCCGGATGGTCAGGTCCAACGGCAGGACACTGTAGACGATCAGCCCGAGGAGATACGCTTCCAGCAGCCAGTCGAGCTTCTGTTTCGGCCGCTGCACCGACGTCAAGCGGTGAAGCCATTGGGTGACGGCCGGCCCGAGGGTCAGCCACAAGCCGGCGCCGACAATGGCGCCGAGCGTTTCGGCGAGGATGTCGTTCAGCGAGACGGTTCGCGGTGGAAACCAGAGTTGGGTGAACTCCAGGCCGACGCTCAGCGCGGCCAGCGTCGCGACCACGCCAAACGCGACCAAGGCCGTCATGCACCGAGGCTGTGAAAGAAATGGGACAGGCACCTCGCAACAGGCCGGTTTCGCGGCATTTGTCCGAGTATGGCTCGGAGCCGGTCCCATGTTTTCATAGCCTCGGCGCGAGTGTCCCACGCCCACCACCGCCAGCCAGAGAAATCCCAGTGGAATGAACAGCAGGATGTTGGCCACCCAGTCAGCCCGGGATGCGACGCCCAGCGAGAGATAGCGGATCTCGCGGAACCGGGCAATCGCTTCGGCCCAGTCGAGCGGCCGATAGGCAAGCGGCACGAGCGAGCCGTAGACGGCCACGGCGGTGAAAAACACGGCCGCGAGCAGGAATGCGCGGCGGTGTGGCATGTTATGCCTCGCGCAGGTCGGGTTCGGCGAGAAACGCCTCGAGTTTCCGGCGGATGCGACGACGCCGCTGCCAGACGGCCGACTTCCTCAACCCCAACGCATTGCGGTTGCCGTCTTCGACCGGCGGGGCAAGGAGGACTTCGTCGACAAACTGCTGTTCCTGCGGCGTGAGGGTGGTCACAAAATCGTCGATCATGCGGCACAACTCCCCGTCGGAAAGCTGGCGCTGCCGCATGGCCTTCCGCCCCCCGGCCACCTCGTGGCGTTGGCGGCGCCGCTGGTCGCGCCTATGCCGGAGGATCTCGATGCGGGCAAGCCCCATCAAGAACGCGTCTAGCTGGAACTGCTCCTGGGCTTCGCAGCGCGAGAGAAGCCGGGCGTCCTCACGGACCAACGCGTACCAGACCCGAGCCGTGATCTCGTCGACGAGATGGACATGCGACGCCTGGTCGCCGAGCATCGTCTTCACTACCCGCATAAGCTTCGGATGATGGATTCGATAGAGTTCGTCCCACGCACGTTGGTCGCCGGCGAGACAGCGCTCAAGCAAGGTCGGCCGGCGGCCGCCTTGCAGGCGTCGGCTTTTCGGCGATGTCGTGATTGCCGTTTCTGTTGTCATGACGTGCGCGTGGTGTCAGGGAATCCCTCGGACGATCGGCGGGCCGATCAGCCGGGTGAGCCAAACCGGCAAACGTTGCCAGAGCCGGATCATGCGGTCGTACTTGCCGCCCTCGGGCCGCATGTCGCCGACCGTGCCTTGGCGGACGTAATACTGCCAGCAGGCCGGGTGCGGCTCGGCCCCCCACTGTTTTTTGAAACGATAGGTGTTGCTCTGCTGGCTGCTGCGGCCGAAGTCGAAGGTCGCCTGCCCCCGCTCGACCGCCCGGCACAACAGGTGCCAATACATCAGCATATTGACGTTGCTCGGGTTGTAGCGTCGCAGCGCGCTGGCGCTGGGCACTTCGGTGGTGCCTCCGCCGTGCAACAACAGCGCGGCCGCCGCCGGCCGATTTCCCGACCGGGCCACGCAGAACTCGGCCTGGTCCGGAAACTGCGTCACGATCGCCCGAAACAGCCTCCGGCCGAAGACCGGCGTGCCCAGGTCGCGCATATTTCGGGCAAACACGTCATAAAACTCGTCCAGCAGCGTCTCGCCGCCCCAGTGGAGCGAGAACTCGGCCTTTTCGCCCTTGCGGATCTGGTTGCGGACCTTCGGCTTGAAGCTGTTCCAAAGCGCCTCGGTCGTGCCCGGCAGCGGCAGCCGCATATGGACCTTGCTGGTCATCGTATGGCCGAGCTTCGGATGCTCGATCGGATGCTCGTGCCGAAGCTCAAGATAGCGGACATCCCAGCGATCGGCAAGCTCCGCTGCCCGATCGACCAGCGCCGTTGCCGTCGGCGCGTCGGCGGCCAGCACCCCCCCGCTATTCAGGTAGGGCAAACTTACCAGGAATCGTCCGAACAGTCGGCTCTCGACCAGCGCCAGTGCCATCAGGCCGACCGTCTCGCCGGCCTCGATCCCTTCCAGGCAAAAGGGCTCGTGCTGGAACCCTCGGCGAAATACCTCCAGCCAGCCCGGATGCCGGCTGAGCGAGGTCTGTCCCAGCCGCGCCATCAGACGATTCCAACCGGCCAGCCGATTGAGAATGTCGTCCGACTGGACGATTTGCACGTCGAGTTGCGCGGCAGCGGAAGTGGTGGTTGTCATGGCGAGCCTTTCCCCCCAAGCACTTCGTCGTACACGGCTCGCATGGCGGCCATCCGGGCGGCGAAACTGTACGACTGCTCGATCCGGCGGCGGCCGGCGGCGGCCAATTGGGTGCGCAGACCCTCGTCGACCGCCAAGGATTGTAGCCCCGCGGTCAAGGCGTCGACGTCGCCCGGCTCGACCAGCAAGCCGTCGGTCTGGTGCCGGACGAGCTTCGGCACACCGGCGATGCGGGTGGCGAGTACCGGCACCTCCAGGGCCATGGCTTCCAACAGCACATTGGGCAGACCCTCGCTGAGGCTGCTCAGCGCGTAGATGTCCATCGCCTGGTACAAATCGATCGTATCGGAGCGGAAGCCGAGCAGCCGTACGCGATCGCCGAGCCCCCGCTGGGCGATGAGGCCTTCCAACGGCCCTCGCTGGTCGCCGTCGCCGACAATCATAAGCTGCACGTCAAGCCCCTTTCGCAGGAGGCGTTCGACGGCCTCGATCAGCCCGGCGAAGTTCTTCTCGGCCGAAAGCCGTCCGACCGCGCCGATCAGGAGTCGGTTGGGCTCAAAGTCCAGGCGGCGTTTGGCCTCGTCGGTCGACATCCGTCGGGCGTATTGCTCCGTGTCAATCGCGTTTTCGATCACCCGGCAGCGCTGGGCCGATACCTTGGCGGCGAGGCAACATTCGTGCAGATCGTCGGAGACGCAGACGACTCGGTCGTAATGCCGCAGCGCCATCCGATCGATCCAGTAGTAGAGCGAAGCGCGGCTAGTCCGGAGATTCCAACCGTGAACCGTGCTGACTAGCCGCATCGGCTGGAACCGCCGCACGATCAAGCCCAAGACATTGCTCTTGTAGTCGTGGCCGTGCCAGATATCCACGCAGTGGCGCCGGCAGAGTCTTACCATATGGCGAACGGTCCGCCAGTCGAGCGGCCCGCGGTCCTCGATACCGACCAGCGGCGCGTCGGCCTCGGCGGCTTTCTGCTTGAGCATCTCAAAGCCTGGGTCGTCAGGCGGATGCATATAGGCGCAGATCGAGTCGTAGCCGTAAGGAACCAGAAACCGCGGCGAGTTGAAGATCGTCTTTTCCGGCCCACCGCCGGTCTCGGTCACGACGCGGGTGTGCAGGACCATCGGCCGCCTTGCGGGAGCCGTGTCGCCGGGAGGCGCGACGGGTGCTTGTTCGAGCGATGGTAAGGTCATGGTATTGCGATCCGGTTGTTGCCGACGGATGTCACATTCCAGTCGTAGCGGTGTGGCACTCGTTCACGGCGGACGGCGTCTGGACGATCAGCTCGCGGAGCCGCTCAGCCTTGCTCTCCCAACTCTCCTGCTCGAGTCGTTCCCGAGCGCGCGCCTGGTCGTCGGGCAGGCCGTGCTCCAATCGCTGTCGGACCAGCGAGGAGAAGTCCTCGGCCGACCCGGCCAGGTCCAGCGCATCCTGCCAGACCCGGTTGGCAGGCAGATCCCGAACCACCGCCGGCTTGCCCGAGGCGAGATACTCCTTCAGCTTCAACGGTTGCGACTCGCGAAGGCCCGGGGCGTCGATGTACGGCATGACCAGCACCGACGCCTCATGCGCAAGACACGGAAGGTCGGCATACGGAACCGCGGGAATCCATCGAACATTCGCTGGGCGAAACAGATCGGGGCTTGGATTCGCGGTCGGGCCGACCAACACGATTGTCCCCTGCGAAAGGTCTCGGGAAAGGCGATGGACGAACTCGACGTCCATCTGCCAGTCGATCGAGCCGTAGAACATGATCAATGGCCGCGGCAGTCCTTCGAGCGCTGCTGCCGCTTCCCGGGGCGAGCCGTCGCGCCAATGGGCCAGGTCGACGCCGTGGGTAAGCAGGTGCGAAGGCCGTCCCAGCTTGGCGATATTTCTCTGCAGGGCCTCGCTGGCCGCGATCAGCACGTCCGCTCGCTGGATGAGGTCCGACTCCATCTTCTGGATGCCCACCTGATCCAACTCCGGCCACTTGCTAAAATCGTCCACGCAGTAGTAGACCCACTTGCCCACCGGCAGCAAGCCCATCAGATCGGCCACGATCGGCACGGTCGTGATCGCGACGACGGGCGACCGGCTATGCTCGAGCACCGGAGCAATCTGCCGCTGCAGCAGAAGGCGGTTTGCAAAGCGGTCGTGTCGGCGAGTGAACCACGGCCACATGCGCGGATTGAGCACGTGCGGATTGGTCGGGCCCGTTTCGGGCTTGTGGCTCGGCCGGACCCATTGCCGAATCTTTCCGACACCTCGCATCAGAGTGACCCGGTCGAACTTGGGGGGGCGCATCCCGATGGTATTGACCCACCAGATCGGCGTCGTGTCGAGGAAGCGACGCATCAGGTGCTGGCAGCTCGACGGGTGCCGGCCCCAATCGTCGGCGAAGACCAACAGCGATGGTTTCATCGTGGACACTTGCTCAGACATGCAGCATCTCCTCGTACATGGCCTGGTAGGCAGCCTGCATTCCTTGCTGGGAAAAAACGTCTTTCGCCCGGACACGCCCACGTTCGCCCATCGCGCGGCATAAGTCGAGATCGCCGGTCAGGCGGACGACGGCCTCGGCCAGCGCGGCATCATCGCCGGCGGGGGCCAATAGCCCCGTCTCTTCCGGCACAACCACTTCCGGCACGCCGCCGACCGCGGTCGACACCACCGGCAAGCCGGAAGCCATCGCCTCGATGATCGTCACCGGTATGCCCTCGCTGATGCTGGTCAGCAGGAACAGGTCGGCCGCCCGGAGCAATCGGGCAATATCGTGCCGCAGGCCCAGCAGCCGCACGTGGTCGTCGACGCCCCGCACGCGGATCTCGTCGCGGATCAATTCCAGTTCCGGCCCTTCGCCAACAAGAACCAACCGGACGTTCGGCACCTGGCGGCTTGCCCGCTGGATGGTCCGGATGGCCGTGAGGTGGTCCTTGAGTTGATCGAGTCGGGCGACCTGAATGACGACGAAGTCATCCGCGGCGACGCCGATTTCCCGGCGGACCGCGTCGCGATCGATCGGCTGGCCGTTGAAGGCCGCGCCGTCGACTCCGTTGTAGATCACCTCGATGCGTCGGGCGGCGATGCCCTCGTTGCGGATCAATGCCTCGCGCACCGAATTGCCCACCGCCACCACGCGGTCGGGCCGGCCGAGCATCAATCGGTTGAACAAGATGCGCTTGCGCCGCGGATAGTCGGGGAACCACCGGCCATGCTCGGTGAACAACACCGGCGGCCAACGCCGCAAGCCGCGAGCCGCCGCCGCGTAGAAGAAGGGCGTGTACTGGTGGGCATGCACCAGCGCGACCCCTTCGCGACGCCAGAACCGCATCATCCGCCGCATGCAGCCGAGATTCACCCCCGGCTGCCGGTCGAGCACCTCGACGGTGAACCCTTCCCGGCGGAGCTGCTCGCCCAGCGGCCCCAAGTCGTCGAGGCACGCAAAGACGAACCGGTACCGGTCGCTCAGTTCCCGCGCAATGCGGAACGCCAGCACCTCGGCCCCGCCGACGGTGAGGCTATGCAGCAGTTGGCAGATGGTGGGTTTCATGGAATGATTGTTATCGCGTTTGTCGTTCCGCCCTAAAGCGGCTCTGTCGCACATTCAGAAGTTCCAAGTTTCGTTTAACGGAAGCCGAAGGCGCTGTTTTGCGGAGCGGTCTATCCCTCAAGACAGCAGCGCCTTCGGCTTCCGTTAAACGATTTACTGACCAAACTTGGAACTACTGAACTTGGAACTACTGACATTCTGTTGGGGCCTGCCGCCTAAAGGCGGGACTACGAACAGTCGATCAAACATGCTGGTTCTTTTTCATCGACAAACATCCGTTGCCCCTGCTCGTGGACCATCATGGCCATCACCAGGAACGTATGGTTGCGGCGGCCTTGGAGGTGCTCGTCGATGGTTTGCCGAGCCGTGTCGGGATCGAAAATACCACGGCTGAGGCACCGGTCGTCCAGCAGCAGCTTCTCGACGGTCGGCCGCAACTCGCGACGCAGCCACAGCCCCAGCCGCTCATACGGTTGATAGCCGGGCACACGGAGCTTCGCCAGCACCCGCTGACGCAACGACGCCGCCCGCCGGGCCAGCGCCCCAGCACCGACGCGCGTGCCCGTGTTGACGTTGACCACCTGGAGAAACTCCGGCCGGCGCCGACGCAGGATCTCCGCCTGGATATGCTCATCGAGCTTCATTTCCGGCGGCGCGGTCATCAGCAAGTCAACCAAGTCATTGTCGACGTACGGCAGCCGCGTCTCCAGCATGGAGCCGAACTTCACCAGCGACAGAACGGTCTCGCGCCGCATCCGCTGCGTGAGGAACAGGTGCCATATCTGCTGCACCGGCGGCGCCCAACCGGCCGATTCCCGCAGGCACTCGGCAAGGCTCTCCCGGGCAAGCGCGGCCGTCTGCTTGCCCAAGGAACCGGCGAACAACGGCCCGTCAACCGCTTCGAGCATATACGCCCTGAGATGATCAAAGGCCCATTGCTCCACGGCCGCGGCGTCGGCCAGTTGCATTGCCGCCTGGTCGAGCGAGAAGTTGTAGGCCTTGGTCATGTGCATCAGTTCGCCGGCATGGCCGCGCAGGAGCACGTCGATGCCCAACTCGCGGTAGAAGGGCAATGTCGGCATGACGATGCACTGCGACAGGTATTGCCCATCGGTAAGGTGGACCATCCGCCGCAGATGAGTCTCATAGTTCGCCAGGAAGTCGTGCCGGAGCACATAGTTGTGGTGGCGGCGATTGGTCATTGCGGCCAACTGCTCGGCTGAGCGGTGGTCGCGACAGCCGGGGATGCCCAGCGAGATTGTCGTTACCGGCACGCGGTCGTGATCGATCAGCCCGAGGATGGTTCGTGCGTCCATGCCGCCGGAGAGCGAAAGCCCCAGCCGCTCGGTGCCCAGTGTGCGGCAGTCGACGGCCTGCTTCAAGGCATGATCCATCCGGTCCAGCCATTCGCGCTCGCTGAGCGAGCCGTTCGTCGGCGGATCGAACGACCAATAGGCGTCGACCGAAAGCTCGTCGGCGTCGACGTCGTACTGAAGCCAGCCGGCCGGTGGCAGCAACCGCACGGCCTCCAGCGAGGTGTCGACGCCCAGGTAGTGGCCGAACGTGAAGAACTGCGACAACCCCCGCGCACTCGGCGTGCGGGGGACGTCCGGGTCGGTCAACAGGGCCTTGATCTCGGAGCTGACCAACAGGCGGCCGTCCAACCGGCAGTAGTACAGCGGCCGCACACCGAAGCGGTCGTTCAGGGCCACAAGCCGCCGCCGTGCCGCATCCCACAACGTGGCGACGAACTTGCCGTTGAGCCGGGCGAAAAAGGTCTTCCCTTCTCGCAGGTAGCCGTGCAGCAGCACTTCGGCATGGCTCTCGCCGGCGAAGATGCATCCGGCCTTTTCCAACGCGGCTCGCTGCTGGGCGCAGTCGTACAGCTCGCCGTCCATGACGACCACGAGGTTGCCGTCTTCGGCGACGACCGGCTGCGGGGCCGTATTGACCAGCCCTAACGAGACGCGTCCCATTGCCACGCCGGCCGCGTTGTCGGCCCACGGCTCGGTCCGGTACCACGGGTGATGCACGGTCGCCTGGAGCATCGGCTCCAGGCGCTCGCGTGGGTCGGGCCGGCCGTGGCTGTCGATGGTCGCAAAAACGCCGGGCATGGTCTGTGTCCTCGATTGTCTTCAGGGCTGAGAGAGCGCTGCGGCACCCTCGAGGGCGCACGATTCAGAGGCATCCGCAAGATCGGCGCGCGAGGGAGCCGGCTCCTTCCGGTTGGCTGCCCACCGGTAGACCAGCACCGACCGGTCGATCGGACCCGTGTGGGCCTCGAAGGTTGCCTGAAGGTCGCAGTGCCGCTGGCACCACACCTGCAACACCTCGGGCGTGCCATGGACCCGGACCAGATACCACGCCTCGCGGCCGGTGGGCTCCTTTGGCGCTTGGTGGGGTGTTCTTGCGACTAGCTGGCGGTCCTGCGTCTGGTCGGCCGGGCAGCCCAGGTAATGGGCAACGACACCCGGCTCGATGGCGAAGATGGCCGGGTTGTCGTCGGCGGCCGGATCGATGGGGGCGGCATCTTTGAGGAATGCGGACGCTTCTTGCCAACGTGCCCGGTCGCCGTGGCCAACAGTGTAGTAGATCGCGAGAAACGCGCCATAGTATGCGAAGCCGGCCAAGGCAAGCGACACGGCCGTTTTGCGCGTCCCGCGCTCGTACAGCGCGGCCACCGTCATTCCGGCAAGGCTCGCACACCCGAACATGGCGATGAAAGTATGGTTCCAGGTGACATTCGCCAGACTGAGCATCCCCATGGTCAAGAGTTCCAGATTCGGCACGACCGCCACGCACAGCCACAGCAGCCATATGCGTTGCGGCAACCGGCGGACCAGCCCGAGGCTCAGCACCGCCAGACCCGCCATTGGCACGCCGTAATAGGCGACGATGCGCATCAACAGCGGCACGGGATGCTGGAAGACCGGCGGCGGGCCGGTGGCGCCGCCTTGCCGCAAGGCAAGGTAGCCCGGCGTGAAGGCCAGTATCCCCAGCAGTACCGGCACACCGAACGCCAGCCACCCTTTCCAGCCGTACGACGCCGGCAGCCGGCCTGCGAAGTGCGCCATCGCCAGATAGACAACAAACGCGGGCAGTAGCAGCACGGCCGTGAAATGGACGAACATGGCAATGCCCATCATCGCGCCGGCGAGCACAAGCTTGCCGTATTGCCGGTTCTCGCAGCCTTCGAAGAACAGCCAGATCGCGCCGACCTCCACGGCGGCCAGCAGCGTGTAGTAGCGGATCGACTGCGACCAGAAGACGTGGCCCAGGCATACGGCCAGCAATAGCGCGGCCACCAGCGCCGCGGCCTGCGACACATGCCGGCGGAGCATCAGGAAGGTCAGCCCAATACTCGCCACGCCGAAAGCCCCGGCCAGCACGCGCCCCGCCGCTACCGAGACGCCCGTCGCCTCATACAGCCCGGCCAGGGCGACGAAGAAGACCGGGAAGTGCTTTGCGAAGGGCTTCTCCAACCGCTGCGAGAAGTAGATGCTCGTTTCCTCATCTTCCCAAAGGCTCCACGTCGCCACGCCGCCGAGGCGGATCGCCGCCGCCAACAGCAGCACGCCGAGAAGCACCCAGCCGGGCCGGCTCAGTTTGGTCACGATTGCGTGCATCATGTCTTTGAGCGTCTGGCTCGCCTTCACGAGCCGGCCCCGGCCGGTTCGCAGTCGGCGGTGGCGGGTTGCTCGGCTATATCCTGCTCCGACTTCGCTTCGTGGTAGTCCTGCTCGGTGTTGACGTCCCAGAGGTTCGACTTGTCGGTCACGCCGGCCTGAATGTTCTCGACCGCGAGCATGGCCGTGAGCATCGAGTGGTCCTGGTTGTTGTACTTGTGCATGCCGTTGCGGCCGACCAGGAAGAGGTTCTCAAAACCATCGAGGAAGCCGCGGACCTCGTCGAACCGCTCGTAGACGCCAAAATAGGCCGGATAGGTCTTCGGCATGCGGATGACCGTCGCGTCGCGCACCTCGTCTTGCCGCACGATGCCGATCCGCTCCATCTCCTCTTTCGCCAACGCGACAAGCTGCTCGTCGCTCTGGTTCCACAGCTCGTCCGTCTCGTAGCAGAAGTATTCCAGACCGATCCAGACTTTCGACGGGTCGGCCACCATGTAGGGGCTCCAGTTGTTGAAGATTTGCAAGCGGCCGACCACCACGTCGGGCTCCTGGACGTAGATCCAGTTGTCCTTGATGCCGCTGCCCGGCGCCGCGCCCTTCTCGGTGAGCAACAGCCGATCGACCAGCAGCCCGACGGTCAGGAAGTCGCGGTAGGGCAACGCTTCGGCCACCTCGCGGACGTTCGCCGGCACCGGCGCGTCGAGTGCGCCGACCAGCTCGCTGACCGGCATGGTGGAGAAGACATGGTCGCCGTCAATCCGCTCGACCTCGCCGGTCTGGGCGTCCTCGACTTCCACGCCGACGATGCGATTGCCCTCGACGAACAGCCGCCGCACGTTGGTGCGCATTCGGATCGTCCCGCCGTGTTGCTCGACCCGTCGGGCGACCTCTTCCCAAAGCTGGCCGGGGCCGAACTTCGGATAGAGGAACCGCTCGATCAGCGAGGTTTCGACCTCCTTCTGCGCGACGTCATTCGACCGGCTCGGCAGCATCTTCCGCAAAGCATGGGCGATCGACTTGCGGATCGACAGGCCCTTGATCCGCTGGGCGCCCCATTCGGCGCTGATCTGCTCGCAGGGCACGCCCCAGACCTTCTCGGTGTACGATTTGAAGAAGGTCAGGTACAATTCCCGGCCGAACCGGTTGATCAGGAACTCCTCCAGGTTGCGTTCCGGGCGTATCGGCCTGAGGCTGGCGCGGACATAGCTCATCCCGATCCGCATGACGCGCCAAAGCCCCAGCTTGAGGATCGTATCGGCGTTGAGCTTCAGCGGGTAGTCGAACAGTTGGCGGAGAAAGTAGATCCGCGACTTCCGCTCGCGCACGAGCATCAGCCGGTCGCACGTTTCCGGGTGCGGGCCTTCGGTGTCGGCATCCACGCTACGGCGCGACTGCTGGTAGGTGATCTCCGGCGCATCCTCGTCGACGGCCTGCATGGGAAGCATTTTTTGCCACCACTGCATCACGCGATCCGACTTCGAGAAGAACCGGTGCCCCCCGATATCGATGCGATTGCCTTTGTAGTTGACCGTTCGGGCGATACCGCCGAGCAGGTCGCTCTTTTCGAAGACAATCGGGGTGATATCGGTTTTGGTGGCCAGTTCGTAGGCGGCTGTGAGGCCGGCGGGGCCTCCTCCGATAATCAGGGCCGTGTTCCGTCCCATTTCTGTCCCTCCCGCACCAGGCGGTTTGAATATCTCAGGAGAATAGTAAGAGTTTTCGTGCCACGAAATTCCAGAAGAGGACCACCGCGGTGGCCGCGAGCTTCGACTGGAGGTAGTGCAGACCGCCGTAGTCGGTCAACGTCCACAGGATCAGATCATTCAGCCCGAGGCCAACAACGCCGACCAGGGCAAATAGGGCGAACTCGATGGCGACATTCTGGGTACGCCGGCTAGGAAAGACCCAAACAACGCTGAGGATGTAGTTTGTCAGCAGCCCGACGGTAAACGCTATGGTCGCGGAGGCCAGGTAATACA
>Ga0180434_10004996_pt1 | contig 15844 bp, 14 predicted proteins | sample SS_ome_7_FD_132453 | JGI IMG/M metagenome (GOLD analysis project Ga0180434, IMG submission 132453) | Hypersaline lake sediment archaeal communities from the Salton Sea, California, USA - SS_1_D_2 metaG | ecosystem: Environmental > Aquatic > Non-marine Saline and Alkaline > Hypersaline >...
CATCACTCTCTCTCACCTTCGGCATCACCAATCTTGGAAAGGGCCATCCCTGTATCTGAGCCAACAGCTTCACAGGCCGAACCATCACATCTATTGAACTCTGCCTATACCGTTGCTCACGCAAGTAGCACAGATACCCTATGACGTCATCCCTGTCATATTTGCTCTTACTTCCACAGCACAGCTCAAACCTCGCAACCAAATGTCGCCAACGCCTGGCAGTCTCAGTATCTTTGCCTCTTGCTACCAGGTCCATGTACACCTTTTCGCTTGCTGTGGCCATCTTCTCCACCTCCTTCTTGACTTTCCCTACACCATTCCTTTAAAATCCATCCGTTAATTTGCCAACTAAGCATGTTGATCACGTTCTAAACTAGAAAAGGCATACTCAGTTGACTCTTGCCCCGTGTTGACTTACAATATGGTTTGGTATGCATTGCCCACATAGCTCAGTAGGTAGAGCACGTTCTTGGTAAGAACGGGGTCACCAGTTCGAATCTGGTTGTGGGCTTAGAGATAAAAGGAGGTTAAGATGGCTAAGAAAGTATACGAGCGCGTGAAACCACACATCAATGTGGGGACCATAGGACATGTTGACCACGGGAAGACTACACTGACCGCAGCTATCACCCAGGTATTGTCCAAAGCTGGTCTCACGGACTTCCGTACCTTCGATTCCATAGACAATGCTCCCGAAGAAAAAGCTCGCGGCCTGACAATTGCCATTTCTCACATCGAGTATGAGACTGATACGCGCCACTATTGCCATGTCGACTGCCCCGGGCACGCTGACTATATCAAGAACATGATAACAGGAGCTGCCCAGATGGATGGGGCTATTCTGGTAGTCGCTGCTGATGATGGGCCCATGCCCCAGACTAGGGAACATATCCTTCTGGCCCGGCAAGTGGAAGTTCCCCGCATTATGGTAGCCCTCAACAAAGTAGATCTCGTGGATGACCCGGAGTTGTTGGACCTGGTGGAGATGGAGGTCAGAGACCTGCTCAAAAGGTACAATTTTCCCGGTGACGAAATCCCGGTAATACGCGTAAGCGCTCTCAAATCCTTGGAATGCGGTTGTGGCAAAAGAGACTGCCCATTCTGTGGCCCGATATGGAATTTGCTGGATGCCACAGATGAGTACATTCCACTGCCAGAGAGAGCAAGCGACAAACCTTTCTTGATGCCGATAGAGGATGTATTTAGCATCAAAGGGCGAGGGACCGTACCTACGGGTAGGGTAGAACGCGGAAGAATCAAAGCCGGCGACGAAGTGGAGATAGTGGGGTTAAAAGAGACAAAGAAGACAGTAGCAATTAGCCTGGAGATGTTTCATAAGACGATGCAGGAAGCAGAGGCTGGCGATGCAGTTGGAATACTATTGCGCGGCCTGGACCGAGAAGAAATCGAACGAGGACAGGTGCTGGCCAAGCCGGGCACAGTCAAGCCTCACACCGAAGCTGAGGCTGAAGTGTATATCCTCACCAAGGAGGAAGGTGGCAGACACACTCCTTTCTTCACTGGATACAAGCCTCAGTTCTATATCAGAACCATGGATGTTACGGGCGAAATCATCCTTCCTGAAGGTGTCGAGATGGCCATGCCTGGTGACCAGTTGGCTCATATGAAGATCAAGACCATCGTTCCTGTAGCTATGGAAGATGGTTTGCGCTTCGCCATCAGGGAGGGCGGAAGGACAGTAGGTGCTGGCGTCATAAGCGAGGTTATAGCATAGTCATGGTTAACCAAAACTCCGGCAACTTCGTGGATAGACGTGGCTAAGAAGAAGGGCGACCTACGCACCATAATCCACCTGGCCTGCAGCCAATGTATGCGGAGAACATATACTACCACCAAGAACAAGAAGAATGATCCGCAACGGCTGGAGCTGAAGAAGTATTGTCCACATTGCCGTGCCTACGTAATGCACCGAGAAACAAAGTAACTCATGACAGATCATGCCAAGAAAGCCACAAGGACTAAGTCTGCCCCGGCGAAGAAATCAAGGTTCGCCTTTTTCCCCGAAGTAGTAGTTGAGCTGCGAAAAGCTCACTGGCCCTCCAGGGAAGAAGCCCTAAGATTGAGTCTCCTGGTTCTCATAGTGTGCGTGATCGTGGGCGGTATTCTGGGCGCTCTGGATTATGGATTCTACAGGCTGTTTTTGTTTGTAATAGGTAGTCAGTAATCGATGGCTAATGGAGAATGGTACTTGCTATACGTCTCTTCAGGTCACGAGGAGCAGGCCCGGAGAAATCTAGAACAGCGTATCAAATATATGGACGTGGGCGACAACATATTTGATGTGGTGATACCCACAGCCAAGGAGATCGAAATCAAAGCCGGCAAGCGTCGTACTATCACCAAGAAGGCGTTTCCAGGCTACATCATGGTGAATATGAAGTTGGACGAACATAGCTGGGACATAGTACGGAATACTCCTGGAGTTGCCGGCTTTGTAAGCGCTGGCGTTAAGCCGGTTCCTTTGCCCAACGAGGAGGCAAATGGCATCCTGCAGCGCATGGACGAAGCCCCCACCGAGGTTAAAATGACTTTCAACGAAGGGGACAGCATAAGGGTGACAAGTGGACCTTTTATTGACTTCATCGGCAAGGTGGAGCAAGTTAACATGAACAAAGGTAAGGTAATAGTCCTGCTGTCGCTCTTTGGCCGAGAAACGCCTGTCGAACTGGACCTTTTGGGGGTAGAAAGGATATGACGTATCCCGCCAAGTAGAAGCCAAAACATGGCAAGAACGAGGATGAGCAATGGCAAAAAAGGTAAAAGCGGTCATTAAACTACAGATACCTGCGGGCAAAGCTACGCCTGCACCACCTGTGGGGCCTGCCCTGGGACCATATGGCATTAACATTATGGCTTTCTGTAAGGAGTATAATGATCGAACCAATTCTCAAGAAGGCTTCATCATCCCGGCTGAATTGACCATATATGAAGATAGGTCCTTTAGCTTTGTGACCAAGATGCCGCCCGTTTCCGACCTGCTGCGGCGTGCTTTGGGGGTGGAAAAGGGAAGCGGTAATCCCGCAAGTGAGAAAATAGGCAAGATAAGCAGAGATGCGCTGTATGAGATTGCGCGAACCAAAATGAGGGATCTCAATACAACCGACGTTGACAAGGCAGCAAGTATTGTTGCCGGGACGGCACGAAGTATGGGAGTGGAGGTAGAATGAGTTTGGGTGCGCCAGCAAATTCGTAAGACTCTGAGGACATAAACAAGTGGCAAAGCACGGCAAGAAATACCAGCAAGTCACCAAACTGGTAGATAAGGCGAAGGCCTATTCACCTGAAGAAGCGATTGAACTGGCTAAGGAAGCTTCCTATGCCAAGTTCGACGAGACCGTTGAGGTCCATTTGAAGATGGGGGTAAACCCACGTAGTGCCGATCAGCAGGTGCGTGGTGTAGTCCTGCTGCCTCATGGACTTGGCAAGAAGACAAGAGTATTGGTTTTCACTCAAGGTGAGGGGGTGAAGCTGGCAGAGGAAGCAGGCGCAGATTATGCCGGAGGCGATGAACTGGTTAAGCAAATAGAAGCTGGATGGCTTGAATTCGATGTATCTGTTGCCACTCCTGACATGATGCCTAAAGTAGGCAAGCTCGGCCGTATTCTAGGGCGAAGGGGATTGATGCCCAATCCCAAGTCTGGAACCGTGGTGCCGCCTCAGGATTTGGCTCGAGTTGTGAACGAAGCTCGCAAAGGCAGAGCCGAATTCCGTTTGGATAGAACAGCAATTATCCATTTGCCTATCGGGAAAGTCAGTTTCGACAAGGACAAGCTCCTGGAGAACCTGGCGGCAGCGGTCGAAGCTATTGTCAGAGCGAAGCCCAGCGGAGCCAAGGGGCAGTATATCCGAAGTGCATTCTTGTCCACCAGCATGGGGCCGGGATTCAAGCTCGATATTACATCTCTGCTCGCCGTGGCGACTACTTTGAGCAAGTAACCCAACCTCAGACTACACTACCAGCATGCTCGACGAACCCGTTCGGGCGTGCAGCGATTACCGGCGGATGCAATCTACTTCTGGTCCCCTCCACAAGATAGAGAAGACAACAAACAATGAGAACTCTAGTGAACTATGTCTCGGTACACCATGGCAATACTGCAAGAGTGGCTAAGGTAATAGCAGACGTTCTTGATGCCGACTTGCTGAATGTGAGGCAAGCAGACACAAGAATGCTGGAGGACTACGACTTGGTCGGTTTTGGTTCAGGGGTATATTTTGGTAGACATCATAAGACTCTACTAGATTTCGTCGACGCGCTGCCCTTGCTCACAAACAAACAGGCGTTTATCTTTTCCACAAGCGGCCTGAGAAGATTGCCGTTCATTCATGATTACAGTAGGCCACTGAAGGAAAGACTGCAACGCAAGGGCCTCAATATGGTAGGGGAGTTCTCCTGCAGAGGGTTCGATACATCCTGGGCGGCCCTACTTGTCGGGGGAATAAATAGAGGTAGACCCAATGCAGGTGATCTGGAGCAAGCAGATAGGTTCGCTAGAGCTCTCAGAGAACGACTTGGTTCAGCCAGCTAATGCAGCGCCTCGCACCCGGCAGCTACTGTAGACCGACTACTACTCCCACCACTTCTTGGAAACAGGCATAGCCATTATTTCCCGTATCTCCAGCCTCTTGACCGGGTCTTTGTCAAACAGGGATGCAGGGTACGTCGCTCGTAGTACTATAGCAGTGTCTGCACCCTCTCCCGACCCGCCAACCCCGATCACATCTTCATAAGGAGTTACATAACCACAAGAAACGGCAGTCAAGGCGACTTCCACAGCCACCTTCATGTCCTGGCCAAAGCTGTACAGTGTTTCCCTCACCACTCGCTCGGGGAAGGCTCCGGAGCCCTTAGCAGCCTCCAATATCGAGCTATGAAATATATAGGGCACTCTGTCGATTATGGTGACTCCCAGGCTCTCCAATTCTTGCCTCAGTTCTTCCTTCAAACAGGGCCATTCCTCGCCCCATTCCCGTCGGTACGGCGATTCCGAAACGCAGGTCAACTCCGCCCTGCCTCCGAGGCTGCGGGCAAATTCAACTGCAGTCTTGCCGGACGTACTGGCGATAATGACCTTGATGACTCCCCCGGCTTCCAGCCGCCGAGAAACCGCCTCGATCACCCACGGTGTGTTTTCCGCTCCAGGCTCGTCGAAATAGTAGACGGGTCGTTCATACATTTTGCCCATTTCTCTACCTCCTCATGCCAATATCCGCCGCGTGCAAGTACCAGCAGTCGGCGGTGAATGAGCGTATTATACTATTACCAAATGCCGCGCGTCACTTCGCGGTGCGCGAAGTCCCGTTAAGATGATGCAGTAGAGTTCAGACTATTATGTGCCTTGAATCGTTACGATCGCCCAAATGGATAAGGTCACCGATCGATCACTGGCATGTGTTTGCTGGAGTGTATCTCGCCCTTGTGCTCTCTCTCGAGAGTAAGGTAACATTCTGGTTAAGCACTCTGGGTGCCATAGGTGCGTACGAATTCGGGCTTGAGCGCCAGCAAGGGGGTGAAAATGAAAGTAGCCAAGGTGGCCGAAATGCAGGACCTGGACAGGCGTGCTGCAGAGGAATTCGGGGTTTCAGAACATCTCCTGATGGAGAACGCCGGTCAGGCTGTGTACTTCGTCATATTGCAGGAACTGGGAATAAAGAACAACAGGTTCGCGGTTCTATGCGGCGGAGGTAACAACGGTGGAGACGGCCTGGTTGTTGCCAGGAAGATTCACTCCAACGGCGGCGAGGCAAAGGTCTTTCTTCTAGATGATGAGACCAAATTCCGAGGGGCGGCTAGAAACAACTTCGAAATAGTGTCCAGAATGCCAATTGAAATCTCCAGGCTGGGTTCAGTCGAATCCATGGCATCCGAACTCTCTGATTTCGACGGCATTGTGGATGCCATATTTGGCACGGGGCTCGGCAGGGAACTGGGTGGCAAATACCGGGATGTCGTTGAAACAATAAACGACATGACGGGGATTGTATTCAGCGTTGATATTCCTTCGGGCATAAATGGGGACACGGGAGAGATAATGGGTGTGGCAGTACAGGCGGATTATACGGTGACCTTTGGTCTTCCCAAGCTGGGAAATATGCTTTATCCCGGTTATGACTACTGCGGGAAACTATATGTATCACATATATCCTTTCCTCCCACTCTCTACGATTCCCATGCCATCAAGGTGGCAATCAATAATCCCGTAGAGCTTCCAGAAAGACTCAGAGATACCCACAAGGGTGACTATGGAAAGGCTCTCTTCGTTGCCGGCTCTTCACGTTACCTGGGTGCGCCATACTTGTCCGCCTTGTCTTTTCTCAAGGCAGGAGGAGGGCTTTCCTACCTGGCGGCGCCGAAATCCGTTTCCTCATTCTTGGGCGGCAAGGCAAACGAGGTCGTGCTTGTCCCTCAGAGCGAGACTCCTTCGGGAAGTATCGCACTTGAGAACAAAGATGAGCTCCTGGAAGTCTCCCAAAGAGCCGACATGGTCATCATTGGGCCGGGCATATCGCTGGACGACGAAACGCAAGAATTGGCACGGGAACTGATACCCATAATCAACAAACCTCTCCTTATAGACGGCGATGGAATTACCGCCATTGCTCAGGATTTGGGGAAGGTAAGAACCAGGAAGGCGCCAACCATACTCACACCCCACCCAGGTGAGATGTCCAGAATCACTGAAACCGATGTACAAGAAATAAATAGGAACAAGATGGACCTCCTGCAACGCACGGCAAGGGAACTCGGCGCCATAATCGTCTTGAAGGGAGCCCATTCGCTCATAGGCTATCCTGATGAGACGGTGTTCATCAACGTGAGTGGTAACTCCGGCATGGCCACAGCAGGCAGCGGCGACGTGCTCACTGGGATTATTGCGGCCATGTACGGTCTGGGGTTATCCCTTGAGGATGCGGTCAGAATGAGTGTGTTCATCCACGGCTTCTCCGGTGACATAGCCGCAGTGGACAAAGGCGAAGATGGGATGACAGCACAGGACATCCTGGACTCTGTCCCTGAGGCGATGAAGCTGTACAGGGAAAACTTTTCCGAGATTTCACAGAATCTTTACGAGAGTGTCTTTACGGTGTGAGGGGATATAGTCTACACAACGTGCGAAACTGAACGGCAAACCGAAGATACAGCTCCGTTAGGGCAAAGTGAGGTCAAGAATGAAAGCGATGGTGCTTAACAGAATCTCTTCGGTCGAGGAAAAACCGCTGGCGCTGGTGGATTTGCCCGAACCGGTCGCCCAAAAAGGCGAGGTCCTGGTCAGGGTTTCCGCCTGCGGAGTCTGTCACACCGAGCTTGATGAGATAGAAGGCAGGGCTGCTCCTTCCAGATTTCCTATGATTTTGGGCCACGAAATCATCGGCAGGGTAGAAGCTCTTGGACCGGGGGCCGGTAAGTTCAAACGAGGCGACAGAGTGGGCATTGCCTGGATTAACTGGGCTTGCGGCGGTTGTCCCTTTTGTCTTAGAGGCGAGGAAAACCTCTGCGACACAGCAAAATGGACTGGAAAGGATGTCCATGGAGGCTATGCCGAGTACACTGCAGTAGCTGAAGACTTTGCCTATCCGATTCCCGACGAATTTACGGATACGAAAGCCGCTCCCCTACTGTGTGCCGGAGTGATTGGCTATCGAGCCTTAAGGCTCTCAGGCATGCAGGACGGCCGAACACTCGGACTATATGGCTTTGGCGCCTCCGCCCATATCGTGATCCAAGTTGCCAAGTACAAATATCCAAATGGCAGGGTTTTCGTCTTCACCCGACCCCACCAGAAAGAGCACCAGGCTCTGGCCACGGCATTGGGAGCGGACTGGGTCGGTGCAACGGAGGATACTCCCCCAGCAAAGCTCGACAGCGCTATTGACTTCACCCCCGTGGGAGTGCCGGTGCGCGAGGCCTTGAGAAACCTGCAAAAGAGAGGCAGGCTGGCAATAAACGCCATTCGCAAGACAACCCCCATCCCGGAACTGGATTACACTGAGCACCTCTGGTACGAAAAAGAGCTCAAAAGCGTGGCCAATGTGACCAGAAGGGATGCTGAAGAATTCCTGCCTTTGGCTGCTCAAATCCCTATTGTCCCTGAAATACAGGAATTTCGCCTGGAGCAGGCAAATCAAGCCCTGATTCTACTCAAAGAGGGGAAGATGCACGGGGCAGGAGTCTTAAGAATAACCTAATGAGAAACAAGCCCAGATGTAAAGGGAGATCACGACGAAATGTCCTGGGCTACCCCTGATTTTCATGTAGTCAGCCAGAGCACCCTCTTGACAAGCCTCCGAAACTGTGCTAGCATGATTATGTCCCAAGTAACCGAACAGAACTTGGCGAGTGAGGAGTTAGCCGTCAAGTAGGTGGAAGCTGAAAGGCACCGGGATCCAAAACCCGGCGCAAGGTAGGTGGAAGCAGAAAGACAGGTGGATGTCGAGCCAAGCAGAGGGAAGTTACTTGGGGCAAGTCTTTATGCCTTCGTGGCGGCGGGAATCATAAGAATCCCCAAGAAGATAGAGATAACTTCTGTTTGTTAAGGTAGGTCTTCTTCCCTGAACAACTCGGGCCGGAGGATACCAATAAAGGGTAAATTACGGTATTCTCCCTTGTAGTCCAATCCATAACCCACCACGAACTCATCCGGAATTTCGAAACCTACGTAATCAAGAGGCACATCCACCAATCGGCGCGCTCTCTTGTCAAGCAGAGTACAAACACGAAGACTTGTCGGATTATGAGCGGAAAGATGACCGAGAATATAATTGAGCGTCATGCCAGTATCCACGATATCTTCAACCATCAATACGTGTTGCCCCGTTATGCTGCTGTCCAGGTCTCTGGTTATTCCGACTACCTGACCATCACCGCCATAGTATGAAATAGCCATGAAGTCCAGGGTCACTGGAAGGGCAAGCTGTTGCATGAGGTCAGCCATAAAACAGACAACCCCCTTCAAGATGCCTACAAGCACCAGTCGCTGCCCGGCATAATCGCGGGAAATGCGCCTGGCCAGAGTTCTTACCCTCCTCTGGATTCGGGCATGGTTGTACAGGACGCGGTCCACGCCCTCTACTTTTGCTTCGCCCAAGGGGCCATAACCATATTTGGCCACAAGCTTCAGAAAATCGCTTTTGGTTAGCAGTCTGACATTGACTTCAGGGTAGAGTTCCCTGAGCTGTCGCAGCTTGCGGTTCTTCTCCGTTATCAGATTCTGTTTCAACGTGGTGAGTTCAACGTAGAGGTTGAACTCAGGCAAATAGAAATCAGGAGTAAACATTTCAGCTATCTTGTCACCTTCCCACCTGAGCGGAAAGGAACGAGGCTCATAGAGCCAATCGATACAATAGAAGTCCAACAGCTTGGAGAAATCCTCCTCGCTGGAATGAGCAAAGCTGATGGGCCTTAGAGTAGTGCTAGGCACCACTGGTTCCTGAGAGGACTTTTTCCCTCTCTTGCTCCCCTCATAGCCTCGCTCCAGTAACTGATGTAGTTCTGCTCTCTCAACGATGACAGCGCACGTGTCGGCAACGCTGAGGAGAAAACTCTTGTCAGCGTCCGAGAACTGGCGAGGTTCACGAGTATAGATTCTAATCTCTCCAGTAGCCTCCCCTTTTCTCATTATAGGCACCCCTAGTATCGAACAGACTCCCTCTGCCTCCGCAACCTGGGGATGTTGAACCCTCTCATCTTTAGTGGCATCGGCAATGAATACCACTTTCCCCTCGAGGATATCGGGAAGGCTCTTGTGAGCATCAAGAGCGCCCTTTCTTAAGTAAAGGTCACTTAGTCCGTGAGAACCCAGGGTGATCAAATATTCCTTGTGGGAATTGAGGGATAGAATACGGCAGCCATTCGCCTGTACTGCCTTGGCCGCGGTCTTGGCTACGGAATTACAGGTCTTTCTCAATCCCAAAGCTGAATTAGCGACTTTGGTTATCCGCCTGAGCGCTGAATAGTAACTACCTCTCGAACTTCCCACGTTTCCTCCCCTCTATCCACATTTGGTGAAGCCACAGTCCAGGCAAATATTGCACCCTTCCTGGTGAATCAGAGAGCCACCGCAATCAGGACATTGGCCCACCCAGCTATTGCCTATTCCTGGATTTCCAGATCGAGTATCGGCAATGGTGCTGTCTTCGCCAGAGGCAACCCTTTGCCCAAAGTACTTCTCCAGCACGCTAGCAATAGCATCAGCGCAGGACAAAACGGCATGACCCTGTTCCCAGGCAATAGAAGGGCATCTGATGCCACGCAGATGCTTCACAATAGAATCCGTGTCTATTCCGGACCTCAAAGCCAGGGACGTGAGGCGGCTAATGGCCTCAAGCTGCGCAGCGGCACAACCTCCGGCCTTTCCCAGTGTCGAGAACACTTCCGATATTCCCCGGCTATCAAAATTTACCGTCACATAGATGTAGCCACACCCCGTATTTACCCTTTCGGTTACGCCCCTGGTGACTTTGGGCCTTTTCCTGGGAGATAGCTTCGCTTCAGCCTTCTTTGTCCCCTCCCCCAACGTCAATACCTGGCTGTCCCGGCTCCTATCGCGGTAAATGGTTATCCCCTTCAGGCCTTCCTGGAAAGCCAGCATATATACCTTGGCTACATCCTCGGGCGTCGCCTCGTGAGGGAAATTGACAGTCTTGGATACAGCGCTATCAGTGGATCTTTGGAACGCCGCCTGCATCCTAACATGCCACTCAGGATCTATATCATGGGCGGTTATGAACAGCTTCTTTATCTCCTCGGGTACTTCTTCCACATCCTTCAGCCGCTTCCCTTCGGCTAGCTGCTTCATTAAGTCCGTCGAATAGAAGCCTCCCCTCTTAGCGGTCTCCTCGAAATACGGGTTCACTTCTACGAATTCTTCGCCTTCCAGTATATGACGCACATAGCTCAACGCGAACAACGGTTCAATGCCGCTAGAACAGTTGGCGATTATGCTCAAACTACCCGTGGGAGCAATAGTAGTCCGGGAGGCATTGCGGAAACGAGCACCGCCCGTCACATCGTAGACGCTTGCCTGAAAAGCAGGGAAAACCCCCCGTTCCTGGGCCAGCTTTACGGAGGCCTTGTCCGCCTCTTCCGATATGAACCGGGCAATTTCCTCAGCCACAACAAGCCCCTGTTCACTATCGTAGGGGATGCCAAGTTGAATTAGCATGTCCGCAAAACCCATCACACCCAACCCTATCTTCCTGGTGCTCTTTGTCATCTGTGCGATCTCTGGCAGCGGAAACTGGTTGACTTCGATAACATTGTCAAGGAAACGGACCGCCAGCTTTACCGTCTGGGCCAGCCTGTCATAGTCGATGCACGGCTCGCCATCTTTGTCTGCGACCATCCTGGACAAGTTCATAGAACCTAAATTGCAGGACTCAAAGGGAAGCAGCGGTTGTTCGCCGCAGGGATTGGTGCTTTCTATCTTGCCCAGCTCGGGCGTAGGGTTATGTCTGTTTATCTCATCAATGAATACAATACCGGGGTCCCCCGTACGCCACGCCATCTCGATTATCTTGTCAAATACCTCTCTGGCATTAAGTTTATCGGTCACCTCTCCAGTCCGCGGGTTGACCAAATTGTAGCCGGTACCTTCTTCCACCGCTTTCATAAACTGGTCGGTCACAGCCACGGAAAGGTTGAAATTGGTCAGAGCTTCTGAGTCTTCCTTCGCCTCGATGAATTTCAAGATATCGGGATGCTCGATGTTGAGTATAGCCATGTTGGCGCCGCGGCGCATGCCGCCCTGCTTTATGACATCAGTGGTGACATCGAAGGCTCGCATGAAGGAGACAGGTCCGCTGGCAATGCCACCCGTGGATCCCACTCTATCACTGGTCGGTCTGAGTCGAGAAAAGGAAAAACCCGTGCCTCCGCCGCTCTTGTGAATCAATGCAGTATGCTTGACCGCATCAAAAATTGACTCCATGGAGTCCTCAATAGGTAAGACGAAGCAAGCTGACAGCTGTCCCAGTTCATGACCGGCATTCATTAGTGTGGGAGAGTTGGGTAGAAAATCCAGGTTCGCCATTAGGTGATAGAATGTCTCTTCCCAGAAGGATACGTCTGATTCGTCGTCGTAATGAAGCTCGGCCGAGGCAATGCACCTGGCAACCCGCCAAAACAGCGCTTGTGGGGTTTCAACAACATTCCCTTCCCCGTCCTTTGCCAGGTATCTCCTTTTCAGGACTCTCAAGGCATTATCGCTCAGTTCGATTCCGGAGATTACCTGGCTTCCGGCTTGGGGAGAGAACTCATCCGCAGTTAGAATCTCCTTCACCATTGCCTGAATCTCGGAAGGCGCCACAGGCTTGGTAGTCTGCCGAGGGACAAGCTCTTCCATGCCCGGCAAGGGCTGGGCCACCTCCAACCGCTGGCTCACCTGCTCCGTAAACTTCTCCAACAATTTCCTGTCGCTTATGCCCATAGACTCGGCAGCGGCGAATACCGCCCGAGCTACTCTATCCCGGCCAACAACTTTTTGGCTTTCCCTGCGACGGGTCTTTGACATCTCACCTTCTTTTGTGACCGACTAATGAATTCACCGCCTCGCCTGCCAAAGAACTTCTTCGCCGAGCAGGCTCACCAGCCGGAAGCGGTAGCTGATTCACTGGCGTCAGTTGCCCTCGTGAAGCCAAGCTGTCTACTTCCTGTTTCAGATCTCCGATGTCAGCAAATTTTCGGTAGACACTGGCAAACCGAATATACGCAATATGGTCCAACTTCCTTAATCCTTCCATGACCAGGTCACCAATATAGGAACTGGAGATCTCGCTTCTGCCTACCTTGTACAGCTCAGCCTCAATGGTTTCCACGAACTTGTCAATAGCACCCGTGGGAAGAGGCCGTTTCTCACAAGCTTTGCGGATACCCACGAAAAGCTTGTCGCGGCTGAATTCCTCGCGCCGTCCGTCTCTTTTGATGACAAAAATATCATGTGGCTGTGTGCGCTCGTAGGTAGTGAAGCGAGCACCACAAGCGACGCATTTTCTGCGGCGTCTCACCATTTCGTCCACACTCCGTGAGTCTATCACCCTCAGTTCCTCACTCCCACAGTAGGCGCAGTGCATAAAGTCACCCCAGCAATTGTGGTACAGAAGTATCTTACCACTAAATGTAGTAAAATGCAATACCATCACCCCAAAAAAGCTGGCGACATTATTAATCAACAGCCCCGGTTCCGCAATCTTTAGGACGGGCTATTTGAAAAAGATGCAGCGAGGACAGGCGATCCACTTCAGGCCAACATGTGGTGTTTTCTCTATTTTCAACATCAAGCAATTACCCTTCCTTTCACTGAGCTACTGCACTAGGAGTCAGACTTGACAATGTTCACTTCAACTTTTTATAATGAATATGAATTCTCAGTTTGCTTCGCCTCTTAAGGTCAGTTTGCAGGATTCGACTTTCCTTATGTTCTTTTAGCGAACAGTGACTAAGTATATTTTCATAACCGGTGGCGTAGTCAGTTCTGTAGGTAAGGGAGTCTCAGTAGCCTCTATAGGCAAAATACTAAAGAGCCGCGGCATACCTGTCTCAGTGCAAAAACTCGACCCTTACCTGAATGTCGACCCGGGGACAATGTCCCCTTATCAGCACGGCGAAGTGTTTGTTACTCAAGACGGTGCCGAGACTGATCTGGATTTAGGACACTACGAAAGGTTTATTGGAGTGGAATTAACCCAGGCTTCTAATGTGACTTCAGGTCAAGTCTACTCCGCTGTCATTGCTCAAGAAAGGCGAGGGGATTTCCTGGGAGGTACGATCCAGGTGGTCCCTCATGTGACCAACGAAATAAAGAGGAGCATACGGAAGGTAGCCGAAATATCTCAGCCCGAGGTGGTTATCGTCGAAGTTGGCGGCACTGTGGGAGATATCGAAGGACAACCCTTCCTCGAAGCCATAAGGCAAATGAGAAAGGACGAAGGCCGGGACAACGTGCTGTACATCCACGTTACTTTCCTGCCACACATCGGTGCCACCGATGAACTGAAGACCAAGCCCACTCAACACAGCGTCAACGAATTGAGGAGAATCGGTATACAGCCCGATGTGATACTGTGTCGCAGCGATAGGGAAATAGCTGAAGGGATAAAGGACAAAATATCGCTATTCTGCGATGTAGATAGAGAGGCGGTTATCCCTCTGGTCACCAGCGAAACCATCTACGAAGTACCTCTTCTGCTTGAGGACGCCGGACTGGGCGAGTTCGTAGTCCACCGATTGGGACTGAATGCCGGCATAAGCAACCTGGAGGAATGGCGAGACATGGTGGCCAGACTCAAGGCTCCCAAAGAGCCTGTAATCATCGGGCTGGTAGGCAAATACGTGGAGCTCCGGGACGCCTATTATTCCGTTCGGGAGGCGTTATGTCATGCGGCACTGGCCCACAATCGCGACGTGCAGATAGAGTGGCTCGATTCTGAGCAATTGGATGGCATGTCCGTCGACAAGCTGGAGCATGTCCAGGGCATAATCGTTCCCGGCGGCTTCGGTTACCGGGGAGTTGAAGGGATGACGGAAGCCGCCCGGTTTGCCCGGGAAAGGCGAGTCCCTTACCTGGGCCTGTGCCTGGGAATGCAGACCATGGTCATTGACTTCGGCCGCCATGTTTTCGGCACCGACAACGTCAATTCCACTGAGTTCGACGCCGCCAGTACATATCCTGTTATCGACCTCCTGCCCGAACAGCACAGCGTGGACCAGAAGGGCGGCACCATGAGGCTCGGGACCTATCCCTGCCATCTGGTTTCCGGAACGACAGCAGCCCGCACCTACGGCGCCGAAGTGGTGTACGAAAGGCATCGCCACCGTTACGAATTCAATAATCATTTCCGCCAGCCCCTGGAGGAAGCCGGCCTCATAGCCTCCGGCCTGTCCCCAGATGACAGGTTAGTGGAAATTGCTGAACTGCGAGGCCATCCCTGGATGCTTGCCTGCCAGTTTCACCCTGAATTCAAGTCTCGTCCCGATTCTCCACACCCTCTATTCCTGGGGTTCATTGGGGCAGCCAAAGAAACACTTATTGAAGGCGCTCAGACAAGCTTACCTCTAAATTAGGACGATGAAGATATTTCTGGATACTGCCAACATAGAGCACATTCGCCACGGAGTGCGACTGGGGGTTATTACCGGGGTAACCACTAACCCCAGCCTGGTGTCCAGGGAGGGTAAGGTTGACTACCGCAAGCTGGTGCAGGAAATCTGCGCCATCGTTCCCGGACCGGTATCTACCGAGGTCCTAGGCCAGGATGCACAGACGATGGTGGCCGAGGGCAGAGAGATAGCCAAATGGGCCCAGAATATCGTGGTCAAGATACCAGCTAGTCTTGCAGGAGTAGAAGCCACATCAGTACTCGCCAGGGAAAACATAAAGGTGAATTTCACGCTCTGCTTCACCTTGAACCAGGCTATGCTGGGCGCAGCGGCAGGAGCTACTTTTGTCAGCCCTTTTGTGGGTAGACTTGATGATATTGGGGAAGACGGTATGAAAGTGGTATCTGATATTGTGGAGTACCTAGACTACTATGAACTACCCACCCAGGTCATGGCCGCTAGCATCAGACACCCCCAACACTGCTTAACGGCCGCCGGACTTGGGGCGCATGTCGCCACCGTGCCCTATCAGGTACTGCTGCAAATGATAAACCATCCTCTAACAGATATCGGTATTGAGCGGTTCAGAGACGACTGGAAGAAGGTAATGGGCACAGAAGGCTTGCCAGCAAATGAAAGATGATACAAAACGGATAGACATCTAGAAAGAGGCTATTATGTCAACCATGGCAGAACTTGAAACCAGAAACCGGGATGAACTCGAGGTGA
>Ga0180434_10005000_pt1 | contig 15837 bp, 20 predicted proteins | sample SS_ome_7_FD_132453 | JGI IMG/M metagenome (GOLD analysis project Ga0180434, IMG submission 132453) | Hypersaline lake sediment archaeal communities from the Salton Sea, California, USA - SS_1_D_2 metaG | ecosystem: Environmental > Aquatic > Non-marine Saline and Alkaline > Hypersaline >...
ACTTCAAGGTCGCTTATTCCGAAAGGAGTAGGCTCTGTTATTACATATGCTTTTTCACAGCCGTCAAGAGCTGCAACGACATTGCAGTGGGCCCCTGCTGCAGTATCAACGATTACAAAATCCGCTTCCTCATTCTCCGCTCTTTTCTTTGTCTCAATAACTATTTTCTCGCTCAAAGGCTCTGATGGCTTCAGCTCCCCGCTCAGCATTTTCAATCCGTACTTCTCGCTTTCATAGGTCCATCCGACAATTTTATTTCCTTTTGTTATTGCATTGTTAGGACAGGCAAGAATGCAGGCAGTGCACCCGTTGCATATCGGCTCCATCAGCTGCGGAACCTTGCCGGGCACCTGGAAAAGAGCGTTATACTGGCAGGTTTTGACGCACAATCCGCACTTCACGCATTTTTCCTTTATGAAAACGGGAACAAGACAGTCAACCTGCTTTTTGTTTTTCCTTTCAGCTCCCAAAAGAATATGGTCGCTCGGGCTGTCAGGGTCGCAGTCAAGAAGAACGACTTTGGCTCCTTTTTTTGCAAGCGAAACTGCAAGGTTTATAGCAAAGAAGCTTTTTCCGGTTCCTCCTTTTCCTCCGGTTACTCCTATAATCATAATGAACACTTGTTTTCTTCGCCTTCGAGCTTTCCGGCTGCAAACTGCTCAAGAATGTCTTTTACCTTTCCTTCAACTCCCATAACCAGCTTTATTCCGTAATCACTGAAATATTTTATCGCCATGGGGCCTATTCCGCACACGATTACTACTTCAGCACCGCTTTCTTTTACAAACTCCGGTAGTGCACCCGGAACGTGCTCTCCCGCGTGGGGATTTTCCAGAAGTTCTGTTGATTTGATTTCATTATTTTCAATTTCAGCAACAACAAAGTGGGTTGCATTCCCGAAATGGCCTGCGATATCGCCTTCAAATCCGTTTTCGCTCGCTGCAACTGCCACTTTCATCAGTAACCGCCTCCGGGACCTCTGCCTAAACCGCGTCCTCCGCCTCTTCCGAAGCCTCCGCCCATTCCACGGCCGAATCCGCCTCCACGGCCCATTCCGAATTTTGCAGGGCCGGTAGGAGAATTCATTTCCTGGAGCTTCCCTTCTAGAAACGCTTTGACGGCATCTTCAACCTTTCCGCTTCCAAGATAAACCTTTATCCCTGCCTGCGAAAATATCCGGTATGCATTGGGTCCGCAGTTTCCAGTGATAACCGCATTGATTCCCTGGTCTATTATTGACTGTGCAGCCATTATTCCCGCACCTCCCGCAGCAGAGACCGCTGGATTAGGAATAACGTTTGTTCCCTTGATATCCTTATCCGCTTCGACAATCGTAAATGTCTGGCATCTTCCGAACACTGGAAATACCATATCATCCAGACCGCCTTTTCCTGTTGATAGTGCTATTTTCATTTCTTTCCCTCTAATTCCGATATTCTTTTTTTCGTTTCCTTAAGTTCTGCTTCAAGTTCCATCACGTACTCTTTCAGCTCTGATTTTTCCTGCTCCTGTGAAACCCGGGGTTGACCGTAATATTGGTTTTGTGCTGTAGAATATGCTCCGCGTCCGAAGCCCATTCCAAAGCCACGGCCCATTCCTCGTCCGTAGCCTCTGCCAAAACCGCGTCCGAATCCAAGTCTGCACATCCAGTTTCCTCCTGACCACCAGGGTCCTTTTCCATCTCCTCCTGGCATATTTTCACCTCTTTTTTATTTTTGTTTTCTTTTTCAGGGAATAATCTCCCCCTTTTATCATGATTGCCTTTCCCTCTACAAGCGCCTCTGCTATTTTCTTTCTTGCAGAATTCAGAAGCCTGTGGAGAGTCGGCTGTGAGATTCCCATTGTTTTTGCTACTTTTTTCTGCTCATACCCTTTCCTGTCCTTGAGCCTTATCGCCTCGAATTCCTCAAAGTTAAGCTCAACCTCTTCAAGCTCGCTCATTGGAATCGCCCTGGGCTTGAAATAGGTGACTCCAGGGATTGCATAAACCTTCTTGCATTTTCTGGGCCTCACCATAGTTATGAATATATATCCAAAACTATTTAAATGTAAGTATTTTAAGAAGGATACCTCAATTCCTCTTCATGTCATATTCAGTAAAGCTGATCAAGCCGGAGCAGAAAGAAAAGCTGATGGAAAAATACCATTCAAAAGGCCTTTACGAGCTTAAAGCAGCAATCCATGGAACATGTTTGAAGTTTTTCACTGATAACAAGGAATTCAAGGAGATGTGGGAGGACAATTTCGAGCCCATGCCTGATTCAATAAGGCCGCATGCAAGATTGTTCTGCGTAAAGGACGGAAAAAATCTTCAGGTACTTTACGAGCCCCTATCCAAAACGGTTATTGTCAAAAATTGCGATTATTACGGCTGGGTGAAAAGCATTGCACTTGGGCTTGTTGCTGATTTCATGGAGGATTTCACTTCGGAGCACAGAAGATATTCAATCCACGGCTCTTTTGTTGATAAGGGAGGTAGAGGTCTTGGAATAGTTGGAACTTCGGGCTCGGGAAAAACAACATTGACTTATGGATTACTGCTTGACAAGAAATTCAGCTTTCTTACTGACGACTGGTTTTTCGTAAGAATGACTGAAAGTGATGTGCTGATTTTTTCTTCCGAAAAGAACTCATATATCAGGAGCGACCTTGCAAGGACGTGGCCCCAGCTTAGCAAAAAATTGAAGGGGCTTAGGCTTGATAACAGAAAAAGGGCCATAGTAGATGTCAGGAAATTTTTCGGAGGAGACAGGATAAGAAAGGATTCCACTTTGAAATTATTCGTAATATTGATGAGGAAAAAGGGAAAGCTTCCATTGAGAAAATTAAGCAAAAAAGAAGCAATGGATTTCATGATGAAAAATGATTTCTGCAATCCGCATCAGCTGATAAGAAGCAAAAAGAAGATTGAACAGAGGAAAAAATTCTTCAATGAGCTTTTCGGAACCGTTCCTGTTTATCTTCTTAACACTGTGGAAACTCCGGAGCAGTCATTGGCAAGATTAAGAGAACTTTCAAAAAGATATTTGTAGGTGGAAAAATGTTCATAGGAAGCAAGAATTCATTTGACAAAAGCGATGTTGTTATTTTACCTGTTCCTTACGAGAAGACAGTGTGCTACATGCCTGGAACCGCAAAAGGACCGAATGCAATTATCGATGCAAGTGAACAGCTTGAAAGTTTTGATGTCGAGCTTGGATTTGAAATCGACAAAAAGGTGAAAATCCATACTGCAAAAGAAGTGAAGGGGCTTGATGGAGTCGAAGAATCGGTTTCAAAGATATTGAATAAGAATAAACTGCCGGTTGTTCTTGGAGGAGAGCATACGATAACCGTTCCTGCAGTTAAAGCGGCTGCAGGGAAGTACAAGGATTTGTCAATACTGCAGATAGATGCGCATGCGGATTTGAGAAATGAGTTTGAAGGGGAAAAAATGAGCCATGCATGTGTAATGAGGAGGGTACGTGAAATTACAGAGAAAACAGTGCAGGTGGGAACAAGAAGCATGAGCAAAGAGGAGAATGAATATATCGTTAAAGAAGGAAATATGGATTCCATTTTCGGGACAGAATTTTATGAAGATGAAGTGGTAAACAAGCTTTCTGAAAACGTCTATGTTACGATTGATATGGACGGCTTCGACCCTTCCGAAGTTCCTGCGGTAGGCACTCCGCAGCCAGGAGGATTAAGATGGAATCAGGTAACAGGCCTTTTGAGAAAGGTTGCGGAAAATAAGAATATCGTAGGATTTGATGTCGTTGAACTCGCTCCGATTAAAGGGCATGTTGTTTCTGATTTCCTTGCTGCGAAATTGGTTTACAAAATGATTGGATATTCCACTGCCAAATCCCAATAAATATAAACGTTTCACAACAAAATAAGCTTGGTGATGTGCTTGAGAGGACAACTTTCTGCGGAAATGATGATTTTGATTGTCGTAGTGTTGGCGATTGTCGCAATTGCTGCTACACAGCTAATGAATGCAGCACAGGACAGCGCAGGTCAGATAGAAAATCAAACGGGACAGCTATATGATAAAACTTCGGATGCAATGAAAGCCGGCCCTGGCGAAGTGTGTTTTGATGACGATGACTGCAGGTCAGGCGACTGCGATTTAACAGTAAATAAATGCGACTGATTTTTTTCTAAATTTTTTATTTTTCAAGAAATCTGATTTTTAAGAAAAGATAACAGCCACTCCTAAGTAAGGTAGCCAGCCCTCCCTAAGAACCGCAGTTCGTAGAAAGCAAAAGATGCGACCTGAACAACCGACATCTTCTGCAGTTACTCAATGGCTGTCAGGCAGATTATAAAAAATAAAGTTTATAAATTTAGGTTTAGGTTTCAGAGAGGCAAGAAATGTAATAAATAGAAAAAGCCGGGTAAGGGAGTTATTCCCCAAACGAGGTTTAACCTCAGGTTTTTGGGATTGAACCCTTCTATGCCGCTTTGTGCCATTCACAGACCGAAGTCTCAGAAAAGCGAACAACTGCAGGCGGCCGCATAGCCGATCTGCCAACCCGGCTTTAATCTGAAGGTTTATCTAAGGTTAAAGTAATTAAATACTTATTGTTGTTGAATAACCAATAACGGTGAGGCGTTGGAACTGAATAAAAAAGAGCAGCAGATGCTCGATGGAGAGCTGGGCGAGGCAAAACAGACTGCAATGGGGATACTTGCAGCACTGGGAAAGATTTACAACGCAGAAAAAATGATTCCGGTAAAGAATGCGCAGGTTGCAGGTGTTTCTTACAAAACAATCGGCGATGCAGGACTCGAATATCTTGAACATCTTGCTTCAAAAGGAGCAAAAGTCGAGATTCCTACGTTCATGAACCCTGCCGGCATGGACGTTGAGCAGTGGAAAGGAATGGGGATTCCGAAAGATTTTGCTGAAAAGCAGATTAAGATTCTTGATGCTTACAAAAAAATGGGAATAATGAGCACTTATACCTGCGCCCCCTACCAGATTGGAATAAGGCCTGGAAAAGGAGAGCATGTCGCATGGGCCGAAAGCTCTGCGGTTGCTTTTGCGAATTCTGTTTTGGGAGCGAGAACGAACCGGGAGGGTGGACCTTCTGCCTTGTCTGCGGGAATATGCGGGGTTACTCCTTATTACGGACTTCATATTGATTCAAATCGTGTTGCTAGAGTGAAAGTAAAGGTCGAAGCGGAATTGAAAACGGAAAATGATTTCGGAACGATGGGATATTACATCGGCAAATTAGTTGGGAAGGAATATCCCGCTTTTCATGGAATAAAGGCGGATGAAATACAGCTGAAACTGCTCGGGGCTGCAATGGCTGCTTCAGGAGCCGTTCCGTTATTTTATGTAAAAGACATTACTCCAGAATATGTTGTTACGGATGATGCGGAAGAGATTGTTTTTACTGAAAATGAATTGAAAGAAATGAAAGAAGAAATCGACAGCAGGGAGAAGCCGGACCTGGTTACTCTCGGATGTCCTCATGCTTCAATCGATGAAATAAAAAAAGTGGCTGAATTGGTTGAAAAGAAAAAGCCTACTTCGAAATTCTGGATATGCACTGCAAGGAAAACGAAAGAAGAGGCGGAAAAACTCGGCTATGATAAAATAATAAAAGAAGCAGGCGGAATAATTGTTGCGGATACGTGCATGGTAGTATGCCCGCTGAAAGAGATGGGATTTAATATTACCGGTGCAAATTCAGGTAAAGCCGCGAAGTATTTGCCTAACATGTGCAAGCAGAAAGTGGCATATGGAGATATTGAAGATATACTTTACAGGTGAACATGATTGTTTGACTTGATTTCATTGATTCTGTTTCTTATTCCTGTCTACATAGCAAATGCAACGCCGGTGGTTTTGGGCGGTGGAAAGCCCCTTGACTTCGGGATAAAACTGGATGGAAAAGAACTGCTCGGAAAGAACAAAACGATAAGGGGATTCATTGCCGGTGTTTTCGGAGGGGCGCTTGCAGGACTTATAATTGCTAACTTTTACTTACTTCCTTATTTCGATAGTCTCCAGCTTCAGATAACCGGTGTTTTTGCCTTATCCATAGGAGTGATGATAGGCGATGCGGTCGGAAGCTTCATCAAAAGAAGATTCGGAGTAGGTTCCGGAAAACCATTCATTCTTGACAGTGTGTTGTTCCTTGTTTTTGCGCTGGTTTTCGTTTATCCTTTTGCCAACCTTTCATTGTACGAACCCTTGAACCTGATATTCTTTTTAGTCTTAACGGTCATACTGCACCCGTTGACAAATATGTTTGCGAACAAAGTGGGGTTGAAGAATGTCCCGTGGTAGCATAGAAAGAGAAAAAGTGAAAAATGCAATTGACAAGGGCAAAGCAGAGGCCATGAAAGAGGAAATCAACTACATCAAATTCAGGAGCACCTACAAGGGAATTGAGAGGGGTACGGTGATTGCTCCCGGAAGGAAAATAATCTGGGGATTCCCGCACATCAAAAGGATTTTCACGCTTGAAAAGGGACTGAAGAAGAACATAAAGGAGAAGATTATTTTTATAGAGGAGAAAATAGACGGCTCCAACATAAGGATTGCAAAAATAAAAGGAAGGATTTATGCTTTCAGCAGGGGTGGGTTCCTTGATTATTTTGCAACAGAAAAATCTCGTGGTCTCGGGCTTGAAAAATTCTTTGAAGAGCATCCCAAATACGTTTTGTGCGGTGAAATGATCGGGAATACACCGTATACAAAACCTACGAAGAAATTCGACGTTAAGCTGCTGGTTTTTGACATTGATGATGGGCATGGAAATTATCTTCCATGTGAAATGAAATATGAGCTGCTTAAAAAATACAATATAAATTCGGTTCCTGTTCTGGGAAAATTCAGCGCGGATAATTTCAAGGAAATAAATAAGCTGGTCAGGCATATAAACAGGGCAAGAAAGGAAGGAATAGTGATAAAATCCGAAGGAAGGTTGGACGTAGCTAAATATGTCAATACCAATGCGGACATCGATGACATAAAGAATTGCGTCCACTTGTATTTTGACATGCCGTTCGGATTCTTCAATCAGAGAGTTATCCGTTCCTCATTCTTTATCAGGGATTATAATCTTGACAGGGAAAAATATGCAAAAGAACTTGGAAGCGCGTACATTAACGGATTGATAAAAGCGCTTGACATCGTTTCTTCAGGAAGGGACATTGAAGAGGAATTCGAGATTCTTGTTAATGATGTAAATATCTGGGAAAAGATAAGAAAACATACCGGAAAGGAAGTTAAGCTTACGATTATCTGGAAAAGAAAAGAAGGAAAGAAAACAAGAATCAGGTTTACTAAAACTTATCTTGAAACCACAAGGAAACTCAGGTCCTATCTTAACGGAAAGGGGATTACGGATTAAGTGTTACACTGCTTTTTATACTTTCATATTACTGATTAATCCGGTGAGGTCTATGAACAGAAAAATAAGAAAACAGGAAAATTCAGGAAGAATACGTCCGGTTCATAGGCTTTGGCATGCACAAGGAAAAACCCGAAGCAATCCTGATGCTTAATTCCAGATGCAACGCAAAATGCAGACACTGCTACATTCCTTATAAAGGTGAAAGGGACCCAGAAGAAGCATTGGAAACAACAAAAAAATTAATGGACAATGGATATAAAGTAAAATTTTCTGGAAGCGAGAATCTGCTTAATCCGGAATATCTGAAATGCTACCTTGAGGCAGGCCAAGATTATATTTTAAGCAATGGAATTATACTCGCACGAAAAACGGATATTTTTTCCAGACTTAAAGACCATGGAATAAAAATGGTCATACTAAGCCATAATTTCGATAAGATAGAAAGTCTTGATTCGGTTTTCGGAACGATTGTAGGCAAAGCTGTTGAAAATTCAATTACAAATGGATTGAAAGTCCGGCTTTCCACGCTTATAAGTGCCTCCAATTTTACGAATGTACTGGATTACTGCAGAATGGCTAGGGAAATGGGCGTTTCCGGAATAAGATTTTACAGATATATGAGAATAGGAAATGCTTCAATAGACCGGAAATTGGTGATTGGAAAGGAGCAGCAGGAGATTTTCTTCGAACTCATTCAGGAAGCAAGAGGCTGGTATGCCGAAAGGGAGCTTGAAATAAATCTTGCAGCCGGATTTGACCCAATGCCTGGAAGCAAAGGAGAAGCGCTTTCTAAAGAAAATAGATTTTGTCCGGCAGGTGAAACCTTGTTTGCCATAACCCCGGATAATAAAGTGTATGGGTGTCCGTTTCTTATAGATGAAGGAATGGAGATAGGCAGGCTTATTGATTATAGGATAGTTGTTTACAAAAATGAAGCAAGAAGAGATAGTTGTATTGCTTTTAGAAGACAAGCCTCCGACGGGAATTGAACTCGCGACCTCGTGCTTACCAAGCACGCGCTCTACCACTGAGCTACAGAGGCGGATTTTAAACAATTAATTGCGTTCGATTAAAAAGACTAATCATTTTGGCAGAAAGTTTTCTTCACTTAACTTTATAAACATTAGTTACACTTTAATATACAGATTGGCACATGGTGGGGTGCAATAATTGAAAAGAGGAGACGAAAAAGTGATAAAGCTCCTCAAGAATATTGAGGAGAAACATGAGAATGCTGCAAAGATACTAGAGATAGCCAAGGAAAACCCATGGCACCTTAGTGTAATCTGCAAGGCAGTATACCACCACGAAAATTTTGATACTCCAGCGAAATGCGAAATCATGGAAGACCTTGTTTACAAAATGATTCGTCTTGGGATAGACGATGCAAGAATAAACGTTCTCTTCAGCACTTCCGGATGCATGCTTCCTGCAGAAGCGAAGGATTCCAAATACAAAAAAGTGAAAAGCGAAGAAAAGATTATGATGCACACGAACAGGACATTCACAATGATAAAGGCTTTTGAAAGGCTTGAAAAAGATTGTATGTACTTGTTTGGAGCTCCCGACTCTGCACGCGTAGACAAGGGGGGGCAGATATACATGAGGAGATTAAGGGAAAGAATCGAAATGCTCCACAAAAAATCAGGCCTTGAAGTACCGCTCGCTTTCAGGAAAAAGAAGGTTCCGAAGAGAGAAACAGTACGTAAATCACTGAGAAGGGTCGCATAGAATCATTTTATAACCTTATTTTCCGTATAACAAACGGGAGTATTATGATAGGAGACGATGAGATAATTTTTTCCGGAAAATACAAGGAGCTTAATTATAACGTAAGATATGCTTTGAAAGACAAAAGCGAGAAGGAAGTTGCTGGAACGCTTTGCGAAGTCATCAAAACAATAGAGCCTTTCGCATACCATTTTTCAGAGATAGATTTCCGAAAGGTTGAAACGATAGCAGCAAAGGCAGGAAACGACTTGGAATCTATTGCAAGATACATAAGGAAGAATTCAATCAGGAAACAGCTTGAAGGAACGGTAAAAGAGCCGAAGCTCGTAACCGCATCTGAAAGCTACTTCTTCAACAGGGTTCTTGTTGAAGCGAACATACTTCTTATTCCCGACATTCCGAATACGATAAAGCCGGAAACTGAAAAAGTGGAAGGCCAGGTCGTCTTCGTAGGAAAATACGGTAAATGGATGGCGATAAAGAAGCTTGCGCTTGAAGGAGTCAAGGACTGGGAAGTTTCAGGAATATTGAGCGGGATAAATCAGACCGCAATAAACAAGGCATTTGAGTTTGCAGGAGAAACCGAAGAAGTGAAATTCACAAAGAAAAGAAAATCATTCAGTGCTGCAGCCGACCTGCTTGAAGACCTTGCGGGAAAGCTGGGGGATGACAGGACGAAGAACGCATACATGGTAGTGAAATCTCTTGAGAAATTAGGCTATGCTCCGTTTGCTCATCCCGGAATGCTTACCGCGGCGCATCCGGACATAAAACCCCCCAAGCCGCGTGGAAGAGTTGCGAAGTGATGATTATGGGAAAAGGAATCGGAAGAGGGAAAGTAATACTTTTCGGGGAACATTTCGTTGTTCACGGAGCTCCTGCAATTGCTGCGGGAATAGCGAACTCCGCAGTCGTTGAAGTAAAGAAAGCGGACCAGAACAGCATAGTAACCAAGCAGGAAGTCGTAAAGGAAATGAGCATTGCAGGAATCCAGGGGGTTCTTGATGCGATGGGAGTTTCTGACAAATACGAAGTTCATCTTGAAGGGGATCTGCCTACTTTCGGAGGATTGGGTTCTTCAGCTGCATTCTGCGTAGGACTTGTAAAAGCGGTTGCTCAGGAAAAAGGCATGAAACTGGATGATGTCCAGGTCAATAAATTCGCATACGAAGGAGAAAAGGCATTCCATGGGAATCCTTCGGGAATCGACAACGTGATGGCTACTTACGGCGGAGTAATATTATTCAGGAAAGAAGCGGGAGAAAGCAGATTCGACAGGCTTGAAGTCGGAAAAAAACTGGACCTGGTCGTAGGATTTACAGGCAAATTAAGCAGGACAACCAAGATGATTGAAGAGGTAAGGAGATACAAGGAAGATGATGAACTGCAATGGACACAGCTTATGGACCAGGCTTCGGATTTGGTTTACCGCGGACAGAAGGTAATTGAACGTGGTAAAATAGAAGAAATAGGAAAGATGATGAATGAAAACCAGGCTCTGCTTTCTGAAATAGGAGTTTCTGATGAGCTTAATGATAAAGTTGTGAAAACAATGCTTGATGCAGGAGCTATCGGCGCGAAGCTTACAGGCGGAGGCGGCGGAGGATGCTGCATTGCGCTTGCGCGGGACAAGATAGCCGCGCAGGGAATAATGATGGCATTGAAAAAAGAAGGGTTCAAATCATTCCACACCGAGATAGGCTGATTTTCATTTGGGATGAATTTGGGTAAAATATTATAAAGGAAAAAACGGGATTCAATACAAATATGCGGATGGTATTTCATGGATTCAAAAACCCGTCTCTTGTACTGGCTTCTTGCTGCGACAAAAGGAGGACCTACGAGAGTGAAGATTCTGAATACTTTGAAGAAAAAACCGATGAACCTGAGACAGCTTGCAATGGAAGTGAAGCTGGACTACAAGACGGTTCAGGGGCACATAGAAATGCTCATGGAGAACGGGATGCTGTACACCCCGAAAAGGGGATACGGCTCCGTCTATTTCATAAGCCCGGAATGGGAGGAAAGCATAGATGAATTTTTGAAAGGTGAATATAATGAAGGAAAAAGAAGTAAAAAAAGGAAATAATATTGCTGCAAAAGCTGCGGCAGGAACACTTATCATAGTAGTTCTTTCGATAGCGATTTTGTTCATGGCGGACAAGGCAATCTCATTCAGGGATATCAACACAAAACAGGAATTCAGGGAGCTTGTAGAAAATTACATGATGTTCGTAAATATCATTACGCTTTCCATGCTGCTGCTTTCAATTTACCTCATATTCATCTATCTCAAGGATTATCTTGAGCTTAAGAGCAAATTTACCCTGGGAATACTGCTTGCAGTGGTATCCTTCATGCTGTTTGCGATAACCTCCAATCCGACGTTGCACCAGTTTTTCGGGATATACGGAAAAACAGGGGTTTTCATGCTGATTCCGTACATATTCGCAACGATATCGCTTGCAATACTTGCATGGATAAGCTCGAAATAGGGATGAATTGGGTACTAATCTGGGGTTTATTTCGGAAAATTTATTTATAAAGACCCTGCGCCGGTTTGTTCGGTGATTTCAAAATGAACTTGAAAATATTGGCAGGGCTTTTTGTCATCCTCGGGATGGCTGGAATGGGCTTTGCATTTTACGGAACAGATGGAGGATTTGTAGCACCTGCTGATTTTGATGCGGATGCGATGAATGCGCATATGGAAACGTGCCATGCATATTTCACAGGCGAGGAAGTTTCTGCCTTAAAGGAGGAAATGCATTCTGCAATCGAAGCAGGCGATGAAGATAAAATCGCAGAGCTTAAGGAGCAGATAGCGGAGGATATGCCTGAAGGATGCAGGCCGATAAAAGCGCTTAAGGAAAAAAACAGAATATGCCATGCATATTTCACAAGCGAGGAAGTTTCCGTGCTAAGGGCCGAACTGAAAGACGCGGTTGAGGCTGGAGACTATGAAACGGCAAAGGAGATAAAAGAGGAAATAGCCGGAGGCATGCCTGAAGGATGCAAGCCAAGGAAGATGATAAGGAGGGCAAAGATAATACATTCTCTTCCTGAGGATGTGATAGAACAGTTCAAGGCTGCATGGGAGAACAAGGATTTCGAAACTCTTAGAGCATTGAAGGAGGAATATTTCCCGAAGCCGCCTTTTGAGAAACCCGAACCGGTGAACAACTGAATTCCGTAAAGTCTGGTCGCTTTTTTTCTTTTTTATTTTTTTCCAAGATTGACTAATTTTTTATATGTTTCGATACATATAATTTTATGGGTATAGCTATGGATTATGAGATACTTAGAGAAGAAGCTATGAAAGTAATTAAAGAAAATCCGGACATGTTTCCCACTTCGAACAGGATTGAGAGAAAATTGCGCAGGAAAGGAGTAAGCAGGACGGGAGTTATTATTCTTGATGCTATTGGAAGGGACAGATTCTTGCAGATACAGCTTGAATGGATAAAGAATACCAAGGAGAGAGTATTTATTGAAATGTATAAAAACCAGGCATTCACAACTTCAAAAGGCGAACTCAGGGAAGCGGTCAATGCAAGACTTCATAGCATTCTTCATGCGAATGTGCACAGGCTTGATGAAATTTTCAGTGATGTGACGATAAGGAAATTTATGAAAACCATTCCCGGATTGAAAGCTGAATATGATAATACATTCGGAACCAGGAAAGAAAAACCGAAAAAACCAAATGGCAGATTGGCAAGACATACTAGCTAATTTTTTAATTATTTCCATCTCAGTTTTACCCATGAGAGGCTTATACATTATATTATTCGGAATTTTGGGATTGATGATATTCGGATGTGTCGGGCTTCCGGCAGGAACACAGGAGGAAGGTCCTGATGTTATTACCACTACGGACCAGGACTGCCCGGGATGCGCAAGCGAAGAAGAGGAAACACCTCCGGAAGTTGAAACTCCTCCGATAGAAGAACCGGTTCCGATTCCTGTTGAGAACGAAACTGCAGAAGAGAATGAAACTGCAGAGGAAAATGAAACCGCAGAAGAACCTACGGAAGAATTTACTCTTGAAGAGGCAAAGGCAATTGCAGACAACAGCACCTGTTCCGAGGAAGGGGTAGTTTCGGATATTGTAGTATTTGACAGTGCGACCAACTCATGGGAATTCGTAATGGAAGTCGTTGAGGAGGGATGCAATGCCGTCTGTGTCGTTTCACCTGATGGAACAGCAGAAGTCCAGTGGGACTGCGGGGACGATGAAACCGAAGAAGACAATGAAACCGACAAATATGCGAATGCAACCGGATGCGTTGGTCCTAGCGATACTTCATATGACATTTTCGAACAAGAGGAGGTATGGTATGAAGGAACCATACATGAGGACATCTGCACTCTTGCAACGGTTGTAAAACAGTATTACTGCAAGGACGGCCAGGTAAAAGACATAAGCCGGGAATGCCCTTCGGATTATGAATGCCGGGACGGTGCATGCAAACCGGTGGAATACAGCTGTTCAAAGACATTCGGCAACGATACCACGATAAAAGGGCACATCATAGTTGCAAAAGGACTGAATACAGTTGTTGACGAATATGATGAGTGCCTTGATGACGGGATGATAAAGGAATGGGTATGCACTGCAAGCGGACATGCAGAAGCTCTTGAACTTTACTGCGGAAGCGGAATGAGATGCGCTGACGGGGAAGGAAGATGCGTAAGGAGCAACTGCATGGAAACCGATGATGGGGATGATCCCGAGCATTTCGGAGAGATTACTTTCAAGGATAGTGATGATGAATACAGCGACATATGCACCGATGACGACAAGCTTAGGGAATATTACTGCTACGGTGACGGAATAAAGTCAAAAAACTACAGATGCGAAGATGAATGCATCGAGGATGAATGCACTCCCGTAGTTGAATAAATTTTTCTTTTTTTTTATTTCTTCTTTTTCTTTCCACAAACATATATTTATAAACACTTTCATACATATTATATAACACGTGATGTTATATGACAGACAGAAAACAACTCGGATATAAACGCGGTAATATTCCTGACGGCGTTGCAAGAGTTTTAGGCGTAAAGCCTAAGGCCAGAAGCCCTCTTGTGGATAAGGCAAGAAAAGTAGAAGTCCTGAATCTTATAAAAGTAACAAGAATGATTGAGAAAAATAATTACAATGACATACGCGGTGCTCTTAACGAACTTAAAAAAGGAGACAGCGAAGACCTGGAATTTGTTGCAGAGAATACTTCCTCGCTTGATGTCTGTATGGCTATTCTTAACGGAGATTATCCGGGACACATAAAAAAGATCGCAGATGAAAGGATTGCTAAAATAGGTTCTGAATTCGATGATGTTTCCGCAATCTGCGGCAGGATTGAAAAACTTGAAGATAAAATGAAAAACGGATACATCGGTGTTGATGACAGCGCAAACCTATTGCAGGCAAATATCGAACTTGGTGAGGAGATAAAGAAGCTCAGTACACGCGACTTGTATGAACTTGCTGCAGGAAGCAAATCCGTACATCCGTGCCAGACGATATTGTCGGGCGAATATCCGGATGACATAAAGGCAATTGCAGAGTGCAGGCTTGAGCAGCTTGAAGCCCGAAAACATTGAAAATCTCAGAAAGGTTTATAAATACTATATTCTCTAATAATGGCTACAAACTTTCAATTCCTATGAGCGTGAATATATACGCGATGGAAAACATGAGGTGGAGACTTTTCTACGCATGTTGAGAGCTTTATACTAGAGAGTTTGTTCTCTCCCTGTTTTTCAGGGAATCAGAAGAGTGTGAAGAGATAACAGATAGTATATGGAAGATACTCACTGAGAGTCTTTGGCAATTTTTGTCAAGGTAGTGAAAAAAATAGTTCACAGTAAGTGGGTTCAGATATGTATAAACCATCTAGTGGATGGCTTGGCTTATGTCCGCATGGTCACGTGGCAAGCTGCGATATGCTCTGGGTAGCCGCACGCAGGTGTTGAACCAGAGATCTGACTGTGCACAGTAATGTGTAATAACTCCCTGAATTGAAGCGTCTTAGTAGGGGATGGAAAAGAAACCAATTGGGATCCGGTTAGTAACGGAGAGTGGACGCCGGAGAGATCAAGCTGAATTCCATTGCAGTAATGCGGTGGTAGATGTGGCGGGGTGCATCCATTTTTCGACCCGAAGTCGCCTGGAATGGCGGACCTTAGCGGGTGATAGTCCCGTAGGGGAAGAAGAGTGGAGCTAACCATGAAGAGTAGTGTCCTCTGGATAGAGGGCATGAATATGGGTGAATCAACATCCAAATCTAAATATGAGGCGTAAGACCGATAGCGAATAAGTAACGTGAGTGAACGCTGAAAAGCACTCCGGGAGGAGTGTGAAAAGACCCTGAAATTAGATGGTGACAATATGATGCGGCATTAAAGGGTAGGACTGCAGAAGAAACTACTGGTAACGGTAGAATCGATGCGGTTTAACCAGTGTCGTGTCTTACTTCTCGAAGCAAGAGCCAGGGAGTTTGCGGAAGTGGCGAGACGAAAATCGAAGCGAAAGCAAGTGCCCGCAGCACACTTGATGTGTCAGGGGCGTCGTGGTAATTCGCGATCAGTCACTTTTGTAAGACCCGAAGCCGTTGTGATCTACGCCTGAACAGGATGAAGCCAACCTGACGGTTGGTGGAAGTCCGCAACTAGTGGTAGTATATTCTCCTTAGGTGATTTGGGTGTAGGGGTGATAGTCCTGTCGAACATGGCAATA
>Ga0180434_10005002_pt1 | contig 15834 bp, 15 predicted proteins | sample SS_ome_7_FD_132453 | JGI IMG/M metagenome (GOLD analysis project Ga0180434, IMG submission 132453) | Hypersaline lake sediment archaeal communities from the Salton Sea, California, USA - SS_1_D_2 metaG | ecosystem: Environmental > Aquatic > Non-marine Saline and Alkaline > Hypersaline >...
CCCTGGTCACCTGCTGGGCCGCGGCCAAGGGGCTTAAGCCCGCGAGCGCGGCCAGCTCCGATTCCATGCGCAGGGTCTCCTCCGCGATGGGGGACACGCTCTGAAGCCGTTTTTCCAGCGTGGCGATGCGCGCTTTGGCCCCGCCGACCGAACCGGAGAGCAAGAGCCAGATTATCAGGAGCAAACCCGTCCAGAGTAAAAACCCCAGAAGAAACACTTTTTTGCGTTTCCCGGCCGGAAGCTCAAGGAGAAAGGACAAATCCCCTATTTTCATTTCAACAAATCCACCTTCAGGCTGAAGATGACCCCGTCCTTGGTGTTGGTGGCCTGCTCCAGGGTAAATTTCGGACCGCCGCGGGCCTTGAGGTCCTTCAGGTATTTTTCCAGGGCGTCAAAGCTGTTTATTTTCCCGCGCAAGGTCCCCTCGCTGGGGTTCAGGGAAAGGCTCTCAACGTCCAGGCCCTTGGGCGCGGCCGCGCTTAAATGGGCCAGGAGCTGAACCACGTCTATGCTCCGCGACTGTTTGCCTTTAAGCCTGTCGTAGCGGGAAATGAGTTTCCCGTAGGGGTCCGGTCCGTGGTTTGGGCCGAGGACCTTGGCGTACATCCCGTTCAGGGCGTTTTCCCATTGGGCCTCCACGCCGCTCTCCGCGAAATAGTGTCTGGCCTGGCTGAAAAAAAGTAAAGAAGCGATCACGGTCACGGCGATAAAGGAGACCACCCAGGGCCGGATGTCGCCGCTTGCGAGCGAAAATTGTTTCAGGGGCAGGCGCAGCCCAGACCATTTAAGGCCCAAACGGCCGATTTCGGCGAGCGATTCCCGCCAGTCCAGGGCCGGTGGCGGGCCGTTGTCCGTGGCCTCCTTAAGCCTTTTTTCGTATTCGTCTCCCGCGCCGCCTATAAAGTGCAGCCGCCCGTCCAGAAAAAGCGCTTTGGGTCCGGGGCCGTTCCCATACGTCCATGAGGAGAGTTCTTTGGATTGGGCCGCGGTCCAGGCCAGCACGAACTTTGCGGTCACCACCGAGGCCTGCTCCAGGGTCTTTTTGTGCCGCTCCCGGAAGTCTGAAAGTCCGGGGTGCGTGAAATACCCCGGCATCCCGGCCGGGCCAAAGGGCAGAACCCCGCATTCGCGGTTGTCCGAGGGGGCCGGAAAGAAATGCTGCATCCGGAGCATGGTCGCGGTTTTCAGGTTGCGCGCGCCCTTGGCGGAAAGGCCTTCGGGCAGGAAAAAGAAAAAGTATTCGTCCGGGATGAGCGCCATGACCGGCCATGACGACTGGGCCTCCGGGGGACCGGACGGCTCCAGGCTTTGGCCGTCGAATTTTTCCCACTTGGCCTGGTCGTCCTTGAAATGGAGCGCGTAGAATTTTTTTCCCGCCATGATCGTTCTTTAAAAAAGCGGCACCGATTTCAACACGTCGGCGCTTACAACGCTTATGGAGTTTTCCGTTTTGTTCAGATCGCGCTTTAGCACGTAGCGCCTTTGTTCCATCCACGAGGCGGCCTTGGCCTCGATAAGCACCCTGAAATAGTTTGAACTTACGGTCACATGTTCGTCAATCTCGTTGCGCAGGTCAACCCCGATAATGTCGTCAAGCTCGCTTATGCTTGTAAATCCCTCATCTTCCCGGAAGTTTTGTATCTGTGTGAGATAGTCTTCAAGCTCCGGCAAAAAGGCCTCGATCAACTCCTCGGAGGCGAAGTTGAGGTTGATGACGCCCGCTCCCCAGGCCGTGAACCGCTCATCAAACCACGCGGGCTCCACGCTCTCCCAGCCAAGGGCCAAAAGGGCCTCTTCCGGGCGGTTTAAGGATCCGTTGCGCGGCGTATAGTCCTTCAGTGCGAGAACATACGCGGAAGCTTCGGCCCCGTGCAACCTTTTATTTTTATCCGGGTCCAGCCAGTCCAGGAGGGATTCCAGGTTTTCCGGGGCCAGGCCCTTGTTGTTCAGCATCACGCGCGTGGCGTTTTGGGCGCGGCTGTCGGCTTTTTGGGGGTTCAGGGCGTTGAGGTTTAAAAACGCGTTGCAGGGCGTGATCACGATTTTCAAGCCGTGTTCCTTGTCCACCCACGGATCGGCCCAGGGGTCCAGGGGGGTGTCCGCGAGATCGTTTTCGTCCTCAAGCAGCATCTTTTTCGCCACCTCAAGCCCTGCCTCGGCCGCCAGTCCCGCCTGGTATTCCTTGCTTAAGAAAAGAGGTTCCCTGGCTTCATGAAACGCCTGGTCGAGCACGGCCAGCACCACCCCGGTAAGCGCCAAAAGGCTAACCAGGACCAGCACCAGGACGGCCCCGTTCTGCGAGGAGCTTACCGGCCTCATGGGGACGAATCCCCGCTTTCCACGTACGGAAGCCGCTCGACCATTTCAATCTCTCCGCGGTCCGGAAATTTCAGAATAAGTTTTATTGCCGAGGGCGCGACGTCGAACTTTGAAAGCAGCCAGGACTGTAGGCCGAACCAGCGTTTTTTCGCCGGGTGGAACAATTCCGCGTCCCAGGATTTCAGTTCGGGAAAAAGAATCATGTCCTTGGCGTAGGAAAGCTCTGATTCCTCCTCCACGCGGCGCACGTTTTTTTCGGAGAAATCCCAGTTCACCTCCACCGCGAGGGGCCTGCCCGAAAGAAAATTGTGCGAGGTTGTAAGGGAAAATCCCTCGGTGGAGACGGCCAGGCTTCCTTTGATGTTTTGAAGATCGCGGTGCAGGACCCGGCGTAGCCTGGCCGCTTCGCTGGAGACGCGTACCCCGGCCTCAAGGACTTCGCTGTTGCGCGCGACCTGGTTCACGACCCGAAGCACCAGGGCGATTAAAACCCCGGCCACGGCCAAGGCCACCAGTATCTCGATCAGGGAGAAACCTTTTTTCATGGAGTTTTTTCGGGCCATTCCCAGGTCAGCTCGGACCCGGAGACTTTTGTGGACAGCGTATACCAGAGGGTTCCATTCCCGGTGGATTGCGTTTTCAGGCGCCAGGAGCCCTCCCCGGCCTCGCCGTTTATGCTCACCCATCCTCCGGTCGGCGTTTTCAGGGCGTTCGGGTACCTTTCCGCGAGAATCCACGCGGACAGGTTCAGGTTTTCCCAGCGGTCCTTGCAGTCCCGGACCAGGTAAAAGGCCCGGTTCTGGGCCGTTATCAGTCCGATCGCCAGAATCGAGGCCACGGTCAGGGCCACCAGCACCTCAAGAAGGGAGAAACCGTTTTTCATCTTAACGGGTGAGCCCATTGCTTCACAAAAATACCCGGTAATCCGCGCCCAGAATCTCGGCCAGACGCTTGGCCATCTTTTTCCCTATGGGCCTTCTCCCGTTTTCCATTTCAGAAATATGGGACTGGTCCACACCTATTTTTTCGGCCAACCGTTTTTGCGTGAGCGCCTCTCTTTTGCGCGCGCCGCGCAAAGCTATGTGCGGGCCAAAGTCCGGGTAAACCTCCTCCCAGGAGACGGAGTCCTTGACGTCCTTTGCGCCAAGTGAACCCAAAAGACCCTTTACCTTCTCCACGGAGTGCGAGGGAATCCGGAAACAAAGTTCAACATAATCTGCCGTAGTCGGCTTTTTCGTGTGTTCCAACATAAATCATCTCCACAATTTTTTTCTTCTTATCAACCACCTTCCAGACAGCCACATATGTTGGATTGCCTTTTTGAATGTGGCAGTGAAGACAATCCTTCGACCCACGGAGCGGCCCGTAATTCGGCCACCTTGCCCGGTAAGGGCCGTCAATTTTTATCTCGGCCAGCAAATACTGAAAGATTTCGCCAAGACCCTCTGATAGTTTTTTTGAGTTTTTTCGCGCCCTGCCGACGAGTTTTACGGTCCACATGTTCGTCACACAACAAATATATCATTTTTTGATATATTGTCAAACAAAAAAATATCGCGTGTCTACAACTTAAAATCGCCGGAAAGCACGCCGCCCTCAAGCACCATGCCGTTTAAAAGCACCAAGCGCACCTCATCCATGACGCCCGCGGGATACATCTTAAAGTCGAACACGAGTCCGCCCGGACTTTCGCCGTTTATAAGGCAGCGCGAAACCCCGCCCGGAAGCGGGACCTCCTCCTCGCCCCAGGCAAGAAAGTCCTCGCCCAGGACGATCTGGATTTTCTGGACCGCGCATTCCCGAAACGCGGCCGTTCTCACGGTTTCCATGAATTCGTTCAAGCCCTCAAGCGGGTCCGTCTCCTTGACGCGGCCGCCCACGTCAAGCGCGGGCATGAAGGCGAACCAGCCCATGGCGATAATCACAAGGACCACCAGGATTTCCATCAGGGTCATCCCGGTCCGGGCTTTTAGTGTGGGGGGCATTAAATTTAAGGCCCGGCGTTAAAACAGCGAAGCGCCGGTCCTGCTACTCCTTCTCCCAGGAACGGATGTCCTGGTTCACGCCCTCGCCGCTTTCCTCGCCGTCAGCGCCAAGGCTGATGATGTCATAGCGCCGGGACTCGTTTCCCGGACAGCGGTAGATGTATTCGTTGCCCCAGGGGTCTTTGGGCGCGCCGGTGCCCTCAAGGTATCCCCCGGAACTGTAGTGGCGCGGCTCAGGGTTGCCGCCCGGCTTCTCCACCAGGGCCAAAAGCCCCTGCTCGGTCGTGGGATAAAACCCGTTGTCCAGGCGGTACATGTTCAGCGCCATTTCAATGGCCTGGATGTCCAGGCGCGCCTTTGTGACCCTGGCCTCGTCCGGCCGGTCCATGATTTTCGGCACAAGCATCGTGGCCAGTAAGCCTAAAATCACGATCACGATCATAAGCTCGATCAGGCTGAAACCGCTTTGCTTGGACATGGTGCTGTAACTCCGTTTTTCTGTTTTACGTCCATCTGGAAGCCCCGATTTTGGGGCACAGCATGCTGTGCCCCTACACAAGAAAATTAAATTGTAATATTTAACTGTAGTGGCGCAACACGTTGCGCCCTTCCCCTGAACATATATCACGTTTTCGGATGGGCGCTGTTTCGTGATTACGGCAAATCCTGCGGCGGATCCAGGGAAATCCAGGTAACCGGCGCGTCCGAACGCAAATTTTCGCGCAACGGCAGGGCGTTTGTCCTTAGGTGCGCGTCCGGGCTTTGAAAAGACTCCACCCACCACACGAAAAATCCTTTGTCCGGGATATACCGGCAAAGCAATGTTTTGTCATCGCTGAAGGACACCGGGTCCGTCAGGCGGTATAAAACCCCCTTGTACCGGAAACAGCCTTCGGGGTCGATTGTAAGCACGCGCCAATCCTCGCCCGGCGAGGGCTCTGCAAGGGCCCCGTCCGTGATCCCGTAGAAGCGCGCCCGCCCGTCAACGTCCAGGACCTTGAAGATGTGGCGTTCCCTGGAGACCAGGACCGTGATTTCAGGGCGGCCGAAGTGCATCTTTTTCACCCAGCGGTTGTGTACGGTGCGGTAGTACAAAACGCCCTGGTCCAGGGAAAACAGTGCCTCCCGCTTTCGCGGGGTGACTTCCTTGCGGGTCGCGAGGTCCAGGGTCACGAGCTTTCCGCCAAGGGCGGCGCAGGTTAAAAAACGTCCTTCGAACGCGGCTTTTTCAAACGGTCCGCCGGGGATGCGGAATTGGTCCACGAGCGCGTGTTTTCGCGGGGCCCAGAACGTGACCCAGCCGCCCGCGTCCACGGCCATGAGCATGCCTTCCTGGGGCGTGAACGCAAGCGCGAGACACTCGTTCCCAAGGGCCACGGGATCGCCGTTTTCAAGCGTTACCCGCGAAAGTTCGCCCATGGTCGGCCCGACCATGATCCTGCCCGTCTCGTCCACCAGGGCCAGCCACGTCCCGGCCGGGGAGAGCGCGACCGCGCCGAGCGCGCCCTTTGCCTCGTGCGTCATGACGTATCCGCAGCGGCCAAGGTCAAAGACGTAGGCTTTTTTGCCGCCCTTTGCCGCGGCCGCCAGGTACGGGCTTTGGGCGTGATGGGAAAGCGGCCCCACGGGTCCTTTCTCAGGGAGCGTGACCAGGCCGCAGGGAAAATCACCGAACACGTGCACGTTGCCGTTCTCAAGACCCATGGCCAGGGTTTCCCCGCTCACGGTGAACGCGCTCACCCCGTCCGCCAGCCTGAGCACCGCGGGTTCCTGTCCAAGGGACACGTAGTAGCTTTGCGTAAGCCCGTGGACCGGGGGGTTGTAGATGGTGCGGGCCGGAAAATACTGCCTGTCGAGCAGGGTCTTCAGATATTCCTTGAGGGTCTGTCCGGTCTTGAAATCCGCTTGTTTTCGCGCGGCCGCGTCTGAAATTTCGGGACGTACGGGCTGTCTCGTTCGCCCGGGCGCGACGCACGAGGCCAGGGCCAGAAAAACAAGGACGCCTGCGCACCAGGGCGCGAAAAAATCGGTCCGCAAGGGGAGAAAACCGCGTAAAGGGGTTTTGGCCATCCGGTTCTGAATATTTGCTCTTATCCGGAAAATCATTTCGTTCAAATGAATATGCGTTTGAAAAATGCGATCTGCGCCCAGGGGAAGGGCATAGCATGCTATGCCCCTACATGAAATGCAATTAATCACCATGTTGTAATTTTTGTAGGGGCGCAGCACGCTGCGCCCCAAAACCGGAGCTTCCGGATGGACACCTTAAAAATCACCACGGCCTGTAAAACAGGCAGAAATTATAGAAAAAATGCACCAGCGCGCAAAGGGCCAGGCTCCCATGTCTGTCCCAGACATACCCGAATACCAGCGACGGAAAAAACGTGAGCCCGGCCATTACGGGGCTGTGGTGCAGAAAATGGACCCCGGAAAACGCGGCTGAGGACACAATGTTCGAAAGCCCGATCGGACCTATGGAAAATCGGGTCCTTAAAACCCTGGAAAGCGTCTCCTGCAAAACAAACCGGAAGATGAATTCCTCGAAAAACGCCTTTCCCAGGAGCCATCCCAGGGACAGGGAGGACAAGGGCTTTGGAAGCAGCCAGGCGATGCCGCCCAAAAGCAAAAGCCCGTAAAGGCGCGGGTCCTTAAGGCCTTGGGCCGTGCGTGTCCCTTGGGTTTTCAGGCCCAGGGCCAGGTCTTTTATAAGGGAATCGCGCATAAGGTGCCCCACGGTATCGTGCTTAAGGGAAGTAATCCGCTTTTTTGATAAAATCAAAATTTTGTTGGGCGGGACCAAGGTCCGGGCCAAGGTGTGGGCGAACGTAGGGGCGGTTCGCGAACCGCCCCCGCCGGAATCATCGGTCCCCCACAGATGAAGGCCGTGGATCGGGAGCGATATCTATTGAACTCGGCGCGATATTCATTTAACAAAACATTGTTCCGTGTTTTTTTTGGAAAGGTGTGGTGCCTGTTATGCGTTTCAAGTCTTCGTTCATTTTCTGGATATGGGTGGTCCTTGTGGGGCTTGTGGCGGTTTACGTCCTGGTCGAGCTTTTGAGCCCCGCCGGGGTGTCGGGCCTTCCGACGGGCAAGCCCGCGAAAACCGGACCCGGACCGGGTTCCGAAGAATCCGCATGGACCAGCGAGATCACCCAGAAAAACGTCCTTGGCCTGGAGAATCCGAAAAAAACCCCGGAGTCCGAGGCAGGTTCCGAGGGGGACCCGGGCTCCTGGAGCCTGCTCGGTACGATTACCGGAAAACGGCCCGTGGCCCTGGTCTCCATGAAGGGCGAGGTGAAGACGATTCTGTCCGGGGAAAAGGTCGGAGGGTGGACTTTGGCCGGGATTCATCCGGACAAGGTCGTCTGGCAAAGGGACGGGGACTTAAGGGAGGTTCCCCTGGAGCAAGAGCGGGCTCCGGACCTGGATTTTTCCCCGTCCAAGACCAACAAGGTCCGTCTTTCCAAAGGGGACGCCGCGGCGGCCCTGGGAAATCCGGCCGAGCTTCTCCAGCAGGCGTTGTTCAAGCCGTACAGGCGCGGGAATGAAATCAAGGGGTTTCGGGTCAGCAACATTAAAGAGGACTCCATCCTGAAAAAGATAGGCCTTGAAAACAACGATATCCTGTTGCGTATCAACGGCAGGCGGGTCGACGGTCCGGCCGAACTGCTCAAGGCCTACGGCGGCGCGGGAAAGGGCAAGGCCGTGACCATGGACGTCAAGCGCGGAAAGGATGTTTTTTCGGTCCTTTTGGACATTGAATAAATTGCAAGGAAGTGGGAATGCGAAAGAAAATACTGATATTCCTGTGTCTTGTCTTTGTCCTTGGTCTTCCGGGCGTCTGTCCGGAGGTCTCGGCCCAGAAAAACCAGGAAAGCATGCAGGCCAACCTGAACAATATTTCCATCCCTGATTTTTTGAAATTCGTGGTCAATTACACGGGCCAGAACATCGTCTACCGCGAGGATCAGGTTCCCAAAACCAAAATCAGCCTCTACTCCCGTGAGCCCATCACCGAGTCCGAGCTTACGGCCATCTTAAGGCATGTTCTGCGGAACGCCGGGCTCGACATGGTGGCCAAGGGCGACATCCTGTACGTGCTGCCGTCAGGCCAGAGCAGGAATGTCGAGGATACGCTGTATACCGCGTCCGCGGCCGGCGTGGAGGACGAGCTGATCACCATGGTTTACCGGCTGGAACAGGATGTGCCCGCGGCCATGGCCGCGAAGTTCGTCTCGCCGTTTTCCAGCAAGAATATCGGCAAGGTGGTCGGCATCCCCGAGGCCCATGCGCTTTTTATCCGCGACAAGCGTGCCCGCGTGGACAAGATGATCGACCTGCTTAAAATTTTCCGCAAAATCCGTCCCCAGTGGGAGACCGAAGTGCTGCGCATGGAGCGGGTCAAGGCCTCCGAGGCCCAGGGCGTGGTCGCGACTTTTTACAAGGAACTCATGTCCAAGGGACAGCATGGCGAGTCCCCGCTGGTCCTGGCCGTGGACTGGTCGAACAGTTTGATCGTGGCGGGACCGCCGGACCAGGTCGAGGCGGTCAGAAACCTTCTGGCCCGTTTGGAGACGGACGAGGAGGCGACCACCAACTACAAGATATACAGGCTCCAGAATGCCCAGGCGGACTCTGTGAACAAGGTGCTCACGGCCCTGGCCGGGAAACTGGCGGAAAAGGAGGGGGGCAAAGCCCCTGTGTCCGGGGAGGAGAAGTTCCTGGTGTCTTCCGACGAGGACACCAATTCGCTTATCGTGCTTGGGGAGCCTGATTTCCTGGCCCAGGTGGACGATATCGTGTCCCAGCTGGACAAGGCCCAGGATCAGGTTTTTGTGGAGGCGCTGATCATGGAAACGAGCCTGACCAACGCGCAAAGGTTCGGGGTCGAATGGCTGGCGGGCCTCGGCACCTCGAAACACTCCGGGTCCATGGGGTTTATCGACGGCGGCGCGGACAGCGCGCTTATCAAGTACCAGGAGGACGGCCCCAACTTCGGAGCCATGCCCGGGGGCTTTTCCGTGGGGGTGCTCGGCAACCTGATCACTTTCGGGGACAAAAGTTTTCCAACCTTAAGCATGCTGGCGGGGTTCTTAAGGACCGCGTCCGGGGTGAACCTCTTGTCCACTCCGCAGGTATTGACCCTGGACAACTCCGAGGCCGAGATTTTCGTGGGCCAGAACCGGGCCTTTATCACGGGCTCGAAATCCGCCACCGACACCGCGATCATCAATACCTACGAATACAGGGACGTGGGCAAAAAGCTGAACGTCACCCCGCACATCAACGCCAAGGACAATCTCATCCGTCTGGATTTGAACCTTGAGGTCAAGGACGTGGTGGCCAATACCGGCGAGGACCGGCCCGTGACCCTTAGCCGGAACGCCAAAACCTCGGTCCAGCTGGTGAACGGCTCGACCATGGCCATCGGAGGCCTGATTCAGGACGATACGGACCGCAGCCAAAGGGCCATGCCCGGAATCTCCAAGATTCCCATCCTGGGGTGGCTGTTTAAAAGACGCAACAACTCCGCGGAAAAAAGAACGCTCATGTTCTTTATCACCGCCAGGATCATCCACACCAGGGAGGACGCCCTGCGCCTGGGCCGCGAAAAGCTTGAGGCCATTGAAAAACAGGCCAAGGAGACCCAGGGCGCCATCAACAGGGAGTTCGGGATAGACGACGAGGACGAGGACGAGATGGAGACGGCCGGGCAGGAGGGAGATCCCATGTCCGAGCCCCTTGAGGAGGAAATCATTCTTCCTCCCGTGGAATAAGGAAATGGAAACCGCGCCCTTGGGGGACTAATTTACTGCCGGAAACATTAAGTTGTTTGTGCTTCGCCCTAATAAGCCCGGCGTTAAAACAGCGAAGCGCCGGTCTATTTTCCTTCAGTCCCTTTGGGACGTTAAATAAAAACCGTCCCGTTAGGGACGGTGTGAGAAAAGACCGGTACTTCAGTGCCGGGCTTAAAAAAACGAGAAATGTAATCTAACTGCGCTACGCCATGAAACAACTGAGCCGACTGCCCGAAGAGGTCGTTTCGACCTATCTTTCCTTTCCCCAGCGAAATGAATTTTTGCCCGTGGGGCTTGATAACGGGACGCTCACGGTCTGGGTGCTCAAGGACCGGGCCCTGCCGCTGGCCGACTACATGGGCTGGTTCCTGAAATACGAGCTGTGCACGGAGATCGTGCCGGACGAGACCTTCTACCCGGCCCTGGAAGAGGCCTTGGCCCTGTGGGAGGAGGAGCACGAACATGCGGACGCCGAGGACGAGGGCATCGATTTGACCGACGCCGGGCAGGAGCTTCTGGGGTGGTCCCACGACGACGCCCCGATTGTGCGCCTGGTGAACAAGACCATCCAGCAGGCCGTGAGCCAGGGCGCGAGCGACGTGCATTTCGAGGGCGTGGAAACGAAATTTCTGATCCGCCTCCGTCTTGACGGGGTGCTGCACAACTTGAAGGAGCTGGACAAGAGGCTTCAGCCGACCATCATCGCCCGCATCAAGGTCATGGCGGAAATGGACGTGGCCGAGTCCAGGGCTCCCCAGGACGGCAGAATCCGGGTCCGGGTCGGGCAAAAGGACGTGGACATCCGGGTCTCCACCGTGCCCACATTGAAGGGCGAAAAGGGTGTTTTGCGCATCCTGGACCGCTCCAAGACGATTCTCTCCCTGCCGGACCTCGGACTTGAGGGGGACGATTTGCGCGTGTTCAGGCGGGCGGTTTGCGCGCCGCACGGCATCGTGCTCGTGACCGGCCCCACGGGAAGCGGAAAAACCACGACCTTGTACGCCGCTTTAAGCGAAATCGTGAGCGAGACCCTGAACATCATGACTATTGAGGACCCGGTGGAGTACCATCTGGACGGGGTGAACCAGGTCCAGGTCAACCGCGCCGCCGGGGTCACGTTCGCGGGCGCGGTGCGCTCGTTTCTGCGCCAGGACCCGGACGTCATCCTGGTGGGTGAAATCCGGGACGAGGAAACCGCGAGCACGGCCATCCAGGCCTCTTTGACCGGCCATCTGGTGCTTGCGACCCTGCACACCAACGACGCGGCCACGGCCGTGACCCGCCTTTTGGAGATGGGCATCGAGCCTTTTCTGGTGGCCTCGTCCCTTTCCCTGGTCATGGGCCAGCGCTTGGTGCGCCTGAACTGCCCGGACTGCGCGAGGCGGGAGGAAGTCGGCGAAAGCACGCGGGCCATGCTTGGGGACTCCGAATACAAGGACTCCGCGCAAACGGTCTCCGCGGGCTGTGAAAAGTGCATGTCCACCTGTTTTCGCGGCAGGCGGGGAATTTTCGAGCTGCTTTCCATTGACGAGGAACTAAGGGGCCTGATTCTGCAAAAGGCCTCGGTGGACAAGATTCGCGATCACGCCCGGCAAAAAGGCTTTCAGAGCATGCTCGGCCACGGCATGGAGCTTGCGGCCCAAGGCAAGACCACGCTGGAGGAAGTGCTGCGCGTCACCAGGCTTTAATCAGTATCCATCCGGAAATTTCGCCTTTGGGGCGCAGCATGCTGCGCCCCTACATAAAGAGATTGTATAATATAATAATTTTATTATAATTTTTATTGTAGGGGCATAGCAACGGAGCGTGCCATGCCCTTCTCATGGGCGTATGCCACGTTTCCGGATGGGTACGAATTTAAGACAATCCATTGTGATTTTTTATCAAATTTATCGCCAAGCCCGGCCTTTTTTAACGGCCCTCGCGGCCGCGTCCCTGGTGTTCTGCCTGGGGTGCGGCAAGGGTGAGCTTTTTGATGTCGAGGGTTTCCAGGAGGCCATGGCCGAAAAGACGGCCCGGAGCAAGGCGTACGCCGTCCAGGCGGCCCTTGAAAACGCCGGGGAAAACGCCCCGGAGCTTGAACGCTTTTTATCCCTGTATGAGCCGGACACGGAAAAGAGCGAGGCCGCCACATTCCTGGTAGCGAACCTTCCCCCGGCCGACGCCGCGTCTTTAAGCTCGGACGAACTTCAAGAACACGTGGAGTACGCCTTTCTGGCCAGGGAGACCATGCCTTGGGGAAAGGACGTCCCGTGGAATATTTTTCTCCAGTACGTTCTGCCCCATCGCGTTAGCCAGGAACCGGCCCAAAGGCACGGAAAACGGTTTTTCAAGGAGCTTTCCCCCTTTGTTTCCAACGCCACCGGCATCCGGGAAACGGCCCTGAAAATAAATGCCTGGTGTTTTGAGAGGTCCGGATTCAAGACCTCCAGCCGCTGGGACCAGGGGCCTTTGACCACCATCTCCAGGGGTATGGGCCGCTGTGAGGAGCTGGCCATACTTTTCATCTCGGCGGCCAGGGCGCTAAGCATCCCGGCCCGGACCTGCTGCGTCCCGCGCTGGCAGCACAGCCACGACAACCATTTGTGGGCCGAGGTATGGGCCGACGGCAAATGGCATTATCTCGGCGCGGGCGAGGTGGAATCGGATTTTGACAGGGCCTGGTTCTCTCCGCATCTGCACCAGTCCCCGTTTTTTCTGGCCACGGCCTACGGGAACGCCACCACGGGCGCTGAGCCCGTCGCGGCGTACAGGCACGGGCAGGGGTTTACCGCGTTCAACAGAACCCCGGCCTACTCCGCGCCCGGCACTCTGTCCGTGATTGTGACCGATTCCAGGGGCCGGCCCGTGCCCCAGGCCCTCGTGTTTGTCTCGGTTTATAATTACGCCGCGTTTCATCCGGTGGCCCGCATCCCTTGCGACGACGGGGGCGTGGGCCGCCTGTCTTTGGGCCAGGGAACGTATTTGCTCACGGCCTCGGAGCGCGGAAAAAAGGAATTCGCCTTTGCCCGGATAAAGCCCGGAGGCGGGCAGACCGTGCGCCTGCGGCTTGTGGAGGACCATTTCCCCAAGGGCGGCCTTTGGATGCGCTTTGACACGGACCAGGCCGTATTCAAGGCCCGGACGGAAATTTTCGAGCATGCCGAGGCAAAGAGCCGGGCGCGAAAAGAGACGCTTGAAAATCGCCGTAAAAGCGTGTTCGCCGGGTACAGGGCCGCCGTGGTCAAGATTCTGAAAGATTTGGGCCTTCCGACCAAGGGTCCTTTGGCCGAGGCTTTTTACAGTGCGGGCGGGAACGGACCCGCGCTTGCAAAGGCCTTAAGCCGGGTGTCCCGTGAAAACAGGGATACGCTTTTAAGGTACGTGCTTGGAATGCATCCCAAGGACCGGGCCGCGTGCGAGGCGGGTGCCCTGGCCACGGATGTGTCCCTGGCGCTTAAGGCCCGAAAGCGCCTTAAAAGTTTGGGGATTTGCGAATACAGCGACGATATTTTTCATGATTTTGTGCTTTGCGGAAGGGTGCTTTACGAGCCGTTTTCGCACTGGCGGGCCGACCTGGCCGGGCGTTTTTTTGAATTCACGCAGGCCGGGAGCGTATTTGAGATCGCGGGGCGCGTGAATAAGTTCGCGGCAGGCCTTGGGCAAGTTCCGGGAGGGCTTTTGGGTCCGGCCCTGACCCCGGTCCAGGCGGTTCGCGCGGGCGCGGCGGTCACGGAGCGGGACCGGGCCACGGTGGCCGTGGCCATTTTGCGTTCCCTGGGAATCCCGGCCAGAGCGCTTACGGATTACGGCTGGGTGGAGTTTTTTGACGGAGATACGTGGCTTCCCCTGTACCCGGAAAAACCTGATGATTTGGGGAACGCCAAGGCGGACGTGGAGGCGGGCGCGTATTACGATAAACCCGCGGTTCTGGAGGTGCGCTTCACCCTCAAGGGAGAGCCGGTTCCGGAAGAAAGGCTCGGTTATTTTTACGACTTCACCTTGTGCCGGTTCCGGGAAAAAGGCTTTTTCGCTCCGCTTGAGGAACCAAAACTCAAGTACGACCAGGAGAAAAAAGCGGTTGTGGCCCAGGTTCCGGCCGGGGAATACTGGCTTGTTTCCGGTTGCCGGGGCAAGGGCTCGCAGCCTTACGTCCGGTTCCAGCCGGTATCGCTTTGCCCAGGGAAGACGCATTCGCTCACAAGGCCGCTTGACGCGCCGGAAGGTCCGTAGTCCCGCTGAGGGAGCCCCGGCAACGAGAGTTACGGGCGGTTCGTAATATTGAGTTGCGACAAGCGAGGCCCTATGAATATAAAACACTCAAGGGAACCGCGTGAAGATTTTCCCCAAAGGGCACGACTTCACTGCCGAGGTACAAAACCACACCCCTTACAAAACGTTTGCCAAGGGCCTGTTTCAGCGTTTTCATCCCCAGGAAATCATCGGCAAAAGGCGTTGACGACAACTTGACCTCCAGCCCGACCGCCCTTCCGGAGGCATCTTCCAGGACCACGTCCACCTCAAGGCCGGTTTGGGTCCTGAAATGAAACAGGTTCACAGTCGTTTCGCTCCAGGCGGCCTGCTTGTAAAGCTCGGAAACAACAAAATTTTCAAGTATCGCCCCGGCTGGGCCGGGGTCCTGTTCGACTCGTTCCCGGTCGAGCCCCAGAAGATTGGCGGCAAGGCCCGTGTCCGTGAACATGAGCTTTGGGGATTTGACGAGCCTTTTGCCTATGTTCGCCGACCACGGAGGCAATTCAAAGAGGAGAAATGTGGCCTGCATCAACGCCGCGTATCTTTTAAGGGTTGTTTGCGGCATCCCAAGGTCCCGGGAGATGTTCGCGTAATTCAAGAGACCGGCGCACCTGGACGCCAGCATTTTCAAAAGACGCGGCATGGCCGCCAGGTCCTGGATGTTCGAGATGTCCCTGACGTCCCTCTCTAAAATTGTGGTGATATAAGCGTCAAACCAGGCCGCTCTTCTTTTTTCCGAGGTCCTGGCGACCGCTTCCGGGTAGCCCCCTGTAAGCATTTGCCTGAGGATGTCTTTGCGGTTTTCGGGCTGAAAACGAAAGACTTTGGTTTTCGCGTCAAACGCGGCGTCTATGAAGGTTTCCTTGGTGCCTTTAAGCTCTCCCCGGGAAAACGGCCGGAGCGTGAACACCTCCATCCTTCCGGCCAGGGACTCGGAAGCCCTGATTGTGGCGAGCACGTTGGAGGAGCCTGTAAGCAGGTATCTCCCGGCGCGGCGGTCATTGTCCACGGATTCTTTTATGGCCGGGAAGAGTTTCAAGGCTTTCTGGACCTCGTCAATAACCACAGGCCCGTTGAAACCCGCGAGGAACCCCGCGGGGTCGCTTGTTGCCGCCGAAAGAAACCCGGCGTTGTCCAGGGTGACATAGTCGGCTGGATATTCCTTTTGGACCAGGGCCTTGACCAAGGTGCTTTTTCCCGTCTGCCTGGCCCCGCGAAGGAACACGACCGGTGTGTCCGTGAGCGATTCGAGGAGTCGATTTGTGATGTTGCGGTAAATCATGGATTTAATTTAACCGGATCGCTGCTGAAAATCAACCAGATTATGGATGAAAATCAACCAAATTGTGGCTGATTTTCATCCATAATCTTATCCCTGAATTTCAAGAGCGTGACGCCAGGATCGCGGTCATGGTCCCGGTAAACGGACCCACGGCCAGCGCGCATTGTATCTTGACCGGCATGTTTCCGTGCTTTGGGGCCGCCCAGATGGTGAA
>Ga0180434_10005005_pt1 | contig 15832 bp, 13 predicted proteins | sample SS_ome_7_FD_132453 | JGI IMG/M metagenome (GOLD analysis project Ga0180434, IMG submission 132453) | Hypersaline lake sediment archaeal communities from the Salton Sea, California, USA - SS_1_D_2 metaG | ecosystem: Environmental > Aquatic > Non-marine Saline and Alkaline > Hypersaline >...
GTCGTGCCAACGGCATCGCTGGGTAGCCAACGTCTGGCAGAGATAACCGCTGAAAGCATCTAAGTGGGAAACTTGCCTCAAGATTAGATCCCTGATTCTGTAAGGAAGTAAGATCGCAGGAAGACCACCTGCTTGATAGGCGACATGTGTAAGCGCAGCAATGCGTTCAGCTAAGTCGTACTAATGATCGAGCGCTTCTCTGACGTGGTGCAGAGAACTCGACAGTTTTTATCGACCATTTTCTTACATACTATTTGCTAAACTAAAGTCTTTTGGTGATTGGAGCGACGGTGGTACACCCGGTAACATCCCGAACCCGGCAGTTAAGGCCGTCAGCGCCGATGGTACTTGGGGGGCGACCCCCTGGGAGAGTAGGTCATTGCCAAAAGACTTTTTTTATTTAATATCACGCATCACACTTTTATCTACTCTAATCTACCCGCTGAACCCATAAATCATCATACCCACCGCACATAAAACGTTTGACATTACCCTTTGTTGCACGTATAATTACCAACGTTAACAATCCGAAAGGATAAATTCTAAATGGGAGGCGCTATTAATCGATAGCTCCAACAGCATACTGATTTACCAAAGACATAAACTCGACTGGTGAAGTAAATCAGCCGGGTTTTTTTCTGCGGCAAACCCCCTCATATGAGTGAAGGGAGGTGAATAAATTTATGCCTCATGTAGTATTAAGACCGAATGAAACTCAAGACCAATTGTTACGGCGGTTTCGAACACAGGTTGTAAGATCAGGTAACCTTGGAGCCGTACGTGAAAAACGCTGGTTCATTTCAAAATCTGAAAAACGACGGATTGAGAAAAAGAATACAATACGAAATCAAAAAAATCAACGTTATTACAGGGAACATTAGAAATATCGGCCTTGAGAAAAGACAGAAAGGAGTATTCATGGGAAAAGAAGAGAAGATCCAGGTAGAAGGCACTGTTGTTGAAGCATTGCCCGGGACTCAATTCCGAGTTGAACTGGATAATGGCCATGAGGTCCTGGCTTATCTGTCCGGTAAAATGCGCCGGTATTATATCCGCATTCTGCTGGGAGACCGTGTTAAGTTAGAAATGTCACCCTATGATCTGACACGCGGAAGGATTACCTATCGCCAGAAAAAATCTCGGCCACAGACGTCCAACCAATAGAAACGACATACCCTCCATCAAATCTTGATGGAGGGGTTTTTATGTTTAATTGCCAATGTTATAATTTCTTCCAGACAGATGTCGCTGTCCATCATTTTTCTATGGAGGCTTAAATGATCGATCCAGTAATTTTTAGTTTCAATATCGGGAACATAACCTTTGCATTACGCTGGTACGGTGTTCTGGTGATGGCCGGTGTTTTAATAGCCACATATTTGACGGCGGCTGAATTCAAACGCCAGGGCGAGAATCCCGATCATATTTGGGATGCGTTGGTATGGATGATACCCGCAGGGATGCTTGGCGCGAGGTTATGGTATGTAGCGAATGCCACTTTAGGCGGCAGCCGGTATTATATCGAAAATCCTATCCAAATCCTTAATACACTGCAGGGTGGCCTCCATTTTTATGGAGGTTTGTTGTTCGGTGCCCTGGCGCTCATACTCTACACACGCAAATATAAAGTTGATTTATGGCTATTCCTTGATGCGATCGCACCGACAGTATTAATTGGACAGGCTGTTGCGAGACCCGCAAATTTTATCAATCAAGAGTTATACGGCCCGCCAACAACCCTGCCATGGGGAATTAAAATTGATGCTATTCATCGCATCGCTCCCTGGAACGATATCAACACCTATCCGGTGGAAATTACTCGATTCCATCCTACATTTGCGTATGAGATTCTGTGGAATATTTTTGCCGCGCAGCTTTTGTTTGTCATCGCGAGAAATTTCAAAGATAAGGTTCGTCCGGGTGTCATTTTCTATGGATGGTTGGTATTGTCTGGTGTTGGTAGGATAATCATCGAATTATGGCGCCCGGATCAGCCCAGAATCCAGGGAACGGATATTAGCTACACAAGCATGGTTGCCGCGCTGATGGCTGTGGTGGGAACAGTTTTATTATTGGATAAACTTGAAATCATTCGAATTCCCTTCATACCAAAAGGACCGGATCAATACTCCCTCTCCGGCTCTGCCCCCGGTCTAGAAAAGAACAGCTTGCAAGAAGCGTCTGAATAGCTGGTATTTCAAACAATCTAAGAATTAATAAGACACTCCAATTAATTGAGAGTGCTTTCTTTTCCCGCGGGGGAAACCCCATCTACGTCTTTGCTAAAAGTAAACCGTGAAAATATTTCGTCAAATTCTTCTAATACTTCTTCTCGGGTAATACGCATATCATCCAGTGAATATTGATGGTTACTTCTAAATGATTTTGCTTCTCTGATCGTTTCCGTGATCTTTTTTTCAAAATCTGGTGAAATCTCATAATCAAAATGTTGGTAAATCCTTTTCACAGTTTGCATAGGTTTTTTTACCAGATCGTCGTGTTTCACGATCAAGAATTTGCTGGGATCGATTTCATCGAAGACATTCAGGGGATATTCGTACCAATATTTACAAAACTTCATAATCTTTTTTGTAAATGGATATTTAGTCAGGGGATCACTGAATACATGCCAGGTGTACCCAAACCAGCTGATTGTTGAGGGAAGCATGTCTAATGGATTACGAACAAGGTATATGATATTTGCGCTGGGAAATGTTTCATAGATGGATCGTATTTTTGGACTGATTGAGGGGTTTTTTGAAAGTAATTTGTGCTTGCCGCCTCGCGCAAATAAAAAGCGTTTGATCATCTGCCTGTAAAAACGCATAATTCGCGATTTCGCCTTATTATCTATCAATTGATCAAAATAAAGGTATTTCTCGTAATCTTCCATAAATGGGAATAAAATGCCTCCGAAATATGAGGACCAATTATGAAGCAGAAAATTCTCATCCTCTTCGGGCTCAAAAAAACTGATCCGATGGATATCTACACGTCCAAGTGTGTTTTTGTCAAATTTTCTGAACGAGTTTTTTATCGGGCTGCCGATAGTGGCATCAATAGCAGATATTATTGAAAATACTTTTGTTAGAAAGACAGAAGGGGACAAAAATATATCCCAGGTTGTTGCTGAGGCAAATTGAGATCTGTCCTTTGCAAGCAAGCGTTGCAGATATGTGGAACCGCTGCGAAAATTCCCGGTAATAAAGAGCGGGTTTTCAACAGGTTGGTCATTAAACTCTCTAAAAAATATTTGATCCAATAAAAAAGTAAACCAAACAACACAGCCCCAGACTGGCCAGACAATATAAAAAAGGATCAGAAATCTAAACCGTTTACGGGTTAAATGGGCATGTGTTCCCCGGGATTTAAAAAAGGATTTAAAAAAAGATTTTAAGAATAATTTGAAGTTATATGTCATCGATTGCTAAAATAGTTTGATTTGTCCGAAATACTCCCGCAAGTTTACCATCTAGCGGGACGAATAAAAAAAAGACCTTCATAATTATTTTATGCAGGTCTTTTCAATTCAACTGGCTCTAATGATTAGATCTCATTATCGAATATTGTCAACGCTTTCATATAATTGGCCCGTTCAAATGCGGCTGGATAGGCAACGGATTTTTGGCTCATCGTGCCGCGGAGATTGTCGATTGATTCATATCCATGTGCATCCATCCAATTGGAACATTCAACCAGCATGGATTCAGATCTTGCAATACCATTTTCCACAAGCTCAGAAGCCGTCATAGTGACCGCGGCACCCGCCATCAGTGCTTTTATCATATCTCTGCCAGAATGCACACCACTTGTTAAAGCGATATCCGGTGTAATCTTGTCGGACAAAATGGCTGTCCAGCGCAGAGGCAAAAGCATATCATTAGAATTTGAAAGCGCTAAATGCGGTTCGACTTTCATTTCTTCGATATTAAGATCTGGTTGATAAAACCGATTGAACAATACCAACCCATCCACATCCGCATCTGCGATTTTATTGATGAAGTTTGGTAGACTTGTAAAAAACGGGCTGAGTTTGACAGCAATAGGAATGCTTATTGATTCCTTCACTGTTTTTGCCAGGGCAATGTATTTCTTTTCCATTTCCTGGGATGATAATTCCTTATCAGTTGGCAGGAAGTAAATATTTAATTCAAGCGCGTCAGCACCCGCCTCTTCAATATTTTTTGCGTATTGGGTCCAACCGCTGGTAGAAACACCATTAAGGCTGCCAATGATGGGGATGTCGACCTCTCTCTTTGCTTCAGAAATTAATTCTAAATATCGATCGGCTCCGGTATTGTATGTGTCAAATTCCGGAAAGTATGTTAATGCTTCAGCGAAGGATTCAGTGCCGCGCGAAAGAAAATGATGGAGTTCTTTCGACTCGTGGTTAATTTCTTCTTCAAACAGTGAATATAGTACGACACAGGAAATTCCTGCGTCCTCCATCGCTTTTATATTCGACAACTTCTTAGATAGTGCCGATGCAGAAGCAACGAGCGGATTCTTGAGCGTTAATCCCAGATATTTGGTTTTTAAGTTTGTCATTTTTTCTCCTTTCAAATAAAAACGCGGAGGTGTTTCCTCCGCGTTTGTTCTGGTTTGCCTAGCTTTCCTTGAAAGCACTGTAATCAACGGTTGCCATTTGGCTGTACTGCAGCCATCTGGCTTTGGCGTCTTCCTGTGCCAGGTTCATTAATTTTTCAGCACGTTCTTCATTTGTTTGAACAAGCATCTTATATCGTGTTTCATTATATGCAAACTCTTTTACTGGGATACTTGGTTCTTTGTAGTCCAGCTTGAGCGGATTCTTGCCTTCTTTGATGTTATCTGGATTGTAGCGATAGATTGGCCAGACACCGGACTTTACGGCTAACTGCTGTTGGTTTAATCCATATTTCATGGTGTAACCATGGTTGATGCAGTGCGTGTACGCAATCACCAGTGAAGGTCCATTGTAAGCATCAGCTTCTCGGAGGGCGCGTAGTGTTTGAATATCACTGGCACCCATCGCAACCTGGGCTGTGTAAATGTAGCCATAGGTCATCGCAATCATTCCAAGATCTTTTCGTTTAATTTCTTTACCATTTGCAGCAAATTTCGCAACTGCTCCACGCGGGGTGGCTTTCGAGGATTGACCGCCTGTGTTGGAATATACGCCAGTATCAAGGACGAGCACGTTGACATCATAGCCGGATGCTAATACATGATCCAGACCGCCATAACCAATGTCATAAGCCCACCCATCACCACCAACGATCCAGATGCTCTTCCGAACCAGCATATCTGCAACGCTCAAAAGTTGTTTTGCAGCCGGGTCGTCTACTGCAGCTAGTTTTTCTTTCAGTACGTCAACGCGGGCTCGCTGTTTTTTGATTCCCGCTTCGCTGGTTTGGTCTGCATTCAGCAGCTCTTCTGTGAGTTCACTGCCAATATCAGTGGATAAACGCTTTACCAGCTCTTTTGCGAATGTGGTTTGTTTTTCTGAAGTCAGTTTCATGCCAAGCCCAAACTCTGCGTTGTCTTCAAATAGGGAGTTGGACCAGGCAGGGCCTCTGCCTTCATCATTGAATGTATATGGGGTCGTTGGCAGGTTCCCACCAAAAATGGATGAGCACCCCGTAGCATTTGCGATAACGGTACGATCGCCAAATAGCTGTGTAAGTAATTTGATATAAGGTGTTTCACCACATCCCGCGCATGCTCCTGAGAATTCAAAGAGCGGGCGAAGCAGCTGTGAGTTTTTCACAGTTTTTGCTTCAAATTTTGTGCGGTCAGGATCCGGAATGCCAAAGAAGAATTCCCAATTTTCACTTTCCTTTTCCCGTAATGGCGGTTGAGGCTGCATATTGATTGCTTTGCGATCTGGATTTTCCTTGTCCTTTGCGGGACAATTTTCGACACACATTCCGCAGCCTGTGCAGTCTTCCGGGGAAACCTGCACGGTAAATTTAGCGCCGGGGAATTCACGGAATTTCGCATCAAGGGATTTGAATGTTTCCGGTGCGTCATCCAACAGCTCTGGTTCGTAAACCTTTGTTCTGATGACTGCGTGCGGACACACAAAGGCGCATTTTCCGCATTGAATGCACAGGTCTGGTTCCCAGACCGGAATTTCTAGAGCGATGTTGCGTTTTTCATACTGGGTTGTGCCGGTCGGGTAAGTGCCATCATTAGGCAATTTGCTGACAGGAATACTGTCTCCGTCTTTGCCAATAATGCTTCCCAGCACATCAACAACGAATTCCGGCGCGTCCTGTGGTACAGGCGGCAGACGTTTCGTTTTGCTGGTCGCTTTTTCGGGGACTTCCACTTTAAACAGATTCTCAAGCGATGAATCAACCGCAGCAAAGTTCTGTTCAACGACGACTTCACCACGTTTGCCGTATGTCTTTTTAATATATTTCTTAATCTCTTTGATAGCCTCATCTTTTGGCAATATACCGCTGATCGCGAAGAAACAAGTTTGCATGATCGTATTAATACGCACACCCATCTTTGTTTTCTCTGCCACATCATACGCGTCGATGATATAAAATTTGAGGTCCTTTTCGATGATGCTGGTTTGTACCTCAATGGGAAGATTCTCCCAAACCGTGTCTTTGTCATAGATGCTGTTCAGGAGGAAAACACTACCTGGTTTAGCATACTTGAGCATATCGTACTTTTCGAGGAATGAGAATTGATGGCATGCAACAAAATCAGCTTTATTGTTTCCAATCAGGTAAGGATAATTGATTGGTTTTGGCCCAAATCGCAGGTGCGAAATGGTCATTGCACCGGATTTCTTTGAGTCATAAACGAAATAACCCTGAGAGTAATTGCCGGTTTCTTCACCAATGATCTTGGTGGAGTTTTTGTTTGCGCCAACGGTACCGTCCGAGCCAAGCCCGATGAATACACAGCGAACAATATCATCACCTTCAATCTCATATGCCGGATCATATTCAATGCTCTTGCCTGTCAGATCGTCAATAATACCGACTGAAAATGAATTCATAGGCGCTTCTTCTTTCAACGCATCAAAGACACCTTTGACCATTCCAGGTGTGAACTCTTTGGATGAAAGACCAAATCGACCGCCTACAACAACTGGTTGGCATGCAAACTGTGCTGTGCCATTCTTGCAGCTATTCAGCACGGCAGAAGCAACATCTTTATAGAGCGGTTCACCATCGGCGCCGGGTTCTTTGGTGCGATCCAGCACTGCAATCGATTTTACTGTTTTTGGCAGGGATTTTAGGAAGTGATCAACGGCAAATGGTCGGTACATACGAACGGTCAGGACACCAACTTTTTCGCCTTTTTCTGCCATAAACTTGGCGGTTTCTTCGGCGGTTTGAGCACCGGATGCCATCAGAATAATCACGCGTTCAGCGTCTTCTGCGCCGGCGTATTCATACAACTTGTACTCACGGCCAGTTAGCTTGGCAAATTTATCCATCGCTTTCTGTGTGATATCCGGTACTTTCTCATAAAAAGGATTGACAGATTCACGAGCTTGGAAGAAAACATCTGGATTCTGTGCAGTACCGCGAATTGCCGGGTGATCAGATGAAAGGCCGCGCGCGCGATGTTCGATAACGGTTTCATCATCAATCAATTCTTTCATCACCGCTTCATCGATCAATTCCAGCTTATTGACTTCATGAGAAGTCCGGAAGCCATCAAAGAAGTGAAGGAATGGGATTCTTGATTCCAATGTTGCCGCTTGGGCGATCAGGGCCATATCGTGCGCTTCCTGAATCGATCGTGAGGCAAGCATTGCCCAGCCAGTTGCGCGGGCAGCTGTTACGTCTGTGTGATCACCAAAAATGGATAAAGCCTGTGCAGCAATAGATCGAGCTGACACATGAAATACTGCTGGTGTCAATTCACCTGCGATCTTGTACATATTTGGGATCATCAGCAGTAATCCCTGTGATGCGGTAAATGTGGTCGTTAGTGCGCCGGTGGTCAGTGCGCCATGCACTGCGCCTGCCGCACCGCCTTCCGCCTGCATTTCCATAACCAGCGGAACTGTTCCCCAGATATTAGAAATACCTTTAGCAGACCATGCGTCTGCATGCTCTCCCATTGGGGATGAAGGGGTGATAGGATAAATGGCAACAACTTCGTTCAGTCTATAGGCAGTATATGCAACTGCCTCGTTGCCATCCATCATAACCTGTTTACGTTTCATGAATGGACTCCTTATTAGAAAATTAATATATTGCCTATTTTTGGTTGTCGCAACTAAAAATAAGTGGTTCTATAAAAAACCGCATTAATCTTACCATTTTTTTAAGTTCGAGAGAGTTTTACAGGTGTTTTAGTTATTTTCTTGCCTTTGCGCCAGGATATGAAGTGCCGCGAGTGATTTACTATCTCTTATATCACCTGATCGAATCATACGTGTTACATCGCCTGGCGAGTAGGCGTGAATTGAAATGAATTCATCATCATCTTCCTCGAGCGGATTATTTTTGAGATCCTTCGCAAGGAATATAAAATTCAATTCGTTGGAATAACCGGGAGCCAGGTATACGGCTCCAATCCGTGTCAGATCACCGGCAGCCATGCCAATTTCCTCTTGCAATTCCCTTGCCGCACAATCCCTGGGAGATTCATGCTTTTCCATTACCCCGGCCGGTAATTCAAGAAGCTTTGATTCGCTTCCCATCCGATATTGTTTAACAAAATATATATTCCCATCTGCATCGAATGGGATCATGGTTACGGAATTGTTATGATCAACAAGATCATAATTTCTCTTTCGTCCATCAGGCAGGTTGACCTCCAGAATTTCAACATTAAACGCGCTGCCTTTATATGCCGCTGATCTATTTGTGATTTTGTGTTCCAATATTTACCTCAGGAAAAAGTGTAGCATGAAAAAGAAAAACCCGCGCTTTGAAGCGCGGGTTGCTGATATATGGGTTATTTAATTATCAAAAAAAATCATGCCATATCGATTGGGGTCTTTGGTTTCAAGCCGTACAACGATTTGCCCAACACCTCTTAATGCGTCGGGGATGTTTAAGGTCACTGAGAAATTGCTCCCATTTTCATCAGGCTGATATTTTGCAGTGCCCGTAACAATGTATTTACTGTAGTCATATTCGCCTTCTGGACCCATGGTGAATGTAAGCGTTTCATCCTTATAGAGATACGGGTGAGCGGATTGGATTGTTACCTTTTGGTCTGTTACAACATCCATCTCGCATATATAGTAACCTGGCTGGCAGACATCAGCGTTGTAAGTAAGTTTGATTTCTGGCGGTGGGCCCGCGGTTGAGGTGGGCACAACAACAACTTCTTCTTGGTCTTCTTCCTCCTCGGGTTCCGGTGTGGCCTCTGCTTCGGCTTCATCCTCAGATGCTTCCTCATCGGCAGGCGCGGCTTCTTTGGTGGCATCCGGGGGGATCGCCATCGCCGTTTGCGTGCCGGCAATAATATTCTTCATTGTTTGGGATTCGGTGGAAACAGGATTTGGCAGATCCTCTCCTTCTGCGGCGCCGTCAGTCGGGCCGCCGGAAGCTGACCGCGTGCATGATCCGACAACAGTACTCACAATGAGCAATGCAGCAATCATAATAATATATTTGTGCTTCATGAGCAATTCTCCTGATATTTTCTCTTATTTTATTATACAAAAATAACTAATATTATATTAACATGCACTATATATAGAGTCAATATCCCATCTACCCCCCATATTTATGCGAAGCGCAGGATTTCCTGCGCTTCGGTTTGACTCTGTTTATGGTGTGGTTTCGGGGAGCTGAAATACAAACGGTGATTCAGCTGGCAGTAGCATCGTTGAGATATTTGGCGATATTTTTGTGATGTATTGATAGGTTAGTAATTCGGGATTGTCCGCAATGGCTTCTTGAATCAATACCAGAGCATCAGCTTCTGCTTGCGCTTCGATAAGGCGCGCTTCCGCTCGTCCTTCGGCAGCGATCACAGCGGACTGTGCGTCACCTTTTGCTGTCTCAATCGTCTGTTGGGCTTCTTGCTTTTTCTGTTCGACAACTAATTCAGCCTGTTTTGCTTGTTGTTCAGCAATCTGTTTCTGTTCAACGGACGCAGCATATTCTGGGGAGAAGGTGATGTTGCGTAAAACAAAATCGACTAACGATAATCCGTTCTCCTCAAATTTAATATCCAATTCTTGTTCGATGAATGCAACCAGCTCGAAACGTTTTTCACTGATAACCTGCGCTACCGTGAATTGGGATACCGCGTCACGAATAATGCCTCGGGATTGCGCGCGAACGAGGTCTGTGGAATATCGTTCCTGCCACAGGATATGGACATCAACCACTTTGGATGGGTTGATCTGATAAATGACAGAAGCATCCACAAAAATCTCCTGGCCATCAGATGTTCGTGCCGTAATAGAGTCATCACCCTGTACCTGGCCTTCAAATGATGCGATTGACATGGTATAGGTATCTCTAGCAATCGGATATATTTCAACGCGTTCTACAAATGGGACAATCCATCGCAACCCGGGTTGTAAAGCGTCTGACCGATAGCCATTCGGTGCTATTGCGGAAATGACAACACCGCGCTCCTGTGGTTCAACAAATACTAAACCAGCGCTTACAGTGGTTACAACAACAGCGCCCAGCGCAAAAGCAATAATGATCGTCCTTGATTTTTTTAGCGCTTTATTGCGTGCAGCTTGGACTGTACTGAAAACGACCATCCCAACCGTAGCAATCCATAAAAAGCCCGCAAGTCCGCCAATAATATCTGTTATGCGCATTTTTCCTCCATTTCTATTCCTTATTATATTTTTTCAGGGAAATCAAGCTTTATTTCTTAGTGTTCTATTAGATATACGAAAATGATTAAAAATCGTTGCGGTAATCAAAGATCGTAAAGGATGGTAACCGGACCATCATTTTGGATATTGACTACCATATGTGCAGCAAATATACCGGTTTGTGTTTCGATCCCGTATTCACTCAATTGGTCAGCGAAATACTCAACCAGCGGTTTTGCCCGGGAGGGGGCAGCAGCTTTGATGAATGAGGGTCGATTACCCTTGCGTGTATCTGCCATGAGTGTAAATTGTGAGACAACAATCACATCTCCATTAACATCCAGCACGGATAAGTTCATTTTTCCTTCGCGATCGGGAAATACCCTCAAATGCGCAATCTTCCTGGCCAGGTAATCAGCTTTATCTTCTGTGTCATCCTGCTCAATACCAAGGAGGATGATGAATCCATGGCCGATGGATGCGGTTGTTTCATTTTCGATGCATACACTTCCGCTATTAACCCGTTGGACGACTGCGCGCATATAATGACCAAACCCTAAGGAAGCCCAACGGCTTCTCGGACTTGCTGCATGGTTTCAGTAGCAATCTTCCTTGCACGCCTACCGCCGTCGACCAGGATCTCATACACTTTATCCGTATCCTTGGCGATCTCAGCCCGCCTTGCACGGAAATCCGCAAGGTCTTTGTTGAGGTTCTTCGCAAAGATCTGCTTACATTCAACACAACCAATTCCGGCAATGCGGCATTCTCGATTGACCATCTCAATTTCTTCAGGTGTGGAGTATATCTTATGCATGCTGAAAACATTGCAAATATCGGGATTTCCGGGATCTTCTCGCCGTTTACGTGCTGGGTCTGTCACCATCTGCATTACGCGTTTTTGTGTTTCTTCAGGTGAAGCGGCTAGTTCGATATGATTGTCCGCGCTTTTGCTCATTTTCTTTTGGCCGTCAATCCCAATCACTTTGGGAACTTGAGTAACCTTCATCTGTGGTTCGATCAGCACATCTGTTTCATAGCGATGATTAAAAGAACGGACGATTTCCCGCGCAAATTCGAGGTGCGGAGCCTGATCAACTCCCACGGGAACAAAGTCTGATTTATACAGCACAATATCCGCAGTCATAAGGACAGGATAACCAACCAGGCCATAATTCACATTATGCGGCTGTGATCGAATCTTTTCCTTAAAGGTTGGCAGGTCAGTCAGCTTGCCGAGCATGGCAACCATCGAAAGGATGGTATGTAATTCCGTTAATGCAGGCACGTGGGACTGGATAAAAATAATCGAATCTTCTGGATCTATCCCGGCTGCAAGCCAGTCAAGCGCCATCTCCATCGTGTTCTGTTTGAGATTGCGTGTGGTTTCCATTGTGGTAAGAGCGTGCAGGTCCACTATGCAGTATACGCAATCAAAATCTTTCTGTAACGCGACATAATTCTTAATTGCTCCCAGATAATTACCCAGATGCTGTTTGCCTGTCGGGCGAGCACCTGAAAAAACACGACCCTTTTTAGTCATTTAAACCGATCCTTTTAGTTATTAAATTTTCAACCTCACCGGGATGTGGAAGTCTCCCGGTTTTCTGTTTGGAATATACTAAAAACTTGTTAATAAACACATCAAATGTACCAACATCATTCGATTCCTTGATATCAATGTTTGCAAACAAGCCGGGAAACGCACATTCGATTGCGGATGCCAACTGCTCCGCTTGCGGCTTAAATCGTCATGGTACACAGTAGTATATTGAGATATTTTTTTTGCTCATCGTCTCTCCGCTTTTCACGGTATTATATCTTACAAGGGCTGTTGATAAACTTGCCTGTGATAAAAAGAAGAAATGGGCACAATGAAACGTAAAACACCGATCATAAAAAGGGTGATGGATATCGCATTATCTGCACTGATACTGATAGTATGCTCACCAATTATTTTGATTGTCGGGTTAATCACATGGCTTTCTTCTGGCGGACCAATTTTCTTTTATCATCAGCGTCCGGGAAAAGACGGAAAGTTGTTTAAGTTGGTCAAAATTAGATCAATGGTGGATCAATATGATCAGGATGGAAAGTTACTGCCTGATTCTGAACGGATTACATCACTCGGGAGTTTCATCCGAAGGACAAGCATTGATGAACTGCCGGAATTCTATAATGTCCTTCGGGGTGATATGAGTCTGGTTGGTCCTCGTCCTCTTCTTAAACAATATATTCCTCGCTATTCTGCGGAACAAGCCCGCCGGCACGAGGTATTGCCCGGTGTGACGGGGTGGGCTCAGGTCAATGGGCGAAACACGATTTCATGGGACGAAAAATTCAAGTTGGATATCTGGTATGTTGATAATTGGACATTCTGGCTGGATGTCAAAATCATTTTCATGACGATATGGAAAGTGTTAACCCGCGAAGGAATTTCGCAGCCTGGGCGTGCCACGATGGATGAATTCAAGGGAAATGAAAAATAGACCTACTCCATGACTGCGTAAGGATAGATCTGGTCATCTCGGAGCAGTTGGATCAATTCATCCACCTGCATCATTTTTCCTTGGCTCAACCCGACCAGACTATTGGTAACATTAACATAGTTAAGGTCCGTAAGACGCAAACCGGCGTTAATAATTTTTCCGCCGATTCCATTGATCAGATCAGGCCACATTTCCCTGAGTGCTGTTAACCCGTCAGCCTTGATGGTTGCCGCCCATTTTGATTGTATTTCCTCTACTGGGGAAGCATTGCTAATAATTGCGACATCCTGACCCGCGAGAAATGTCCCAAACTCCGGCGTAATTGCTTCCTCGGGGAGAAAAAGAACATTAACTTTGTTTGTGTTGATCTCATTGAAAGCTGTTTGCCAATTTACAGGAAGACTTCCTGCAGGTTGTTGGGAAGTTACCGGGTAGGTGTTTAATGGGTAGACCTGTGCAGCACAAATACCACAATAATAACTGACCCCATGATTAAACGCTTGGTTAAATGTAACTGCTTCGGATACTTGTAAAGCGCCTGCACGGAAGTTTGGAGCGAGCATTGCTCCGAGATAACCAGCTAAGAATGCAGCGTGATCATTATTAATTCGGATAACATTTCCGTTTGCGGGTGGGTTCCACTCCTGACTGCTAATAGCAACAAATTGCGTATCCGGTGCGCTTGCTGCTAAGCTTCCCAGATTATCCGGCTGTTCAAGAAAGATGATGATTTTCACGTCCGGCGTGATCTCATTTGAAATAATGGTATCTCTTGTCTCAAATTCCAGCCCATATTCTGCTGCCAGAGATGCAATAAAGGTCTGTGCGTTTGCGATTTCTGCTTGTGAAATTCCCGCGGATGCTGCAAGAACGGCTCGATCTGGTGCCAATGTTGGAGCGGGTGTTGGAGTGAAGTCTGGTAGATCGGTTACAGTTGGTATTTCGTCTCGTGAAAAAAGATTACAGGCATTGAAAAAACTGATTGTAAAAAAAATAACCAGCAGGAAGTTAAACGGTTTTTTTATGTAAATTGATTTGAACATAGGCGTAATTTTACCTTATGATTTTCCATGGGTTATAATTGCGGGCATGAATTTGCCACAGTATCAGGGCATCTTTAACATATTAGAAGCCAATTAAATTGAAATCCCAGGGCATCCTGCGGTTTTTCACTTTAATTAACAATTTACATAGGAGAGAAATTATGCCGATAAACTTTGGAACAGATGGGTGGCGCGCAGTCATTTCGGAGACCTTTACCTTCCATAATCTTCGAATGGTCACGCAGGCCATCGCTGATGCGGTAGCTTCAGAAGGATGGCTGAATGGTATCAAGACGGAACCGGAACCAGATCCACATAAAATGGTGGTTGGTTTTGACACACGTTTTTTATCTGATCGATATGCAAAAGAAGCCGCGCGTGTACTGGCAGCCAATGGATTTATAGTTTATCTTTGCCAGGCGGACGCTCCGACACCGGTTATTTCTTATGCTGTAAAGAATATGCAGGCAATTGCGGGTATTGTCATCACGGCCTCTCATAATGCGCCGCGATATAACGGGATGAAATTGAAAGCGGCATACGGAGGATCTGCTTTACCGGAATTATGCCGCAAGGTCGAAGTGTATTTAAATGATAATGAGTCGCAGGGCCGCGGGCCGAATTTGATTGATTATGATAGAGCGCGTGAAAATGGGCTCATCAATCGATTTAATCCAATGCCAGCGTATCAGAAGCATATACGCGAACTGATTGATTTTGATATTATCGCGGAAAATCCACAGTATGTGGTTGTGGATTCAATGTATGGCTCGGGGCGTGGAGTGATCAAAGGATTGTTAGAAGGTACTGGATGTGAAGTGCATGAGATCCGCCATGAGATGAACCCTGGTTTTGGCGGTGTACACCCGGAACCGATTGGACAATATCTGCAGCCTTTATCCGGAGCGATATGCATGGGAAAAGGAACGCTTGGTTTAGCAACTGATGGGGACGCAGACCGCATCGGTGCGATGGATGATCGGGGAGTCTTCGTTGATCCACACAAGATCATGGCGCTTGCTCTCAAATATCTCGCTGAGAAGAGACAACTCAAGGGGTCCGTTGTTCGGACAGTGTCAACAACAAGAATGATCGACTTGCTCGCCAAACGTTATGGTCTGACTGTTCACGAGACCCCAGTTGGTTTTAATCATATCGCGGATCATATGCTCACAGAGGATGTGTTGATTGGTGGTGAGGAGTCTGGCGGTATTTCTTTTTTGGGTCATATTCCTGAGGGCGATGGCATAATCATGGGGTTGTTGTTAATAGAGATCGTAGCACAGGCTGGCAGGCCTCTCTCTGTGCTTGTATCTGAACTGCTTGAGGATGTTGGTCCTGCTAACTATATGCGCAGAGATCAACGCCTGAAACGGCCCATTGCCAAAGAAAAGATGGTTAAAAAACTGATCACAGGTGCTCCAAAGGAGATCGGCGGAAAAAAAGTTGTTGAGACTAGCACGAAAGATGGTGTGAAATTTATACTTGCCGATAATTCATGGTTATTGATTCGCCCGTCTGGCACGGAACCAGTGCTTAGGCTA